>Ga0189292_10276_pt1 | contig 20267 bp, 17 predicted proteins | sample UW1oraminimetaG_FD_130317 | JGI IMG/M metagenome (GOLD analysis project Ga0189292, IMG submission 130317) | Marine microbial communities from the Costa Rica Dome - UW179A-orange mini metaG | ecosystem: Environmental > Aquatic > Marine > Oceanic > Photic zone | place: Costa Rica: the Eastern...
CCAGCCGATGCCGTGGGTCCAGCGGGGTGGCCACCGGCGCGCCGAGGTAGACGTCGCCCAGGCCCATCACCAGATAGCTGGCCTCGAACACCGTGCGGTACACCTCGTCGAGGTTCGGCAGGTCGTTGATGCGGCGGATGAATTCCAGGTTGCTCGGGCACCAGGGCGCATCCTTGCGCACTGTGGTCATGTACTTCTCGATCGCCAGCTGGCAAGCCGGGTCGTCCCAGGACAGCGGCAGGTGGACGATGCGCGAGGGGACTTTGAGATCCTGCGCGGCGCACACTGCGTCCCACAGCCCGGCGACGGTCTCCAGCAGCACGGCCAGCGGCAGGGTTTCCGGCTGGTAGTGGACCTGCAGCGAACGGATGCCGGGTGTGAGGTCGATGACGCCGTCGAGTCCCTTGGCTTCGAGGGCCTGCATCAAAGCATGGCCGCGGAAGCGCAGCACCAGGTCCAGTTCCGGTGCGCCGATCTCCAGCAGCAGATGGGTGTCGCCGGAGAGTCGGGCGACCAGACGGGTGTCGTCCTGGCCGAGGTCGAGGACGATGGGGGAGGTGAGCGCATATTCCGCAGACTGCGCGTAAATGCTCCCTCTCCCCCCGGGAGAGGGCTGGGGTGAGGGGCTTTTGCTGTCGGTTGAAACAGCCCTTACCACGATCGCGGGCCGCCCCGGCCCCTCTCCCGGAGGGAGAGGGGAGACAAGCGCACACTCTTCGCGCCGGGCTCTTGCCAGCTCCCGCGCTGTGGCGATATCCACCGGGACAAAGCGCACTTTATCCCCTGCCTTAAGCTGCCCGAGCTGCCACAGGTCCGCCTCGATAATGGTCACCGGACAGACAAACCCCCCCAGGCTCGGGCCGTCCGGGCCGAGGATCACCGGCATGTCGCCGGTGAAGTCCACCGCGCCGATGGCGTAGGGGTTGTCGTGGATGTTCGACGGGTGCAGCCCGGCTTCGCCACCGCTTTCGCGCACCCACTCGGGCTTCGGGCCGATCAGACGCACGCCGGTGCGGCTGGAGTTGAAGTGCACTTCCCAGTCGGTGGCGAAGAAACGCGCGATATAGCTTTCGGTGAAATACTCCGGCGCGCCGTGCGGGCCGTAGATCACCCGCAGCTCGCGCACCGCCGGCAAGGCGCTGCACAGCTCGTCTGCCAGCGTGGCGCCGGCAGACGAGTCGCTCAGCGGCGCCAGGTGCAGCACGTCGCCGGCACGCAGGGCGCGGCCGCCGTGACCGCCGAACTGGCCGAGGGTAAAGGTGCTCTTGCTGCCCAGATACTCCGGCACCTGCACCCCGCCGCGCACGGCCAGGTAGGAGCGGGCACCGGCGCCGGCGATGGTGCCGATGGTCAGGGTGCTGCCGGCCTTGACCAGAATGGCAGTGCACATCGGCTGCGCGACGTCATCGAGCCTGAGCGGAATCTCGGCACCGGTGACCGTCACCACCGCATCGGTGTTAAAGCGCAGAATCGGTCCGCTCATGGTGATTTCCAGCCCGGCGGCGTCCTCGGGGTTGCCCAGAAGGGCATTGCCCAGGCGCAGCGCGCGGCTGTCCATTGGGCCGGACGGCGGCACGCCCACCGCCCAGTAGCCGAGGCGACCGGGGAAGTCCTGCACGGTGGTCTGGGTGCCGGCGCTGATGACCTCGAAGGTATCGGCCTTGTAGCTGAGGCCCTCCAGACAGCGGGTCCAGGGGTTGCCGCTGGCGAACGGGGTGAAGGCAAGGATCTGGCGCAAGTAACCGCGGTTGGTTTCCACACCGTAGAGCAGGGTGTCGCCGAGGGCGGCGTCCAGCGCAACGCGGGCGTCCTCGCGGCTCGGCGCCCAGGTGATGACCTTGGCGATCATCGGGTCGAAATACGGCGGGATCTCGCAGCCAGCCTCGACCCAGGTGTCGATGCGCAGTTGCCGGCTTTTCGCTTCCGGGAAATTAACGGCGGTGAGCAGGCCCGGGCTCGGCTGGAAATCCCGGCCCGGGTCTTCGGCGTAGACGCGCGCCTGGATCGAGTGGCCGCTGGGCTTGAGACCCTTCACCAGCTCGGCCAAAGGCGGCAGGTCGCCGGCGGCCAGCTCGATCATCCACCGCACCAGATCGACGCCCCAGACCAGCTCGGTGACGCCGTGCTCGACCTGCAGGCGGGTGTTCACCTCGAGGAAGTAGAAGCGCTGGGCCTCGGCGTCGTATACGAACTCGACGGTGCCGGCGCTGCGGTAGTCGACGGCCTTGGCCAGCGTGATAGCCGCTTCGCACAGGGCCTCGGCCATGCCGGCCGGCAGGTTCGGTGCCGGAGTTTCCTCCAGCACCTTCTGGTTGCGCCGCTGCACCGAGCAGTCGCGCACGCCGAGGGCGATGACGTCGCCGGCACCATCGCCGAACACCTGCACTTCCAGATGGCGGGCGCGCTCGATGTATTTCTCGATGAATACGCCCGAATCGCTGAAGTTGTTCTGCCCCAGGCGCTTGACCGCGTCGAAGGCCTCGGCGAGTTCCGCCGTCGAGCGGCACACGCGCATGCCGATGCCGCCACCGCCTGCGGTGCTTTTCAGCATTACCGGGTAGCCGACCTGCTCGGCTGCGCCGAGGGCATCGGAAAGGCTGTCGAGCAGCTCAGTGCCCTCCAGCATCGGTACGCCGCGTTGTTTGGCCAGGGCGCGGGCGGTGTGCTTGAGGCCAAACACCCGCAGCTGTTCTGGCGTCGGGCCGACAAAGGCGATGCCGGCGGCTTCGCAGGCTTCGGCAAAGGCGGCGTTCTCGGAGAGAAAGCCGTAGCCGGGGTGAATGGCTTTCGCGCCGGTTTCCCGGGCGATGCGGAGAATCTTCTCCACCACCAGATAGGTCTGCGCTGCCGGGCCTTCGCCCAGGCTGTGGGCCTCGTCGGCCTGCTGGATATGCAGGCTGGCGGCGTCGGCCTCGGAGTAGACGGCCACGCCTTTCACATCCAGGGCGCGCAGCGTACGCAGGATGCGGCAGGCGATGGCGCCACGGTTGGCGATCAGGAGTTTGTCGAACATGGTCAGTAACCCTCGAAGGGCTGGCGGGCCGTCCCGCCTTTATTCATCTGCGCCACGGCCGTCCGTGGTTGGGGAGGATTTCTTCGCCGCCGGCAGCTCGGGGCGCTGGCCGGCGCGCGCCTGCAGCAGCGGCAGCAGGTGGCGTCGCAACAGCGCCATCAGTCCCACACCAGCACCTCGGCGGGCGTCGGGTTCCAGCCGTTGCAGGGGTTGTTCAGTTGCGGGCAGTTGGAGATCAGCACGATCACGTCCTGCTCGGCCTTCAGCTCCACATACTTGCCTGGCGCGGAGATGCCGTCGGCGAAGGTCAGGCCGCCTTCGGGGGTCACCGGCACGTTCATGAAGAAGTTGATGTTGGCGCCAATGTCGCGCTTGGTCAGGCGACCGTCGTTGAGGCTCGCGCGCAGGAAGTTGTCACGGCAGCTGTGCATGTAGCGCTTGTCCAGCGCGTAGCGCACCACGTTGCTCTCCTGGGCGCAGGCCCCGCCGAGGGTGTCATGGCGGCCGCAGGTGTCGGCGGTGATGGTCAGAAGCGGATTGCCGAGGTTCGAATAGAGCACCGTGCCGGTGGTGAGGTAGACGCGGTTCTGCCGGCGCAGGGTGCGCTGTGGGTCGAAGCGTTCGCGCGGATTCTTCGCACTGAAGAACAGCGTGTCGATGGCTTGATTGCCCTCGACATCCAGCAAGCGCAGGGTCTGTCCGGCCTTCACTTCGAACAGGTACGGCTCGCCGGCCGGGATCAGGTGGCGGAAGCTGGCGGTTTCGGGGTGCAGGCTGCTTTCTACGATGGTCATGTCGGCAACCTCCTCAGATGTAGAGTCGCTCGGTGTTGTGGAAGCCGCGGCCGTTCTCCGGACGCGAAGTGCGGCAGAGCACGCTGATGCCATCGCTCTCGACCTTGTGCCAGCTCAGCTGCACGGGTTTCGGTGCGTACAGCGGATTGGGGTCCAGCGGATGCTGCAAGGCGGTGAGGATCACCAGGGTGTCCATTGGCGCGTACAGCTCGATGTAGTCGCCCGCTTTGGAATTGCCGCTGTGGAAGGCAAAGGTGCCGTCGGCATTGACGTCCACCCGGCTGAACAGATTGAGCACCATGAGCAGGTCCTGCAGGTTGAGGTTCCACTTGCCCATCTCCACCAGCAGGTTGTCGGCGCCGTTGCGGAAGAAGCCGTTACGCAGTTCCTGATAGCGGCCCTGGCCGTATTTCTCGGCGACTTCATTGGCGTTCAGCACGCCGCCAAAGCTGTCGTGCCAGCCGCAGGTGTCGGCGGTGATGGCTGCGAGTACGCGGCCCATGTCCGAGTACAGGCAATGACCGGCGGTGAGCTTGGCGGTGTGCTGGCACTTGAGGGTGTCGGGCAGGTTCAGCCGTTCGCTCTTCTCCTGGGCGTTGAGCAGCATGACGCTGACGTTGGCGCCGCCTTCCAGATCGGTCAGGCGCAGCAGCTGGCCACGCTTGAGGACGAAGGAGGTGTGGCCGCCACCGGGAACGGTTTCCTCGTACAGCGTGGGGCGGATCGCGAGTGAAGCGCTCATGTCAGGCTCCTTGATAGGCAGTTCGGAATTTCTCGCTGAGGGCGGCCGGAACGCCAGCTGACGCGCCGGGCGCGTGGCGGCCCTCGTGCAAGGGAATGTCGTAGGTCACCCGTGCGCCATAGGCGCCCGGGGCGTGGGGGTCGATGCGCGGCTTGTCGAACACCAGGATGCGGCTGCCGAGGGTGAAGCCTTCCGAGAGGTCATGGGTGACCATGAACACCGTCAGCCGGGTTTCCCGCCACAGCTCCAGCAGCAGCTCATGCATGTCCTTGCGGATGCCCGGGTCGAGTGCGCCGAAGGGCTCGTCGAGCAAGAGCACACGGGGTTTCATGATCAGCGCCTGGGCGATGGCCAGGCGCTGCTGCATGCCGCCGGACAACTGCGCCGGGTACTTGTCCAGCGCATGGCCGAGGCCGACCTTGTGCAGCATCTGCGCGGCCTGCTCGCGGGCTTCGCGCTTGCGGTGACCAAGCAGACGGCCCAGTAGCGGGGCGCGCGGCAGTTCCAGTCCGATGGCGACGTTGTCCAGTACGGTCAGGTGCGGAAATACCGAGTAGCGCTGAAAGACCACGCCGCGGCTGGCATCCGGTTCGTTTGCCAGCGGCTGGCCATCGAGCAGGATCTCGCCGTGGCTGGGCGCTTCCTGGCCGAGCAGCAGCCGCAGGAAGGTGGATTTGCCGCAACCGGAGGCACCGACCAGCGTGCAGAACTCGCCTTCGGCGATGTTCAGATTCAGGCGCTCCAGCACGACCTGATCGCCGTACTGCTGCCAGACGTTTTTCACCTGAATGAAGGAGCCGGGGTTGCCGCCTGCACGAGCCACGGGCGCCATGGCGTTGTTCTCGCTCATGCCTTGGCTCCTTCATACCAGGGGAACAGTAGCTGGGTCAGGCGCCGAAGCAGGTAATCCATGGCCCAGGCCAGCAGGGTGATCCAGGCGACATAGGGCAGAATCACGTCCATCGCCATGTACCGACGCACAAGAAAGATGCGGTAACCCAGACCATCGGTGGAGGCGATTGCTTCGGCGGCGATGAGGAACAGCCAGGCCGAGCCGAGTACCAGGCGCAGGCTGATCAGCAGGCGCGGCAGCAGCTGCGGCAGGACCAGACGCAGGATCAGGGTCCAGGTGTTGGCGCCCAAGGTTTGCGCCTTGATCAGTAGCTCGCGAGGGATTTCCCGTGCGCGCTGTTCCAGGTCGCGCGCCAGGATCGGCGTGATGCCGATGACGATCAGCATCACCTTGGACAGCTCGCCCAGGCCGAAGACGATGAACAGGATCGGTAGGATCGCCAGTGGCGGCACCATCGACAGCACCGTAAGCAGGGGCGAAAGTGGCGCGCTGAACAGCGGCAGGGTGCCGGCGGCGATACCCAGGCACAGGCCGGCCACTGCCGCGATGGCAAGACCGGTGCCGAGGCGCTTGAGGCTGGAGGCGGTGTCCTGCCAGAACAGATAGTCGCCGGAGCGTTTGTCGGGGGTGAAAGCGAGGCGTTCGACGGCTGCGCTCATCTGGCCGAAGCTGGGCAGCAACTTGTCGTTGGGGTTCAGTTCCAGGCGCTGGGCCGAGTTGGTCAGGTACAGCGCCAGCAGCAGGGCGAAGGGCAGAATTGCCAGTGCCAACCAGCCGCTACGTCCGGGAGTGCGGTTGATCAGACGCATAGGCAGATGCCCCGTGCAACGGCCGCGGCAACAGGTGGAATACTGTGAAGTTCGGGTGCGGCAGAGGCCCTGGCACAAGGCAGAGCGGAGAACGGCAAAGCCGTTTCGAGCGGGCACATGGCAAACCCTCCAGTGTTGGGAATAGCGCAGGAGCTGCGTGCAATCACGCTGTCTCCCGGGCTTTTATCCCGCCGTGTAACCTCACTGGAGGTCGCCAACTCTCGGACCAGCCACTCGTTTTTGACGAGTCGGAACCCTAGTCGGCTATTTCAAATTGTCTTGCAGATGCAGCAGCTTTCTTCGCACAAGATGTAAAGCAAGAGCGATGCCAATGCACAGGAATCGCGCGCTTTAGGCGTCCTGGGGAAGGTTGGCGTTGGGGAGTTGCCCTGTTTTGGGGCTGCGGTCGAGGCAGTGCATGCTTTTCGAGCGCGGAGGGCGTTGCACGAGCGCAACGCCGCATTGGCAGGAGTCTAGAGCTTGAGTTGACCGATGGCTCGGCTCAGATCGGTGGACAGCGTGGCCAGCTTGGCGCTCGTACTGGCTGAGCTCACGGTCTGCTCCACGGTGCGTTCCGTGACGTCGCGGATGCCGGTAACCGAGCGGTTGAGCTCTTCGGCGACCTGGCTCTGTTGCTCGGCGGCAACGGCGATCTGCGTGTTGCTTTCGCGCATCTGTGCGACTGCGCCAGCGATGGCTTCCAGTGCCTGGGCCGCCTCGTGCGCCTCACGCACGCAATCGTCGGCCTTGAGCGAACTCTCTTGCATGAACTCAACGGCATCGCGAGTCATGGCCTGCAGGCCGGAGATCATCTGGGTGATTTCGTCGGTGGAGTCCTGCACGCGTTTGGCAAGGTTGCGCACTTCATCGGCGACCACGGCAAAACCGCGACCTTGCTCACCGGCACGGGCAGCTTCGATAGCAGCGTTGAGTGCAAGCAGATTGGTCTGCTCTGCAATGCTGTGGATCACATTGACCACGCTGTTGATCTTCTGGCTGTCGGCGGCGAGCTGACCGATCATCTCGCCGGTCTGCTGGACGCCTAGAGAAAGGCTGGAGATGGATTTCTCGACACGCCCGACCACGCGATGGCCGTCGCCAGCGAGGCGATCGGCGTTCTGCGACTGATCCCGTGTTTCGCGCGCATGCTCGGCAATCTGATGCACCGTGGCGCTCATCTCATTGATCGCCGTGGCCGCCTGGTCGGTTTCGCCCTGTTGGCCGCGCATGCCCTGGTGCACGTCGTTCATGCTCTGGGCAAGCCTGCTCGTGCCTTCGTCGAGACGCGCGGCCGCTTGCGCGACGGTGCTGACAACACGCTGATAGCCGGCCTGCATCGCGTTGAACGCACTGGCCATCTGGCCAACTTCGTCACGGCTATCCAGTGGAACGCGGGCCTGCAGGTCGCCACTGCGCTCTACATGCAGCATGACGTCCTTGAGCGTGTTCAGGTGGCTGAGCAAGAAGCGGATAAGCAGTTGCGATGCGCCGAGCAGACCGAGCATCAGCACGGCGACCGCCATCGCATAGCTGAAGAAATGCTCGCTCAGCACCTGAATGACGCTGGGGGCTCGAGCCAGTACCGCCAGTTTCTGGCCATCGGTTCGGGTAATGGTCTGCGCACCGACCACTGGGTTACTGCCGAAGATCCGGTCATGGGCGAGGGCGGTCCAGCCACTATCTGCAACCGACTGGCCCTCGACCTGAATTCGCTGGCCCGTCTGAAACACAGCTACGTCCTGGCTCTGCGGCAGGGCAGCGGAGCCGGGCCAGGCTGCCAACAGTGAAGCGCGCGCCTGCGCAGCTGACTGGGCATCGGCGCTGCGCGCGCCTTGCTCCAGCTGCACGGCATATAGCACCAACAACAACGCGATGACGAAAGTCACCATGTTGAGCGCCCAGAATTTGTACTTGAGCGACAGATCGCGAATCCAAACGGCCATGACTGCTCTTCTTCATATAGGAGGTTGCCGGTGCGTGGCTTAACACGTGCGGCGCGACTGAACAATTAACGGCCGCGGCAGGCAGACCTTGAGCAAAAAATGTGAATCAGTCGAGGTCGGGCAAGCCGAAGAATGCGCGGGCGCAGCGAGTCGTATGCTCAGCGAGTTGCACTTCGCTTTCGTCACGATGCAGCGCCACCTCGCGCAGCACCTCTGGCAGATAAGCCGGTTGGTTCTGTCCGCTTTTGGGCTTTGGTCGCAGGCTGCGTGGTAACAGGTAGGGGGCGTCGCTTTCCAGCATCAGCCGACCCTCGGGAATGTCCTTCATAAGCGGATGCAGGTGCGTGCCGCGACGCTCGTCGCAGATCCAGCCGGTAATGCCAATGTGTAGATCTAGGTCGAGATAGGCGTATAGCGCTTGTTTCTCGCCGGTGAAGCAGTGCACCACTGCGGCGCTCAACTGGTCACGGAACGGGCGCAGAATCGCGACTAGCCGTTCGCTGGCGTCGCGCTCGTGAAGGAAGACTGGCAGCTGCAATTCGACGGCGAGCTGTAACTGTTCCTCCAGTGCGCGCTCTTGCTGTGGCCGCGGCGAGAAATCGCGGTTGAAATCCAATCCGCACTCGCCGACTGCACGCGTCTCGGGCTCGCCCAGCAGGCCGCGCAGCTGACTGAGGCTATCGGTCGTCCACTGGCTCGCATCATGCGGATGCACACCTGCGGTACTGAATAGGTGCAGGCGGGACTCGTCCAGTTGGCGACAGAGCATGAGTGCAGCTTCACTTTCCGCCAGGCTAGTTCCAGTTAGCACCATCTGCATGACGCCAGCCGCTTTGGCGCGCTCGACAACCGCGGATGGGTCGGAAGCGAATGTCGGATGAGTCAGATTGACCCCGATGTCGATAAGTTGCATTGCAACCTCATGATGTAAATTCAATGTAAATCATATGGATAGAGGATATATCTAAAGCACTTGTAGAGCATGAGCTGGCAGAATTTCCCGACCTGTGAGAACCTTTGCCACCCTCGCGGGCAGGGACACCGCGTTAGCGTTCCTGCATCTTCAGACCGGTGCATCCTTGATGTCACGATTGCTGCCACTTCTGTTCTGCCTGCTGCTGGTGTTATCACCGGTCATGGCGAGCGCTCGCGTAGCGGGCCCCGAGGCCTGGCAGTCGACCGACACGGTACGTGATCTGGCCGAGATTCGCCGCAGTGGCGTATTGCGGGTGCTGGTCAACCAGAGCCGCAATAGCTCCGGCGAAGTGAAGGGCGAGGCAATCGGCGTGGAGTACGCGCGTCTGCGCGCCTTCGAGCAGCACCTGAACCGCGACGCCGCATCCGGACGGTCCATTACCCTCAAAATCATTCCCAAAGCCAAGGATCAGTTGCTCGCGGCGCTGCAGCGCGGCGAGGGTGATCTGGTTGCGCCAGGGGAATTGCTACCGCTGGCGGGAATGAAGGATGTCAGCCGTAGTCGGCCGGTGGTTAGCGACGTATCACTGGTGTTGGTCGGGCGACAGGGCGGCCCGCGCTACCAGCGGCTGGAGCAGCTTTCCGGGCGCAGTCTTGCGTTGCCGCCTGGTAGCGCCGCAGGGCCGGCGCTGGCGCGCCTGAACAAACAGTTGATGGAGCGCAAGCTGGCGCCCATCGTCGTCGAGTGGGTCGACCCCACGCTGGCTGTCGAGGATGTGCTGGAAATGGTACAGGCGGGGGTCTATCCGGCCACTGTTGTCGAACAGCCCATTGCCAAACGTTGGGCCAAGGTCATGCCGAAGCTGCGTATCGATCAGCACCTTAGTTTGGGCGACAAGGCCAGCATGCACTGGTTCGTGCGCAAGGATGCCAGCATGCTGCGCGCCAGCGCCGACCGCTTTCTCAAGGGCTTCGATCTGCCGGATAACCAGGACGCCGCTTTCGAGCGTGTCTATCGGCGTCTGTACAAGGTGCAATACCCACTCGACCGCGTCGGGCGTCAGCGTTTGGAGAAGGTTCGTCCAACGCTGCAGCGGTATGCCGAACAGATCGAACTGGACTGGCTGAACCTCGCCGCACTGGCATTCAAGGAATCCACGCTGAATCCGGCCGCCCGGGGTGCTGGCGGTGCGACCGGGTTGATGCAGGTTACGCCGGCGACTGCCCGTGCGATGGGCGTGAGCAATATCCAGCAGCTCGACAATAACGTGCAGGCCAGTGCCAAGTACTTGGCGAACATCCGCCGTAACCACTTCGCCAGTCCGCGTCTGAACGAGCGCGAGCGTATGGCGTTCATCCTCGCCGCCTACAACCTCGGCCCCCAGCGGGTGCAGAGCATGCGCGCCGAGGCCCGTAGGCGCGGCCTCAATCCGGATCAGTGGTTTTTCCAGGTCGAGCGTATCGCCATGGAAACCGTTGGTATGGGCGTCGTGGCCTACGTCAATAGCGTCAACAAGTACTACCTGGCCTACCAGCGCGAGCGCTATTTGCTGGAAGCTGATCGCAAGACGGCGGCCAACTGATCAGTCCCAGCGTGCCGCAGCACGCAACTCCTGCTGCTGATTCGCAGCGACGAGCCGCAAGCGTTCGCTGTCGTTGAAATGCTCAGCCTCCAAGCGCTCGATAGCGCTACGGCGCTCGACATCATCCAGGCCGCGAGTGGCTTCGATACGCTGACGTTCCTGTCGATAGACTGCGACCCGTTGCTGCCACTGCGCGCGCTGTCGATCCAGCGCTTCGAGTCGGGCGGCAGCCTCGCTGCTCACCAACTGCTGGCGCAGCTGGCGGACCTGCTGCGCATCGGCGCCCTGCGCCTGCAGGGCGGCAGTCTGCTCTCGCAGCTCGCTTTGCAACTGCGGCACGAGCAGCTCTTGCAGGTCGCCGGGCAATTCGGCGCGCAGTTGGTCGATGGCGCGGCCCTTGGCTTCGCTGTCCAGTGCTGAATCGGCTTGAATGGCCAGGCGCTCCAGGCTGAAGCGATCATAGGCCTCGTCTAGCGCGAAGAAGGCTTGGTGTACGGCAGGATCAAGTACACGCGCGCGCAATGCCTGTACTGCAGCCAAGCGCTGACGTATCGCCGGAAGGTTTGGAGCTCGCGCGTAAGATGCCTCCAAATCAAGGAGTTGTCGCTTGTAGTTGAGATACTGGTTTAGAACGGTAATGGCTTGGCTTCGGGCTGGCTCCGATAGCTCGGCGCCAATGTGGCGGCGCAATCGTTCGATGCTGCTTTTGAGCGGCTCTTCACCGATGGCTGCGAGAAAGTAATCGAATATCTGGCGGGTTTCTGCACCGACGATGAGGTTGCCGGCATTGTCCAGGCGGAATTGGCCGTCGATCTGCGCGCCTTTGAACGAGGAAGGGAGCTTCGTTTGGGGCTGCGCCGCTGTGGTTTTCCGCTGGTATAAGGCAGGCGGTAATGAGGCCGTGGTCGTCGAGGCGGAGGTCGATTGAGTGGTAGTGGGGGGTGGGCTGGACGCTGATCTGCCTAGCATGATGGTCAGGCTTAGCGCGGCGACCAGCGCCAGCAGAACGATGTATCGATTCATGGAGATGCCATGTGAAGGTGGTCGGGATCATGATCCCGACCAGGTTCATGGAAGCTGTGAAACCTTGGCTCGGTTGCTTCGCTAGAGTCCGGCGTTCTTCAGGCGGTTGGCATGCTGGCGATAGATGCTGACCGGGTCGGTTTCGAACAGGCTGGTAAGCCCCATGAATTGATTGACCTCGTCCAGGTGATTCATCCGGTAGTTATCGCGGATCACCATGCCAAGGTGCGAGCTGCACCGCCCGACCAAGCCATCGTTCGGTTCGCTGAACGCCAGTGAGCCCGCCCCCATCATGGCGTCGCTGATATCCAGCGGGTTGGTCAGTGGGCTGGTGCCACTCCAGGAGTAGTAGTGCACGCCATTGACCTTGTAGGCGCCTTCGCCGCATTCACTGGTAGGGATGCCCTGCGGGAACTTGGCGTTGAAACGCGCAGCGCCTTCGCTATTGAGCGACTCCAGCGTACCCAGAGAGTCCTGCGGAGCGGTGCTGGAACTGCCGGACAGGAAGTTGATGAAAGTACCCATGGCATTCACCAGGCCCGCGACGATGGCTTCGCCGGATGAGCCTTCGGGGATATTGCGTATCAGGTCGGCTACGTCCGAACCCTTGTGCGGTGCGCCGACGCTGGTCACCGAGGCGATCAGGTCCGGTCGAATGCCGGCCACATAGCGCACGGTGGGTCCACCATGGCTGTGCCCAACCAGATTGACTTTGGGCTTGCCGCTGATCGCGACAATCTCCTCGACCTGCGCCAACAGCTCCTCACCGCGCAGTTCGGAGGTATTGAGTTGACTGACCTCCGTAACGTAGACCTGCGCACCGTCGCGGCGCAGCGCGCTGGGAATGCCGTACCAGTAGTCGATACCCAGCAGGCTGTCGAAGCCAAGCATGCCGTGGGCGAGCACGATCGGGTATTTCGTTGCGGTGTAGCCGCTGCCGGTTGCAGCGTATGCCTGACCGGTAAGCGCCAATGCGCCTCCGATGCAGAGGGCGAGCAAGGTTTTGTTCTTGTTCATGGACGCACTCTTCGAATGTGAATCGGGCTGGGCAGTCCCTTGCCGTTCACCGCGCATGGCGCGTACTGCGCGAGGTCAGGCGCAGCATTCGTGCCAGAACCTCCCAATATGAGGCGCGTGCGCTCTAGATGGGGAGTCGCGGAGGGGATGATATTGCAGTGCTATCTATGCTCGCCGTTGCAACTGTTACCAAGCGAAACGGAAAATGGGTGAGAAAGTGCTATTTGCGTTAGTTCGCCGAAGATGCTCATAAAAATACAGCGTTATCGGCGAAGTTTTTGACCGAACATTCATCTTATGACCTTGCGGTCATGGGTATTCAATAGCCACCACGTACCAGAGCTTCATGCCGGTGGGGGTCTGCACTTGCACTTCGGCGTCCAGCGCCTTACCTACCAGTGCACGGGCCAGCGGCGAGTCGATGCTGATCAGCCCCTGCCGAAGATCCAGCTCGTCAGGACCGACGATCCGATAGCGGGACTCTTCTCCGTCTTCATCTTCCAGCGTCACCCAGGCGCCGAAATACACCTTGTTCGGATCGCTAGGGCGTTCGCCAACCACCTTGAGCTTTTCCAAACGCTTGGTGAGGAAACGCACGCGGCTGTCGATTTCTCGCAGCATCTTCTTGCCATATGTGTACTCGGCATTCTCCGAGCGATCGCCTTGTGCCGCTGCCTCACTTACCGATTGAGTCACCTGCGGACGTTTGACATGCCAGAGTTCGTGAAGCTCGGCGCGTAGCCGGGCTTCGCCCTCGGGGGTGATCAAGGGCGTGCCGGCCGGGCGTGGTGGGCGGTAACGGCTCATGGATTTGCGACCTTGCTGAAAAGCGCCGATTGTACTGCTTCAGTTCTCGCGCAGTACGGTCAGCGGGCTTACATTGAGCGCTCTGCGTGTGCCGATTAGGCCTGCGCCACCGACCAGCAGCGCCCCGATCAATGGCAGCACCAGCAGCCACGGGTGCGGCTGCCAGCGCAGATCGAATGCGTAGTGATAGAGCAGGGCGCTGACCAGTTCGCAGCCGAGCGCAGCCAGCAGACCGCTAGCCGCGCCGAGCAAGCCGAACTCTGCCCGGCGCGCACGAAGGAGTAACCGTCGCTCTGCACCTAGGGCCCGCAACAACGCACCCTGGCGGATGCGTTCGTCCAGCGTGGCCTGCAGCCCGGCGAACAGGACCGCCAAGCCGGCGGCCAGCACGAAGAGCAACACGTACTCCACCGCCAGCGATACCTGCGCAAGGATGCTGCGCAGCTGCGCCAATAGCGCTTCTACTTGCAGGAGTGTGACCGAGGGGAATGCGCGGGCCAGCTCTACCAGCTCTCGCTCCTTGCCGGGTGGCAGATGGAAGCTGGTCATGTAGGTGGCGGGCATTCCCTGTAGCGTGTCCGGCTCGAAAATCATGTAGAAATTGGGCTGGAAGCTGTCCCAATTGACTTCGCGCAGGCTGGTGACGTTGGCTTCACGGGTCAGGCCGCCGATGGTGAACGACAGGCGATCACCGAGCTTCAATTGCAAGCTTTCGGCAAGCTCGACTTCTACCGACACGCCAGGGACGTCGTTCGCCTCACCAGTGGTCCACCACTGTCCGGAGACCAGATGATTGTCCTTCGGAAGATCGGCCGCCCAGGTCAAGCTGAGATCGCGGCGAATGGCGCGCTCACCCTGGGACTCCTTGCTCACCAGTTGGCGTACGGGTTCGTCGTTGATGGAAATCAATCGACCCGGAACGACCGGATACAGCGGTGCGGCGTGACTGGAAAGGGCCGCGATACGTTCGGCAAAAGCGTCCTTTTCCGCTGGCAGGACATTCAGAACGAAGTGGTTGGGTGCGTTATCCGGCAGCTGCTCCTGCCAGGTATCGAGCAACTCGCCACGCAGCAGCGCAATCAGCGCCATGGCCAGCAGGATCAGGCCGAAGGCAAGTGCCTGTCCGGCGGCGGCCAATGGATGCCGCAGTAACTGGCCGAGGCCGAGGCGCCAGCTCAACGACGCGCCTGCCAGCAGGCGCCGCATGGCCTTCAGGCCCAACAGAAGCAGACCACCAAGCAGCAATGTGGCGAGCAGGCCGCCGCCGAGCAGTGCCAGCGTGATCTTCAGATCAAGGCTCAGCCGCCACATGATCAGCCCGAGAGCAAAGATCGCGGTGCCATAGACCAGCCAGGCGCTTGGGGGGACAGGCAGCATGTCGCGGCGCAGCACGCGCAGCGGCGGCACGCGCCCCAGGCCCGCCAGCGGCGGCAGGGCAAAGCCAGCCAATGCCACCAGCCCGGTCGCGATACCGGCAGCTGCAGGCCAGATGCCCCCGGGTGGTATTTCCTGCGCGAGTAAATCGCGCAAAAGGAAGAACAGCCCGTGTTGCGCAGCCCAGCCGAGCAGCGCTCCAGTAAAACTGGCAAGTAAACCGAGCATGCCCAGTTGCAGCGCGTAGAGCAGCAGGGCGTCATGTCGGGAAAGGCCCAGGCAGCGCAGCAATGCACTGGAGTCGAAGCGGCGCGTGGCGAACCGGGCGGCGGAGAGGGCAACTGCCACCCCGGCCAGCAGAATCGCGGCAAGACTGGCGAGGTTCAGGTAGCGCTCGGCGCGGCCAAGCGCGCCGCCGATTTGGCGATTACTGTCGTTGGCCGTTTCGATGCGCTGATGTGCTTGTAGCGCTGCCTCAACAGACTGTTGATAGGTCGCCAGTGCGGTGCTATCGCCGCGCCATAGCTCGCGATAGCGAACACGGCTTCCCGGCTGCACGACGCCGGTCGCTTCCAGGTCATCGAGGTGCATCAGGACGCGTGGAGTCAGGCTGTAGAAGTCACCGACCCGGTCCGGCTCGTAAGTGAGCACGCGGGTAAGACGCAGCAGCTTGTTGCCGACTTCGATGTCGTCACCGATTGCCAGGTCCAGGGCCGCGAACAGTCGCGCTTCGGCCCAGGCTTCTCCGGGTGCCGGCCCCGTCCCTGGCTGCTCGGCCTCATAGGGCTGAGCTGCGCTGCGCAGGGTGCCTCGCAGTGGATAGCTGCTGCTCGCAGCCTTGACGCTGGCGAGTTGCAAGTCCTGTTCGGTCGCGATGACGCTGGAAAACTCAACGACCTGAGCATGATCCAGGCCCAGCGCCGTGCCCGCCTGGATCTGCTCAGGCGCAGCTGGTGCGCTGCCGTTGAGTACCAGGTCGGCACCCAGAAACTCGCTGGCCCTCAGCAGCATCGCGTCGTTCAAACGGGCGCCGAAGTAGCCGATCGCAGTGCTGGCAGCCACAGCCACCACCAGCGCGAAAAACAGCACACGAAGCTCGCCAGCGCGGGCGTCACGCATTAATTGTCGGAAAGCCAGGGCAAGCAGCCGAGCCTTGGGCATGCGCATCATTCGGCTGACTCGGCAGCGATCTGTCGGCCAGCTTCGAGGCGAATCATGCGATGGCACCGTTTGGCCAGGCGCTCATCGTGGGTTACCAGCACCAGGGTGGTTCCGCGTTCACGATTGAGCTCGAAAAGTAGTTCCGTGACATGGGCGCCGGTGTGGGTGTCGAGATTGCCGGTGGGTTCATCGGCAAACAGCACGTCAGGTTCCGCGGCGAACGCGCGGGCGAGGGCGACACGTTGCTGCTCACCCCCCGAGAGCTGACGCGGATAGTGATGCAGGCGCTCGCCCAGGCCGACGCGGCCGAGCAGTTCGGTGGCACGTTCACGGGCATCACGACGGCCATCCAGCTCAAGCGGCAACATGACGTTCTCCAGCGCGTTCAGGCTGTCCAGTAGCTGGAACGACTGAAAGACGAAACCGACGTGTTCAGCACGCACGCGCGCTCGCTGATCTTCGTCGAGCGCGGCCAGCGCATGGCCGGCGAGGTGCACTTCGCCCGAGCTCGGCAGATCGAGCCCGGCCAGCAGGCCGAGCAGCGTTGACTTTCCAGAGCCCGAAGTGCCAACGATGGCAAGGCTGTCGCCCTTAGCCAGTTGCAGGGAGAGGTCGGCCAGGATGCTCAGCTCGCCTTCCGCGCTGGGTACCACTTTGTTAAGGTTCCGGGCGTCGAGAATGTTGCCGCTCATGAGGGGATCCGATGCGAAGTTGGCTGAAATGCGGGGCTCTGGCGCTGCTGTGCTGGACTCAGGGAGCCCTGGCCGGAACCGTTCTGGTGGTCGGGGATAGTATCAGCGCCGCTTTCGGGCTGGAAACAAGCCAGGGCTGGGTGCATCTGCTACAGGAGCGCCTGGTCGAAGAGGATGAATCATGGCGGGTAGTGAATGCCTCGATCAGCGGCGACACCACGGCTGGCGGGCTCGCGCGGCTCGAGCCACTGCTTGCTGAGCACACGCCTGAGGTGGTCATTCTGGAGCTCGGTGGCAACGATGGCTTGCGCGGCCAGGCTCCGGGGCAATTGAAACAGAATCTTGCCGAGATGATTGATCGCAGCCGTAATGCAGGTGCGCAAGTGTTGTTACTGGGCATGCGCATGCCACCCAATCTCGGGCAGCGTTACACCCGCGCTTTCGCTGATGCGTTCGACTCGCTCGCTGCCGAGAAAACCGTCGCCTATGTGCCATTCCTGCTCGAGGGTGTTGGCGGTGTCGCGGGCATGATGCAGGCCGATGGTATTCACCCGACTGCCGAGGCGCAGTATCTACTGCTCAAGACAGTCTGGCCGGAGCTCAAACCCTTGCTTTGAGGCGTGCGCGCAGCTACTGTCGCGCCCTCGATTGGAGCCTCAGATGTCGCGCTCAGCCAGGACCCTTTACGCTTATCGAATCATCGTGCCAGACGAACAGTACGACATGTTCGCCTGCCGCGAAAATCGACTGCATCTGGCGTCACGGCAGCTTGAGCTGAGCGGCAATGCCGACCGTACGCTATGCGGTGGTTTGTTGCCGGCGCAGCCTCGCTGGAGGGAACTGGAGCGCGCGATGCTCAAGGATCGGCAGCTGTGCCCCAACTGCCGGCAACTGCTGGAAGCACGACGCAAGGGCCTTCCGTCCGCCACTGCTGCCTGGTAGCTCAAGTTTCGCTCAGTTCAAGTACAATCGCTCCATTTCCATAATCCAAATCTTCAAGGATTTCTGAATGCTCTCGCGCGCGTTTGCAGTCGCCTCCTGTTTGTCATTCGCTGCTTTGCTTTCGGCAGGCACCAGTGCGGCGCTCGAGCTGCCGCTGCCGCCTGAGGGTGATGACATCGTCGGTCAGATTCAGGTCATCAAGGCCAAATATGAAGACACCTTCGCCGCCATTGGTGAGACCTATGACCTGGGTTACCTTGAGCTGGTGGCTGCCAACCCTGGCGTCGACCCCTGGCTACCCGGCGAGGGCACCGACATCATTCTGCCAACCCGTTTCATCCTGCCGCCAGGTCCTCGTGAAGGAATCGTGATCAATATTGCCGAGTACCGTCTGTACTACTACCCGGAAGGCAAGAACGTCGTGCATACCTTCCCGCTCGGCATCGGCCGTGAAGGCTGGGGATCACCCGTTGGCAATACCCGTATTTCTGCCATGACCAGCAACCCTGCCTGGTATCCGCCTCAGTCGATTCGTGATGAGCACGCAGCTGACGGTGACCCGTTGCCCAGGGTGGTACCGCCGGGCCCGGATAACCCGCTCGGGCCATACAAGATGACCCTGGCGCTGCCGGGATACCTGATCCATGGTTCGAACAAGAAATTCGGTATTGGCATGCGCGTCAGCCACGGCTGTTTCCGCATGCTCAATCACAACGTGCTCGAGCTGTCGAAGATGGTCAAGGTGGGTACGCCTGTGCGTATCGTCGACGAGCCTTACAAGTTCGGGATCAGCGACGGCAAGGTCTATCTTGAGGCGCACGCGCCGCTGGTAGAGGGTGATCAGCAAGCGCTGACCCTGATGGACAAGCACGCCGTCGTCATCAATACGCTTCTCAAGCGCGACGAGGCTGCCGGCAAGCTACATCTGGACTGGGAGATGGTGCGCGAGATCATCGCTGGAGAGGATGGACTGCCGATTCAGATTGCCGAGCAGAGGACTGAGGTAGTTGCGCAAGAGGAACAGTTGTTCTGACGAGTGTTCTGAGCGCATAAAAAAGCCGACCTGAAAGGTCGGCTTTTTTTATTGCTACAAGCTTACTTGCGGCTTGCGCGTTCCAGCATACGCAGAGCACGCTCGTTGGCTTCGTCAGCAGTCTGCTGAGCCTTCTGAGCGGCGGCCATAGCTTCGTCGGCCTTGCTGTACGCTTCGTCAGCGCGAGCCTGGGCGCGGGCAGCGGCGTCTTCAGTCGCGGTCAGGCGAGCTTCGCTTTCTTTAGTCATGCTGTTGCTGCAACCGGTAGCCAGAACTGCGGCCAGAGCCAGAGCAGAGAATTTCAGAACGTTGTTCATCTTGTTCCCCTTAAGGTGGAAATCCATAAAGCAACTTCCGTTATGGAAAGTTTGCGCGCACATACTACCTATAACTTAGCTTAAGTAAACGGAGCCGATGGTAGCGCTCCTGCTTTTTTTTCCGGTACTGCGTTCAGTTCAGTGCTCATGTCGACAAGTTGGATGAAAAACATCCAATGGATGTCGTTTACATAGGCGCTTAGTTGCCAGATTCTCCGATTGGCCGAAAGTTCCTGTTGTAGGGTGCGCAAATAATGCTCAACGGGAGACTGGTCGAACCGGATGGAAACGGGTAGAAAGACAATCCAAAGCATGTTCGGTGGCGGCTGAAAGCGATTGCCGTGACCAAGCGATAACAAGAAGACAGGACAATCCTGCTAAGGAGTCGATATGAGCGATATGGTGCAGGTCCACCACGACCTGGCTGGCCATCGCTTCGAGGCCAAGATCGATGGCCATTGCGCCTATCTGGTGTATATGGACCTGGGCAAGCAGACCTTGGATATATATCGCACCTTCGTCCCGGATGCGTTGCGCGGGCGCGGCATCGCGGCGGTGCTTGCGCAACACGCCCTCGATTATGCCGAGCGCGAGGGCTATCAGGTCATCCCTTCGTGTTCATACGTCGAGCGCTATATCGAACGCAATCGACCGCTGTCGGACCGGGTCGAACCCAATCCATAAAAAAACGCCGGGAGACCGGCGTTTTTGGCTTCAGTTGCGCTGTCGTCTGGGCAGCACATCCTTGAGCTTGTCGTGCATGCTCATCACTGCTTTCTCTGTGGTTTCCCAATCAATACAGGCATCGGTGATCGATACGCCGTACTTGAGGTCGCACAGATCTTTCGGGATCGACTGGTTGCCCCAACCGAGGTGGCTTTCCACCATAAGTCCGACAATGGAGTTGTTACCTTCCAGGATCTGATTGGCGACGTTATCCATTACCAGCGGCTGCAGGGCTGGGTCCTTGTTGGAGTTAGCGTGGCTGCAGTCGATCATGACGTTGGGGCGGATACCGGCCTTGCTCAGTTCCTGCTCGCACACCGCGACGCTGACCGAGTCGTAGTTAGGCTTGCCGTTGCCGCCGCGGAGCACGACGTGGCCATAGTTGTTGCCCTTGGTGGTGACGATGGAAACGCCGCCGGACTGGTTGATACCGAGGAAACGGTGCGGGCTGGAAACCGATTGCAGGGCATTGATGGCCACTGTCAGGCTGCCGTCGGTGCCGTTCTTGAAGCCGACCGCCGAG
>Ga0189292_10277_pt1 | contig 20194 bp, 11 predicted proteins | sample UW1oraminimetaG_FD_130317 | JGI IMG/M metagenome (GOLD analysis project Ga0189292, IMG submission 130317) | Marine microbial communities from the Costa Rica Dome - UW179A-orange mini metaG | ecosystem: Environmental > Aquatic > Marine > Oceanic > Photic zone | place: Costa Rica: the Eastern...
AGGCGTGTTCGCTCGGTCATGAGACGATTGCAATTACGCCCTCAAAGAATCCGTTCTTATTTCCGGCATCCACGTATCGCCTACGCAGCATGATTTGGTGTATTTGATTGCCGGGTTAATAACTGCTTACCGACCATCAGAGGCAAGCCAACAACAACTGCCGATAGTGCTGAGAGAAACTGACCTGATAGCTCGGCTCAGCAGCAAAATCTATCAGCGAGTAGGCGCCCCTCGAAGCTGCGCCAACCTCCTGCCCACCCTCGCTATCGCAGCTGCCATCAACATCGCTGACACCCTCCATCCAACCAGCCATCGGGCCAGCAGGAGCGGCGGGCATCTTCACCTGACTCAGCACCGCCAAGTCATCCGGCAGATCATCCGCAATCCGCTCGGCAAAGCTACGCAATGTGGGCTCCGCCAGCATGAACAACCAGGCCTGGTCATCAGGTTCACCGATGCGCCGCAGTACCCGTCCTAACACTTGTCGGTAGTGCAGCTCGGTACGGATACGACTGAGGTAGCAACACACCTGCAGACGGGGGATGTCAGTGCCCTCGCTGATCATCCCTACGGCGATAATCCAGCGGCAGTCGCTGTGCCTGAATGCATTAATCGCCTGCTGGGCATCTGGGGTGCGATTAGTCACGACTCGGCAGCCTTCCCCCCTGGCCTCCAAAGCTTGGGCAATGTGTTGAGCGTGCTCGATATCGGTGGCGACTACTAGACCAGCCGCATCCGGCTTGATCTGGCGAAGCTCATCCAGTTTGGTGCAACCCAGGCCAAGCAGTTGATCGATCACCTCGTCATGGCGCAGGAGTTCTTCGAAGGTGACGGGGGATTCTCCCAATAGCTTGGCGATGCTGGGAAACAGCCTGACGTTGCTTTCGGTCTCCAGCTCCTCCGTGAGCCACACCTTCTGGTTGTCGACGAGAACGATACGGGGCGAGCGGCACACCCCATCGGCAATGGCTTCTTTCAAGCCATAGCGGTAGTCGCAGATCAGGTGTCCCTCGGGGGACGAGTAGCGGGCCAAGGCAATGGCCCGGTCATCGGAGCGCCATGGCGTGCCGGACAGCGCCAGTGTGAAGGCTGCGCGATCCTGTACCAGTTGTAGGATCTGCTGCCCCCAGGCATTGCTCAGCAACGGATCATGGCCAGCGCAGTGGTGGATCTCGTCGAAGATCGCGAACACGCGGTAATCGTCAAGGAGCCTCCAGAATGCCTCGTCACGGTATTCCATGGCCTGATATGTGTACGCAGCCCCCACTGCGCCAAGCAGGCCATCCATGCGCCTATTGAGCACTGTCGCGAAGGTCGAGCGAAAACCTTCTACGACTTGGCACGAAGGCGCGAAGCAGAGGACCAGATCGATCTCACCTTGATCTAGCAGGCAACGAGCCAGCTCTGCCGCCATTCGTGTCTTGCCAGCGCCTGGCGTTGCTTGGCAGAAGAAGTGCGGCGTGGAAATGTAGTGTTCCAGCGCCGTTTCGATGCAGCGGTGCTGCCAGACTCGAAGGGAGGAGGTCATCAAGTTGAAGCAAGCGTCTTGAGCGTCTTCTCGACGGCACGGAGGTGCCCCAGCAGCCGCGAACTGCGATCTCTGGCTTCGAGATACTCGCCTTCGACCTTGTCGCGCAGATGCGGCATCTCATCGAGCAGCTGTTTGTAGCGCTCTGCCTCGCCCATCGCAGACAGAAAATCGAGCCGGATCTCCTTGAGGAGCGTTTCCAGATGCTGTTCCGCATTGGATGAAGACACGACGGGCTCGTTTTCCAGTTCGGGGACTGATGGTTCCGGCTCGCTCACGACCTTCAGGCTGTTTTCAAAGCCTCCGTCGACCAGCTCCAGCAGTAGATTCTCCGGAAATGGCTGCAAGTGGTAGACCTGGCCTCGTGTGCGGCGCTCTTCGTCAGCTATGAGCCAGCCTGCACGAAGCATGCGGCGGATTTGCTCGTACACATAGCGGCGTACATCACCGAGACGAAAACTCAGACCTTCCAGGCGCTTGGCGTAGGCATCCCGCAAGTCACGGGTTGTGAATTGCGTGCGCCCCTCTTCCTGCAGCAGCTCATACAGCCACCTATCGAAGGTGAAAGAAGCAGATTTCATGCGGTCACCAGAGGGGAGGCTAGCAGAGAAATGCGGATTATAGTCCGTGGCTGATATGTCCGCAAACGCAGGATAGTGCCGCCTCAAATCTGGTTGAGGCAGTCATGGATCAGTTGGCGAAAGCGCTGGGGGTACGCATCCGAACGCAGAGAAAGGCCTGCCGGTTTTCTCAGGATGCACTCGCGCTGGCCTGCAGTATCGACCGCAGCTACATGGGGCGCATCGAGCGGGGCGAGGTGAACATCACTGTCGAGAAGCTGTACCGCATCGCCAGCCTGCTGAGCTGCGATCCAGCTTCACTTCTTCCCCCAGTCTCGGAGTTACAGCCCGGCTAGCTAGTCGATCCTGGAGCTTAAGAAAACCCAGGGCAGGCCACCTTCGCGCTGTTCCTCTACCTTCCCAGCAAGCAGCACTTCATCGGCGGTCGGGTAATGGCGCAACAAGCGACGCGCCTCGGTACGCACGGCATCAGGCAGCGACTTGTCACGGGACAAGTCGACTAGAAACTCGCGGGTTTGAATGATTGAGCGAGTACGCTCACTCGGCATAGTCATGTTCTTATCCTCACTTTTTTGCTCTGAGTGTCATTACGGGACGCCCCGGGCATTCGAGGCTTGAGAGAGGTTCGCCGCACACTGAGCACAGAACAGGATCAATTACACCTTGTTTTGATAGGATCCCGACACACAGAAGCCTCAGGAGGCTCCTTAATCGCTCACGATAAAGGGAATTCAACGTGCCACTTAACCAATGGATCTCGGACTTTCTATTCCAGCGTGGGCTGCAAGAGCCGGATGGGCGCCCCCTTTTCGCCTACAAAACTTCCTCGGAAGAGTTCGAGTCACTCCGCCAGCTACTGCAAAACTTACCCGCCGGGCAACACACAAGTACCCGCTACCCTCAGGCTTGGCTTCTATTCGCCGCCGAATGGTGGAAGCGGGAATATCCCGGTGGCGCATGGCGCTGGGGGCCTCTGTGTGAGGCAGCCGGCCAGCGGGAACTGAGCCACGAAAAGACTCGCAAGCTGGTCATCGACGGACGCGGCCTGTGGCGTCTGCAAACCGCCATCAAGAATGAAGGCAAACGTTTCATTGGCCTGGTCGCGGTTAATGGCGGCCTGCCAATGCGCTTGGTCGAGTCGGCACAGGGCGGGCTGTCCGGCCTGCTGCGCATGGTCACCGAACAAGCGCTGCGCTACGGCCTACAGGATGATCAGCTGCGCCAAGCCATCGAGGCCCAAGCCGCGCTTTTGCCCGCCTGCTACCAGCAGGCTCCGGTCTATGAGCTGCTCGATAACCTGGTCAAGGCGGTGCTGTACATTCGCAAAACCTATGTCCTGCAGGATTCACAAGACCCGATCGCCAAGCTGCAGGAAGAATGCCCGCAGTGGGAAGATCTCTTTCCCATCGCACTCGACTCTCAGGCCGCAGCTAGCCTGATCAAAGGCCTGGTCAGGGGAATCGTCAGCATCACACCCCAGTCACGGCGGCCTCCTTTCCAGATCCAGCGCGGCCTGCGCTTCAGTTCCGACGGCTCCATGCCCGTCTACGAGCTGTCCTTCGCGATGCAGGCTCAGGCACGGCGCGACCAGGTTGCCGAGGCGCTGGGAATGGCTGTTGATGCGCTGCCGCCACACTTCCAACTACTGCTGCGCATCGGCGAGCGGGAACACCTGGTCGGCGAAGCCCTGCTCAGGGACGAGGAATACCAGCTGATCGCCCGGCCACTGCCGGCTTTCCACAGCCTGCACGACGCCGCACAGCTGATCGTCAGCCGCTGGGGCGCCACTCTGCACATCGCCAACCTGCCGGGCGGCGAAGCCTTGAGCCCTGACGAACCGCTGATCTTCGAGAGTGCCTATCCCTATGCCCGCCTGCTGGCTCAGGGCGATGCACTGGTCAAGGGAGAGTCGGCACTGGCGGCCATGCCCGTTAAAACCATCGTATTTGCCGAAGAAGGCGAGGCCCGCGAGCTTTATGACTGCCTTGCCGATGGGCAAATGCTGATGGAGCTGCCGGCCGGCATCACCCGACTCACTTATCGACAACAACCGTTCATAGTCACCATCAGCGCCAACACTACCCAGCCCCCCGAAGCCTACTGGCAGGGCAGTAGTCTGGAGGCGCTATCAGTGCCGGGGCTGCTATTCCGCGGCCTGCCGCGTCTGCTAGTCGAACAAGGGACGGGCTTCTCCAATTATGCGCCCGCCCATGAGCTGTTTGTCCGCACACAAGGCAAGGAGCTGCCGCTCGCCCAGACCCGGGCGCCGGGGCTATGTCGGCTGATCTGGCGCAAGGATGGCCAGCGCCTGCTGAGCACCCGTGTCGTCCTCCTCCCGGACGAGGCATCTATCACTTACTCCCCGAGCGCCAGCACCTTCGAGGGCACCATTCACCTCCATCGCTGGCCTGATGTGCCCGTGCGCTGCGAGAGCGAGCAGATCTCGCTTCAACGCCGCCATGATGGGACAAGCCTGATACTCCGCCTGAAGAGCACCGGCAGCCGGCCCGCAACTACTGTTCCGCTGTGCTTGCAGTGGCCCGATGGCGAGCAGAGGCTCACGCTGCCCTTTCCTGGCTATGGCGTCACGCTGCTGCGCAACGACATGCCTCTCAAGCTGAATCAGGCCCTGACCATCGAAGAACTGATCGGCTGCCGTGCCGTATTGATGTCGGCACAGGGTGCCGAAAACTGGCAGATTCGACTGACATCCGGTGGCACCGACTCACGCTCCACCCTGACGCAGGAAATTCGCTACACCGGGATACGCGAAATCCGCCTGTTCGAACTGATCCCGGCGATCCAAAAGATGCTGTCCTGCCACCCTGGACTCGACCACGCCGTGCTGCTGGAGCTGACCCATGCCCACCAAACCCATGCCCGCTTGCAGATAGGCCTCTATTCAACACGCATCCGCCTGCACAGCCAGCGAGAGATGGCATCCCTGAGTGATGGCAGTCGTGACCTGCTGCTTGAGCAGCCACAGGCCGAAGGTCTGCTACTGGGCTTGCCACTGGCCGAACCCGACCATGAGCCGGTTAGCCTGCCGCTGCATTTCTCCGAACAGGTGTTCACCGGAAGCTGGCTGGTCAGCCTGCCGGCCGATGCCGTCGGTCCCTGGCTGCTGTACACCCCTGACAACTCACCGCTGCACAGCCGCCCGACCGTCGTGCCGCCGACAACGAGCGCCCCGTCGAAGCCCCTGAGCCCGCTGAGAGAGGCGCTCTGCGAGGCCGATGGTGAGGAGCGCTTGCGCCTGCTCAGAGCCGCTCTGCGCTCAATGGCCGCTGACCCGCAGGCTGACGACTGGCAGACGCTGGAGCTGCTGCTGGACCGACTGCATCACCTGCCGCTGGCCAGCCTGGATATCTGCCAGGCACTGATACGCGAGCCGCAGGCGCTGACCATGGCCACGCTGCTGCTGGACAACTTCTCCAGCCGCCTGGCCGAGCGTCTACCCTGCGAGCTGCCATTCGAGTGGCTGCTGATCGCCCCGGAGCACTGGTTCGACACCTTCGCGACACTGCGCCAGCAGTTGGCCGCCGACAATCCCCACCTGATGTCGGTGATCCGCAACGACATCCAGAGTAAGAGCCAGTTCCTGTCCCGCTGGCAGCCCGCGCTGCGCTTCATCTTCGATCAGGGCCTGCACCGCTCCTTTGATCTGCAAAGTCCGGATGTAGGGTTCTTCCTGAAAAACCCGGCGATGCTCACCGCCTCCTGGCAGTCGCATCTGTTTGATGGCGAGAACTCAGCCATGCAGCAGATGTTCCGGCGCAACCCTGCCGAAACTCATCGATATCCCGGCAGCGGCAATACGGATATCGGTGCATTCCTGAAAACGCCCCACGGACAAGTGCTCCTCCGCCACTGCAAGCTCCCTACCAACGACTTCAAGCTGGCCGTGGTCGCGCTGCCTTTCATGGCCGCCTTCGATACCTACGCCGGCGATGAGCAGCAATGGCAAGCCGACCCGTCACGCCTGTTCAGTCTCAGAAGCGCTCGCCAGTTCGATACCGTCTGGTTTGATTTGGCCTATCAGCTCGGCTTAGCCATGGCGCAAGCCGCCTCAATGCAGAAGTGAATCCCATGCTCTATCAGAAGAACTATTTCTCTGCCCTCACCGGCAACCTGAGCACCCGCAGCGAGCGGGCCGCCCAGGGCCTGCTCAGCCTCGGCAATCCGCAGCTGCGCCAATTTCTGCATGACCAGCTGACCGCCGCCCCCGGCACTCCGGGCTCCTGGCTTGCAGATCCGGTTTTCGAACCGACCTTCGGCTGGCAGGAAAGCGCTGAAACCATGAGTTCCCTGGCCGGTGGCAACATGCTGCACCAGCGTCTTGCCAGGGCCATGGAATCCCCGCCCAAGGACCTTGCCCAGGAATACGCTTTCCCTGGCAACCGCCATCCCTTCACCCACCAGCTGGCGGCATGGGAAATCCTCAATCGTGTCGAACCGCAATCGCTGGTGGTGACCAGCGGCACCGGCTCGGGTAAGACCGAATGCTTCCTAGTGCCTGTCCTCAATCAGCTGGCGAAAGAAATCGACGCTGGCGAAGATCCGGAAGGTGTTCGCGCCGTGTTCATCTATCCGCTGAACGCGCTGATCAATTCGCAGCAGAACCGCCTGGATGCATGGACCGACGGCTTTGGCGGGCAGATTCGCCACTGCCTGTACACGGGAGCTCTGGAGAACGAACGGAGGGACAGAGACCAGCTGTACGATGGCCAAGTAATAGACCGCAAGAGCCTGCGCGCCAGCCCGCCACAACTGCTGGTGACCAACGCGACCATGCTGGAGTACATGCTCATCCGTAAGGATGATGAGCCGATCCTGCAGAAGTCGGCTGGCAAGCTGCGCTGGATCATTCTTGACGAAGCACACACCCACATCGGCTCCCAGGCCGCGGAGATGGCGCTGCTGCTGCGTCGGGTGATGCTGGCCTTCCAGGTCAAGCCACAGGATGTGCGCTTCGTGGCGACCTCGGCCACTTTCGGCTCCGATGCCCAGACCATCGAGAGTCTGCGCACATTCCTCGCCGATATCGGCGGAGTGGATCCGCAGCAGGTGCATGTCGTGCAGGGCCACCGGGATATCCCTGCCCTGCTGAACGCCACACCGGATGCCGAGCATGACACTCCCGAAGCCATCGGCACCATCGAGGCGGAGCAGGAACAGTCGGCGCTGCGCTACCAGCGCCTGGAGGCCAGCCCGACCGCCCGGCGGCTGCGCGCCCTGTTCATGCCCGATGGCCAAGTGAAGCCACAAAGCCTGCAAGGGCTGATACGTGAGTCGGGCCTCCCCCCGGCGCAGGTACTCGCTTGGCTGGATCTGCTGTCCGACACCAAGAATGCCGAAGGACTGTCCTTCCTGCCGCTGCGTGCACACCTGTTCCATAACGTGATTCCGGCGATCCGCGCCTGCGTGGACCGCAACTGCAGCCACAAGGCAGGCACCGCGCTGGAGCATGCCGACTGGCCGTTCGGCATGGCCTATCTGGAGGAGCGGACACACTGCCGCTGCGGCGCGCCGCTGATGCCGCTGGTGTCCTGCGAGGAGTGCAACGAGAGCTTCCTGCAGGCGGCGACTACCAGCCACGGGATGCTGATCGACCAGTCGCAACAACAGGTCGACGAGTTCTCCCTCGATGAAGAGCCTACGGATACTGACGAGCCAGCTGAAGACAGCGCGCTACTCAGTCAGACCCTGATCACCAACCGCCCGGTCAACCACAGCTATCCGGAGTTTCTCGATAGAACCAGCCAGCGCCTGATGTTTGATGGCCCCAAAAATGACTACATCGAGCTGCAGGTTTTCCGCAGCCAAAAGAATGAGTGCCCCTGCTGTGGAGCTACCGTGCAAGGCCGCAGCCTGCTGCGCCCGGCACGCATCGGCACCCCCTTCACCCTGAGCACGGTAATCGGCACCCTGCTGGAATTCTGCCCGCCAGATCCGATGCCGACCGGCAAGCCGTTCCAGGGCCGCAAGCTGATTTCCTTCACCGACAGCCGCCAAGGCACGGCACGGATTGCCGTCAAACTGCAGCAGGACTCCGAGCGCAACCGAATTCGCGGGCTGGTCTATCGGCGACTTCTCCAGGCTTCCCCTGTCGACAACCTTTCCGAACAGGAGCAGCAGGAGCTTCAGGCGCTTCAATCACTTGATGCGGCACAAGGCCTTCCAGCAGCTTTGAAAGAGCGCTTGGTACGATTGCAGGATCGGCGAGCAGGTATCCCGCTGCCAGGAGAAATCAGCTGGACCGATATGGCCAACCATCTGGGCGGCACCCCGGAGCTGCAGATGGGCATGCTCGATTACTACAATAACCTCGCGCCGAACACTTTCGGTAAGCAGGACAGTGTCGCCCTGGCCAACATGCTGCTGGCCCGGGAGTTCTATCGCCGCCCGAAGCGCGCCAACAGCCTGGAAACCCTGGGCCTGGTGCAGGTCTGCTACCCCAAGCTGGCCAGCATCACCAGCAAGCCCATGGCCTGGCCTGCACACCTGGATATCGAGTCTTGGCGCACCTACCTGAAAGTGCTGCTGGACTTCTTCGTCCGCGAAAACACCATCCTGAACATCGACAAGCGCTGGCAGTCGCTGATCGGTGCGCGCATCAGTCCCAAATGGGCCGTGGCGCCGGTTCTAGGGAAAAAGCCTGAAAAGCTGCAGAGCCGCTTTGCCCGCTGGCCAGCGGTCAACACCGTCAATGGCATCCAGTCGCGGGCCATCCTGCTGCTCTGCAAGGCATTCAACTGGTCGCCTGCAGTACATCAGGATCAGATCGACTCGATCCTGGGTGATGCCTGGCGCGTACTGACCCAGCAAGTAAAACTGCTGACCTCATTCGGCGACGGCTATCAGCTCGACCTCAAGGATCTGAGCTTCCGGCTGCCCGAAACGGTGTATCTGTGCCCGGTATCGCGGCGGTTCATCGATACCTCGTTCGAACAGCTCAGCCCCTACACACCACGCACCGACCGCGACATGGTCGTCAAGGTCACGCCCTATACCCTGCCTCGTCCGCCCGAGCCCCTCTTGCATGTGCCTGGAGACGAGGGCCTGCTGGCAATCCGCGACTGGCTGAACAACGAGCCGCGGGTTCAGCAACTGCGCAAGGATGCACTCTGGTCGGACGTCATGGATCTAGTCATCGAAGGTGGCAACTACTTCCGTTCAGCAGAGCACTCGGCGCAGCAGCCGAAGAACAAGCTGGACAGCTACGAAGGCCTGTTCAAAACCGGCAAGCTGAACCTGCTGAGCTGTTCGACCACCATGGAAATGGGCGTGGATATCGGCGGTATCAGCGTGGTGGCGATGAACAACGTTCCCCCGCACCCGGCCAACTACCTGCAGCGCGCTGGCCGCGCCGGTCGCCGCCGTGAGGGGCGCTCGCTAGCCCTGGCCGTCTGCAAGAACACCCCGCACGACCAGAGCGTGTTCAATAACCCGCTCTGGCCGTTCAATACCCCCATGCGCATGCCCAAGGTGTCCCTGCAGAGTCCCGAGCTGGTGCAGCGCCACGTCAATGCCTGGCTGCTGTCACACTGGCTCAAGCACGTTGCCGCCGCTCAGGAAATCAAGTCGATGACTGCTGGTGCATTCTTCCTCGACGGCGAAATGCCCATGTCGCTGGCTCAGCGTTTCTGCCTGTGGTGCGACAATCAGGCGGTCGATACCGAGATGCTGGTGGGACAGGCGCTCAAGGACATCACCCGCCGCAGTATCCTTGACACTGCACCGCAACCCGAACTGATCAAGCGCGCCAGCAGCCGCCTGGCCGAGATCATGCAGGTATGGCGGCAGGAGCATTCGGCCAGCCACGCCCAGCTGCTACAGATTGCCGACAAGAAGGCTGCCGCCTCCCGCGCCATGGAGGCGCAGCTCAGCCGCATCGAGAAGGAGTACCTGCTCAGCGAGCTGGCCGACCGGCGCTTCCTGCCGGGCTACGGCTTCCCGACCGATATCGTCAGCTTCGACAACCGCTGCATGCAGACCCTGAAGCAGGAAGAAGGCGACAAGCGCGAGGACAACCGTGCACGCTACCGATCGCTGGCCTCCCGTGATCGCATCACCGGCCTGCGCGAATATGCGCCTGGGGCCGAGTTGGTCATGGACGGGATGGTTTACAAGTCCTCCGGCATCACGCTGAACTGGCACGCTCCCGCGTCTGCCGAAAACGTCAAGGAGCTACAGCTGTTCAAGAAGGCTTGGTATTGTTCCAAATGCGGCGCCAGTGAGTCGGCCATCAACCCCGGACTGGAGCTCAACTGCCAGGAATGCGGCGCGCCGATCGAGCGCGACAACACCCGTGAATACCTGGTGCCTGCGGGCTTTGCCGTGGACTTCTTCGACGAGCCACACAACGATATCAGCCGCCTGCAGTACATACCGGTCAAAGCGCCATGGCTGAACGTACCTGCCAACTGGGTCTGCCTTGTCAATCCGGCGCTCGGCCAGTTCCGTGCCAGCCAGCAGGCACACCTGTTCAACTACACCTCGGGTGCCAATCAGCAAGGCTTTGCCATCTGCCTGGAGTGCGGCAAGGCTGAACCCATGCTCAGCCATCCCGATGCATCCGCCCCTGCCAATGAACAGTATCTGCCGGCTATTTTCCGCCAGAAGGCACAGCACCGACGCCTGCGCGGCGGCAAGAGCGACGACGGAGAAAACATCTGCCCCGGCAGCCACAACAGCTGGAAGATCAAGCGAGGCCCTACTCCTGATAAAGGCATCCACCTGGGCCATGACAGCCTGACCGATGCGCTGGAGCTGGTGCTACGCAACCCTTCCAGCGGCGAACTGCTCAACGACGACATCACCGCCTATTCGATTGCTGTGGCGCTGCGCGAGGCGATTGCCGCCGAACTGGGCATACAGACCGAAGAGCTGGGCTGCGCCAGCCATCCGATCAAGATCGATGACAAGCCAACCCGCGCCATTCGCGTGTTCGACCTGCGCAGCGGTGGCTACACCACCCAGGCCGCAGAGCGGCTGAATGATGCCAGCCTGTGGCAGCGGGTCATCACCCGTCTGGACAGCTGCAACTGCGCGCATGCCTGCCAGCGCTGCCTGCTCAGCTTCGATACCCGCTTCGAAGCCGAGCGCCTAGATCGCCATGCCGCGCTGGCATGGATCAACTCGACCTGGCTTGCCGGTCTGGCGTTGCCCGCCGAACTCGCTGTCCTCGGCCCGCAAAGCCAGGCGGAAATCACCACCCTGCAGGAAGCCGTCGAGCGGGCGATGAGCCGCGACGACAGCGCGAAGACCATTGCCGTCTACCTGCCGGCACCTGCCGCGGACTGGGATCTGGCCATTGCCCGCCGCCTGCGGCATCAGCTGCAGAACTGGGTAGCGGCCGATCATCAGGTACAGCTGCACCTGCTGGAAAGCACCTTCGCAGCCTTGCCCAGCGACCAGAAGGACTGGCTGGCAAAACTGGCCTTCAACGGGATCGAGATTTGCTTGCACAAGGCCATGCCGGATCTCGGGATGCTCGGGCTGAACATCACCCTGCAGGGGCCACAAGGAAGCCTCGCCTGGGCCAGCGACAATGCGAACCTGAGCGCACCTGGGCGCACCTGGGATCTGGCGGCGGCCGGTGTGCGGATCGTCCGCGGCACACTCCCCGTCCTGCCGGCAGAGCGCGTGCTAAACGCACCCGATCTGATGCTTCCTACGCGCCCCGGTCTGGTCAAGGTCGAGATCAGCGATCAGCTGGATGGTTCGCTCGATGGCTTTGCCCGCCGCTTCTGGGAGAACCTCAGGCATGACGCCGGCAGCCTGCTGGATGATGCCCTGACAGGCAAGGATCCGATCACCGAACTGATCTACAGCGACCGTTATGTATGCAGCCCGCTAGTCGTAAATCTGCTGGTCAACGTTATTCATGAGCTGGGCAGGCATAGCGATGGAGACTTCGCCATCCGCATCCAGGGGCGTCAGTACCAGAAAGATGACAACCGCTCACCTTGGCAGTGCTGGCACGACTGGCGGACATCTCAGGAGCGCGATGAAGCTATCCGTCAGGCTTTGGAGTACTGCGGCTTCGAAGGCGAGGTGCTCAGCCTCCCATCTTTGCCGCACTACCGTCAGCTGCAACTGCAGTTGCGCTCCGGAAGGCAGCTGACCGTCCAGCTCGATCAGGGACTTTCATATTGGGAGGCCGAGCGTAGCGAGAAGTCCTACCTGCTCAGGTTCGACTTCGCAGCGCGTCAGTTAGGAGAGGAAATCATGGAGCGCATCCAGTGCAAGGTTGTAGCTACCGGTGATGAATGCACCCAGATTTTCATTTACGTGACCTAATAGCCCCCGCATCGCAAGGCCGGGTCCACCGGCCTTTTACTCCCGACTAAGACAGGCTTGTATACGCTGCTTCCATTCGAACACCTTGGCATGATTGACACCGAATGAGCTTTCTTTCGGGTGATGTACAGAGCGCAAAGGCTCACAGAACTTCGCCATAGTGTGCGGCCAGCGCAACGAACCTTTCACTGTCTGCCTCAAGATCCTGTCGATGCATTTCTCGGCCTCAACACCTGCTTTGAAGCCCATGATCCGTGTTGACATGGTCTTGCGGTTGTCTGAGGTGTCTATTTCTAGAAGGTAGCGCTGATTGCCGTTTGGCAGTTTGAATTTTGCCAGCAAATAACAGCGTGGTTTTTCGTGATCGAGCATGTGATAGCTGCAGCGCGGAACGGGTGGCAATGGTCTCACCTCCAGTGATACCAGCGTAATTCGAGGCTCCTGAGCGATCTGTTCAATGACCTCACGGAGCAACGAGAAGCGATTTGCAAACCGCTCATGCTCCTCCCTATCACCCTCGCCCAATTGCTGGAATTCCCCTGGCGCTATGCTGCCACCGCTCACAGGATCAGCCACGCCTAAGAGTTGGCCTTCTTTGCTCGGGCATTGCTCATCGTCGATCTTCTTGCCATGACCGCTGGCACGCTCCCCGTTGTAGGCAATCCTGGTGCTCAACTGAGCATCAAAAGTAATTCCCTCAACGGGTAGATGAATCAGCCTTGGTTCCTTGGCAGCAGTCGGCTCTTCGATAGCATCTACTTCCACCTCTTCAGCTCCCGATGGCACGGATACACAGCCAGTACCCTCTCCCCTCACTGGTTGCTTCAGGGCAGGATGGTGGAAAAAAATATCGCCTCGATGGCTGAAGCTGAGGCCTTGAAGCGCTTCGATTTCCCAGACCAGCAACTCGTTGCTTTTCGGATCAAAAGGGCCTCGCATATTCATGGTGGTACCCGCTAGGGAAATGGGTGCCATGAAGTCGAACTTCCACCTGGCATATGCCGACTCTTGCGATGTGCGCTCTTGCTCTTGGTTGAGGCTTTGCCAGATTGACTCGAAGGATCGCTTCACATCCTGATTCAGTAGCAGCCAACTGAAGTGGTCCCTATATCCCTTAATTTTGAGAAGCTGACTTGGCGCGCCCGTCTTCGTAGGCGTATGGATATGAACAGCATCGCCCTCTTTGTAGATTGTGAAAGCCATGTCTAGACCATTCGGCTCGAAGGCTGCACGGACTATGAAAGCTGCGTGGAAGAACAGTTTGCGTGCCAGCTCGAATTTCGGTAACCAGACGGTCAGACCGTCAACCTCGAACACAAAGCATCGCTGTCCAGATATCTCAGGATTTGCAGCCAGCCTTCTGGCGAGCCTTGGACAGTCACCCAATTGCCTTTCCCGCCAGCTATCTATTGGAGGCAGCACCACCGCCTTCTTGAAACCACTGGACCGGTAAGGGGCCCCTTCTTCGCCAGGAAACTCGCGACCAACCGCAAGGACACAGGACATTTCCAGTGGAAACCGCTTCAATTGCGACTGGCCATTACCCTCGAAGAGTGCCGCCAGTCGCCACTGCGCCCCAGGAGTAGGGGCTCTGAACAAGTTTCCAATAGCCAACAGCCTAGATCCGGTCTGGATCTGACGGAATAAGGTCCTATTCAATCCATCTTCCTATCAATCGAATGAACGCAGTGGTCAGCGGTGCCATACTGCTTTTTTCCAGCCCACAACGCTTTTCCAACTCCCAGCGCCTGGATGATATGCCGACCCGAATATCCTCCTGCATCGCTGCAGTCAGGCGGCGAATCTGAAACTCGCCGACGGACTCGGCATAGCGATTCAGGAAGGTGCGGCACAGAGGCATTTGATCGAGATGGTGCTCAATTGATGCCCGATGGGGTAGCTGCTGCAGGAACCAGTTGCGGCTCCTGCGTGGCAAGGTCAGGTCATCTTCGCTGTCTTTGCCAAGCCGGATCAGCAGACGTACTAGCTTCCTGTCGCGCGCTCGCCAATCGATGTGGCTGTTGTTGCCCTGTCGACGCTGCCTGGCTTGGTTCGCAGCCATCAGCCAGTGCCGATCATGACGATAGAGCCAGGCATAACACGCATCCCCGCCATTTTGTCGAGCTGCCTTGGCTCCACCGTGATTATCCAGTGCTTGCAGCCAAAGGGTACGGTACATCTGTGTTTGGCCTGCCCTTGCCGGAAGTTGCCTGGCAAACTGATCGGGAGAAACGTCGGCCTGGCGTGTCTTCGCCTCGCCGATCAGCTCGCCAGCATGCTGGCCGGGGCGCAGGCTAGTCCAGACGATCAGATGCTGCAGCGCACTGAATCCCTTGCGATGCTTCCTGAACATCGCCAGCAGCCAGGGCGGAGGCTCTTCGTGGGAAAGCAGACCATTCGTAGTAAGCCAATTCCTGCAGTGAGATTCCAGGATCTTTTCCCATATGACTTCAGCCCTAACTTGCCGGCCACGCCTGGCACCGCACTCTGTGGCCAGGTACCTGTACAGGTTGGTCCAGCGACCGTAGCCAGGCGATTGCGCCTCTTCAAGCGCCAGCAGTTGCGTGGCAGTCTTGGCGAGCCTGATAGCTTCTTCGCTCGCCGGGCTCGTGCGAGAGTCACAGGGCAGAAACAATGGCGAGGCCGGATGAAATTCATGCCGCTGCGCTCGACGGAACGGGATAGGTGAGTTCAGGAGCTGACAGCCATGCTCGGGACAGGCATCTACCCCTTTAATCTGCCAGCTTCGCCGCCAATAAGTCTCACCGAAACGGGCAGCCATTTCCTCAAAACAGACAGGGCAGTAACGCAGCCAGTCGGGCCACTTGACCAAAGCCGCCGAAGACCCAGCCAGACCGATGGTCGACCGGTCGGAAGCAAGCATGGCCTGGAACAGATCGTTACGCCGCTTCGCTGGAATGAAGGGGGCATAGAGCGGAAACAGCGTGTGATGCATGATCACGTTCGCCGTATCCAGCCCAGTGTTGTTCGCCAGAGCGGCCAAGTGCGTGGGCAGGTCGGTGATGGCGGCGACCTTGCTGTCACCGAACGCCATATGAAGCAGAGTTTTGTGATTGCTGATCCCCAGATGGACCCGGCAGCGAGCAAGGCCGCTGTAGAGCAGCTCGTCCGGATAGAGCCTGGGAAAGTACACGTTAGCTCGCTCTCAGCAGAGGCCGCATATCGAGGATCAGACCAGCCTGCTTGAATCTGTCGTAGGCCTCACTTTCAGGCCCATCGGCATAACGTCGACGCAGATCCTCTTCGGATAGACATCGCCACTCCGTCCGCTTAACTCGGGAAACGCTGGGCCTCTTGGGAACGTCCTGTGCGAGGTAAGCTGTGGCCTTATGAATCAGGGCCGCCAGGGGGATATCCGGATACTCAACCACCAATTCATCGGCTATGGGAATGGCAATATCCCTCGGGATTTCCATCTCTTCGAGCAGTGAAGCCAGCCGCTTGGCCTTGTCGTCTGCCGGAAGTGCCGGCGCTTTCGGTTGGGGGAGGTTATCCAGAGAGCGACTCAGGGTCAGCAAACGTCCCTCGATCTCCGGCATCAGCAGATCGTCATATTTAGCGATCAGTTCGGGCCTGCCACTTCGCAAAGCCGCCAGCATCGGGTGGACCGGTTTGAACTCGTCCTCGAAAACCCTGCGCAGCAACAGCGGCTTGATGCACTCGACGCCTGTCACTATTGCCCTGATCTGCGCCAGCGCGAACAACTTGATGACGATGTCCATGACCCCTTGTGTGAGGTCGTACATGGTCGATTCCAACTCATCGTCCAGCGGCGCCGCATTTCGTAGCCACTGGTACTTCCAGAGTCGCTTCAACAGGCGCTTCCAGTGCTCGTCCCGAGGCAACCTGTCCCAGCGAATACTGCCCAGCCCGGAGACCCGACGCGCTGCCCGGAAGGTGCGCTGGAAGAACTTGCTGGCCCGGTGAGTACCGACCTGAATGATCGGAACGCCAATGGTATTCACCAACGACACGAAAAAATTGTGCATTTTTTCGGCACCACCGGAGCGTGCCTCGTTGAGGTTCTGAACTTCATCGATGATCAGCACTCCGAGTGCGTGCAGGTTGGCCACCTGGCACATGGATGCCATCAAACGTTTGGTACCCAGCTTCTTGCGTCCGTGGCTACGGCTGTAGTGGGTGCCCAGGATCTTGTCTACCTCGTTGAAGAAGCTGAGGCACAGCTCATCCAGGTCACCGTCAATGGGGCAGTCGACCTTCAGATAGACCAATTGAGTGATGTTGTAATCGGGGTGATGGAGAGCCTGGGGGTACATACCCAGAATCCGCTCCAGCGTGCGCGTCTTGCCGCAACCGGAGCAGCCGAACAGCGACAAACTGTTGGCTGTGGAGGTAACACTCTGGTACACCGCCGCATCAAGATCCTCCTCCTCCACCCGGCGATAGCCATTCTGCAGGTGTGCATACCAGGCACCGCTGGCCGGGTTCCGACCGATGTAGCCCTGACGGATCATCAGGCTGATCTTGCTCTCCAGCTCCAAGTGGTGGCTGAGTGGCTGAAAGAAGCCGTGCAACAGACGGGCAATGGCATGAGCCCGGAGCCGACCATCCAGAAGCGCCTCCTGCGGCTCGAAACTGGGAAGTTGCTGCATCAAGCCGACCACTTCCTGCAGATCAGGAATCGGAGGTAATGCACTGATGAGTGGATTGTCCTGATACTCGGGAAGCTGCTGCTCATGATAACGCGCCAGGGGAATCACTCCGCGCTGTAATTCTTCAGTCATCTTCTTCCTCCTTGAATATCAGGTCACTGAGATCCGGAAAGGCATAATCTTCCTGCTTCTCGCCCCGCAGTGGGATCACCTCCGCGGGTTTCGCCCGCTGTGCTTTCTCAGGTTTAAATGCTGTTTTCAGGCGCTCCTGGCGCTTTTCCTGCTGCTTGTTCTCGCGGATCTGGGTGCCCAGATCTTTCTTGCTAATGCCAGTTTTGAGCGGACTGGCGTTCTCTGCCTGGGCAACAATCGACTCGATCTGCTCCAGAAGCTTGCCTCTTTCCGCCAAGGCTTTTGACGCCGCATTGACATCGCTCCGCCGTTCCTCTCTGGACAGTATCCAGACATCCCAGAAGGTCATCCCCCTGAAACGTCGACTACGGTCGGCAAGATCGCAAACCCAGTAATCCTTGAGACTATTGGACGGCCGCAAGTAGATATGGTCCGCACTACGCGGGTCGTATGCGACCGTTACCCCTGTCGGCCGACGCCCCTGGCCTCGGTGAAACCAACCCTCCCTGATTGCTTCCGGGCAACTGTAGAAGCAGCCGAATAGCCTGATTCCCAGCTCCGAAACCGTGGCCGACTCATGGGGCAAGAGATTGATCCACACCAGTTCCTCCGGCGCAGTGCGCAACCGACCGGTCAAGCTGGCCAAGCCCCAGTTCCACAGCATGACTGGAATCGCCGGCAGATCGCCCGGCATTCCCGCAGCCCTGTCGTATTTGCTCAGGGTGTGGAAATTGTTGTGGTGGAGGATGCCGGCAATGATGATTTTCGTGAATTCGGGCAAGGTCAGACTGGCATCAAGCCTGTAGTCGTGGCCACCTCGCTTCCGGCTGGTAGTGTCCTCGACCACACCGCTGGCGTAAGGCTTGAAACGCTCCTGCACCGTTCGAAAATAGCGCTCGACGATGCCCTTGGCATCACCTCGCCTGGCCGGTGCGTTCTCGATGCGGACGCCGAAGGCTTGGGAAAATGCCTCAACCTTGGTGCCGTTCAGTTCGCCCTTATCGGCCAGTATCACATCCGGCAAACCCTTGACCGGCCAATCGCTGGCATCGATCTCCAAACCATACTGGCGACAATACTCGACCTTGTCGGCGACCGTGTTGGCCAATGCCACCATGGCACTGACCCAGGAGGGCCCCTCGAATCCGACGTACATACCAACGACCATGCGGCTGAACACGTCGAGCACCATGTAAACGACAGGCCTGCCGACGATAAGGCTGCGGTCATGCTCTGAAACCAGATAAATATCTGCGATGGTGGCATCTATTTGGTAACGGTATCCTGGACCCAGGGTCTCAGTCGTCGATGTGCTGTTGAGCGGCCGGAAGTCCTTGGCAAAGTCCACTGCGGACATCCTGCGCGGCAAGGTGTCGGTGAAATGATATTCGCGCCCATAGAAGTACCGGAACTGCCCCAATGTAGGCAGTTCGGAGGTCGGCAGCTCCGGCTGAACAGCACGGAGCAGGTTCAGCCCGGAGGCGTAGGCATCAGGAATGGACGGATGTTTTTCCTTGAGCAAGCGTTCCTCGATGACCCGGCGAAAAATGCGCTCGATATCCGGCGTGACATTACGCCCTTTCCCCGCCATCACCACTCTTGGCCTGCCCAGCTTGGCTCTGTTCGGCTTTCGGCGCTTGCCACGGGCACCCGAGTTGACATAGTCCGGCAAGAGGGCGTTCCTACACATGCCTCGTTGCCAGTAGCGCCTCAGTAATCTGTACACCGTCTGTTTGGTGACACCATGGCGTTGCATGATGCTTCCGACAATGAGCCCTCTGGGGCGCCGCACGAAAAGCTGGGGATCGTGCATATAATCCGCCAGCATCGCCCACGCCTCATCACGTTTCAGCTGGTCAGGGGAGCCTGCCTCCACCTCCCGAAGGACCGTCTCCTCGAAGGGATCGCCAATGCTCTCCAGCTCACCCTCAATAATCAGACGCTCCAGCTCTGCAACCGATATCGATTCGGGCAGCGCCGTGTCCAAATCGATATCAATCCAGACAGCCTGCTCGGTACCGGACCAGAGCAGGCGCTTTCGGAGCTCTCCCATACGGAACACCTGATTAACGGACAACACTGATCAGCTCCTGATGAATCTGATGAGGGTTGGCAGCTAGATCCTTCGGCTTCAGCACGCGGTAAGGGGTGTCAAGATCGAAGAGAAACCAGTGCCGAGCCAGCAGCTGGCGTAGCCAATAGAGTGCTTGACCAGCCTCCAGTTGGCCGGAAGTATCCATTTCCTGGGCAATGGCGGTCAGCTTCCGGTCTGGGTGACGCTGAAACTCGAGCAAAAACAGCTGCTGATAGTGTGCGAGATCATCCTGTGCAATGTCGTCTTCAGCATGGGCCGGATAGAGCCATTGGATATTGGCAAATGCCTCTCTGGATACCTCGCGCTCCGTGATGATGAACCAGGGAATCCCTTTTTCCTGCCAGTAGCGCCTTTCAAGTTCAAGTCTCTCGATGACTTCCGGCTTCTGCAGATCGGTACTGTACTTGGCCTGGATCGCGACGGATGGGCGCTGGGGGTCATCAAAATCCACCAGGAAATCGCTGGTCAGAACCTGAGGGATTCCTTTGTAGCGACCGTGAGCAAGGCCAAGTTCCTCGGCGATGCGCACCGTATCTTCGGCCCGCATCGGGAACTGCTCACGGATATCAGTGACCTGGGGAGACCGATCCAAGGTCAGGAAAATGGCCAGTTCAAGATCGGATAAAAGATGGTGCAGACGCCGGGTCTTGCTGCCAGGCAGGCGGTGGGAGCGCCCCAACGAGGACACATCCCTGGTGTAGATGAACGGCTTGTAGTCCCGTCCCTGGCCTTGGCCACGCCCCTCCTTGAGCCTTCTATCAATCTGTGCCTGGGTCAGGCCCTTGAATGTTCCAGACATGAAAAAGCCTGCATCCACCGTGTCGATGACCTCAACATAGCGGATACAGGCTTAGGATGAAACTTTATTTGTAAGGATGATACTTTATTTGTACGGATGAAACTTTATTTGCATCCCACA
>Ga0189292_10278_pt1 | contig 20193 bp, 20 predicted proteins | sample UW1oraminimetaG_FD_130317 | JGI IMG/M metagenome (GOLD analysis project Ga0189292, IMG submission 130317) | Marine microbial communities from the Costa Rica Dome - UW179A-orange mini metaG | ecosystem: Environmental > Aquatic > Marine > Oceanic > Photic zone | place: Costa Rica: the Eastern...
CTTCAGACCCTGCTGTTGGCCAACAACGCCCTTGCCATTCGGATTATCTTCCCCTCAGTCAGGGTGATTCAGGTTTCTTTCAACCTGACGGGTTTGCCAGCTTCGCTGGGCAAACAAAAAAAGGCGAGCATAAAGCCCGCCTCTCTTCTTATTGAACTGAACAACAGCACATTACTCAGCTGATTTTTCAGCTACCATGATGGTTTTAATATTCACAAACTCACGCATACCGTAACCGCCGTGCTCACGGCCATAGCCACTGTCTTTTACACCACCAAAAGGGAGGTTAGGCTGCGCTAACGAGTAGCCATTAATATTAACCATGCCAGTATCAAACTCGTCCTTCGCTAGCGATATCGCTTTATCTGTATCAGCACTAAAAATACCGCCACCTAAGCCATAGCGTGAGTCGTTGGCTACTTCCATTGCTTGTTTGTCATCGCGAACGCGAATGAGTGAAGCAACCGGCCCAAATAGTTCGTCATCATAGGCTGGCATGCCTGGCGATACATTTTCAAGTACTGTTATTGGATAGAAATAGCCATCTGAGTCTGGAATTTCCCCACCTAGCGATAGCGTAGCTCCGGCCTCTAACGACTTTTTAACCTGATCATGAAGTTCATCGCGCAAGTCTTCTCTCGCCATTGGGCCCAAGTCCGTATTCTCGTTCGTAGGATCGCCCACTTTCAGTTTTTTGCATTGAGCCACAAACTTGTCTCTGAACTCATCATAAACGCTATCAACAATAACAAAACGTTTAGCTGCAACGCAGGTTTCGCCGTTATTGATTACACGACCCTGAATACACATTTCTACAGCGTGGTCTATGTCTGCATCTTCTAATACAAGGAAAGCATCATTACTGCCCAGCTCCATTACGGTTTTCTTAGACAGGCTTGCAGCAACTTTAGCCACTTCTTTGCCTACCTCGTCACTACCGGTAAATGTTACGCCGCGCACATACTTGTGTTTAATTAGGTCGCTTGCTGTGCCGCCGTCAATTAACAGCGACTGATAAACATTTTTCGGAAAACCAGCATCTTCATACATTTGCTGAATAGCTTGCGCCATACCAAACACGTTTTTTGCGTGCTTAAGCACTGTGGTGTTACCCGCCATTATGTTTGAGGCGCTGTAACGAATTACTTGGTATAACGGAAAGTTCCATGGCTGGATGCCAAGAATGACGCCGATTGGCTGATAGGTAATGATTGCACGACCGCCTTCGAAAATACGATGTTCATCTTCAAGGATTGAAGCGCCATGCTCAGCCGTATAACGACATATTTCTGCGCATAACTGCACTTCTTGCTTGCCTTGTGCGGTGACTTTGCCCATCTCACGGGTCATTAGGCTGGCGAGATCATCAATTCGCTCTTCCATTAAATTGGCAAGGTTTTTAAATAAATCAGCGCGAGTTTCAAATGAGGTACGGCGCCAGTTCAAATAGGCTTCTTGTGAACGGGTTACAGCTTGTTCGGCATCCTCGGCTGACATCAAATGATAATGATCGATCTTTTCACCTGTGGCAGGGTTGTAGGTATTGATTGTCTCACTCATTGTCACTCTCCTTATTCCGTTTGGTCAGAAAGAATTGCAACTAGAAAGCCAAGGTGCCAAAAAATATTTTTTACTTATTATTCAATGCGATACGAAATTTAAGGTGTGAAGACAGCTTAGACTAAAGAATGAGAATCAGAAAAGATTACCTATCGCAGTAAAGATTTCAGGGCGACCACTACAATCGCCCTAATGCGTTTTACGTAAGTGTGAAGATCTCTATAAGACCGCAGAAAAACGCAGTGTTATTTTGCCTTAATCTGTATACAGGTCTGGAAAGTGAAATTTCGCCATTGCAAGGGTTAAGGCCACCTCATAAACGCTTTGTCGCGATGCGTGATTCAAGGTAAGCAAACCAATAGCTCCGCCCTTTTGCTTGATATTCACTGTATCAAAGAGTTTGTCCATAACCGGCCCCAGCTCTTCGCCACGCTGCAGTGCCTGATAGACACTCACAGGAAGGGGAAGACTTGCGCTTCTTGTTACAGACCAGTGACCTTCGTGGTAAATCGCCACATAGGCGAAGGTTGCGGGGCCATCTTCAAATACATCCACACCACCTTCAATCGCTACATACCATGCATCTGTTAATCCGCCTTGATGATGAGCCAGCATGGCCTTCACGCGATTAATAGCGCCTAAGCGTGTCTCATCTTCATTCATAGGCTGATCGGGAACGCCGCTTGGCACCGACATACCTTGGGCGTCAAAATCGTGCTCTAGTGTGTCGGAGAGCGTATTGAGCGCAGCGTTAATTTTTACTGGGTTTAGCGACCCTACGAAAATTGTATCAGAGACCATTTTCTTTCGTCCTTTAAAAACGTCCTTTTGCAGCAGCATCCATAGGGTTCTGCTTAATGTCGTCGAGCATTAAACGATAATCGCGTACCGCAGGAAACTCATTAATATCGCGATTTGGCAACGTACTATCGGGATTATCAACTGCGAGTAAGTGCTTAATACCGAATATCTTTGCGGCGTTTAGGATTGGCAGCGAGTCATCGACAAACAATGTGCGGCTGCCATCAAACTGCAAACGCGCCTGTAGCCGCTCCCACAGTAACTGAGATTCTTTAGTTACCCCAAATTCGTGCGTAGAGATAAGATTATCAATATGTGCGTCAAGTTGAGTATGCTCTATTTTCAGTGCCAGGCTGTTGGGGTGAGCATTGGTCACTAACACTACCTGTCTGCCAGAGTCGTGAAGCGCATCGAGAAATGGAATTGTGTCGTCACGAAGTGCTAACAAATGCGCCAATTCCCGCTTTAGCGGCATAAACTCGTTTTCTAAGTCCATTTCTAACGACTCAGCCCAGTAGTCTAAGCAATACCACTGAATTTGCCCAAATACTGACTCATATCGCGCTTTCATTTCACGTTGACTCTGCGCCTCTGAAATCCCTCTTATTTGCGCTAACCGTTTAGGCAAATGATGCAGCCAGAACTGGTTATCGTAATGCAGGTCTAACAAGGTGCCGTCCATATCGAGCAGTACAGTTTCTATTTCATTCCAGGGCAGAAAGGGCAAGCGATTTTCCTTATAATGAAGTAAGCTAAGAAATTGTATACAAGTATGATAACAAAGTTGTAGCGATAGACATGCCAAAAATTGATCCGAACAAACCGTTACCACAAATTCATTCTCGTGAAATCGTTGCGCAGAGCAAACTTTTTAGGGTAGAACGCTTGGACCTTGAGTTTTCAAACGGCGCTACCCGTGAATTCGAACGGATGGCCGGCGGCAATAGGGGCGCGGTGATGATAGTGCCCATGCTAGATGAAAACACCATGGTGTTAATTCGCGAATATGCTGCCGGTACACACTCGTATCAACTAGGTTTCCCAAAGGGCCTAATAGACCCTGGCGAAACTGCTATTGAAGCCGCTAACCGCGAACTGCAGGAAGAAGCTGGCTTCGCGGCTAACGACCTTGTAGAGCTTCACAAAGTGAGCATGGCTCCTACCTTTTTTAACGCCAACATGACTATCGTATTAGCCCGCGACTTGTATCCAAAACAGCTTGAAGGCGATGAGCCTGAGCCTCTTGAGGTGATTCACTGGCCTTTAGATGAAGCAGATGCTTTACTTGCACGAGAAGACTTTGTAGAAGCACGCTGCATAGCTGCGCTGTTTTTAGCTCAAAAGTGGTTTAAGGAACAATAAACAATGCCCGATGACGCCCATGCCGACCTACTAGAACTTGCGAAAGAAATTGCCATTGAAGCTGGTGAAGCCGTATTAGAAGTGTACGATAAAGGTGAATTTGACGCGTATCAAAAAGACGATGAGTCTCCTGTCACCAGCGCAGATTATTTGGCAAATGATATCATTAATAAGCGCTTGAAAGCGGCCACACCTGATATCCCTATTCTCTCGGAAGAGAATAAACACGCGAGTTTAGAAGAGCGAAAGCATTGGCCTCGATATTGGCTGATTGATCCAATCGACGGAACTCAAGAGTTTATTGCCAGAAGCGGTGACTTTGCGGTTAACATTGCTCTTATTGAAAATAACGAACCCACAATAGGCGTTATATTTTGGCCTCCAGGGCAGTCACTCTATTACGCACAGAAGGGTAAAGGGGCGTTTAAGTCATCACCTGATGGAGATCATCCAATTAGCGTGCGCAAATTAGACGACCCTAAAAATAGTGTTGTGATGATTGCGATTAGCCGCCGTCAGTCTAGAGAAAAAGTATTAAGCAGAATGTGCGCTAAGCGCGTTTACCAAACCCTTCCGCTGGGTAGCTGTTCACTAAAAGCGTGTTTTATCGCAGAAGGAAAGGCCGATGTGTTCATGCGCATTGGCATTACGGGCGAATGGGATACTGGCGCGTCGCAATGCATTGTTTCTGAGGCGGGCGGAAGCATTGCCGCTGCCAACTTTGAACCCCTTACTTACAATCAGCGTCATTCGTTAGAGAACCCAGATTTTGTGGTAATGGGCGATCAACGCGTGCCATGGCAAGATGTTGTCCAGTATGATGACTTCGTAAACCCACATCAGCATTAGCGCGTAATAAATTAGATAGCGCAGTGTATTCACCTACGTATAATAGCGTAGTAATGTTGCTGGGCCACATTACTCTGGTAGTGGTTAAATCAAGCCAGATGGAACCAAAAAGTAAAAGGAGTAACCTATGATGACTACACGTATTCGCACGTTGTCTGCAGCATTGCTCGCATGTGGGCTAGCATTCCCTGCCGCAGCTGATTGGTCAATAGACGGCGAAACAAGTGCACTACATTTCTTATCAACTAAGAATGCACAAGTCACAGAAGTACATAAGTTTGATAGCTTTGATGGTACGCTGTCTGACAGTGGCAAACTTAACGTGGCGGTGGACTTATCGTCAGTAAATACAGCAATTGATATTCGCAACAAGCGAATGCAAGAGATGCTGTTTAATGTAACCAAGTTTGCTCAGGCTACATTTGAAGCCAACTTACCTGAGTCGATGATGAATTTGAAAGCGGGGCAGGTCGTTGACGGTAAAGTAGATGGCATTTTGATGCTGCATGGCAAGGCCGTTCCTACGTCATTTTCTGTTAAGGCAAGCAAAGTAGACGAAGATACTCTTACTGTTTCAACTACGTCTCCTACGCTCATTAAAGCTGAGTCATTTGGTCTTGCTGAAGGCGTAACAGCACTTCAGAAGATTGCAGGGCTTAAAAGCATTACGACTACGGTGCCCGTGACGTTTTCCGTCACGTTCACACAGTAAGGTAGTGTGGCTTTTCGCCGCTTTTCATTAAAGAGCGGCTGTTAACTTAAGTAAATAAAAAACCGCACTTCCGTGCGGTTTTTTAATGCCTGCTATGGCTGTCCTTTATTTAATGGGCATTGTTAGGAAGACCATGGCGCATTGGTAGAGGCTTTTGACTTAACACTTGCTCAGGCATGCTTTGCCACACGTTTTCAGGTAATGCAGGTACTTCTGCCTTATGCTGAGAGATAGCAAAATACCCCATCGCCACACGTAAACGCTTAAGCGCTTTGCATTCATTTATTTCCTGATCAATAACAAATACTCCCCAATTGCGCATTGCCATGCCCAGTTTGTCGCTACTTGTTAAGCGGATAACCGGCGCCGCCAACACCATGCCTACCAGCACTGGTAGCAGCCACATAAATAGTGACGGAGTGAAGTAAAAGGTAGTTACGCCCCACGCTACCGCTAGACAGCTCATGATCTGCGTATGTTTGATTGCAACTTTCCATGGCACTTTGCGCCCTTCGCGCTCTTGCGCTTCCCACTTGACTGAATGGCCAATAAAGACGCTGATAACAAAATAACTGTGATAGAACATCATTAGTGGTGCAATTAGCACGGCCATGGCGAGTTCTATCGTTGCCCCTTTAAGCAAAGACCACGCACCACCGAACTCGCTACGACGTTTCATTAAGGCCAACGTGATGCCCAAAATTTTAGGTAAGAACAATAGGGCAGCCGTACCCCACATGGTTACCATCATCATGTCTTGGCGCGCTACCTGCCAACTAGGGAATAGCTGATATTCAGATACGAAGAACTCCGGCACTGAAGTGGCGCGTATCAGCGCATCTGCCGTGCCTAGCGCCAACATACAAAACAGTATGAGTGAGGAAATGTACGCAAACGCGCCAAACAAGAAGTGCAGGCGGTTTGCCATTTTAAGGCCTTTTACATTCAGTAACCCTAAATGCTGTATGTTGCCCTGCACCCAACGGCGGTCGCGAATAGCATAGTCAACAATATTACTTGGCACTTCTTCATAGCTGCCCGTAGTGTCGGTAAGCAAGTATGCCTGCCAGCCAGCACGGCGCAACAGCGCGGCCTCAACAAAGTCATGGCTTAGTATTTCGCCGCCAAAGGGAGCGCGCCCTTCAAGGGTTGGCAGCCCGCAGTGCTGCATAAACGGAGCAATACGAATGATCGCGTTGTGACCCCAATAGTTTGCACTATCCGTTTGCCAAAACGATAGACCTGTTGCCAACATTGGGCTGTACAGGTGAGCAGCAAACTGAACAAAACGGCCAAAGAAGGTGTTTTGACGCACCGGCATTGGAATGGTCTGCACTAACGCCGTATCAGGGTTTTGCTCGATACGTCGGGCTAAGTCTTGCATACGTTCGCCGCTCATTACGCTGTCGGCATCTAACACAATCATCGACTCGTAGTTTGCTCCCCAGCGTTCACAAAACTCTTTAAGGTTACCTACTTTTCTGTGCAGGTTTTGTTCGCGACGACGATAAAACACTTGGCTAGAGAAGGCACCCAAACGTTTCTTCAATCGGCTAAAAGCGCGTAACTCTGCATCTGCTTTTTCCACATCGCGTGTGTCGCTAAGCATGAAAAAGTCAAACTTGGCGCGGTTCTCACTTTCCATAAGCTCGCGAATACACGCCTCAAAACCCACCATAATACGGCGGGTATCTTCGTTATAAACCGGCATGACCACAGCGTGCTTTTGCGTTAATGGAGCAGAAACATCCGGCTGCGCTTGGTTTCTGCGCAGGCTTAGCGGATCAATATTAAATAGCTGTAAGAAGAAGCCAATAATGCCTGTCCAAAACGCCATGCATAACCAGGCGAACAGGGTTAGCCCCAAACCTAACTGAGCAATCTCTAAATTAGTCAGGCCGTTAGGTAAAAATATCTCGTATAAACTCCAACCGGCCAGTGCCGTGCTTGGAATCACTAGCATTGCCATGATAAACAAACGCATATGCTCTCCTTTTAAGATGAAGTGTGACCCACGGGTAGTGGCATCACTTTTAACCTGAGGCACGGCTTCAGCCTCATTGATTACCGATGTATTTGCGCGACTATTTTGGTTGGTAGACATAATTCCAAACCTCACTCACACGTTTACCGTCTTTTTCAATGTAAGCGCGCATATCTACCGTTTGCTTCTCTTTCGGCTCTACAAAAAAGGTTGCGCGCCACTCTTGTCCATCAGCAACGAGATAAAGACGTTGCTGGGAAATCGTGCCGTTAGTGCCTTGCACCACTAGCTTCATCGACTCGTTATCAAAAGCGATGTCAGAGGGTGCAATAAAATCCACGCTGAACTGCCTAGTAGTACTTAAAGCGTCGTCTTTGAACTCATCACCCGGCAACACGGCTTTGCCCTGACGGGTACGCACTACAGAGGCCAGTTCGCTGACAAAAGGGTTCTGCTCTACGGTTTTAAGTTCGTAAGCAAAGTACAATGACTCGCCAGCTTTAAACGGCTTCTCAGGAGTCCAAAACGCCACTATGTTGTCGTGAATCTCAGACTTTGTGGGAATTTCCACTACTTCTAAACGGCCTTTCTCGAAGCCTGCTTCAGGGGTAACCCAAAGCCCTGGACGAAGGTGGTAATTGGCCTCTGCATCTAAGTAATTATCCCACTTGCCGTCGCGTTGAAGCATGCCGAATCCTTTTGGATTAGCGTCGCTTAGCGACGTTACTTGAAGGCGAGCAGGATTAGTCAGAGGACGCCAAATTTCTTCATCAGCGTGCGTCACCATTAGTACACCATCACTGTCGTGCACTTCTGGGCGGTAGTCGTCATGGCGCTTTTCCGTGTTCTCGCCATACAGAAACATGCTGGTAAATGGTGCGATGCCCAGCTTATTTACATCGTCTCTGGCGAACAACCAGCTTTCTACCTTAACGCTGGTGTCGACATCAGGTTGAATCACAAATTTGTACGCCCCCGCCACAGAAGGGCTTTCCAAGCGCGCATAAATTGTGATGGGTTTGCCTTTGCTAGGCTCAATAATCCAAAACTCTGTAAAGTGAGGAAATTCCTCGCCCTTCGCTAGTGCGGTATCAATGGCCAAGCCACGTGCGGAAATGCCGTAAACTTGATTTTTTCCCACAAGACGGAAGTAAGATGCGCCAAGAAATACAGCGAACTCATCTTTGTACTCTTCGTTCTTAATAGGATAATGAACACGAAATCCAGCGAACCCTGACTTTTCATCCGTCAACCCTGCTAAACCCGATGCGGACCCATCGTAGTTAAACATGTCACTGTTAAACGCTAAGCGCTCAGGCTTATTACTTTCACCAATGGTGTGAATAGTAACGGGATATTCATATAGAAAGCCGGGGTGAAAAAACTGCAGTTCGTAGTCATTTTCGCCATGCCACAAACTCTGTTCGGGTTTAAAGCGAATTGATCGATAGGTTGTATAATCAATTTCTTTAAGCTTGCTGTTTAATCCGTGATCGTCCTGCTCATAGCTTTCTGTCGCTGAGGTGCGCGCAGCATCAATAATAGATTGAAGAACGGGCGACGCTTTTTGAGGTTGATTGGTGTCATTAACCTCGGTGGCAACAGCATGTTGAAAGGTAACTAATGCGATGATACTGCTAATCGCGATAAAAACACGTGACAGCATCGGCTTGCGATGCTGTATTGCAGTTGCCTGTGATTCTTTACCGAAAATTGAAACTGGCTTAGCCATTTGTCCTCTCCTTATGAAAACAATGGTTATCCAGATGGTCACCAGTACCTCGTTTACCCGCCTCCGCTGCTAAGCGGTGCTAGTTGCGAAAAGCCGTACTGATAGAAACCACACGGGAAAGGCGCTCTATTCCTTTCCAATTCACTGACATGGTGAACAACCGAATTCCCTGCCGATAGGCTTAAGTGAATGTTGGATAACACACAAGGGCTTCAGCAAAAGGTGTTCCAATACGAAAAACCAGCTGCCAATTTTTTCTTTTATTATTAAATACAACAACTTAAACAAACCCTTATTCAGGCTTCTTGCTATTTATTTCGTTGTAAAAATGTCCAGTGAGTTAGACAAAAGGATAACTGTTGTTTTTTAGAGACAGTTGTCCGTGCCAATTCGACCGCAAAGCTTAAAAATAAGCGCTTAGCAAAAATTGATGGCGTGAAGAACCAATCGCTAGATAAAAATATAATCTTTAAATATCAATGACATAAGCAATAATTCACAGCGGTTTTTAGTAAATTTAAACGAGGTTGGCAAACGCTTTGCTATTCATCCTATTGATAAATAAGTTAAACAACATTTCTTAACGGAAATAAACGATGGCATGAAGACGGTTTTCGTTTCTTTGACCATCAACCCAGTAACACTTTGTTGCGCGCTATAAACGCGCCGCCTTACGACAATTTTTGCAGAAAGTCTGAAATGGACGGATGCAACGTAAGGGGGGTTACTGAACATACTAAGGAGTTATCACATGCGTAAATCAATCACACTTATTGCTGCTTTAACTGCAGCGGCACTTCCTCTTTCAGCAATGGCTGACAAGCCAGACTGGCGTTACGTAGAAGGTGGTTACACCAAAATGGACTTTGACGATAATGAGTCATTTGAACCAGATGGTTTGACGGTTAACGGTAAGTACCTTTTGAATAGTAACTGGTACCTAAACGGCGAATATAGCTTCTTTGAAGAAGGCAGCTTCGACTTTGACATGCTAACACTAGGTGCTGGTTACCGTTTACCAGTGAATGCTACGACAGATGCATATTTTGGCGCGAATCTAGAGCGTATTGACGGTGACGTTAATGACGAAACAGGTTACAGCATCAATGCGGGTCTTCGCTCTATGATTACAGAGCAAGTAGAGCTGGCTGGTGAAATCGGCTATTACGACGTAGACGATGGTGAAGCGACATTTAAAGTAGGCGCTAACTATTACATCACGCCACAGTGGGCTGTAGGTGCTAACTACAAAGTCATTGATGATTTAGACATTATGCAGGTTACTGCTCGATACGCGTTCTAAGCCTCCCTCTCCTCAGGTAGGTTGCCGGGTTGCTCGACCCGGCTTTTTTATATCTGTATCACCAAAGTGACTGCTACTTTTCCGTGAAGCCTTTTATTCCGTCGTGTCGCTCGGCTGAATATCTTCTTTTCGTTTTATATCCACACTCTCGTGAAGCTCAGAGTATACCAACACCGCATCGCCAGATTTAAGCCTGTCTAGTACCTGCTGAACTTTTACATCAAGCGCAACCTCTTCTTCGCCATAGTCAGTGCCTTCACGCAATACAAAGGACTCTGCCAAGCTATAAAGGGTATCGGCTTCTAATGCATCAATGGGAATTATCATTCACTCTCCTGATTAAAAAAGCGATTAGATGAGTTTAAATGACGTAAGCGTTAGCGTTGAATTAACGACTAATATAGCTACACGTCGCATCAACAGGTAAAGCTTCACTGACGAAGCGCTTCACGCGCTCATGCAGCCACACTTTCGGATTTAATATAGAGCCCTGCATAAACCCAACGTGTCCACCTCGCTCACTTAGCTCTACAGTAACATTCCGCGCAAGCTCCTCTTCCTTAGGCACAATTAAGTGATTCATAAAGGGATCATCGATGCTATGCAGCACTAGCGTAGGGCAGTGGATCGCGCTTAAGAAATGGTAGGCACTGCACTTTTCATAGTAATCTTGTGCATCTGCAAAGCCATGTAGGGGCGCTGTGACCTTCTCGTCAAATTGAGTAAAACTGGTAATCTCTTCCACGTCACTTTTTGTTAGCTGTATAAGCTTGCGATAATCGATGTACTCCATCTTTTTACGCAGCGTATCTTTCATGCTAGTAAGTAAATACTTTTGGTAGACGCGGGAAAAGCCCTGATTAATTGATTTAGCGCACTCGGAAAGTTTAAGGGGCGAAGAAATGGCAATCGCCGCTTTAAGCCACTTTTGTGCAGGGTTTTCGCCTAACAGTTTCAACAGCATGTTACCGCCAAGAGAGAAGCCAATCGCAACCTTGGGGATGCGCGGGAATTTACCGTGTAGCCATTCTAGAAAAAAGCTGGGATCTTCTGTTTCCCCACTGTGGTAAGCGCGCGCTTTAAGGTTGGGTACGCCGCTACAGCCGCGATAGTGCATCATCACTACCTGCCAGCCATTTACCGAAAGTTGCGCCATCATATCGTTCGCATAATGGGACTTAATGCTGCCCTCTAAGCCATGAAACATCACCACAATCCCTGATGTTTCCTGTGGTTTCGGCCCCCACGCCACGTCTACGAAATCGTCGTCTGGTAAGGTTAGTCGCTCCATGTCATAAGACAGTGGTAAACGCTTTTGAATAAAACGCGGCCATATAGTTTGCACATGACGGTTCTTTGCCCACCCTGGCACCTTAAAGCTACTTTTTATTATTTTTCCATGCGATAGCGCTGATTTACTCATTGTATTTTCTTATTGTGTTTTTACGATAATTGATTAACCACGAGGCTTACTAATTGTCGCGCCTCACTGCTGTCACGCAGTCCGTATGCGTTAATAAACGCAGCGATAGACGCGTTAAATACATTAGACGATACTGATTGACCCAGGCCCAGATGCGTGACCGGCTGCTCATTGAACGACGCAACAATATCGTGCTGCTGCTGTCTTTCAAGCTCTAATTCTTGCGCTTTGAGCGCGTCATGATCCGCTTGGTCCCCCCCTTTTTCAGGGTGTGCCGCTTTGCGTTTCGCGCGGTGGACATTTAGTTTTTCTTCCGTTGCCTTTGATGCCGCGATAACTGCATTAAGCTGGGGAAGGTTAATAATGACATTATTCTCCAAACACCAGCAAATCAGCAAGAGAACGTTTACATTTACGCTGTGATTGTCTTGCAGTAGAAGTGCAAGGGGGGCCATATCGCCTTTGGTATAACGAGAAACACTGTATTCCCAAAACGCACTGCTATCGATGTTAGGCGTTGGCATTGTCGTATTCCTCTCGTTTTAACTCAATCTGCTCTTGGGCATCTAGCCATGCCATCTCTTCTTCTTCAAGCTGTTGCTTGAACTGGGTTTGCTTGTCGAGCAAGCTCATAAGCTCCGCTTTTTTGTCTTCGCTGTAAAGCGATGTATCAGCAAGAGACGCTTCCACTTCTGCCAAGGAAGCGCTTAATTTGTCCATCGCTTTTTCGTGTTTTTCAATGGCTTTTTTAAGCGGCGCTACGCTTTGCCTGAATTCGGCTTCGCGGCGTTTTTCCTCTTTTCGATCTATTTTGCGCTCTGCTTTACCCTGCATCCCCGCTTCTTGCTGCGCTTCATTTTTGGCATCGCTGTTGGCACTTTTAGCATCGCTATTAGCCTTGGCCTTTTCAGCAGCCTGCTGCTTTAGAATCCAGTCGCGATAGTCGTCTAAGTCACCTTTAAATGGCTCAACTTCACCACTGTCTACCAGATAGAAGTCTTCACATACCGAGGAAAGTAAGAAGCGGTCGTGCGATACCAGCACCATTGCCCCCTCAAAACCTTGAAGCGCAATATTAAGCGCATGGCGCATTTCTAAATCCAAGTGGTTGGTAGGCTCATCCAGCAGGAGTAGGTTAGGCTTTTGGTAAACGATTAACGCCAATACTAAGCGCGCCTTTTCACCACCCGACATAGGCGCAACAGGAGCAAGCGCTTCATCGCCGTTAAACCCAAAACCACCAAGATAGTCGCGAAGCTGCTGTTCTGTGGCTTTTTCGTCAATGCGCTGCAAGTGAAGAAGCGGGGTAGCGTTAGCATCTAATGTTTCTAACTGATGCTGAGCAAAGTAACCAATCTTCAGGCCTTTAGCCGTATTAAAAATACCTTGCTTTGGCGCATGCACTCCCGCCAATAGTTTGATTAGCGTAGACTTACCCTGTCCGTTTCTACCTAGAAGACCTATTCTGCTGCCTGGTACTAAATTGAGTTTCACCTGTTGAAGCACAATATGGTCGTCGTAACCCAGCTGTATCTTTTCCATTTGCACAAGCGGGTTAGGCAGCGCAGATGGTGGTGCGAAGGAAAAGCTAAACGGACTAGCCATATGCGCTGGCAGTAAGGTTTCCATTTTCTCTAATTGTTTAATACGGCTTTGCGCTTGCTTAGCTTTACTCGCTTTAGCTTTAAAACGGGTAATAAACGAGTTGAGGTGCGCCACTTTTTGCTGTTGCTTTTCATATTCAATGTTCTGTAAGCGAATACGTTCAGCACGCTGGGTTTCGTAGGCCGAGTAATTACCTGTGTAAGTGATAAGCTTTTGTTGCTCAACACTGATAATTTGCGCAACGGTATTGTCGATAAAGGCTTTATCGTGAGAAATCAGCAATAGCGTTCCAGCATAGCGTTGAAGCCATTTCTCTAGCCATATGACCGCATCTAAGTCTAAGTGGTTAGTAGGTTCATCAAGGAGCAGTAAGTCTGAAGGGCAAAGCAGCGCTTGAGCTAGGTTTAGGCGCATTCGCCAACCACCTGAAAAATCGCTAACTGGCGCACTTAGCTGCGTATTTGTAAAACCAAGACCTGACAGAATGGTCGCTGCACGGGATTCCACATCGTACGCCCCAGCTTGCTCTAGTTGACCGTGAATTTGGCCAATTTTGACGCCATCACCGCTGTGTTCTGCGGCTTCTAATTGAGCCTGTAACTCCCGTAAATGTTTGTCACCGTCCACCACGTAGTCTAATGCTGTTCGGTTGGTTGCGGGCGTTTCCTGCGCCACACTTACTATTCTCCAATCACTCGGTACACTGCAGTCGCCGGCATCGACACTCAATTCACTTCTCAGCAAGGCAAATAGCGTGGACTTTCCGCAGCCATTACTGCCGATCAGTGCCACTTTGTGGCCTGGAAAAACCTGCGCCGACGCCTCTTCTAGCAGCATTTTGCGGCCGCGAAGTAGCGATACATTTGAAAGCTTTATCATGAGTAACCTGTGATGGAACAAACTAGGGCGCGTATAATATCAAAAACTTAAGGTAAAAGCTGATCAACACTTACCATTTCAAGGTATAATAACCGCGAAATTCCCCAAAGGTGTATGTATGTCAAAACGTGTAAAACGCCGCTTTGTTGCAGGGGCTACGTGCCCGAAATGCCAAGAGCTAGATACGATTTCGTTGTATTTTGAAAATAACGTAGAAAAGCTGGAGTGCGTAGCGTGTGGTTATAACGAAGCGCAAACTGACGAGAAAATCAGTGCCGCCACGCGATCTAACGAAAATGTGATTGGTATCTTCAAACCTCACTAGCATTCCTACCCACGCCTCAGTAAATCTTACCATTAAGCCTGTGTAATTCCTCACGATTCGGTACACAGGCTTTTTCAAGTATTCTCCACGTCCCCCGCCAGCAGTGGCTCTCCCCGGCACCTAGCGAAAGAGGTTCCACAGGCATAATTTTTGTATTTCCTACGTAAAGGAGTGAATTATGAAACATGCTAAAAAACGTATCTGCTATGTGCTTCTAGGCTTGTTAGTTGTGCTTATAGCCATAAGGCTTTACCTGCCTTATGCCGCCGCGTCTTACATCAACACAACGCTGAGTCAGTCAAAAGAGTACAACGGCCGCGTAGGCGATGTAGATTTGATGCTATGGCGTGGCGCATATAGTTTAGAGCATGTATTGCTTTATAAGGCGAACGGACAGGTAGACCGCCCCCTTTTCAAGGCAGATTATGTGGAGTTTACGCTTTCTTGGTCTCAACTTTTCAAAGGCGCTGCAGTAGGCGTAGTTATTGTTAACTCCCCCGAAATTAACTTTGTAGACGGTAACACGGAAGAAAAAAGCCAGTCAGGCAAGAATGAAAATTGGCTATATATTGCCAATCAACTTTTCCCGTTACGCATTGACAAACTCACTATTAACAATGGAAAAATAGCTTTTCACAACCCTGATACATCACCGGCTATCGATATAGCGCTTCACGATATTCAGCTTGAAGTGAATAACTTGGTTAATAGCGATAACTTGTCAGACTCACGCGTCGCCACCGCTAAAGCGCAAGGACAAACTGCTGAGCAAGGTACGATTTCCTTAAATGCCAAGCTAAATCCTTCAACCCAAAATCCGACCTTCGATGTTGATATTCAAGCTGACAATGTAGGTCTGGTTAACTTTAAGAACCTGCTCGATACTTACGCGCCGTTTGACTTAGAAGCCGGCACACTTACCCTCGCCGCTGAAGTGGCGTCTAATGAAGGGAGAGTAAAAGGCTATATCAAACCCATTTTGCAAAACGTAGAAGTGTTCTCTTGGAAAGGTGATATTGAACGTGACGGCGACGGTTTTATTGAAGGTAGCATTGAAGCCATTTCTGCATTTATTACCGAGTTGTTTGAAAACCAGAGCGAAGACCAAATTGCTACACGCATTCCTATTGAGGGTGACCTCTCAAATCCGGATACGCAAACGTGGGAAGCATTTGTTGCCATCTTAAAAAACGCCTTTGTTAAAGCTTTTAAGGGCGATGTGGAGAAAAGTGTAGAGTTGGATAGACTTGAGCTGGATAAATTGAAAGCATCTGAGGGCTCCACTCGTTGAGAGCCCTAGCTGTTAAGCTCTATCAATGCTAGATAGTACAGCTATCGCCACAGTCGTTGGCACCGTCGCGCATGCCCTCTATTTCTTGGCTTTCTTGCTTATCTTTTTCAGCTTGCTTTTCTGCTACTGACTGCTCAACAGAGTCAAAGTCGATGCTGTCAAACGCATCCATATCAAAATCGCTCATAATTCACTCTCTAAAATAGGGAAAATAAAGGCTCACCTTAACTGGAGCCAATGTATAGGGCGCAAGTGTAATTCAATTGCATTTTCAGGCTAAATGATGACTTCGCCTAAGTCATAACAAGATAAACTAGCGCGCGATGTTTTATTTATACCCAACCGTAAAACAGACAAACCGCCCTTAATGTTGCCACAATGAGTGGGGCGGCTTAATTATCGTTGCGCGTCACTTTGATTAATAATGTGGAGGCGGGGTTTCTTCTGACTGCTTAGCAATGTTAGACGGCTCGATAGACTTCACGCGGTCGACCACATGGCGTACTTTAAAAGCTAAATCATCGAGTTGCTTTTGTTGCGAAGACAGTGCGTCGTTTAGCGCCTCAATAGTGTGCTCTTGAAATGCAACTTTGGTTTGAAGCTCTTCTATATAGCTATTCGCGCTATCTATTTGCTGTTGTAAATGCTCAGCGCTTTTATCTGTCATGTAAATTCTCTATCTCTCTCGTTGCCATTCTTCGGCAAGTCCACTACTGCTTATAGACAATATATTATCATTGGGAAGGAAGGCGACGCCATACACAACTGCGGTCGGCGGTGAAACTGTCTCTCTTGATGCAACCTGTATGGACTGCACTTGCTCGCCAGTTTTCAAATCCCATAGGTACACTTTTCGAGCCGGAGAGCCTGTTAGTAAAAACTGACCATCTTTGGAAAACTCAACGTCTGTGAAGATTTTCTGACGCGCTGCATATTTGAGGGATGCCACAGGCTGCCCAGTTTGCACATTCCACACTTGCGACTTGCTCTGGCTGTCCGCAGTAAAAGCAAAGCGGCCTTCATCATCAAGCGCTACTTTTGTTACTCGCGTGGGGTGGGTGAATGTATGAATTATTTGCCCAGTGTCAGTGCTCCATAAATACGCTATGTAATCGTTGCCCCCCGTCAATGCGAACTTACCGTTAGGGGAAATATCAATGGAGTTAACCTTTTCTTGATGCCCTAAAAACTCTAGTCGACGCGAAGTACGAGGTTCAAAGTACATAACTTTGCCATTTGAGCGCGCCACCAATATGCCGTTACCATTATTGGTAACCACCACATCTCTAATTGATGACTCGTCAATGCGCCAAAAACCTTCAGGCTCGCCGGTCTCCAGACTCCATAAGGCAAACGCCTCGCGGTCAGCGGTAACAACATAGCGTTTGTCGGCGCTAATGTGCACTGACATGACCAGGTTGTCACCTTCACCTTGGTGGCTCCAGTGATAAAGGGGCTCACTTTGTCCAATTCGCCATACGTTTACCCCGTTATTCACGCCAGAAACCACCGCTAACGTGCCGTCAGTAGAAATATCTGCGGCATAGGCGCCTTCTTCTACATGACGCCACTGCTGTATTGGCGTAGTATCAGGGACAGAGCATCCCATGGAATTACCTATAAGTACGATGAGTAACGCTATTCTATGGAACATTTGAGGCCTAAACATAATCAAATGGGTTTCGCTTTGTAAACGCTAGGTTTAACATAGCATGGATCACGCATCTTTAACTATCGTGCACACTGCCTTGGATGCAGCAGTATAGACATAGACGCATGATGATAAAAATTTATGGAGACGTTTTTATGCAGAAGTCGCTCGTTGCCTTATCTACTATCGCTGCGCTAGGCCTTTTCGCTTGCCAGCCAAATACATCTGATGAGGCCGCTTCTACAAGCGCTGATAGTGCAAAAACAACTTCTGTTTCAGCAGAAGAAATGACAGATACGCAAAAGCAAGCTTACGCCATGGGCGCAAGTATGGGTTTGTTCGTTAGCAACCGTGCCGAACAACAAGAGCAACTGGGTTTAACATTAGACCAAGATGCGCTACAACAAGGCTTTAGCGACGGTCTAAACGACACCCTTAAGTTTACGCCAGAGCAGATTCAGCAAATCGCTCAACAAGGCGAAGAAGTACTTCGCGCTAAGCAGCAAGAGATGGCGGAACAAGCCGCTGAAAAAAATATTGAAGCAGGCCTAGCTTACCTAGAAGAAAACGGTAAGAAAGAAGGTGTGGTAACTACCGAGTCTGGTCTTCAGTACGAAGTACTTGAAGAAGGCGAGGGTGCAAGCCCAGAAGCGACAGACATGGTTAAAGTTCACTACCGTGGCACCTTGTTAGATGGCACAGAGTTCGACTCATCTTACAAGCGTGGCGAGCCAGCAGAATTTCCACTTAATCGCGTTATTTCTGGTTGGACTGAAGGCGTTCAATTGATGAAAGAAGGCGCAAAGTATCGCTTCCATATCCCATCTGAACTTGCTTATGGTGCGCGTTCTACTGGCGCAATCACGCCAAACTCGACGCTTATCTTTGACGTTGAGTTGCTAGAGGTGGTTAAGCCTGAAGCAGAAGCGCCAACGGAATAAGTTAGTGCTTTAAGAAAAAGAGAAAGCCGACGCATAGCGTCGGCTTTTTTGTTTTAGTGAGTCAGCGTGATCCTTGCTTACCTTTTCCCTACGAGCCAGTGGATTTTCACCACGCGCGTACCCAAATAGTAAAGTGGGTTATTCAATATGCTTGGTGCCTCGAATTACACTATTAAGCTTAGTCTAAATCGACCAAATTTCACGGTCTATTCCAATCCTTTTTGGAACAATTTCGCCTTAAAACTTGGTGCTTAAAACAAAAGGTTTTAACGCTGAGGTGCGCGCCGTCTTTCTGTGTGTACCTTAAACGTAGCAAAATGATTTAACAGAGACTGACCCACCTTATACATTGCACAACCTAAAATAAGATATATCACGGTTTGCATACTATTTAAGCGAACAACGATATCAAGCAAGGCATACAACAATAACAGCGCGCCACTTAAAAACAGCATAAAACCGATGATAGTACCGCTGGTTTGGAACGGATCGTTCCCCGACCTTCGACGGTTCAACATTGGTATCCTGTTACGCATTCATTTCCCCTAATGGTTTGACTATTATTTATACTACGACACTAAACGAAAGGTTTATGTTCAATAATTATTCAATCTGTCTCTTTTGTCACTTTTTGGCGTACAGAAAGATTGCGTTTTGCCTTATTACCCACATAAAGTAAGGGTAATTAGCTGGATTATTTATAGGACATTGTGAAAACACCGCTTATCACTCGAAAGGGCTATTTAAAGTTAAAGCAGGAACTGGATTTCTTGTGGCGTGAAGAACGGCCAGAAATAACTCGCAAAGTAACCTGGGCTGCAAGTCTTGGCGATCGAAGCGAGAATGCCGACTTTCACTTATTCCCGCGAAAAGAATACTAATAGCCCTACTACATTGATTTACGGTATGTTTCTTTTATTATGTATACTATTTTTCATACTATTAAAAAATTTAGTTTTGCCCCTTATAAGAATAAGCTAAATTTTAACTAGGTTTGAGAAGTGCTAAAAGTTGTGGCGAGAAGTAGCTACTTTAAAAGCGAGTTTGTGGGAACAATTATTAATGAAAGATCAAGCTATAACGTATTCCACTCTTGAGAAAAATATTTATAGGAGTGACATCTATAAGTACTCATATCTGCAAGACAAGAATATCAAGGACGAAGCAATATGCGAAGCATTAAGGTTGTCTCAGAATTTTTCTAAACACAATTTCGATATTACGACAATAGAAAGTAATGAGGTAGATAAGGATGGCGACCTTAAAAAGAGAAATTTTCTAGCAATTTTTCCTGAAAAGCTTCTCATAAGAAAATGCGCAAGAAATATTTCGAAAATCTCTAGCCCATTTTCACAAGATAGAAATAAAACTATAAGGGAGCTTTGTTCAACTCTAAAGTGGGGAGCAGAGCAAAAAATATATAAGATCGATATAGCATCTTATTATGAAAGTTTGAGCCCACACCTCATAACTTCGACCATTCTAAAAGATGATGGAATATCCACTCATACTAAAAATATAACGATTTCATTGCTAAATCAGTATTGGTCTTCGCAAGGCAAAGGACTTCCAAGAGGATTAGAGATATCAAATCCACTAGCTAATCTAGTATTGAGAAGTCTAGATAAAGAAATTAAAAATCATCCTGACTGCTGAGCTATCCCCACGAATAGTAAAATAAAGTCAAAGAGTTAGGGAACATTCATGGCATTTGGTGATCAGATCTTTCGCCAAAAAAAACCAACACAGAAAACACCATGAATGCACGCTCTATA
>Ga0189292_10279_pt1 | contig 20135 bp, 17 predicted proteins | sample UW1oraminimetaG_FD_130317 | JGI IMG/M metagenome (GOLD analysis project Ga0189292, IMG submission 130317) | Marine microbial communities from the Costa Rica Dome - UW179A-orange mini metaG | ecosystem: Environmental > Aquatic > Marine > Oceanic > Photic zone | place: Costa Rica: the Eastern...
CGCCGATCACGGCGATGGACTTGCGCTGCTCGCCTTTCAGACGCGCGGCGACCGCCATGCCCAGGGCGGCGCTGATGGAGGTGCTGGAATGACCGACGCCGAAGGTGTCGTACTCGCTTTCCACGCGGCGCGGAAAGGCGGCCAGACCGTCCTTCTGGCGCAGGGTGCCCATGCGCTCACGGCGGCCGGTAAGGATCTTGTGCGGATAGGCCTGGTGGCCCACGTCCCACACCAGCCGGTCGTCCGGCGTGTCGTAGACGTAGTGCAGGGCGATGGTCAGTTCGATCACGCCGAGGCCGGCGCCGAAGTGCCCGCCCGTGCGGCCGACGCTGTACAACAGCTCCTGGCGCAGTTCGTTGGCAAGCTCTTCGAGTTCCGCCTCGCCCAGTCGGCGCAGCTGTTCGGGGGTCGCCGCGCGGTCAAGAACGGGCGTCGCGGGGCGAACCCGAGGGATCTCGTGAAAAGTCTTGGGCATCAGGCGGATCGTTGTTGTTGAAAAAAGAGCGGCAGTTTACCCGATGGGCCCCTCGATAAGAACGGCCCCGGGTCCGGTAGGGGTTTGACTGCTATTTCGGCAAAAGGCTCAGTTGCGTCGTTCGACGATATAGCGCGCCAGCTCGCGCAGTGGCTCGGCGGCGGTATCGAACGGCCGCAGGGCGTGCAGAGCCTGATCGCGCAGCTCCAGCGCGTAGGCCTTGGCCGCGTCCATTCCGAGCAGCGCCGGGTAGGTCGGCTTGTCCCGAGCGATGTCGGCGCCTTGGTGCTTGCCCAGGGTCGCGGTGTCGCTTTCAACGTCGAGAATGTCGTCCTGGACCTGGAAGGCCAGGCCGATGGTGCGGGCGTACTGGCTCAGCGAGGCGAGGTTGTCGGCGTCGGCATGGCCGCTGGCGAGCGCGCCGAGCTGCACGCTGGCTTCGATCAGTGCGCCGGTCTTGTGTCGGTGCATCAGCTCCAGAGCGTCGCGATCGAGCTTGAGACCGACCGAGCCGAGATCGATGGCCTGGCCGCCGACCATGCCAGCCGGCCCGGCGGCGCGGGCCAGTACGGCGAACATGCGCAGGCGCAGCGTGGCGTCCTGTGGATTGTGCTCGGCCTGGGCCATGGCCTCGAAGGCAAGGCTTTGCAGGCCGTCGCCGGCGAGGATCGCACAGGCTTCGTCGAAGGCCTTGTGGGTGGTGGGCTGGCCGCGGCGCAGGTCGTCGTCGTCCATGGCTGGCAGGTCGTCGTGCACCAGCGAGTAGGCGTGGATCAGCTCGACGGCACAGGCGGCGCCGTCAGCGCTGGCCTTGTCACCGTTCAGTGCTTCGCAGGCGGCGTAGACCAGCAGCGGGCGGACGCGCTTGCCGCCGTTCATCACGCTGTAGCGCATGGCCTGATAGAGGCGTTCGAGCTGCGGCAGTGGCGGGGCGAAGAGGGTTTCGAGGCAGCCGTCGACGCGCTGCTGACAGCTCTTCTGGTAGTCGCCAATCATCATGCTTCGGGGTCCGACTCGAAGGGGGCTTCCTGCAGGCTGCCGTCGCGTTCGAGAAGGATCTGTACCTTCTGCTCGGCCTGGCTCAGCGCAGCCTGGCAGTCGCGGGTCAGGCCGATGCCCTGTTCGAAACAGATCAGCGAGTCTTCCAGCGACAGCTCGCCGCTTTCCAGGCGCTCAACCAGCTGTTGTAGCTCGGCGAGGGATTGTTCGAAATCGAGGGCAGCTTTCTTGCGGGCCATGCGGGAACCTGTCGTCGGCAGCGAGTCGGAAACGGGCGCGACATTAGCAAAGAAAGGCCCGTCGCAGCCACAAGGTTCGCCGGCGCGGCGGGTATCAGGCGGCGTAGGTCGCCCAGAAGTAATAGACCGTCATGCTGGCGCCGACCAGGATGACGAAGACACGCAGCCAGGCCGCCGGCAGCTTCTGGCTCAGCGCTCCGCCGGCATAGCCACCCAGCGTGGCGCCGGTGAGCAGGATGAGCAATTCGTACCAGCTGACGCGCCCGGCGATGATGAAGGTCAGGCTGGCGACGCTGTAGATCACAGCCGAGATCAGGTTCTTCAGGGCGTTGGCGCGTACCAGCGCATGGCCTTCGATGGAGAACGCAGCCAGCTGCAGGATGCCCATGCCGGCACCGAAGTAGCCGCCGTAGATCGACACCAGGCCGTGGGCGGCCATCGACGCAGGGGAGTGCGGTGGCACGGCAGTTTCTTCCTTGCGCCGCGCCGCCAGCCAGCGACTGAGCCATGGGCTGGCGGCGAACAGGGCGGTGGCCAACAGCAGCAGCCAGGGAATCAGCAGGCTGAACACGTCGTCGCCGCCGGCCAGCAACAGCAGGCCGCCGAGTAGCCCACCGGCCAGGCCCGCCAGAAGCAAGGGCAGAAGATACGGCCCCAGCGGCCGCAGGCTCGAACGCGCGGCCCAAGCGCCGGCGAGGCTCGCCGGCCAGAGCGCGACGGCATTGGTGGCGTTGGCTGTCACCGGCGGTAGGCCGATGGCCAGCAGAGCGGGGAAGGAAAAGAAGGTGCCGCCACCAGCCAGCGCATTCATCCCGCCAGCGGCGAAGCCGGCAGCGACCAGCAGCAGAATCTCGAACAGCGTCATGGGTGGGCCCGCACCAAAAAGATGCAGATTATCCAAGCCGCTGCGCGCCGGCTAGCGGGTCGTTCAGCCCTGCATGAGTAGGCGCCTGCTGCGCTCGTTTGCCGAGAGCTTCGGGCAGCTGTCGCAGAGCTCACCGTCGGCGCGGCGGAAATGCTGACAGCAGGCCTTGCGCTGCAAACCGAGGCGGGTGCTGCCATCGGCCAGCTGCACCGCCAGCAGTCCGCTGGCACCAGGCATGGCGCAGGCGTCCAGCCAGGCATCGGCGCGACGGCAAAGCTGCAGGTTGCCGCAACCATCGGTCCGTTGCGCGTGCAACAGCGCGGCCATCACGCAGTCCGTAGCGAGACGCTGCGCGAGCTTCGGATGCAGGCCGAGCAACGCGCCGCAAGCCGCATGGGCCTGGGCGCAGAACTGGCGGATCTGCTGCCCGGCATGGCGCAGCAGGTGCTGGGCGTCGGCGCGCAGCGGCTGATGATCCGGCAGGCAGAAGCCGGCGACGAAGCCTTGCTGCATACCTTGCGCGATACCGTCCAGCTCGGGTGAATGGCCGTCGAGTTGCACGGCCAGCACCTGCAGATAGATCGGCTGCCAGACCAACAGTGTCCAGCAGCGCGCGGCCCAGTAATGGCGGCCCGCTTCCGGATGCGCCGTCTGCCAGTGCGCCAGCAAGGCCACCAGTGACTGCGGGCGATCCAGCATCAGCTCGTCGGGTCTTGGCGAGCCGACGCGACCGTCCAGTCCCGGCAGGGCGCTGCGCACCCGCAGCAGCAGGTCGTTCAGCACCTCGTCATCCGCCCATTGGGTTTCAGCGTTCCGGAGCATAGGGCGCGACGGGATTTTTCAGGGTGCCGGCGAATTTCAGCGCACCGGCCGGATCGGCCAGGTCGAGCATCTGCCGGTTGTTGCCCAGTTGCAGACGGTTCAGGCAGGAGCGGGCGAATTCCTCGGCGAACAGGTCGTAGCGGACGAACTTGTCGTGCAGCTGCGGCTGGCTCGTTTGGTAGTCGGCGATGCAGTCGGCCACCTGTTGCCAGAAGCGCTGCTCCGGCAGGCCGACCTGCTCATCGAGAATCTGACTGAGGTAGCGAAAGAAACCGTCGAACACGTCGGTGAAGATAGACAGCACCTTGAGCTCATCGGGCACCGATACCGCCAGGCGACCCACAGCCTCGGGAATCTGCGCGTCGGCATCGAGAATCACCGCTTCCTCGCCGATGTCCTTCATCAGCACGCGCACCGGCAGGTGATCTTCCAGCACCAGAATCAGGTTCTCGCCATGCGGCATGAACACCAGGTCGTGGGCATAAAAGCAGTGCAGCAGCGGCCTCAGGTACGCATTGAGGTAAAGGCGCAGCCAGCGGTCGGCGGTAAGCCCCGAGGCGCTGATCAGCGTCGGCAGCAGGGCGCGCTCGTCGCCGTCGCTGTGCAGCAGCGCGGCCATGGTCATCAGCCGCTGGCCGGGTTCGATGTGGCCTAGCGGGCTCTCGCGCCACAGCGCTGAAAGCATCTTGCGGTAGGGGCTGCTGGCCGGCAGCGCCTGCTCGTAGTAAGGGTTGCGATAGCCGATCGCTGCCACTTCGCGCAGCAACTGGAAGCCGCAGTCGCGCAGCACGGGGTCGCTGGCCACGCGCTTGGCGAGGTAGGCGTTGATCGCCGGGGTCGCCTGCATGTAGTAGGGCGACAGCCCGCGCATGAAGCCCATGTTGAGGATCGAAAGCGCGGTCTTCACGTAGCGCCGCTGCGGCTGGCTCTGGTTGAAGAAGGTGCGGATCGACTGCTGCGCCAGGTAGCGGTCATTGCTCAGACCGAGATGGACGATGTGCCGGTTGGCGATCTCCGCGGCGAAGCCGATGGCCAGGATGTTGTGCCACTGCCAGGGGTGCGCGGGCATCAGCAGATAGTCGTCCGGGTTGAGCTGCAGCGCCCGCAGCTGGTTATGAAACACGTCGAGCTGACCACCCAGCTCCTCGCGCAGCAGCGTCGTTTGATCCAGCCCGTCGATGGCGCTGTAGCTGGCGCGGCTGCGGTGCACGGCGAGCCAGACCAGGCGCACCGGGCTCGCGGCTTCCGGTGCGTAGGCGCGGTAATCCTGGGCATCGAAGCCCATCCGCCCGTTGTTGGCGACAAAGCCCGGATGGCCTTCGCGCATCCCGGTCTCGATCTGCTGGAAGTCCGCCAGGGCCAGCTGGGCGGCGCTCAGCGGGCTGTTGGCGAGCTTGTAGGCGCTGCCGAACAGGGTGCTGCTGATCTCGTCGAGATAGACCGGCAGGTTGTTTTCCGAGATGCCCAGGGTGTCGGCGAACTCGATGATGAAGCTCAGCGCGTCCAGTGGTTGTTGCACGCCATCGCTGAGTTTCTCGATGGAGTCGGTAACAATGGACCAGTGATCCAGCGCCAGTCGTCGCGCCTTGAAGCGGTACTCGGTCGAGCTGTCCGGCACTGCGACGCGGTAGTGGCTGTCACCCAGCGGCTCGGGGCTGAATAGCCTTTCGTGGCTGAACTCGGCCAGGGCTTTCTTCAGCAGCAGGCGATTGGCGCGGGCCCAATGTTCGGCCTGCAGGTGTTCGGTGGCCAGGTCGGCAGGGACCGTTGGTAGTTGCACGAGCTGATTCATTGCGGATTCTCCTGAAGGGTGGCGAGGAACTGCGCGCGGGTGCAGAACGCCAGGCAGGCGTCTTTTTCCGGCAGGTGCAGCAGGCGCTGGTAGACGAAGCCGACGCGCTGGTTCAAGGCATGCACCTTGGCGTTGCGCGCGTCGGGCTCGACGACGATGCGCCGCGCGAACGGGTCGGCGAATTGATAGGCGAGAATGCTGCGCATCACTTCCAGGCTGAAGCCGTGCACCGGGCGCTCGCAGGGGGCGAGCAGCAGGTGCATGCCGCGGTCGCCGGGGCGCACCTGGTAGTGGTCGGCGAGGCGGTCGTGGGCAGGGTGGTAGCCCTCGAACAGGAACGCTGGCTCGCCGTTGCACATGCCGAGGGCAATGTCGCGATGGCTGCTGTGCTGGATCTCGTCGACGTAATTGGCCAGCTGCGCCAGGCTCAAATGGCCCATGCCCCAGAAGCGCGCGTAGTCGCGGCGCAGCCAGTCGTGCAGCAGCGGCAGATGCTCTGGCTGCACGGTCTCGAAGTGCATGGCGCCAAGCGCGCAGTAGCGAACGAAGCGCGGACCATCCGCGCGGGAAAGAGCGGTATTCATGATTTGGCTCCACAGAGGGGCGCACGCGTCGCTGCTGAAACCAGCAGCCAGCGCAGCACACAGGCGGTGAGAACGAGGCCGAGGGCGGAAAGGAAGAACGGCGCGGCGAGGCCGGCATCGCGCACCACCAATCCGGCGAGCCACGAAGCGGCGAGCACGCCGAGGTTCTGGAAGATGTTGATCAGGCTGTAGTCGCAGCCGTAATGCTCCGGCCGGCTAAGAGCGAACAGTCGCGCATCCAGCGCGACGGTGAGCTGGTACAGCGCCCAGCCGAACAGCACACGTCCGGCGAGCACCGTCGGCATCTGCTCGATGCCCTGCAGCGCCAGCCCGGCGGCCCCCAGCAGCAGCCAGGCTGTCAGTCGTTGACCGGCGTGGTAGTGTAGGGCCAGGGCTAGCAGCGCCAGCATGCCGGGAATGGCATAGACCAGACCGGTGATCCAGCTGGCCTGAGGCCCACCGAGCTGCTCCCAGTACACCGTGAAGAACGGCCGCGCCAGGTAGATGCAGAAGTAGAACGCCAGCATCAGCAGGCACAGTCGGGCAATGGCCAGATGTTCTTCCCGTGGCCTCGGTGGTGTGCTTGCATCGACCCGGGTGGGCTGCGGCGCATGGCGCAACAGCAGCAGGCTGACGGCCATCTGCACGAAGTCCATCAGGCCCATCAGCACGAACATCCGCGCCGGGCTGAGGTAATGCAGCACCCCGCCGCCCAGCGTCGCGCCTGCGATTGCGCCCAGATGCACCACCACCGAGAGCAGGCCGATGGTGCGCACCTGCTGGTCGGTGCCCACCAGGCCCATGACGTAGGGATACATCAGCAGGTAGCTGGCCTTGAAGGCGATCATCGTCAGCGACACCGGCCAGAACAGCCATTGCTGCTCGATCGCCGCGCAGGCCAGCGCCAGCAGCCCAGCCATCAACTGGCCGAAGATCAGCAGGCGCAGCGGATGCGCATGCCTGGACAGGCGCACCCACAGCGGCAAGGCAAGCATCGCCACCAGGCACACCGCAGCCAGGTAAAGCCCGACCTGCTCGCTGCGCAGTTCGCCGAAGCGCTCGGCGAAGTACTGCGGGTAGAACGGCATCAGCAGGCTGTCGCCGAGCACCGCCAGCAGCGTCATGCCGATCAGCGCGCGTCGCAGCGTCATCGCGCCGCCACCGCGCCCTGCGGTGCCAGCGATTGCGGAAGGCTGAACTGCTGGAAGGCGATCTTCGTCTCCACCGCGTAGTGCTCGCGCCCGCAGATCTCGCGCAGGATGCAGGCGTTGCGGTAGCAGCCCATGCCGAGATCCGGCGTGACCAGACCGTGATCGACGAGCCCGGCGTTTTGTACGAAGACCTCACCGCCGTTGCGGTCGATGCTGTAGTTGCGCGCCACGGCGAAGCGTTCCGGTGCCTGCCAGGCGATACGTTCGGCGATCGGCTGGATAAATCGCGGCAGGCGGTACTGATACCCGCTGGCCATCACCAGTGCATCGCAGCGGTGGCGATAGCTCTGCTCCAGCTCATGCTGGAAGAACTCCAGCTCCAGCGTGCCATCGCCCAGGCGCTGGCAGCGACGCAGCTCGGCATTGGTCAGCAGCTGGGTCGGTACCTCGCCCTTGAGGCTCTGGTTGTACAGCTCGTCGTAGATGGCGTTGATCAGCGTGGCGTTGATGCCCTTGTACAGGCCCTTCTGGCTGTCGATGAGCTTTTCCCGGGTGCTGCGCGGCAGGCTGTGGAAGTAGTCGATGTACTCCGGGCTGGTCATTTCCAGCGTCAGCTTGGTGTATTCCAGCGGGAAGAAGCGCGGCGCGCGGGTGATCCAGTTCAGCTGATAGTCGTGGCGGTCGATTTCCTGCAGCAGGTCGTAGTAGATCTCCGCCGCGCTCTGGCCGCTGCCGACCACGGTGATCGAGCGCTTGCCCTGCAGGCGCGGCTTGTCCTGCAGGTAGTTGCCGCTGTGGCTGACGTGCTCGGCCAGTGCCTCGCAACAGGTCGGCAGATAGGGCGTGGTGCCGGTGCCGAGCACCAGACGGCGGGTGAGGAACTCGAAGCCCTCCCCGCTACGCGTGTGTACGCCGCGCACCCGATAGCAACGGCGCTCGTCGAGGTAGTCGACGTGCTGTACGAAGTGATCGAAGCGCAGGCTGTCGAGCTGCTCGACCACCCACTGGCAGTACTGGTTGTACTCGCGCCGCATCAGGAAGAAGTCTTCCTTGATGTAGAAGGCGTACAGCCGCCCGACCTGCTTGGCGTAGTTGAGAAAGCTGAAGCGGCTGGTGGGGTCGGCCAGGGTCACCAGGTCGGCCATGAACGGCGTCTGCAGGGTGGCGCTGTCGAGCATCATGCCGGGATGCCAGTTGAAACCCTCGGCGCGGTCAAGGAACAGACAGTCGAGCCCGTCGATGGGCTCGGCCAGGCAGGCCAGACCGAGGTTGAACGGGCCGATGCCGATACCGATGAAGTCATACATCTTGTTCATGTGCGATCTCCTTACTGGTTGGCGCTGCTGGGTAGGTCATCGAGCAGGCGGGTGCCGTGGCCACGAATCAGCTCGACGATGGCGCGCAGGTCGTCCAGCGTGGTTTCTGGGTTGAGCAGGGTGAACTTGAGGTGTTGCCGACCCTCAACCACGGTGGCGGCAATGACCGCTGCGCCGGAGCGGAAGATCGCCTTGCGGATCTCGCGATTGATCTCATCCAGGCGCTCGGCGGCCACGCCCGGGGCAACGAAGCGGAACACCAGGGTGCTCAGGCGCGGGGTGAAGACCTCGAAGGCCGGGTCGTCGGCAAGTAGGCGATAGGTATCGGCGGCGCGGTCGATGACCTCCTCGAACATCGCACCGATATGCTCGGCACCAAGGATGCGCAGGGTCAGCCAGAGCTTCAGCGCGTCGAAGCGGCGGGTGGTCTGGATGCTCTTGTTGACCAGGTTCGGCGTGCCCTCGCGGGTCTGGCTGCGTGGGTTGAGGTAGTCGGCGTGGTGAGTGATGTAGCTCAGGTGCTGACGCTGGCGAACGAAGAATCCGCTGCAGCTGACCGGCTGGAAGAACGACTTGTGATAGTCGACGGTGACCGAGTCGGCATGCTCGATGCCGGCCAACCAGTGGCGGTAGCGCGGCGCAACCAGCAGGCCGCCGCCATAGGCCGCGTCCACGTGTAGCCAGACGCCATAGTGTTGGCACAGCGCGGCGATTTCCGGCAGCGGATCGATGCTGCCGAAGTCGGTGGTCCCGGCGGTGGCGACTACGGCCATGGGCAGCTCGCCCAGGCGCTGACAATCGGCCAGCGCCTGGGCCAGCGCGGGCACGCTCATGCACTGGGTGCGGTCGGTTTCGATACAGCGCACGGCGTCGTAACCCAGGCCCAGCAGCGCCGCGGATTTCTGCACGCTGAAGTGGCTGGCGCGGGAGGCGAAGATGCGCAGCCCGGCCGCTTCGGCCGGAAGGCCATGACGCAGGTTGCCGCCGTGACCGGGCAAGCGATTGCAGACGTGCTCGCGCGCCAGCAGCAGGCCCATCAGGTTGGACTGGGTGCCGCCGCTGGTGAACACGCCGTCGGCCTGGCTGCCGAGGCCGATGCGCGCACAGGTCCAGTCGATCAGGCGTTGTTCGATCAGCGTCCCGCCGGCGCTCTGGTCCCAGGTGTCCAGCGAGGAATTGATCGACGACACCAGCACTTCAGCGAGCAGCGCCGGCAGCACCACCGGGCAGTTGAGGTGGGCGACGTAGCGCGGGTGGTGGAAGTACACCGCGTCGCGCAGATAGAGCTGATCCAACTCGCGCAGCGCGGCACTGGCGTCGCCCAGCGGGCGCTCCAGATCGACTCGTTCGAAATCGGCGGCCAGTTCCTGCGGAAGGATGCCGCTGAACGGCTGCTGCTGGCGCTGCAGACACTGCTGCACCAGGTTCAACCCCTGCTGCAGGAGCTGGCGGTAGTCATCGTGATTGCTGCGGGTGAACAGCCCGTTGCTGACGGGGCCGGGGGCGAAGGGCACTACGGTACTGGACGGGGTCATGCACATTCCTCGGGCCGAGCGCGGCCGCGACCCGGAGCGGGCCGTTTTCGCGGCTTCGGTGGTTTCTTGTCTGGCGGCTGGACCGCACGAAAGCATCTGCGAGGATGCTGGTTAATCGAGAATCACTCTCAATTGCGCAAGGGCACAGGCAAGACGAATCAGCGCGAAAAAACCATTACGGCGTCGAAGAAAAAAGTTACGGCCGCTCCAGCCGTTGTCGTGCCTTGGCCAGTTGGGCGATCACGGTATTCACCGAAATGCTCAGGCGTTCGGCGATTTCCGCCTGGCTGAGCCCCTCCAGCCGGGCCAGCTCGAACACTTCGCGGCAGCGCGGCGGCAGGCCATCGAGCTGGCGCAGCACGCATTGCAGCGCGCAGTGGCTTTCTACCAACCCGCAGGGATCGGCCTGGACCGCTTCGATGAGTTCCAGTGGCGCTTCGTCCGAGGTACCGAGCAGGGCGCGGTGGCGCATGGCGTCGCGCAACAGATTCGTGGCGATGCGAAAGAGATAGGCCTTGGGATTATCGAGGTGCTGCCCGGGCATGACCTGCGCCAGTTTCAGCCAGGCATCCTGGGCCAAATCCTCGGCCAGCGCGCGGCAGCCGCCGAGACGCGTCAGGTGCGCGACCAGTTGCTGGCGATGGTGGATGTAGCACTGCAGACAGGAGTCGGGAATCTTGTTGTTGTCGCGCATGAGAGCGTGCCACCGAGCGGGGGCACGAAACTAACTCAGATGATAACGATTCGCAATTGCAGGCGTATTGCCGTCATTACCTGGGGAAAATGCCGTCGATCAGGCGTCCAGCGGCAGCTGCAGGCTGATCGGTGCCACTTGCTGTGGGTGCAACCGGCATTGCGCAGCGGGTTGTGGGCGCGCGTAATAAAAACCTTGCAGGCTCGGACAGCCGTTGAGGCGCAGGAACACCGCCTGCCGTTCGTTCTCGACCCCTTCGGCAACCACGTGCAGGCCGAGGTGGCTGGCCATGGTAAGGATGCCCCGCACCAGCGCGACCGACTGTTCGCTGTCCGGTAGCCCGCTGACGAATTCGCGGTCGATCTTGATGCCGTCGAAGCGAAAGCGCTGCAGGTAGGTCAGCGAGGCATAGCCGGTACCGAAATCGTCGAGCAGCAGCGGCAGCCCGGCGGCCTTCAGGCGGGTAAGCGTCTGCTGCACGTGCTCGTCTGCTTCGAGCAGTGCGCTTTCGGTGATCTCCAGCTCCAGCATGTCAGCCGTTGCGCCTTCTTCGGCAAGTATTGCCAGCAGGCTGCCGGCCAGATCCGCCTGGCGGAAGTCCAGCGGTGAGAGGTTGACCGCAATACGTAGCGGATGGCCCAGTGCATGCCAGCGGCAAGCCTGGCGGCAGGCTTCGCGGAACACCCAGCGCGTCGCCTCGATGATCATGCCGCTGTCTTCCAGCACCGGAATGAACTCACCTGGCGGCACAAGTCCGCGTTCCGGCGATTCCCAGCGCAACAGGGCCTCCATGACTTCCGGCTCGCCCTGAGCATTGACCTGGGGTTGGTAGTGCAGGACGAACTCCTGGCGATCCAGTGCGCGGCGCAGCGCCTGTTCCAGCACCCGACGCTTGGCGGCGGCCTCGCTGAGCGCTTCGTTGTAGATCACCGTGCAGTTGCGCCCGGCGTCCTTGGCCGCATACAGGGCCAGGTCCACCTGCTTGAGCAGGTCGCTGGCACTGTGCCGGCCGTCGCTGATGGCAACGCCGATGCTCGGGCTGACGTAGCACTCGTACTGGCCGATGCGCACCGGCGGCTGGAAGCCTTCGATGATGCACTGGGCCAGCTGCTCGGCGCGGGCGTGGTCGCTGCCGTCGAGCAGCAGCATGAATTCGTCGCCGCCGCTGCGTGACAGCAGCGCATGCTCCGGCATCAGCCGGCCCAGGCGGTCGCCGATCTGCACCAGCAGCTTGTCGCCGATCTCATGGCCGAGGCTGTCGTTGATGCGCTTGAAGTGGTCCAGGTCGAGGTAGAGCAGTGTCAGAGGCAGGCGCGCAGCCAGCAACTGGTCAAGGCGCTGCATCAGGTAGTTGCGATTGGCCAGTTGGGTCAGCGGATCGAAGTGGGCGAGAAAGCGCAGGCGCTGTTCGGCGCGCATCCGATCGCTGATATCGCGCAGAAGCACGAGAAAATGCTGCTCGCCGTAGCGATGAAAGGGCGTGCAGCTGACCTCTAGTGGCACGTCCCGGCCGTTGCGCCGCCCGGTCAATTCCAGCGTCGTGTTCGGCGGTGTGCTGCGCAGGCGTGCCGTGGCGTCGCTCTCGGCCAGGCGCTCGCCGGGCAACGTGCCGCGCAGCTCGTCTGGTGAGCAGCCGAACAGGCAGGCGGCGGCCGGGTTGGCCTGCAGCACGCGTAAGTCGTGATCAACCACCAGCATGCCGACCGGTGCCGTTTCGATCAGATTGCGCAGCAGATGCTCGCTCTCGCTGAGCGCCAGCTGGCGCTCGTGCAGCTCGCTCATCATGCGGTTGAGGGTGACGGCCAGCCGACTGATTTCATCGCGACCACCGACCGCGAGGGGCCGGGGCTGTTGGTCGATGGCGAACTGGCGGGCCGCTTGATCGATAAGGGCCAGGCGCCGCGTCAGCAGCCGACCGTACAGCCGGTTGAGAATCACGCCAAGCAGCAGCAGCAACGTCAGCGTTTGAGCCAGATAGAACCAGGCTTCGCGTTTGGTCTGCGCAAGCATCGGCGCGAAGTCGTATTCCACCAACAGCGCTTCACGCAACGGCGTGCCATCCTGGGCGACTCGATCCAGTGGATAGACTGCCAGTTGTGTGGGCCCTTCACCGATCCAGCCTGCGCGTCCGCTACCGACGTACGACTTCAGCTCTGCGGCGCTGATCAGCTGAAGCTGTTCGGCCATCAGGCCCAGGCGAGTGGCCGCGATCATCTGCAGGTCATGATCGACCACCATGGCCCAGCGCACGCCATTCAGACTCGCCAGGTCCGCCAGTTCGGTTTCCAGCTCGGCATCGCGGTCCAGACGGCGGTGGTCGCTCAGGCTGCTCTGCAGGAGCGCGAGGTGCTGATGGGTGTGGCTGCGCCAGCCAGCCAGCGTTTCCTCGATGCGCGTCGGCAGGTGCCATACGGTCAGCAGGACGGTGAACAACAACCCGAATAGTCCGAGCAGTAGCGGCAGCGACCTGCGCAACGACAGTCTGGTCAGCATCCGAGCACCTCGCAGCCGGGCAGCAGCCCGTAGTGGCGTGTTCCGTTGAGCAGGTGTTTTTCCGTCATGTACTGGCTCATCCGCTCAATGCTTTGCGTCAGCTGACCGCCGTCGAACCAGTCGCGATTGACGCTGCCGTCGCCCATCAAGAGCCCACCTAAGGTGACCTCCAGTGTCTCGGCCGTCAGGCCCAGGCGGGCGTGAAGACGTGGGTCGGTTGCGGATCGGTTTTCCCGCCAGGCGTGAAGTGCGTCGAACCACAGCGCTCGGAGGCGTCGGCGCTGCTCTGGGTTTACCCTGTGACGATCGACCACCAGCACATCGACGATCTCGCCCGGTAACTGTCGGCTGTCGAAGATGCGGCGTGCGCCTTTTGTCTCCAGAAGCGGGCCTTCCGAGGCGAAGGTGATCACCGCATCCACCGTTCCGGCACCGAAGGCCTCGACTTGCTCGTGAATAGGCAGGCTGACGACGTGCAGTTCGCTGATGTCAAGCTGAGCCTGGTCCAGTACGCGCGATAGCAGGTACGCGCCCAGTGCCGTGTTCTCCACGCCGATCCGACGGCCTGCAAGCTCCGTAATACTGGTCACTGGTGCGCGCGCGAACAGCGCATCGGCGCCGACGGAGACATTGGTGATCAGGATTATCTCCAGATCGAGATCGGTCGCGCTGCCCTGCAGTGCAAGGGCTTCGTCGAGGGTCAGAAGAGCCGCGTCCAACATGCCGTTGCGAAAGCCGCGTAGCACGCCGGTGGCATTTGGATACTCCACCAGGCGAATACCGCTGGGTGCCGTCCAGCCGAGATCATCCGCCAGGTAGAGCGGGGCATAACCCAGCCAACGATTGCCGCCCACCCGAAGCGCTTCTGGGTCAGGCTGGCAGCCAAGCAAGGCAACGAACAGCAGCGCAAAGGTAAGAGCCCGGATCATGTGATCGCTCCGCGATATCTGTTTGCCACCATAGCGAAACCGTACGGTCACGGGAATCCCTGCTAAAGCAGTGGATATTATTTATTTCGTCCTGCTCTCAGCGATGACATGCCCTCAAGGGCTTGCAAATACTGGCTTTTTGCCTCTTTTAGGGCGGGGCCTCACTGCGGTTTGGTGTTACGTTTGAGCCTGCAGCGCGTTGAATTCCCTTGCCGTAACGTGTCTGGCTGGCCAGGCAGGGCGTCTGGTAGCTTCGAAAACAAGAACTTCGCGTAGGAAGAGACGGAGTGAACGATTGAATCGCAAGGCGGGATTACTGGCTGCTCTCGTACTGACGCTCGCGTTGCTGCCGATGTGGGCCTTCGTGCTTGACCAAATCAAACACGAGCGTGCCTTGACGGAGGAGGCGGCGCGTCATGATGCGATGAACCTGGCGACGGCGTTCGAGGCGCACGTACGAAGCACGATCAGGCTGATGGATATCGTGCTGCTGGACATGCGCGAGGACGTACTTGAGCACGCTGACTTTCGAAGTCACCTGAACGAGGAGTTGAAGGCTTACGGCAGCTTCGTCACCCAGCTCGCAGTGATAGACAAGGATGGGCGGTTGGTTTTCTCCAACCTCGACGCGTCTATCCACCCTGTGGACCTGAGCGATCGGGAGCATTTCCGCGTACACCGCGACAACCCCGGGGAGGATCGCCTCTTCATCAGCAAGCCCGTATTGGGCAAGGTGTCGAAGCAGTGGACCATCCAATTCACCCGACCGATCCACCAGGACGGTGAGTTCGCCGGCGTGTTGGTTCTTTCGGTGCCGATGAGCTTTTTTGCCGACTATTACCAGCAGATCGACGTCGGCCCCAATGGCAGTATCGCGTTGCTCGGCACTGATCGCAGTTTGCGCGCCATTGCCTCTGGGACGCCAATCGCCGGGCGCTACGGGCGGTTCAAGATGCCCGAGGATAAGCCCTATTTCGACCCGAGCGCCCCCGCGCGAGGGTACTACGAAGGTGTCAGCGCTATTGATGGTGAGTATCGCCTGGGGGCCTATCGGCGCTTGATCTCTGACGGGGTTGTGGTGGTTGTGCTGCTGTCGCCCAAGGATTTCATGGCGGCCTACCACGCGCGCCGAGAGCTGCTGATCGCTTCGGCTGGCATCATCTCGCTGCTGCTTTCTGCTGTAGCGGTCTTGGTATTCGTGCTGACCAGCAGGTACTTCCAGAGCACGGCCATGCTCCGTCAGGCTCACGATCAGTTGGCTCAGCTAGCCAGTACTGATGTGCTGACCGGCGTGAGTAATCGGCGCTCGTTCCTCAGTAGCCTGGAGGCCGAGCTTGCGCGGGCGCGCCGTCACGGGGGCAGCCTGAGTGTGCTGATGCTCGATATCGATCATTTCAAGCGCGTCAACGACTCGCACGGCCATCCGATAGGCGATGCAGTGCTCAAACAGTTTGCGGCCACCTGCGCCGGTATGCTGCGGGCGCACGACCTGTTCGGTCGGCTTGGCGGCGAGGAGTTCGCCGTCGCTTTGCCCCATACAGACGCCGAGGGCGCACGTACCGTCGCAGAGAAGATCCGTTCTGCCGTCGCTCACGCGCCTATTGCAACTGTCGCTGGTGACATCGCCATTACGGTCAGTATCGGGGTGGCTCAAGCCGATGCGAGGAAGGGCGATGTGGATCACCTGATTGCCCAAGCGGACAAGGCGCTTTACGAGGCCAAGCATGGCGGCAGGAATCAGGTGCACGCCGATCGCTCATCCGCGTATCTGGCCTAATTGGGCGGCTGCGCGGGTTTCGCAGCCAGCGGATGGCTGACCGAAACATAAATCGCAGGCAATAAAAAGCCGGCTTGTGGCCGGCTTTCATGGGGTGGCGTTGGCTTATTTTTGGTAAGCCGCAACCGCCTTGGTGATTGCTGCGCGGGCTTCGTCGGCGTTGCCCCAGCCCTCGACCTTGACCCACTTGCCCTTCTCGAGATCCTTGTAGTTCTCGAAGAAGTGCTTGATCTGCTCGATCAGCAGCGGAGGCAGGTCGGTGTATTCCTTAACGTCCACATACAGCTGGGAGAGCTTGTCGTGCGGGACGGCGATCAGCTTGGCGTCGCCGCCGGCTTCGTCGGTCATGTTCAGCACGCCAACCGGACGGCAGCGGATGACCGAACCCGGGGCAACCGGATATGGGGTCACGACCAGCACGTCGAGGGGGTCGCCGTCATCGGCCAGAGTGTGCGGAATGAAACCGTAGTTGGCCGGGTAGAACATCGGGGTGGCCATGAAGCGGTCGACGAACAGGCAGTCGGTGTCGTGATCGATTTCGTACTTGATCGGCGCATGGTTGGCCGGGATCTCGATGGCGACGTAGATGTCGTTCGGCAGGTCTTTGCCAGCCGGGACTTTGCTGTAGCTCATGAACGATGGGCTCCTGATCGGCCAGCGCGGCCTGGGGGCGGAAAAAAGTGGGCGCGATTATAGGCGCAATGTCGCGCGCAATGCACGCCGGGGTTCGACGTGCACAACCTACGCAGGTTCCCGGTACGCCGGATGTTCGGCCTGCAGGCGTTGCAGTCGGGCCAGCGGGTCCTGCCGGTAGAACTCGGCGAGTTGCGCGTAGACCTCCGGGAAAACCTGGTGCAGCACATCCGGCGCGCTGAAGAAGTACTCGCTGGTGACGGCGAAGAACTCGGCGGGGTTCTCGGCGGCGTACGGATCAATCGGCGTTTCGGCATCGGGGTTGGCGTCGAGCATGCGGTCGAGCTGGTCGTAGGCGCTCTGCATGGCGCTGGCCCAGGCATCGATGCGCATCTGCCGGTGCAGCGGCGGCAGGCCGTTGGCGTCGCCGTTGAGCATGTCCAGCTTGTGCGCCAATTCGTGGATCACCAGGTTGTAGGCCTCCCAGCCGCCGCTCTCCTGCACGCCGGGCCAGGCGAGGATTACCGGGCCCTGCAGCCAGGCTTCGCCGCTGTGCTCGGCATCCCATTCATGCTCGACGCCGGCCGCATCACGGTGCTTCTGCGGGCTGAGGAAGTCATCGGGATAGATCACGATCTCGTGAAAGCCGCGATACCAGCCAAGCTCGGCCAGGTGCAGCAGCGGCAACTGCGCCTGTAGCGCCAGGCGCAGGCGGTCCTGGGGTTGCAGCTCGACTCCTGCCAGAGGCGTCAGGCGCTTTTCATGCAGGAACAGCACAGCGCGCTCACGCAGACGGCTCAACTCGTCCCCGCTCAAGCCATCGAGTATCGGCAGGCTGTCGAGCACCTGCTGCCACAGCTCTGGAGCAACCGGATTGCGGGCAAGGATGCGTTTGCGCTGCCAGGCGCGGATGGACCACATGGGTGGAGGCTCCAGCTAGGTGGGCGCTCACATTAAGCGTGGCTGCGGGATGCGACAAGCAGTGAAGTGCCGTCGGTCGGTGCGTCACGGGACTGTCAAGCGGGGCGGCTACATCAGGAGAACCACTCACTCGCAAGGAGACCCCGAGATGACCGCACCGGATCAGAAACGCCGCCAACTGTTGCAGGGCATCGGCGCCGGCATCGCCCTGCCGGCCCTGGGCATTGCGCCCGCCATCATCGCCGCGCCGCGCGAGCGCCCGCAGATGCTCGACGGCGTGCAGTCCGGCGACGTCACGGACGGCCGCGCGCTGATCTGGAGCCGCTGCGACAGGCCCGGGCGACTGGTCGTCGAGTGGGATACGCGCAGTCGCTTCGGCAATCCGCGGCGCATGCTGTCTTCGATCACCGATGCCGGTCAGGACTTCACCGCCCGCGTCGATCTGCGTGGGCTGCCGGTAGATCAGTCGATCTTCTACCGCGCGCGCTTCGAGGATGCCCGCAGCGGCGTGCTCAGCGAGCCCTGGTTCGGCCATCTGCGCAGCGCACCAACTCGCCCGCGCAATATCCGTTTTGTCTGGGGTGGCGATACCTGCGGCCAGGGCTACGGCATCAACCCGGACTTCGGCGGCATGCGCATCTACGAAAGCATGCGCATGCGCCGACCGGACTTCTTCCTGCACAGCGGCGACGTGATCTACGCCGACGGGCCGATCCCAGCCGAGCTGACTGCCGAGGACGGCAGCATCTGGCGCAATCTGGTCACCGAAGAGAAGAGCAAGGTCGCCGAGACGCTCAATGAGTTTCGCGGCAACTACCGCTACAACCTGCTGGACGAAAATCTGCGCGCCTTCAACGCCGAGGTGCCGCAGATCTGGCAGTGGGATGACCACGAGGTGACCAACAACTGGTCGCCGAGCAAGGAGCTGGATGACCGCTATCAGCAGGTGCGCGACATCGATACGCTGGTGCAGCGCGCACGCCAGGCGTATCTGGAATACGCACCGATGCGCATGGCCCGCGGCGACAAGCTCGGGCGCATCTATCGCAAGGTCAGCTACGGGCCGCTGCTGGATGTGTTCGTGCTGGACATGCGCAGCTATCGCGGGCCCAACACCCACAACCTGCAAGCGGAGCAGGGCGCCGACACGGCGTTTCTCGGCCGCGAGCAGCTGCGATGGCTCAAGCGAGAGCTGCGGGCCTCGCGCGCGACCTGGAAGGTCATCGCCGCGGACATGCCCATCGGCCTGCACGTACCGGACGGTCCGCGCTGGGAGGCAATCGCCAATGGCAACGACGGCGAGGCGTTGGGCCGCGAGCTGGAAATCGCGGATCTGCTGACCTTCATCCAGCGTGCGCGGGTGCGCAACACCGTCTGGCTGACCGCCGATGTGCACTATTGCTCCGCGCACCACTACCACCCCAACCGCGCCGCTTTCCAGCAGTTCGAGCCGTTCTGGGAGTTCGTCGCAGGCCCTTTGAACGCCGGCAGCTTCGGGCCTAATCCGCTGGACGGCACCTTCGGCCCGGAAGTGGTGTTCCAGAAGGTGCCGCCGACGGCGAACAGCTCGCCGCGGGCGGGCTTCCAGTTCTTCGGCGAGGTGGAGATCGATGCCCAGAGCGGTGCGCTGAGCGTGAGCCTGCGCGACATCGACGGCGCGGTGGTGTACAGCCAGACGCTGGAGCCCTGGCAGCCGGCCTGATGCCGGCTAGCCGAGCAGGAAGTTGCCGGCGCGCGGCTGACCGTCCAGCGCCGGCACGTCGGCCTCGTCCTTGAGCTGGACGCCGGATAGCTGTCGGCGGCTGGCTTCGCGCATCAGGTAGAGCAGGCGGTGCGCGGCCAGGTTGTAGCTCAGCCCCTCGGGGCGGATGTTGGAGATGCAGTTGCGCTGCGCATCGTGCCGACCGACCTGCGGTGCCCAGGTGAAGTAAAGGCCCAGGCTGTCCGGCGAGCTGAGGCCCGGTCGCTCCCCGAGCAGGATCACCACCATGCGCGCCTTGAGGCGCTGACCGATCTCGTCGGCCACCGCCACGCGGCCCTGTTCCACCAGCGCGACGGGACCGAGGGACCAGCCTTCGGCCTGGCATTGTTCGGCGATCTTCAGTGCCATGGGTGCCGCATGACGCTGCACGGCCAGGGCCGAGAGGCCATCGGCGATCACCAGCGCCAGGTCGCAGCCGTCGCCGGCCTCGGCGTCGAGCGTGGCGGCGCTGGTTTCGTCGAGGCGTCGGCCGAGGTCAGGGCGCTGCAGATATATCTGGCGGTCGCTGGCGGCGCTGTGTAGCGGCAGGCAGGCGAGGCCGTGCTTGTCCAGCTCGGCGGTCAGCGCTTCGCAGTCCAGCGGCAGGTGCACGGCATCACGGGCCTGGGCATGGGCGAACTGGAAATCCAGTTGCGCCACCGTCGGCAGACTGGTGCCGGCACGGCCGAGGGCGATGCGCGCCGGGGTCAGCTGGCGCAGGTGATGCCAGGGGTTGTCGATGGTGGGCGAGCGGTCGGGCATGGCTACCTCGGCGCGTGGCGGTCAGGCGCGTGGACAAGCGCGCAGGAGAACGCGTGGAAAAACGCGTGGAAAAGACCTGCGGTCGTTTTCCACCCTACGGCGCGGCGCCTGGGTAGGGTGGAAAACCGCGCAGCGTTTTCCACCGGATGCCGGTGGAGATCCGGGGAGCGGCTTCATGCCTGCTGCTCCAGCGCCCGGCGGAAGGCTTCGGGCAGCTCGCGGCCGAGCTGCAGGCGATTGCCGTCCTGCCGGAGGATCTGCATCTTCGCCAGCCATTCCTCGAACTCCGGCGCGGGCCGCAGGCCAAGCACCTGGCGCACGTAAAGGGCGTCGTGAAAGGAGGTGGTCTGGTAGTTGAGCATCACATCGTCCGAGCCCGGGATGCCCATAATGAAGTTGATGCCCGC
>Ga0189292_10281_pt1 | contig 20024 bp, 15 predicted proteins | sample UW1oraminimetaG_FD_130317 | JGI IMG/M metagenome (GOLD analysis project Ga0189292, IMG submission 130317) | Marine microbial communities from the Costa Rica Dome - UW179A-orange mini metaG | ecosystem: Environmental > Aquatic > Marine > Oceanic > Photic zone | place: Costa Rica: the Eastern...
ACCGCCACCGCACGCGACAGGTTGATCAGCGGCCGCTCCTGGGCCCAGCGCAATTCCCAGTTGCGATCATCGTAGGTCAGCACGGTGCCAGTGCGCAGACGCTTCTTCAGTGCCTCGCCCTGCTCCCCGGTGATGCGTGCAGCCGCATCCTGCAGCGCCTGCTGCACCTCGGCCAGCGCCGGCAGCGGAATGTGCGGCGGCAGCACGCGGTCGAGGATGCCGTCGCGCCGCATGTAGGCGTGCGCCAGCACGTAATCGCCGATGGACTGCGACTGCCGCAACCCGCCGCAGTGGCCGATCATCAGCCAGCAATGCGGTCGCAGCACCGCCAGGTGATCGGTGATGTTCTTGGCGTTGGACGGACCGACGCCGATGTTCACCAGGGTGATGCCGTGGCCGTCTTCGGCAATCAGGTGATAGGCCGGCATCTGGTAACGGTGCCAGAGCACACCGCCGATGATCGCCTGCGCCTCGCCCTCCTCCATGCCACGTTCGATGATCACGTTGCCCGGCAGCACCATGCGGGTGAAACGGGTGTCGTCACGCAGCATGTCCAGGCCGTGGCGGATGAACTGGTCGACGTAGCGGTGGTAGTTGGTCAGCAGGATCCACGGCTGCACATGGCGCCAGTCGCTGCCGGTGTAGTGCACCAGCCGACGCAGCGAGAAGTCCACCCGCGCACCGTCGAACAGCGCCAGCGGATAAGGGTCCGCATGTTCCCAATCGTAGAGCCCGTCGGCGATGTCATCGGTGGCGGCCGAAAGGTCGGTGCTGGGGAATACCCGCGCCAGCTCTGCAGCAGTCACGCCCGTGCCGGCCAGCTCGTCACCCTGCTCGATCACATAGGGATAGGGAATGTTGCGGTCGCTCATGCCGACTTCAACCGTAACGTTGAAGTCCTGGATCAGCGGTTTCAGCTGATCGAGCAGATAGGCGCGGAACGCCGCCGGATGGGTCACGGTGATGCTGTAAACGCCGGGCGCTTGAACCTTGGCATAAGCGCGGGTCGAGGCCGGGACTTCGCCGTGGCACTCGTAGGTCAGGCGCAGCTGCGGGTAGCGGAACAGGTTGCGCTCCTGAGCGCTGGGCTCGGTGCGGCTGGCAACATATCGTTTGAGTGCCTGGTTGAGCGCCGCGGTGGCGCGCTCATGGAGTTCGGCAAGGTAGTCCACCGCAGCTTCGGCGCTGGTGGCAATGCGGAAAGTATCACCGGCTGGATTCATGCTGGATTCCTTGTTCATTCGTTGGAAACATCTTGCCTGCTGATCGATGACAGCGATAGCGCCGCAGTCGGCTCATTAGGCTGTCGCCGCAGTGCCAGCTCGCTGGCCAGAGCCTTCAGTCCATGCTGCAGGGCAACCAGACCAGGCGCAGCACTGAGACTCAGGCGTATCGCATCCGACGCCCCGGGACCGACGGCAAAGACATCTGCCGCTGCACATTCGATGCTCGCCGCACGGGCCATACGTGGCAAGTCGACCTCGTCCCCGCGGGCGGGCAACCACAGATGCGGCGACGCGCCTGCAGGCACCCGGGGGCCAAGCATCTTTTGCGCCATGCGCCAGCGTCGTTGGATTTGCTGGCGTTGCCAATCCAACCGACGTGCTGCCGTGCCATCCTCGATCCACTCGCTCGCCACGCGCAGGCACAACGGCGACAGTGCCCAGCCGGTGGCTTGCGCTTCCGGGTCGATGCGCCTCAGCCAGTGCTCAACGGCCACGATAAAGCCGAAGCGCAGCCCTGGGGCGACGGTCTTCGACAGGCTGCCGACCAGCACGCTGCGATCACCCAGCAGCGAAGCCAGCGGTGGCTCGTCGCCGAGCGCACCGTAGACGTCGTCTTCAATGATCAGCAAGTCGTGTCGACGTGCCAGCACAGCAATCGCCTCCCGCCGCGCAGCGTCCATGCTGACGCCCGTGGGGTTTTGCAGGCATGGCATCAGCACCGCGACCCGCGCACCAGTGGCACGAGCCAGGCGATCGAATTCTTCCGGCAGGATGCCGCGCTGATCCATCGCCACGCCGTGCAACGGCAGGCGCAGCTGGCGCGCCGCAGCCTTTATCCCAGGTGAAGTCAGCGCTTCAACCAGGATCGGTTCACCCGGCTCGCACAAGCCCAGCAATGCGGCGAATATGCCCTGTTGCGCACCGGCACAGAGCAGCAGTTGCCCCGGTGGCACCTCAAGCTCGCGCCCCCGCAACCATCGGCTGGCCGCAAGGCGTCCGCGCTGCATGGCCGCAGGCGACGGGTAACCCTGCAATTCGGCGAGATCGGACGAGGCACCCAGCGCCAACAGGCTGCGCTGCAGATCACAATCGTCCGCGTCGATCACCGGCAGATTGGTCGACAGGTCGAGCAACGCCGGCCCCGCATCCGGCTGCTTGAGCAGAAACAGGCTAGCCTCACGGCTGCCGGCCAGCACGTAGGTACCGCGCCCCACCTCGCCGCCTACCAGATGGCGCCGCGCCGCTTCGCGATACGCCTGCATCGCCGTACTCGGGTTGAGTCCCAACGCCCAGGCGAGCCGACGCTGCGGTGGCAGCCGATCGCCCGGCTTGAGCACGCCCTGCTCGATCGCCCGTGAAATGGCATCAACCAACGCCAGGTAGCGCGGCTGATCGTTATCGATGAGTTCAGGAAGCCACATTGCCTGCCATGCAATATAAGGATTTACCCATACAATGGCGGCACCCTAGGCTGTTCGTCAAACAGCCAGGAGTCGCTCATGTTCGAACTTACCGCGTTGCGTCAGGCTGCCGAGCTGATCGGCCGTCACGTCCCACCGACCCCGCAGTACAGCTGGCCCCTGCTGGCGCAACGCCTTGGTTGCGAAGTCTGGGTCAAGCACGAGAACCACACACCCGCCAGCGCCTTCAAGATCCGTGGCGGCCTGCTCTATGTCGACGAGTTGCTCAGGCGTGAGCCCGGGCTGCTCGGCATGATCAGCGCTACCCGCGGCAATCACGGCATCAGCCTGGCGATGGCCGCGCAGCGGTCAGGCATCCCGCTGAAGGTGCTGGTACCCGAGGGCAATTCGACGGAAAAGAACGCGGCGATGCGCGCCTGCGGTGCAGAGGTTATCGAGTACGGCCGCGATTTCGACAGTGCCCGCCAACACGCCGCGGAGCTGGCTGCCCAGAGCGGCTGGCACTTCGTTCCGGCGCTGCACCCGGACCTGATCCGCGGGGTGGCCACCTATGCGCTGGAGCTCTTCGAAGCGGCACCACCGCTACGCCGTGTCTACGTGCCGATCGGCATGGGTTCCGGCATCTGCGGCCTGATCCGCACCCGCGATCTGCTGGGTCTGGATACCGAGATCATAGGCGTCGTCTCCAGCGCGGCAGACGCCTATGCGCAGAGCTTCGAACAGGGTCGCATCGTCTCTACCGAGACCGCTGAGACCTTTGCCGACGGCATGGCATGTCGAATGCCGGCCGCCGAAGCCCTGGAAATCATCAACCAGGGTGCAACCCGCATCGTGCGGGTCGATGACGGCGAGATTCGCCAGGCAATCGTCGCCCTGCACGAAGACACCCATAACACCGCCGAAGGCGCCGGCGCTGCTGCACTGGCAGCCGCGATACAGGAGCAGGAACGCAACCGCGGCGAACGCATCGCCGTGGTGCTCAGCGGCGCGAACATCGACCGCAAGCTGCTGGCAGAGATACTGGCCGGCTAGACACCAGTGAGAGTCACTGATCCAGCACGCCTCGGGAAACTCGTCACGGGAATGCACCAGCGCAACACGGATCTGGCGCCGTGCGCAGGCCGGAGCTATCAGACGCTGATTGAGACGGATGTCCCCGGCAAGGACGCCGCGGGGAGGCTGCTGCCGAGGCCCCGTGCGATTTTCTCGCTGTCGTCGAGCTGCTCTTTTATTTCCGAGATGCGCTTGCGGGAATCAGGATCGCTCGTATCACGAACGCTTTTGACGAGGGCCAGCAGAGCCTTGAGACGGCGTACGGCATCCTCGATCAACTCCGCATCGGCACCGCGCTGGCTAGCCTCGGCGGCGTTCGGCTGCTCGTCCTGCCGCGCCTGCTGCAGATTTTCCAGGTATAACTTCAGGGTCATTGCCGTACGGGACGCCGCCTCGTCGACACCTTCTTCCGTTGTCGCTTCGGGCTGCTGGTCGGTGTCGTCTTCCTGTGTGGCCCCCTGCGGCAGCGATGCCGCCTCTCCCTGCAGCCCGGACTGCTCAGCGGAAGCCGCCGTGGCAGGCGCCGCGCCCTCCCCGCCGCCAGCTTGCTTGGTATCACCGCCTGAATCGCCGAGCACCTTGGCAGCCTGGCCAAGCGCCTTCGCCAATTCGCGAATTTCCCGCAGGACACCTTTCGATGCCAGCCCGCCGCTGACCAGCATCCGCAGCATCTTGACGCGCTCTTTGATGTCCTCGATGCGTCGCCGCGCCGCTTCCTTCTTCGCGCTATCGGCCTCGCGCAGCGCAGCGGAAAACGAGCGAGTGGCCTTGGCGGCCGAAAGCAGTCGCTCCCGTGAGCGCTCGCTGAGGGAAATCCGGGCAGGTGACTCGGAGGCCTGCTCCGCTTGTGCCGCAGATCGGGCTGGCACCGCGGTACGCACGGTCTGACGTGCGGCTGCGACGGAAGCGGCGGAGGCGACTATGGGCAGCGTCATGGAGAACCTCTGGGCAATGCCAGGTTGTCGCCTGGAGCACGACAAACTTGAACCGCAGAGTTCTGCATGCAGTATTCAAACAGTGTCGCTTGTAGCGCCCCGTCCGCATCAGCAATCCGTTTGCAGCCTCCACGGGCACGATTGCCCGCGTATTACAGGGGAGCCGTGGCGATCCCGGTGTTGCGGACATGTTCGGCGGTTCATCCCCGCGGGCGCGGGGAACGCACCAGCGAGCTCGACAAGGGTGAGATGCACGCCGGTTCATCCCCGCGGGCGCGGGGAACGCGTCTGGTGTCCGAGCTTTACAGCGCGCTTTGACGGTTCATCCCCACGGGCGCGGGGAACGCTGCTCAGTGTAGCCGGTTGCCTCTGCAAATCGCGGTTCATCCCCGCGGGCGCGGGGAACGCCCGGCCATTCGATCCTCACCGCTAAGTAGGGGCGGTTCATCCCCGCGGGCGCGGGGAACGCGTTCGTGCGCTCGCCTTCTTCCTCTATCCAGACGGTTCATCCCCGCGGGCGCGGGGAACGCCTGTCCCACCACGCCTCGAACTCTGCTATCGCCGGTTCATCCCCGCGGGCGCGGGGAACGCATGCATTCCCATCAGATCAATGCCAGCCGTTTCGGTTCATCCCCGCGGGCGCGGGGAACGCTCCCATTCAAGCAGCGGATACCGGTATCGATACGGTTCATCCCCGCGGGCGCGGGGAACGCGATCACGTCCGCGAGATCTTGCCTCGGTGCGCCGGTTCATCCCCGCGGGCGCGGGGAACGCCCGCCACCGGGATGCTGCAAACCGGGTCGCCGCGGTTCATCCCCGCGGGCGCGGGGAACGCTCAGCAAGGGCGGATCGAACCGAAAAGACAACCGGTTCATCCCCGCGGGCGCGGGGAACGCCAGACCCGAGCGTCACAGAGGCTACCAAGGCCCGGTTCATCCCCGCGGGCGCGGGGAACGCGCTCGTACCCCCCCTACCCCCTGGGGCGCCTCCGGTTCATCCCCGCGGGCGCGGGGAACGCTTGTTCTCGGTAGCGCTCCTGGCTTTGCAGCGCGGTTCATCCCCGCGGGCGCGGGGAACGCGCTACGGCCGCCCGTGCGCACGTTCAAGCGTGCGGTTCATCCCCGCGGGCGCGGGGAACGCGTCGATGACGATGTAACCGCCAGCGTCCTGACCCGGTTCATCCCCGCGGGCGCGGGGAACGCCTCATGACGAAGGTGCACATCTCTAGGACCGCCGGTTCATCCCCGCGGGCGCGGGGAACGCTGCCACAGGCCACGAGCGGGGCCGCGTATCTGCGGTTCATCCCCGCGGGCGCGGGGAACGCCCAGAGATGACCCCCTCGACTGCGGTCATTAGCGGTTCATCCCCGCGGGCGCGGGGAACGCTCATCCTGCGCCGGGGCTGGCTCGGCCTGCGCCGGTTCATCCCCGCGGGCGCGGGGAACGCGAAGCCCATAGCGATAGCGGAACCGGCAACAACGGTTCATCCCCGCGGGCGCGGGGAACGCAAGTCCTCATTGGAGCTAGAAACGCACGAAAGCGGTTCATCCCCGCGGGCGCGGGGAACGCCACCATGCAAGGTTTAGAACCATACGGCGCCGCGGTTCATCCCCGCGGGCGCGGGGAACGCTGCCGCATAGGAATGCCCGTCTCGCAAGCCGTCGGTTCATCCCCGCGGGCGCGGGGAACGCGCCGTCTAGGTGTTTGGCTACTGCTGTCATTTCGGTTCATCCCCGCGGGCGCGGGGAACGCATGCCCGCGTAGAGCCTCGCGGAAACTCAATTCGGTTCATCCCCGCGGGCGCGGGGAACGCAGGCCGTTCTTCTCGCGCCACCGGGAGACGTACGGTTCATCCCCGCGGGCGCGGGGAACGCAACCTGCGGATGGTTGACGCGATAGGTAGCCCCGGTTCATCCCCGCGGGCGCGGGGAACGCTTCCCGGCGTGATCGATAATGATGCAGTCAGCCGGTTCATCCCCGCGGGCGCGGGGAACGCTGCCTGATTACGAATGCGGAAGAATTGCTGCGCGGTTCATCCCCGCGGGCGCGGGGAACGCTGGGCCGCAGTGGCGTTCGCAGAGGCACGCCCCGGTTCATCCCCGCGGGCGCGGGGAACGCCGGATGTTGTGATAGAAGACGATGCGATTTTCCGGTTCATCCCCGCGGGCGCGGGGAACGCCTGGACGCCGAAGCGCGCCGGACTCCATTCCGCGGTTCATCCCCGCGGGCGCGGGGAACGCCCACCAGCAGCAGGTCGCCATCGGTAAAGGTGCGGTTCATCCCCGCGGGCGCGGGGAACGCCTTCAGACACTAACTTTAAATGCTCTATGGTGCGGTTCATCCCCGCGGGCGCGGGGAACGCACGATCACGTTGGCAAAATTTGCGAATGCGGACGGTTCATCCCCGCGGGCGCGGGGAACGCGGGCATTCCTGATATTCAAGCCGGGCCTTATGCGGTTCATCCCCGCGGGCGCGGGGAACGCACTGGCCGCGGCGAGACTGAATGAAATAGCCGCGGTTCATCCCCGCGGGCGCGGGGAACGCGCTACCCGACTCGCGGCTACATCAACGCCATCCGGTTCATCCCCGCGGGCGCGGGGAACGCCTGTGTGTTTGGGTGGGGTTAGGGGGTTAGTGCGGTTCATCCCCGCGGGCGCGGGGAACGCGTTACAGCGTTACACGTTACGCGATGGCGGAACGGTTCATCCCCGCGGGCGCGGGGAACGCTGTACCAGTTCAGCGCGTACAAGCTCGTCCGACGGTTCATCCCCGCGGGCGCGGGGAACGCGTTGCAGCAATCATGCAGCCTCCATTAATCATCGGTTCATCCCCGCGGGCGCGGGGAACGCGGTCGATGAGGCTGGCAACTGCCAGACATACACGGTTCATCCCCGCGGGCGCGGGGAACGCGTGTCACTGATTCTAACGGCACTTACTACAGGCGGTTCATCCCCGCGGGCGCGGGGAACGCAACGGCGTGTCGGGCCTGAGCAAGGACATCTACGGTTCATCCCCGCGGGCGCGGGGAACGCGACGCCGAGCTGGGCCTCAGCCGCCAGCAGGGCGGTTCATCCCCGCGGGCGCGGGGAACGCTGGGCTGAAAGCGCTTTGTTCTCTTGATAGTGCGGTTCATCCCCGCGGGCGCGGGGAACGCGGATCGCGCTCCTTGCGCAGAAGCCGCAGTCGCGGTTCATCCCCGCGGGCGCGGGGAACGCCTGATCCTGAAGGACGGCAAGACGGGCAGCGACGGTTCATCCCCGCGGGCGCGGGGAACGCGCAAGAAACAATGGACTCAATGTCTCGCGCAACGGTTCATCCCCGCGGGCGCGGGGAACGCCAGGTGCTGGCCGACACCATGGCCGAGGGGCACGGTTCATCCCCGCGGGCGCGGGGAACGCGCACTCCATTGCAGGCCGCCGACAATCAGCCACGGTTCATCCCCGCGGGCGCGGGGAACGCTCGCCATCGCGCGTATTCGCAGAGCTGGGCGGCGGTTCATCCCCGCGGGCGCGGGGAACGCTTCATGAACCAGCAGGCCGAGGCGGTCGCGTTCGGTTCATCCCCGCGGGCGCGGGGAACGCTCAACCACGCGGCGAAGCGCGCCGATGGTGCCCGGTTCATCCCCGCGGGCGCGGGGAACGCTGCACTCCAACAGACAGGGCACATGTGATCCGCGGTTCATCCCCGCGGGCGCGGGGAACGCCACGGTAAGGCGGTCGGCGACCGGGCGGCGGTCGGTTCATCCCCGCGGGCGCGGGGAACGCGAATAGTCGTGCGCGAACCCCGGCAGCAGCTCCGGTTCATCCCCGCGGGCGCGGGGAACGCCCAGAAGTCTGCGTTGAGCTGAGCAATGGCGCCGGTTCATCCCCGCGGGCGCGGGGAACGCTGGAGAGGGCAGGCGTTGCAGCTGCTGCGGGACGGTTCATCCCCGCGGGCGCGGGGAACGCACTAAACGTAACCGATTGTTCCGAAAAGAGAAAATCGGCTACGAAAAAGCTACCGATTTTTCTTTGTTAAAGAGCGCGTTCTGTTGGAGGGAGAAAAGCGACCAGACGAAGTCCGTCATAGTCGATAGGTTCTCGGCGGTTGGCGCCAAGGGTCTGGAAGTCGTAACCGGATTCGCTCGCGCTGGCCCAGGCCATCACCACGCTGCCGTCCTCGTAGCCTGCCTCCAGTTGCTGCCAGATCATTTCCCGGGTGCGTCGGGACACGTCGCCAATGTAGACACCGGCCCGCACTTCCAGCAGCCAGATGGCCAGCCGCCCCCGCAGCCGTGGCGGAACATCCTCGGTGACCACCACAAGAAAGCTCATCTACTTGGTCCTGTGTCCGGCATCGCCGTGACCTTGCGGGTTGGGAATGGCGGGCGGTACCGATTCGGCTGGGGCCTGCGGCGGGGCGATCCCACCGGCTGACAAAACTTCTTCGATCAGCGGGATGATACGCCCGAGTAGCTTGTCCGAGCGAAACAGATCCCGGCACGCCAGACGCACCTCGCGCTCCGGTTCGACTGGCGCCTTGGCGGCGATGCGAAAGGCCAGCGGCACTACCGTCTCGAATTTGTACAAATCGGCAATATCGTAGACAAACGACAACGGCTTACCGGTGTGGATGAAGCCCACTGCCGGTGCGTAGCCTGCCGCCAGAACCGCCGCTTCGGTGATGCCGTAAAGGCAGGCGGTGGCGGCAGAGAGGCAGCGATTGGGGATATCTGCCGCGTCCCACTGCTGTCGATCGTAATTACGCGCGCGCCAATTCACGTTGTATTGCTGGGCCAGCAACTTGTAGGTGCCGCGCACCCGCGCGCCCTCGATACCACGAAGCTGTTCGACACTTCGCTTTGCTGGTGCCGGTTCGCCGAAGCGTACCTCGTACATCTTGCGCACTACTTTGAGGCGGAGATCGTCATCCAGCGCCAGCTTGGCCTGATACAGCAGGCGATCGGCCCGAGCGCCGCCAGGCTGACCACTGGAATAAAGACGCACACCCGATTCGCCCACCCACACCAGCAAGGTGCCAACCGTTGCCGCCAGATTCACCGCCGCATGGGAGATGCGTGTGCCCGGCTCAAGCATGATGCACGCCACTGAGCCCACAGGAATGTGGTTGCGCACGCCATTCTTGTCGATCAACACGAATGCCCCATCGAGCACGTCGATTTGACCGTAGCGGACAAACACCATGGATATGCGATCTTTCATGGGCAATGGCTTGAGCGGCGGCAATAAGGATCCGGACATTTCAGCTGCCCTCACCGGCCGACGAAAGCGACGGCAAGCCCTTGTCGATCAGGACACGCATCTGCCGAATGGCCAGTTCGTTGAGCCTCACCATCCGCTCAGACTGCACCATGCCCTGCTCGATGAAATGCGCGTTCATCGATTCCAGGTTGGCCAGGCATACCAGCTGATGCACGTTGGCGTGATCGCGGATATTGCCCTTGAGCGCCGGATTGGCATCGCGCCATTCCTTGGCGGTGACACCAAACAAGGTGACGTTAAGCAAGTCCGCCTCGCTGGCGTAGATGAGGGCCATCTGCTGCGCGCTGAGCTGGTCCGGAATCAGATTCTCGCGGATGGCGTCGGTGTGGATCAGGTAGTTGACCTTGGCCAGGTTGCGCCGAATATCCCAGCCCAGCTGCTGGAACTCCTGCTCTTTGAGGCGCTGGAACTCCTTGATCAGGTACAGCTTGAACTCCACCGAAATCCAGCTGGCGAACTCGAAAGCGATGTCCTTCTGGGCGAAGGTGCCGCCATAGCGTCCGGCCTTGGAAATCAGACCGATGGCCGCCGTCTGTTCGATCCACTGCTTAGGTGTCAGGGTGAAGCTGTTGAGGCCAGCCTGTTTTCTAAACCCGTCGAATTCGACGGGTTTAAAACTCGAATTATTGAGCTGCTCCCAGATACCCAGAAACTCAATGGTGTTGCGATTGCGCAGCCAGTTGCGAATCAGGTCGTCGGTTCGCTCCATATTCTCGTAGCGGGCGATATCGGTGATGCAAATGTATTCGAAGCCATCCCTGGCATAGGTCGCGATGTCCTGCTCGAGCACCTGTAGCTTGGCTTTCATGGTGTGAACCTTCCTCCCTGTTCGCTCATCCTTCGCCACTAACTGCGACCGAGGCTGAGCAGACCGCAGCCGAAGGCCTTGCCCGGCCCGATGCCGGCGCGCAGAGCCGCGGCCAGCGCAACGCCGTCGCGCACCCGAAGGCGCCCCTCGAAACACACCTTGAGCAGGCTGACGCGGCTGCTTTGTTTGCGGCTGCGCAACAACTCGCTTCCCGTCACCAGCGCCGCCTCGACCGTGAATCCATGACGCTCACCCTGGCGCGCCAGCCAGGCCAGCTGTGCCTCCTCTGCCATCAAGCCCCGGCGCTTGCCGTCGCGTGTAACCGTGGGATTGGCAAACAGGCGAAAGCGATAGCACTCCTCTGCTTGCAACCACCCTTCTGGACTGATGTCGCGCGTCTCGGCGCTGCCCTTGAGGTAGCTCGGCAGAGCCTCCAGCACCGACCAGTCGGCCGGCTCCAGTGCCTGCACCAGAACCACCGGATCGCTCCAGGCCGAAGTTGGTTCCGTGCGCCAGAGGATGCGCGGCGGCGTCTGCTCGGCATCGCCAACGAAGGGGCGCACCAGCGTGCGATGCATCTCGTATGGATCACTCAGGTCGCGCCGCGCGAGGGCAGAGCGAGGGTCAAGCCGCAGTCGGGTCAGGTACATGCGCTGCTCCCGTAAAGAACAATTCGGATTTGACGAAGCGCGGGCCGAAGCGTCGTTCAGAGAAAGGCGCGACCGGCTGATCGAGACGCACACTGCCTTCAGTGGGGTGCTCCAGCAAAACCCTCCTGGGTTCTTGCGGCTGCCCTCCCGAAAGCAGGCAGGGCCATGAGGCCAGCGTCGCAGCCAGAGGCTGGTCAATGAGGCCGTCGGGAAGATGCACGGGCAGCGACGGTACGAAGCTCTTACGCCCCAGCGCCAGCGGCCACACAGGGCTAGCCAGTGCCTCATCGATCACTGCCAGGGCGGAGAACTCCCCTTCCAGACCGACGAGAAAAACCGCGTCAGCCAGGTAGTAGCGCGGGCTGACCACCGTGCGAGTGAAGTCGGGCTTGCCGCTGGAGGCGATCGCGACCCCGGTGGCGGTCTGATAGTCACGCATAGGCACCCCCTCACGCTCGATGCGTACCCCCATGCGCAGGGCGGCCAGATCGGCGACCGGTTCCGTACGATCCCGGCCCAGCGCGGCACAAACCAGCCCGAGGACACCCGACTTGGAAGGCTCCAGTTGCGTATCGCGCTCATCGAAACGACTGGTGGTGCCCCAGGACTGCATCGGCCCGGCAAGGCGCAGCAGCAAAGTCGCCATGCTCATGCTCCCATGGCGCTGGCGGCCAACTCACGCGCGCGCTGAGCCAGGTTCACCAGACTGGCCACCGACTCGCCTTTTTCAGCAGGCCAGCGTCCGGTGAGATCGAGGCTGAGCCACTGGTCCTGCGCTGTTCCATAAACCGCCGCCAACTTGCCCTCGTAGGCCGCCAGGCGCTCCACCGACTGCTCGGTGAGTGCCAGATCGGCGCGCGGCGCAACCGGCTTCTCAAAAGCATTGGCCAGACTCAGCGGCGTGGCGTGGCGCAGGCAAAGGCCGGCAAACTCGGGCGGGTTGTGCGCGGCAAAGCTGTTCTGCTTGCCGCTGGGGATCGCCAGCACCAGCGCACGGGTAAAGGCCTCCACTGCAGATAGCGCCAGCTCGAAATCGCCCTGCAGATTCGCCAGCAGTTTGCGCAGATCGAGTACGGCGTAGCGGTAAAGGGTGGCGGAGTTGAACTCCACCTGGCCGATCATGCCGGCGCCGGTTTCATCCGCATCCCCCTTGTCGTCCACCGCAGTGAAGTAGTCGAACTCCCGCTCGACCCGGTGCGTACTGATGGCATGGGCCACCTGGCAGGCGGCATCCTGGTTGACCGAGGGCAGGTCGGCGAGCATGCGACCGAACAGAGCAACATCGACGGCCTTGCCGCCATCAAGCAAAGCCTTGGCCTTCTTCACGATCTCTGCCGGGAGGCTGGCCTTCGCGTCCTTCTTGCTTTTCTTGTCGCCGCCTACCGGCAACTCGTCCCAATGCTGCTCGACCAAGGCAGCAAAAGCTGCCACCTCTCCTTCGCCAAGGAACAGCAGGTACTCGGTCTTGCCATCGTCCTTGAGTTTCAGGCCCGCAGCAGCCAGAGCCACTTCGATCTTGGCGCCGGCCTCTTCGGGATCGCGATCAACCAGGCGTTCCAGCAGCAGGGCCTTGAGCTTCTTGGTGCGGATGCCGCGATTGGCCTGCGGCAGCAACTCATGCTCGCTCGCCGCCAGGCGCACCGCGCGCTTGAAGCACTGACTGCTCACCCGCGCGCGGCGCTGGCCGCCGAAGATGGCGTCCTTGGGCGCACCCGTGTCGTCACGGTTGAGGTTGGAAGGGGCGAAGTTCTGGATCAGGTGAAATTCGAGAAACAGGCTCATGGCGTCGGTCTTCCTTTACTCGGTATCGGTGGATTCGTGGTTGGTCTGGGCGGCCCGGTAGAAATCACGCGCCCAGCGCTGGCGCAGACGACTGGGGTCAGCGTTTGGATTCAGCCAATGGGACAAGTCGTCGAGCAGCAGCGCGTAGTCGCAGCCAATATCATCGGCGGCCAGCAGGCTGACGCCCTGGCGCAAATACTCGACGATGTTTTCGGCATTAGCGCCAAGCAAGGCGATGAAACGGCCTTCGATGCTCGGGCTTTGACGGCGAGCCATCAGCTCGCCCAGTGCCGTGGCGAAGCTCTGCGCCTGCTGGTGCGGATGGCGCGCGAACAGTCCCGCAACGGCATACAGCGCGAGTCGCCGCGCGTCGCGTTCGTGCGTGGCCTCTCCGGCGAAGCGCTCGACGTAAGGGAAAGCCCTGGGATAACAGCCAGGCTCGAAGGCCAGGCTATGGCGCAATGCGGCCAACGCCCCGCGGTCGCGCTCCTTGAGCGCAATGAGATGCGCGATGAATGTTTCGGCGTGCTCGCTCACGAGACAACCTCCTTGTCAGTGACTCTGCTATCGGGGAGAGGAACCTTCTTATTCAACAGACCATGAAAGCGCGGCCAGTAAAGGGCGTCGGCGCGCAACGCGCGGGCCGAACCGCCCAGCCCTGCCAACAACTTTTTCCAGGCCTGTCCGGCTGCATCGCGCAACACCTGGCGCCAAAGCGTTTCGGCCGTTTCCGGCTGGGCGTCGCCGATCAGGCGCAGCAGCTCCGGCAACGCTTGCTCCGCCGTGGCGAAGTAGCTGGCGGCCAGTGGGCCGGACTCGACCAGACTGCGCGCCCGGGCGCGGGTGTCTTTGCTGGATGGATCCAGCAGGGTCTGCGCCAGCATCCCTGTAGCCAGGCGTTTAAGCTCGCCGAAAAGCTCATCGGTGATCGCCACGCGCTCACGCAGATGTAGCGCCTTTTCCGGCTCCAATAACAGGGACGACGGCAGGGCAATCTGCTCCATGCGCCAGCGCAGCAGCTTGGCTTGATCGCTGGCAAGGCCCGCAACCAGCAATGGCTGATGCATCACCTCGAACGGATTCAGCTCCTTATGCAGACTGACAGCGTGCTGCACCACGGCGGCAGCCTGGCTGCCTTCCCCCGCATTCGGCACCAGCGCTGGCAGGTCACGCCACAAGGCGCGCCCTTCATTGAAAGTCAGCCGCACCAGGCCATTGCTGCCGGCACGAAAACTGGCCATCGGGTCCGGTGCGTTCGGATCTTCGCCCAGTGCAAGGCCAGCGGCGAAATGCAGCCAGCGTATGCCTCCATCAGCCTCCCGACAGAGCAGCACCGCACGGCTCAGACGCGTATAGCGATCGTTCGGACCGCTCGCCAGAACCGGATCGCCCCGCAGCTCGACGATGCTCACAGGCTCACGCTCCCAACTAGGCAGGTCGGGCTCGGCATCGGCCCTCGGCGCTGCGTGCAGAGCCAGGCACAGCGTTCGTGCCAAGGTCTGGCCGACCGGTATCACCGCTGCCGTATTGACCAGAGCGCCAGCCTTGTCTGCATCGCGCAGGCTCTTGACCAGACCGCCGGGAGTGAACTGCAGGAAGCCAAGCAACGTGGCGATGGCAGTAGCCGGACGAATCGCAACCGGTTCCGCGTCGTATGCATGGTCGAACACCACGGGGGTGTTGCCATTGGCGCTGGCCAAGGCGATCTGCGTCCAGGGCTTGCGCTTGCGCTTGTCACGGGTCTCCTCGGCGCTCGCCAACGCCGCGACCTGCATAAAGGGATACTGGGGATGGAACAGCCAGAAGCGCTCGCGCCACAACTCCAGATAGGCGCGAATTTCTGCCAGCGGCAGGCCCTCGCGGTACCAGCGCACCCGGTCTTTCTCGCGCCAGTTGCCAAAGGCAGTCACCAGCGCCCGGTGAGTGATGGCCAACAACAGGCGGTACTGCGCCACCAGGCTGGGCGGTGCGGTTTCCGCCAGACCGACGATCTCACCGCTGCGCTCGAATACTTCCAGCAGCCCCAGCTCAAGCACTCGACCATCGGCGAGACGCACCGGTAGCCAGGGTTCGTCCAGCAAGCAGAAGTCCTTGCTCATGCGTTCTCCTCGTTCGTTCCATCGCTGGGCTCGTATACCAGCCCGAGGTGGTCATCCAGCCGTAACCTCAGGCCATCGTGCACATAACGCCCCTGCTGCAACGGCAGCGGATAGCAGTTTCGCAGCAGCGGATGCTCGAATGCAGCGGGCAATTGGTCGCACTTGAACCGTTTGACCAGCGCCATGCGCGACACCTTGAGCTGTCGGTTGTAGAGCTGCCGCGCCAAGGCGTCGGACAGTGGGCCGTCGAGGGGAAAAACAGCCTCGCCAAGCCGCACGCACCAGCCGCCATCGACCATCTCCAACGGGATCAGGGTGACGGACTCGGTGCCAAGGCGAGTCTTGTTCTCCAACCCGACGCCCTCGCCCTCTTCACTGCCACGCGGCTTGCCGTTGTATGCGCGCTGGGGCTCTTCCGCAGGGTCGATGGCGATGTTGAAGGACTCACGCCGTTCCTTCTGCACGCGCGCCAGGTACTCGCCGTACGACTCGATCTCGATTCGCGCGCAGACCTCTTCATCAAGATCGTCCGGCAGCGGCTCGTCGCCGTAGACAGCCTGTACAAGCCGGTCGATATCGGCAGGCAACGTCAGACAGGCCTCGCGCCGCAAAAGCGCCCAGGTTCGCAGCAGGATGTAGGCATCGTAGACATAACCCCAGGCGGTTTCCTTGAGCTCGGGAAGCTGGTCGGCCTGCAGTCCGGCGACATACAGGCAAGCCTGGGCATGCCGACTCGGACGTGGGCGATCATGTCGATGCAGACGCCCGGCGCGCTGCAGTAGCAAGTCCACCGGTGCCAGATCGCTGAGCATGAAATCGAAGTCGATATCGAGCGATTGCTCGGCCACCTGAGTGGCTACCAGCAGCGCACGCACGGGCCGATCACCGTCGGCGCCGAAACGCGCGAGCATCTCCCGCTCCCGCTCGCCCCGCTGGTCCGCGGGAAAGCGGGCATGGAACAGCAGCAGTTGTGCTTCATCGCCGAGTCGCTGCCGAAGGGCCGCGTAGAGTTTCTGCGCGCGGTCCACTGTATTCACGATCAGGGCGCCGCAACCGCCCTCTGCTAGCAGCTCCACGGCGGTCTCTGCCAGAACCTCCAGGCTTTCACCGAGACCTGTGAGATGGATCGGGGCCAGCTGGCGGGCAGTGAAGTGCTCGCCACATACACCACGCTCATCCGCAAGCAATAGGCGCGGGTAAGCCAAATCAGGGACCGCGCATAGCTCCACACCCCACGCGCGCAGGAGCTCGGCACGCCTGGCCAGCGGGAGGGTCGCGCTCATGAGCACGACCGAGCAGCCCAACGCTTTCAGCCAGCGCAGCAGCGCGGCGATGAGCCCAGAGGTGTAGGTGTCGTAGGCATGCACTTCGTCCAGCACCACTACCCGATTGCCCAACCCCCACAGCCGCACAAAGTGATGTTTGACGTTAAGCGCAGCGAACAGCGCCTGATCCACCGTGCCCACCCCATAGGGCGACAGCAAAGGTCGTTTACGCTGAGAGAACCAGGCGGAGGCGGAAAGACTTTCTGCGGCCGAATGGTCGATACCACGCAGATGCTGCACTTCCTCATTCATGGCCGCGCCGCCGTGCACCAGCTGAATATCCAACGGGCCTTCGGCGAACTGGTCGAGAAACGTCAGCGTGCGCTTGAACAGCGCATTACCGGTTGCCTGAGTCGGTAACGCCACATAGAGGCCGCGGTGGCCGTTGGCGGCCTGCAGTCGCAAATGCGCGAGGAAGGCCAGCTCGGTCTTACCCTCCCCCATTGGCGCCTCTACCAGCAGCAGGGATGGCCCCTGCACCGCTTGCAGCAGACGGTCGCCTGCCAGCTGCAACGGCCTTGCGCTCAATTCCGGGCGGCCGACGATGCGGGCCAGCAAATCATTGGTTTCCATCGACTGCGGCAGCAACGGTCTATAGCGGTGCCAGCCGATCCGGGTAAGCGCCGCCTGGGCCAGCACGCAGGCATTGCGGTAGTAGTCACGCAGATCATCGATGGAGCGCTCACCGAGGCAGAACCACTCGGGATTGGAGGCTATCCAGTCGGCCGCGCTGGTAAGGCCCGCCAACCAGTTCACTGCAGCCAGCGACAACTCGTCGAGCGCCGGGGCGCCGTCAGGCGCCAACGTCTGCCAATAGCTGAGCAGGATGTCCTCACGCGTCTGTCGCCATTCAGCCGGTTCATTGAGCGGCCTGCCCTGATCCGTTTCAGCCGGCAGGAAGTGATAACCATGGTGCGCGCTGACCGCCTGCACCGCATGGCGCAGCCATCCGACGTCCGCCACTGCCAGCCCATTTAGTGACACCCCCAGCAGCGCAGCGGTAGCCAGATCATGCCGGCTGCGACTGCAGGCGCTCGCAGGGAAGGCCAGCCCAAGCGACTGGTCGACCTGCATGCCCTCCAGCCATTTGGCCTGGAAGCCTGGAATGGCTTTACCGAAATCGTGCAGGCCGGCGACTGCGGCCACCCAGCGAATAATCTGTGAGGGCTCAAGCCCAAACTCTCTAGCCGCCCAGCGGCGCGTCGATTCGGGCTCGATGACAAGCAATGTTTCGACTACGGCTGCAACATCCAGCAGATGAGCCAGCAGACCATGCCCGCCCGACTCACCGCTCTTGGCCCATATGCGTCGGGCAGAATCAGACAGGTTTGAATAGCTGTAGGCAGGGTTCCGGGCCATGAACAATCCTTGTTCCAAACAGGTGAAGGTGGCAAAGAGCCTTCATCCTAGACCCAACTCGTACAGCCAGACAGGACTGAGCGCATCCACAGGTAAAGTTTTCGCACAGACTTTTCCTGCCTGGCAGCCCATTGAGCAGTACAGGGCGGCAGGATGGTCTCTTCTACATATCCGACGCGACATAGCCATGCGCTGACCTAGGGAACATGTCCGGCACACATTTGCAAATCCAGTCTGTGCCGACGGAAGCCACCGGCACGAACTCGTCTTCCTGCCATAGTGGCGGTTGTCCTGAACGCGCCCAATGCGCAGGCAGGGGCCGGCACTACTTAGCTTTTCAGGGCGAGACCGGCCAGGAGCCACTTCCCCACGCGGGCCGTCGCCGCCATACTCGCGCCCGCCCGGCACTCAGTGCTCAGGCAGTAGGGCCCTGCGCTCACGGTGCAGGGCAATGACGGATACACACAGGTAGGCATCATGCAGGTAACACGCCCAGAGACGAACGCCCGTAGTCGCCTGGAACAGCTCATCGAACGGCCGTTCGTTCAGCGCAGCATCCTGCTGCTGATTGTGATCAACGCGGCCATTCTCGGCATGCAGACCTCGCCGTCACTGGTGGCTAGCTGGGGCGAGCTGCTCAGGGTGGTCGATGTGCTGATCCTCGGCGTGTTCGTGGTGGAAATCGCAGCGCGCATCTACGTTCATCGCGCGGCGTTCTTCCGTGATCCCTGGAGCCTGTTCGATTTCACCGTGGTCGCCATCGCGCTGGTGCCCGCCAGCGGCCCGTTCAGCGTTCTGCGCGCCCTGCGCGTACTGCGGGTGATGCGCATGGTCACCATGGTGCCGTCGATGCGCCGCGTCGTCGGCGCGCTGCTTTCGGCCATTCCCGGTCTGGGCTCGATTGCCATGGTGTTGGCGCTGGTCTTCTACGTGTCCGCGGTGATCGCCACCGGGCTGTTCGGTGCTGAATTCCCCGAGTGGTTCGGCAACCTCGGCCGTTCGATCTACACGCTGTTCCAGGTGATGACCCTGGAAAGCTGGTCGATGGGCATCGTGCGCCCGCTGATGGACGTGTTCCCCTACGCCTGGGTGTTCTTTATCCCGTTCATCCTGATTGCCACCTTCACCATGCTCAACCTGTTCATCGCCATCATCGTCAACGCGATGCAGACGGTTACCGATGCGGACCACGAAGCCACCCAGGCAACCATCGAGGCGGCACGCGAGCACATTGAGGCGGACCTGCATGAGGAGGTCCGTGCCCTGCGCGGGGAGATCGCCGAACTCAAGGAATTGCTGCGCCAGCAGCCTCGTCCCTGACGCTGCAGGCCCGACGGCAAGGGGCTGCCGCCGGACCAGGGCTCATAGATGCGGTGCGCTGCGCGCCAGCAGCGCGGCGATATCCAGCCCCCTCGGCAGGGTGCCGTGCACCCGCCCGTGGCCATCCAGCCGGCTGGCGATGAAGGCATCCGACACCGCGGCATCGCCCGCTTCGAGCAGCAGCTTGGCCTGCAGCGTCACGGCCACCTCTTCGGTCAGCTGGCGGGCGCGGTACTGGATGTCCTCGGTGTCACCGAAGGCCGTCTTCAATCGCTGAATATGCGCCTTCAGCCGTGCATCACCGTGACCGTCACCGAGTTCGGCGAACAGTACCTCCAGCACGCCGGGCTCCTTGGACAGCGCGCGCAGTACATCCAGGCATTGCACGTTGCCGGAGCCTTCCCAGATGGAATTCACCGGCGCCTCGCGATAAAGCCGCGGCAGGATGGTTTCCTCGACATAGCCGGCGCCGCCAAGGCATTCGCTGGCCTCGGCGATCATGTTCGGCGCGCGTTTGCAGATCCAGTACTTGCCGACGGCGGTGACCAGCCGGGCGAACTTGTCTTCGTGCTCGTCATGGCGGTTGTCCTGCGCACGGCCCATGCGCAGGGTCAGCGCCAGCGCTGCCTCGCTTTCCAGGGCAAGGTCGGCCAGCACGTTCTGCATCAGCGGTTGCTCCAGCAGGACCCGGCCGCCGACCTGACGGTGCGCGCAGTGGTGCATGGCCTGGGTCAGCGCCTGACGCATCAGCGAGCTGGAGCCGATCATGCAGTCGAAGCGGGTCG
>Ga0189292_10283_pt1 | contig 19870 bp, 20 predicted proteins | sample UW1oraminimetaG_FD_130317 | JGI IMG/M metagenome (GOLD analysis project Ga0189292, IMG submission 130317) | Marine microbial communities from the Costa Rica Dome - UW179A-orange mini metaG | ecosystem: Environmental > Aquatic > Marine > Oceanic > Photic zone | place: Costa Rica: the Eastern...
GAGGCCGACATCATCGTCGTCGGCCTGATCGGCGAACGGGGGCGAGAGGTCAAGGAATTCATCGAGAACATCCTTGGTGAGGAGAGCATCAAGCGCTCGGTGGTAGTGGCCTCGCCCGCTGACGAGGCGCCGCTGATGCGTCTGCGTGCCGCGCAGTACTGCACTCGTATTGCCGAGTACTTCCGCGATCAGGGCAAGAACGTGCTGTTGCTGATGGACTCCCTGACCCGCTACGCCCAAGCCCAGCGCGAGATCGCCCTGGCCATTGGCGAGCCGCCGGCAACCAAGGGCTACCCGCCATCGGTGTTCGCCAAACTGCCCAGTCTGGTCGAGCGGGCGGGTAATGCCGAGCAGGGCGGTGGCTCCATTACCGCGTTCTACACCGTGCTGTCCGAAGGTGACGACCAGCAGGACCCGATTGCCGATGCCGCCCGTGGCGTGCTCGACGGGCACATCGTGCTGTCGCGGCGCTTGGCTGAAGAGGGTCACTATCCCGCCATCGACATCGAGGCATCCATCAGCCGAGTCATGCCGCAGGTTGTGAGTGCCGAGCATGTTCGCGCTTCGCAGCGTTTCAAGCAGCTCTGGTCGCGCTATCAGCAGAGTCGTGACCTGATCAGCGTCGGCGCCTATGTACCAGGTGGCGATCCGGAAACCGACATGGCCATCGCACGGCAAGCGGAGATGGTCAGCTATCTGCGTCAGGGACTCGATGAGAGCGAAGATCTCAATCGCAGTGCTGCGCAGCTCGCTGCGGTGTTCAGTCCTCGGCAAGGCGGCTAACCGGTGGCGGTCAGTCGCGCTGCGCGGCTTGCACCGGTCGTTGAAATGGCCGAGCGCGCCGAGCGCGACGCTGCGCGGTTGCTGGGCCAGGCCCAGGCGCAATTGTCGCAGGCCGAAGCCAAGCTATCCGAGCTTGAACAGTATTTCGGGGATTACCAGCAGCAATGGATGCAGCAGGGCAGCCAAGGCGTTTCCGGCCAATGGTTGATGAATTATCAACGCTTTCTTTCCCAGCTCGAATCGGCCATCGGCCAGCAGCAGCGTAGCGTCAATTGGCATCGTGACAACCTGCTCAAGCTGCGACAGCAGTGGCATCAAAAGCATGCGCGCGTGGAAGGGCTGAGCAAGCTGATCGAAGGTTATCAGCGTGAAGCGCGAGTAGCGGCAGATAAGCGCGAGCAGAAGCTGCTAGACGAGTTTGCCCAACGACTTTCCGGTCGAGCGAGAGAGCTTTGAGCATCTGATGCCGACCATTGTTGCGAGTCGCCGCAAACATGCCGGATTCGTGCTTGCCGCGCCGCAGCTTGAGTGATAAATCTTCACCGGTTTCTACGCAGCGATTATCAGATGGGTGTCGAACTGACGTTCGGTCCCGCCGGGCCTGGTTACAGGCTCTGAATTTTCAGCCGGATACGGCTGTCCACCTCGCATCAGCGACAACTGCCACTGCCGGCAGTTTTCAAGACGTACCGGATCAGGGAGTGCCACATGACCATTACCTCGCAGCCTTCGGTGGATGGGCAGGAGTTGACCATTACCATCAACGGACGCTTCGACTTTAATGCGCATCAGGCTTTCCGTGATGCCTATCAGCGGCAGGACGTAAACCCGCGGCGTTACGTGGTGAATCTGCAGGGCACTACCTATATGGACAGCTCGGCACTCGGCATGCTGCTTTTGCTGCGCGACCACGCCGGTGGCGATGAGGCAGACATTCGTTTGCTCAACTGCAATGCCGATGTGCGCAAGATCCTCTCGGTTTCAAACTTCGAACAGCTGTTCGTGATTGCCTGAGATGTCTACCAGGCTGTCGATCCTGATCGCCGAGGACAGTCCGGTTGATCGGATGCTGCTTTCCACCATCGTCGCCCGGCAAGGACATCGTGTGCTTACAGCAGCCGACGGCCAGGAGGCAGTTGAGCTGTTCCAGCGGGAACGGCCTCAGCTGGTTCTAATGGACGCGCTGATGCCGGTCATGGATGGTTTCGAGGCGGCGCGCCGGATCAAGCAGCTGGCCGGTGATGAGCTGGTGCCTATCATCTTTCTCACCTCGTTGACCGAGAACGAAGCGCTGGTCAGCTGCCTCGAAGCCGGCGGTGACGACTTCATCGCCAAGCCCTACAACCCGATCATCCTCGAAGCCAAGATTCAGGCCATGCACCGTCTGCGTCGGCTGCAGGCGACAGTGCTCGAGCAGCGCGACCTGATCGCCAGACGCAATCGGCAGTTGCTCGATGAACATCGGGCGGCGAAGGCAATATTCGACAAGGTCGCCCATGCCGGTTGCCTGAGCGCGCCCAACATCCGCTATCGGCAATCGCCTCGAGCGCTGTTCAATGGCGACCTGCTCCTCGCTGCGCAGGCGCCGGCAGGGCAGATGTTCGTGCTGCTCGGTGATTTCACCGGCCACGGCCTTCCGGCGGCCATCGGCGCCATGCCGCTGGCCGAGACCTTCTACGGAATGGCAGCCAAGGGCTACTCCAGCTCCGACATCCTTCGCGAAATGAATGCCAAGCTTAAACAGATCCTCCCGGTGGAGATGTTCTGTTGTGCAACGCTGTTGGATATCAATGCCAAGCAGGGAACGCTGCGCGTCTGGAGTGGCGGGCTTCCAGACGGTTATCTCATTTCTGCCGATGGGCGACGTACTGCGTTGGTTTCGCAGCACCTGCCGCTGGGCGTAGTTTCCGCTGCAGCGTTTGACGACAAGTTGCAGTACTACCCACTGGCGCCGGGCGATCGCCTGTTGTTGCTGTCCGACGGCGTGGTGGAAAGCCGCAATGCCGAGGACGAGCTGTTCGGCGAGCAACGGTTGTTGGCTGCGCTCACTGCCAATCGTGAGCCAGCCCGCCTGTTCGACGAGATCGAACAGGCCTTGCTGGACTTTCATGGGCAGCAACAGGATGACCTGAGCCTTGTCGAAGTCGTAGTGACAGAGGATGCGGGGTTTATGCCGCTGACCAGTTCCGCAACGGCGCACCGCGTTCGCCCGATGGATTGGTCAGCCCACTTTGACCTGCGTGCCGATAGCCTGCGTAACGGCAACCCACTGCCGCAGCTGCTGCAAGTGCTGCTGCAGATCAACCAGCTACGGCCAAGAGTGGGCGCGATCTATACCGTACTGGGCGAGCTTTACTCCAATGCCCTGGAACATGGCGTGCTCGGGCTCGACTCGGCACTCAAGTGCGATGCCGACGGTTTCAAGCGGTATTACGATTTGCGACAGCAGCGCTTGCAGTCGCTTGCTGACGGCCATATTCATCTTGAGCTGGGTATCAAGGCGGGAGCGCAGGGCGGCCAGCTGCGCATTGCCATCAGCGACAGCGGATCTGGTTTCGATGTGGCGAGCGCTTTACAGGCACAGCTGGGTAGTGACCAGTTCAGTGGCCGAGGTTTGCACTTGGTTCGCCAGTTGAGCGACGGGCTCGATTGGCAACCGGATGGGCGGGGTCTGAGCGTGGAGTTCGTCTGGCAGGCTGAGGCATAATTCAGCGCTTTGAAACAGGAGTGTACCGGTGTCCAACACTCATCTCGACGGCGCCGTGCTAGCTACGCTGCAGGACGTGATGGAGAGTGAATATCCGGCACTGCTGGATACCTTTCTCGCCGATTCCGAGGAGCGCGTTCGTCTACTCCGGCAAGCCTGTCAGGCTGATCAGGCCGAAAACCTGCGCCGGGCTGCACACAGCTTCAAGGGTAGCTGCAGCAACATGGGTGCAACCCTTCTGGCTGAGCTCTGCCAGGAGCTGGAAAGTGTCGCCAGGGAAGAGCAGTTGGCAGTAGCGCCTGCGCTGATCGAGTCCATCGAACGTGAATTCGCCATTGTGGGCATCTTGTTCCGCGCTGAACGACAGCGCTACGGTTAAACGGACAAATCTCTGACGCTCACGCGTTTTCCGTGCGACTCGGGCGGTCGCTGCGCTCCTGCCATTTTGACGTCTTGCGCGCTAATTGCCGAAACACGCGCTTTTGCGCGCTCTTTTCATGCGGCTGCACAGGCTGGCCCAGAACTTGCTCTGCTATCGCCACGATCCATCCGTAGCGGAATGACCCAATGGCTGTTTCCCCCGACCTGCTGCTCAAATCTCCTCCTGTAGAGGCGCGAGCCAAAGCCTCGACCAAGGCACCCGAAGCCCCGCGCGAGGCCCGGGATAGCGCCAGCTTTTCCGACGTTTACGCCAAAGAGCGCCAGACGAAACCGGCCGACCGCCCTGTGCGTAATGAGACCAGTCGGGATAAGCCCGTCGACGATAAGGCTCGGAAGGAATCGGCTGGCGTAGCCGGTGACGAAAAGCCGACGGTTGCCGACAACGGCAATTCCTTGCCTCCCGAAACGCAGGCGGAGGAGGTGCCTGAAGCTGAACTTGACCCACTGTTGCTGCTGGGGCTCGGTGGACAGCTGGTGCCGCAGACTGAAAGCGAGTCAGGCAGCGAGGTTCAGGGGGAGTCGCTGCTGGCCGGTTTATCGGTTGCGCAAGGCCTTGCCGCTGGAGATGAGAGTTTGTCGGCAGAAGAAACATCGCTAGCAAGCATGCGGCCCGTCGCCGATACGTCGCTCGGCACGCAAAAGAATGCTCAGCTGCTGGGGAGTCCGCTAGCTGATGCGCAAGCAAAGGCAGAGGTAGATGACGGTTTTGCAAGCGTCTTGCTGGCCGCGAATGAGCCAGACGATGGCGAGTTCGATCTGGAACTGGCGACCAAGGAGTTGCTGGACAGCGTGGAGGCGCCCAAGGATAGCCGCTCGGCAAGCGCCACTGAGTTGGCTGCCACCCGACCCAGTCTCTTGAGTCAGGCGATCACTCAGCAGGTCCAGCAGGCGCAGCGGCCGGCGCTGGTGCCCGGACAGCCGGTGCAGATGCAGCAAACGGGTTGGAGCGAGGCTGTTGTGGATCGGGTGATGTGGTTGTCCAGCCAGAACCTGAAGTCGGCCGAGATTCAACTCGATCCCGCCGAGCTGGGTCGCATGGAGGTGCGTATTGATCTGAGCAAGGACCAGGCTCAGGTGACCTTCCTCAGCCCGCACGCCGGCGTGCGTGACGCGCTGGAAGGGCAGATGCAGCGACTGCGCGAAATGTTCGCCCAGCAGGGCATGAACCTGATGGATGTCAACGTATCCGATCAGTCGTTGGCGCGTGGTTGGCAAGGCGGTGCTGAAGGCGGATCGGCGCGCGGCTCCTCCGCTGAGGAGGATGCTGGTGCCGAGGAGTTGCAGGGCATTACGGAGATTTCCGGCAACCGCACTTCAGGTGATCGCGGCTTGGTGGATTACTACGCCTGAGCCATCACCTGTCTTTCCTGATGGCCGGCGTCAGCCCTGACTAGGGCGCGCCGGTTTTCCGCCGCCGGTCGCAGCAGCCTGCATTGGTCTCGTCGCTTCGACGTTGCAGCGTTCATTTCCTGATACCTTGTCGGCACTCGGGCCAAAGGCCTAGCGCTGTGAATGTCGGCTGCCTGGAACGTTGGCACAGCAGTTGCTCCTAACTCGTAGAACCCGACCGAAATGCGGTTGATGACGGATATTTGGCATGGCTAAGAAACAGGCTCCAGCGGCAGTGCCGCCAACCGGCCCGGAAGCGGCGTCGGCAGGCAAGGGTCGACTGAAACTCATCATCGTGATCGTGGTCGCCATGTTGGTGGCCGTAGGTCTTTCCGTGGGCGGGACGCTTTACTTCATGGGGAAGGGCGAGGGCCTCGATAGCGACAAGACGGAAGAGGCGCAGACCGCGGTGCCGGGCAAACAGCCGGCTATTTACGAAGTACTGATGCCGGCATTCGTGGTCAACTTCAATTACAAGGGTCGGCAACGTTACATGCAGGTCAGCATTGCGCTGATGACTCGTGATCAGGCAGCGCTGGATGCACTTAAAGTCCATATGCCGTTATTGCGCAACCGGCTGGTAATGCTGCTGTCCAGTCAGGATTTCGAGGCGTTGAGAACGCCTGTCGGCAAGGAGATGCTGCGTCAGCAGGCCACTGCCAGTGTGCAGGAACTGGCGCAGAAAGAAATTGGCAAGCTTGCCATCGAGCAAGTGCTTTTCACCAACTTCGTATTGCAATAGAAGGCTGCTGCAGATGGCTGTTCAAGACCTGCTCTCGCAAGACGAGATCGATGCGCTCCTGCACGGGGTCGACGACGGTCTGGTGGATACCGAAAGCGATTCCGAGCCGGGGTCCATCAAAAGTTACGACCTGACCAGTCAGGACCGTATCGTTCGTGGGCGCATGCCTACGCTGGAGATGATCAACGAGCGTTTCGCCCGTTACACTCGAATCAGTATGTTCAACCTGCTGCGCCGCTCGGCCGACGTGTCGGTCGGCGGCGTGCAGGTGATGAAGTTCGGCGAGTACGTGCATTCGCTGTACGTACCCACCAGCCTGAACCTTGTGAAAATGAAGCCGCTACGCGGCACGGCCTTGTTCATCCTCGACGCCAAGCTGGTGTTCAAGCTGGTGGACAATTTCTTCGGTGGTGACGGGCGCCACGCCAAGATCGAAGGTCGGGAGTTCACTCCTACCGAGCTGCGCGTCGTACGCATGGTGCTGGAGCAGGCGTTCGTCGATCTCAAGGAAGCCTGGCACGCGGTGCTGGACGTCAACTTCGAGTACGTCAACTCGGAGGTGAACCCGGCCTTGGCCAACATCGTCAGCCCCAGCGAGGTGGTGGTTGTTTCCACCTTCCATATCGAGCTGGAGAGCGGTGGTGGTGATCTGCACGTAACCATGCCCTATTCGATGATCGAACCGATCCGCGAGATGCTCGATGCCGGCTTCCAGTCCGATGTCAGCGATCAGGACGAGCGGTGGGTCAAGGCGCTACGTGAAGACATTCTCGACGTCAGCGTACCGCTGGGTGCGACGGTCGTACGACGGCAACTGAAGCTTCGCGACATCCTGAACATGCAGCCCGGCGATGTGATTCCGGTAGAAATGCCCGAAAACATGATCCTGCGCGCCAATGGCATGCCAGCGTTCAAGGTCAAGCTGGGGGCTCATAAGGGCAACTTGGCATTGCAGGTGCTGGACCCTTTGATTCGCCCACGTTGAACCAACCCTTTACTCAATTCGAGCCGATCGAGGATTAGCGATGGCAGACGAACAAGACAACACATCTCCCGAGGAACAGGCGCTTGCCGATGAGTGGGCGGCAGCACTGGCCGAGGCGGGCGATGCCAGCCAGGACGACATCGATGCTCTGCTGAGCCAGGGTCCCGCGGCAGCGCCACCGGCGCCACCCCGCGCTCCGCTGGAAGATTTTGCCAGCGCACCCAAGTCGACTGGCGTGCAACTGGGGCTGGATGGGCCGAATCTGGACGTGATTCTCGATATCCCGGTCTCTATTTCCATGGAGGTCGGCAGCACCGAGATCAGCATCCGCAACTTGCTGCAACTCAATCAGGGCTCGGTGGTGGAGCTTGACCGCCTGGCCGGAGAACCGCTGGACGTGCTGGTCAATGGCACGCTGATCGCCCATGGCGAAGTGGTGGTGGTAAACGAGAAGTTCGGCATTCGGTTGACTGATGTCATCAGCCCCACCGAACGCATCAAGAAGTTGCGCTGACATGCGGGCCATTGCGTTTCTGGTCGCGCTGCTGGCTCTTCCCGTAATGGCTGCGGAGCCGGCGGCGAGCATGAGCAGTGCTGGCATGGGTGCGCAGCTGAGCAAGCTGCTATTCGGCCTTTTGCTGGTAATCGGGTTCATCTTCCTGCTGGCCTGGCTACTGCGACGGGTACAGCAGATGAATCCGCGTGGCACTCAGGTCATCAAGCTGATTTCCAGCCAGGCGCTTGGCCCTCGGGAGCGCCTGGTGCTGGTACAAGTCGGCGGTGAGCAGATCCTCATCGGCCTGAGTGGCGGGCGCATTACGCCACTGCACGTCATGCAGGAGCCGGTGCACTTGCCGGATGCCGAGCCAGCCAACCCCGAATTCGCCCAGCGTCTGATGGAGCTGCTTGGCAAGGACCACAAGGACAGACCTTGATGTTGCGCATTCTGTTGGTGGCCGCACTGATGCTGATCGGCCCCCTTGCCATGGCACAAGAGCCTTCCGGCATCCTGGCCCAGGGAAACAACCCGCTATCAATACCGGCGATCACCCTGACGACGGATGCCGAGGGGCAGCAGGAGTATTCGGTCAGCCTGCAGATCCTGCTGATCATGACGGCGCTGAGCTTCATCCCGGCATTCGTCATGCTGATGACCAGCTTCACCCGGATCATCATCGTCTTTTCCATTCTCCGCCAGGCCCTGGGGCTGCAGCAAACGCCTTCGAATCAGATCCTCGTCGGCCTGACGCTGTTTCTCACGCTGTTCATCATGGCGCCGGTGTTCGAGCGAATTAACCAGGATGCGTTACAGCCCTATCTGAGCGAGCAGATCCCCGCGCAGGAGGCCATCTCACGGGCTGAGGTGCCACTGAAGAACTTCATGCTGGCGCAGACGCGCGAAAGCGATCTGGAGCTTTTCGTGCGCCTTTCACGACGTACCGACATTGCCTCGCCGGAGGCAGCACCGATGACCATTCTCGTACCGGCCTTCGTCACCTCGGAGCTGAAGACCGCTTTCCAGATTGGTTTCATGATCTTCATTCCGTTTCTGATCATCGACATGGTCGTGGCCAGCGTGCTGATGGCGATGGGCATGATGATGCTCTCGCCGCTGATCATCTCGTTGCCGTTCAAGATCATGCTGTTCGTGCTGGTGGACGGCTGGGGGCTGATCATCGGCACTCTGGCCGGCAGTTTCGGCACCCTGTAGGGAGGGGCGCAAATGACTCCTGAAGTAGCCGTGGACCTGTTTCGCGAGGCGTTGTGGATGACCGCGATGATCGTTGGCGTGCTGGTTGTGCCGAGCCTGCTGGTTGGCCTGGTGGTGGCAATGTTCCAGGCGGCGACACAGATCAACGAGCAGACCCTGAGCTTCCTGCCGCGTCTGCTGATGATGCTGATGACGCTGATCTGGGCCGGGCCATGGCTGGTGCGTGAGCTGATGGAGTACATGCAGAATCTGGTGCAAAACATTCCGCTGCTGATCGGGTAGCTGGCGTGCTTGAGCTGAGCAATGCGCAGATTGGCGGGTGGGTTGGGCAGTTCCTGCTCCCGCTGTTTCGCATCGCCGCTTTGCTGATGAGCATGCCGATTATCGGCACTCAGCTGGTGCCGATGCGGGTTCGTCTTTATCTGGCGCTGGCTATCGCGGTGGTATTGGTGCCGACGCTGCCGCCAATGCCGGTGGTCGAATCGCTGAGTCTGGCATCACTGCTGTTGATCGCCGAACAATTGGTAATCGGGGTGATGCTCGGTTTTGTCCTGCAACTGTTCTTTCACGTGTTCATCGTCTCGGGGCAGTTGCTGGCAATGCAGATGGGCCTCGGTTTTGCGTCGATGGTCGATCCGGCCAATGGCGTTTCGGTGCCGGTAATCGGCCAGTTCTTCAATATGCTGGTCGTTCTGTTGTTTTTATCGGTGAACGGCCATCTGGTGGTGTTGGAGATCCTCGCCGAGAGCTTCATAACCTTGCCGGTGGGCGGTGGGCTTTCGACCAATCATTTTTGGGAGGTGGCTGGCAAACTTGGATGGGTGCTCGGAGCGGGTTTGCTGCTGGTGTTACCTGCCATTACCGCACTGTTGGTGGTCAACCTGGCATTCGGCTTGATGACCCGAGCAGCCCCACAGCTGAATATCTTCTCAATCGGCTTTCCGCTGACACTGGTGCTGGGCCTGGTCATCGTCTGGGTCGGTATGGCCGATATCTTCGCGCAGTATCAGATATTCGTCAGCGAAGCGTTGATGATGCTGCGCGACCTGGCTGGGGCGCGTTGATGTCCTTGACCAAGCAGGAGGTCGGCGGTGGCTGAGAGCGAAAGTGGTGCCGATAAAAGCGAGGAACCCACAGACAAACGCCTGCGCGAATCCCGTGAAAAAGGGCAACTGGCGCGCTCGCGTGAACTCAGCACCGTAGCGGTCACCCTGGGCGGCATCGGCGGCCTGCTGGCCTCCGGCGGTAGTTTGGCGCAAACCCTGATGGCAATGATGCAAGGGACCTTCGAGCTGAGTCGAGAAACCCTGCTCGATGAAGGGTCGATGGTGCGCTTGCTCATGAGCAATGGCCTGATGGCCTTGGAGGCAATTATGCCGCTGCTCATTGCACTGCTGATCGCCTCGATCGTAGGTCCTGTTTCATTGGGTGGTTGGCTGTTCTCGGGCAAAGCCATGGCGCCGAAAGTCAGCCGAATGAACCCGGCGGCCGGACTCAAGCGCATGTTCTCCACTAAAGCTCTGGTCGAACTGCTTAAAGCGCTGGGCAAATTTCTGGTAGTGCTCAGTGTTGCGCTACTGGTGCTATCGGCTTACCAGGACGATCTGCTGTCGATTGCCAAGCAGCCACTGGATTTGGCCATCATGCACAGCGCCGAAATCGTCGGCTGGTGTGCCTTGTGGATGGCGTGCGGGCTGATCCTGATCGCTGCGGTGGATGTGCCTTTCCAGCTCTGGGATAACAAGCAGAAGCTGATGATGACCAAGCAGGAGGTCAGGGACGAATACAAGGACTCCGAAGGCAAGCCGGAGGTCAAATCGCGCATTCGCCAGCTGCAGCGCGATGCTGCGCAGCGGCGCATGATGCAGGCGGTACCGGAGGCGGATGTGGTTATCACCAACCCCACCCACTTTGCTGTCGCGCTCAAGTACGACGCTGCCAAGGGCGGTGCGCCGATGCTGGTTGCCAAAGGCGGTGACTTCGTAGCGCTGAAGATTCGCGAGATCGCACAAGAGCACAAGGTGACGGTATTGGAATCACCTGCATTGGCGCGGTCAGTGTACTACTCGACCGAAATCGATCAGGAGATCCCCGCAGGTTTGTACCTGGCGGTTGCGCAGGTGCTGGCCTACGTCTATCAGCTGCGCCAGTACCGCGGCGGCAAGGGAAGAAGGCCTGACCCGTTGACCAATCTGCCTATCCCGCCGGATTTGCGCAGGGACGAGTAGGTTGGGTACGAGGCGGTCTCACGCTCGCCGCCTCGCATCCGATGCTGTTACTTGATGACGCCGCAGGCTACGCGCGCACCGCCGCCACCCAGAGGCTGCGGATGATCCGAATGATTGTCGCCGCCCTGGTGAACCATCAGCGCCTGGCCTTTGATGTCGCCGAGGCTCTTCAGGCGCGGCGCCAGCACTGGCTGGCTGGCTTTGCCTTCGCTGTCCACGTATAGCGCGGGTAGGTCGCCTAGGTGGCCGTCGCCCCAGGGTTCGCCGTGTTTACCGGTATTTTTCGGGTCCCAGTGGCCGCCTGCTGCGCCTGCAGCGGTCGCTTTACCGTCCACATCTGCTGGTTCGCAGCTGCCCTTGGCATGAATGTGGAATCCGTGAATGCCTGGCTGCAAACCGGTCAGCTCAGGGCGGAATACCAGCCCGTACTCGTTGCTTTCGATCTTCACACTGCCTACCGAATCGCCGATGCCCTGAGCGGTAACGGTGTTTACTTCGACGCTCAAGGTTTCAGCCTGGGCGGCGAGGGCGGTGCAGCCTGCAAGCGCGGCGATGATCCACTGTTTCATCTGAAAGCTCCTTTCGCACAAACGACAGCGGAGTGCTGCCGTTAGCACTTGTGACTGTCCGTATTCGGCTGCGTTCGCTGGTTGGCCTTGCTGCAACGTGGCAAGGCGGTGGTAACCGGGCCGACCGGAACTGGCACAGATAAAAAGTTGGACCCCTTCTTGCTATACCTCGGTCAGGGCGCATTTCGCGTCAAGAATTCGTTCTGTAAATCCCGGGGTCTATGTGGATCGCACGCAACTCATCAATATTCGCAATGGCCTGACGGGCGCAGGGCGCGGCAACCTGGGTGTGCCGCTGCTGTTGCTCGTAATGATGGGCATGATGATGCTGTCGGTGCCGCCGTTCCTTCTGGATCTGCTGTTCACCTTCAACATCGCGCTGTCGATCGTCGTGCTGTTGGTCAGTGTCTACGCGCTGCGGCCATTGGATTTCGCGGTTTTCCCGACGATCCTGCTCGTTGCAACCCTTATGCGTCTGGCGTTGAACGTGGCCTCGACGAGGGTCGTGCTGATCAATGGCCATGAAGGCGGCTCTGCTGCCGGCCATGTGATCGAGGCGTTCGGTAATGTCGTAATCGGCGGCAACTATGTTGTCGGTATCGTCGTCTTCGCGATTTTGATGATCATCAACTTCGTCGTGGTGACCAAGGGCGCGGGGCGTATCTCGGAAGTCAGCGCACGTTTCACCCTCGACGCGATGCCCGGCAAGCAGATGGCAATCGATGCCGACCTCAACGCCGGCCTGATCGACCAGTCCGAAGCCAAGCTGCGGCGCGTAGAAGTCGCCTCCGAGGCAGACTTCTACGGTTCGATGGATGGTGCGAGCAAGTTCGTTCGCGGTGACGCCATTGCCGGCTTGCTGATCCTTTTCATCAATCTCATCGGTGGCGTCGGCATCGGCATGGCACAACACGGCATGAGCTTCAGTGAAGCCGGTCAGGTGTATGCCCTGCTGACCATAGGTGACGGCCTCGTCGCGCAAATCCCATCGCTGCTGCTGTCGACCGCTGCAGCGATCATGGTGACTCGTGTAACCAGCTCCGAGGATATGGGACAGCAGGTCAACCGGCAGATGTTCGCATCGCCCAAGGCGTTGGCCGTAGCGGCTGGCATCATGATCGCCATGGGCCTTGTACCCGGCATGCCGCATACGTCCTTCCTTGGCCTTGGCGCTGTAGCCGCCGCAGGCGCTTACTGGATCTGGCATCGGCAAAAGCAGGTCGTGAAGAAGGCCGAGCAGGAAGTGCAGAAGCAACAGGAACTGCTTCCTGCGCAGCGGGCAGCGGAAACCAAGGAGCTGGGTTGGGACGATGTGACGCCCGTCGACATGGTGGGGCTTGAAGTCGGCTATCGCCTGATTCCGCTGGTGGATCGTAACCAGGGCGGTCAACTGCTGGCCCGAATCAAGGGTGTACGCAAGAAGCTGTCCCAGGACCTGGGTTTTCTCATGCCTTCGGTACACATTCGCGACAATCTCGATCTGCTGCCCAACGCCTATCGATTGACGCTGATGGGAGTGAGCCTGGCCGAGGCTGAGGTCTACCCGGATCGTGAGTTGGCGATCAATCCGGGTCAGGTATTCGGACCCCTCAACGGTATCGCCGCCAGGGATCCGGCGTTTGGCCTGGAAGCTGTCTGGATCGAGGCAAGCCAGCGCGATCAGGCGCAGTCGCTCGGTTACACGGTGGTGGACGCCAGTACGGTAGTCGCCACCCACCTCAATCAGGTCCTGCACAAGCATGCCCACGAGTTGCTTGGGCATGAGGAGGTGCAGCAACTGCTGCAGTTGCTGGCCAAGAGCTCGCCCAAGCTGGCCGAGGAGCTGGTGCCGGGTATGGTCTCGCTGTCGACGCTGCTCAAGGTGCTTCAGGCGTTGCTGCAGGAGCAGGTGCCCGTACGGGACATCCGTACCATCGCCGAGGCTATCGCGAATGCGGCCGCCAAGAGTCAAGATCCCGCCGCAATGGTCGCAGCCGTGCGCGTCGCGCTTTCCCGCGCAATCGTGCAGAACGTTGTGGGACTAGAGCCGGAGCTGCCTGTGATCACGCTCGAACCTCGGCTGGAACAGATCTTGCTCAATAGCTTGCAGAAGGCCGGACAGGGCTCCGAAGACGGAATCTTGCTGGAGCCAGGAATGGCCGAAAAGTTGCAAAGGTCTTTGGTAGATGCAGCACAGCGTCAAGAAATGCTCGGCAAACCGGCGGTACTGCTGGTAGCCGGCCCGGTTCGGGCGATGCTGTCGAGATTCGCGCGGCTGGCGGTGCCGAACATTCATGTTCTGGCCTACCAGGAAATACCGGACAACAAGCAAGTCACCATCGTCTCGACGGTGGGTCAGAATTAACCGAGGGTAGAAGGCCATGCAGGTCAAACGTTTCTTCGCTGCCGATATGCGCATCGCCATGAAAATGGTGCGTGACGAGCTGGGCGCCGATGCCGTGATCATCGGCAATCGCCGGGTGGCCGGTGGCGTCGAGCTGACCGCAGTGCTCGACTACCCAATGCAGTCCGCTCCTGCAGCGACCAAGCCCAACCCGGCGCTGGAAGCCGAGTTGCGCAAAACGCAGGCGCGCCTTGCCAGCGCCCATGCCGATCTGAGCTCGGCGCCTCGCGCGAACATGCAGGATCGTCAACTGGTTGACGAGAAGCCGGCTGCGGCGGCAATCAAGCCGCAAGCCCAGCCTGTCGCTGCGGCCGCTACTGCAGACGCTCGCGCAATCGAAGCGATGCAGTCCGAGTTGCACGGCCTGCGCGAGCTGATCGAAGTGCAGCTCGGTTCGATTGCCTGGGGGCAGGAGCAGAGCCGCCGTCCGCAGCAGGCCAGCCTTTGGCGCCGTCTGCAGCGCATGGGGCTGCCCGCCGAACTGTCGCGTAGCCTTTTGGAGAAGGTCGCAGGCATCAGCGAGCCCCGCCAGGCTTGGCGTATGGTCCTGGCGCACCTGGCGCAGGCGATCAAGGTCACGAAGAACGAGCCGCTGGAAGAGGGCGGTGTGATTGCGCTGGTTGGCCCGGCAGGCGTTGGCAAGACCACGACCCTGGCCAAGCTCGCTGCGCGCTATGTGTTGAAATATGGTGCGCAGAACATCGCACTGGTAAGCATGGACAATTATCGGATCGGCGCGCAGGAACAGCTCAAGACCCTCGGACGCATCCTTGATGTGCCCGTACTGCAGATCGATCCGAGCCAGTCGCTGGTCAAGACACTGGCGCCCTTGGCACGCAAGCGCGTGATCCTCATCGATACAGCCGGTCTTCCGGCTAGCGATCCAACCCTGCGCATGCAGCTCGATGCACTGTCCGACCGCGGCGTGAAATCGAAAAACTATCTAGTGCTGGCCGCAACCAGCCAGAGCCAGGTATTGAAGGCGGCGTGGCACAACTATCGTCGCTGCGGCCTGGCTGGTTGTATCCTGACCAAACTGGACGAGGCAGGCAGCCTCGGCGATGTGCTTGGGCTCACCATCAGCCAGCATTTGCCGATAGCCTACCTCGCGGATGGACCTCGGATCCCGGACGATCTGCACCTGCCGCGCAGTCATCAATTGGTAAGTCGCGCCGTGAGTTTGCAATCCGGCGAGGAACCGAGCGAGGAAACCATGGCCGATATGTTCGCCGGGTTGTACAACGGTCCGTCACGGCGGGCCGGATGATGATGCGACAGCGGTTCCTGAATGAATCAGATGCGCGCCATGCGGGCGCATCGCCGGCCGTATGGCCCCAGCAAGATATAGGCGTGTGAACATGGGTATGCATCCCGTACAGGTGATTGCGGTGACCGGCGGCAAAGGTGGCGTCGGCAAGACCAACGTGTCGGTCAATCTGTCACTGGCGCTGGCCGACCTCGGTCGGCGTGTGGTGTTGCTTGACGCTGACTTGGGGTTGGCCAACGTTGACGTGCTGCTCGGTCTTACCACCAAGCGCACCCTTGCCGATGTGATTGCCGGTGAGTGCGATCTGCGCGACGTGCTGATCCAGGGGCCCGGTGGCATCCGTGTCGTGCCGGCTGCTTCCGGCACGCAGAGCATGGTGCAGCTGTCGTCGCTGCAGCACGCCGGCCTGATTCAGGCGTTCAGTGATCTCGGTGATGAACTCGACGTGCTGATCATCGATACCGCGGCAGGCATCGGCGATTCGGTCGTCAGCTTCGTACGCGCGGCGCAGGAGGTGTTGCTGGTCGTTACCGATGAGCCCACTTCCATCACTGACGCCTATGCTCTTATCAAGCTGCTGAACCGCGACTACGGCATCAGCCGTTTCCGCGTGCTGGCCAACATGGCACACGCGCCGCAGGAGGGCCGCAACCTGTTTGCCAAACTGACTAAGGTTACCGAGCGGTTTCTCGATGTGGCGCTGCAGTATGTGGGCGCAGTGCCGTACGACGAGGCCGTGCGCAAGGCAGTACAGAAGCAGCGGGCTGTATATGAGGCTTACCCACGTTCGAAATGTGCGCTGGCCTTCAAGGCCATCGCCCAGAAGGTCGACACCTGGCCGCTGCCGGCGACGCCGCGTGGCCACCTCGAATTCTTCGTAGAGCGTCTCATCACGCCCGCTTCACGGAGCCACGAATGACAGGTGCCGGAACCGCTATGTATTACAGCAAGGCTCAGGCAAAGGATGCTCAGTACCGCCTAATTGACCAGTACGCCCCATTGGTCAAGCGAATCGCCTACCACTTGCTGGCGCGTCTGCCTGCCAGTGTGCAGGTGGATGATCTCATTCAGGCTGGAATGATCGGACTGCTGGAGGCAGCTAAGAAATACGACGCCGGCAAGGGTGCCAGTTTCGAAACTTACGCCGGAATCCGCATTCGCGGCACCATGCTGGACGAAGTGCGAAAGGGGGGTTGGGCACCACGCTCGGTGCACCGCAATTCGCGCATGGTCAGCGAAGCAATTCGGGCTATCGAGGCGAAAACTGGGCGTGACGCTAAAGATCACGAAGTTGCGGCCGAACTTAAGCTAAGCCTTGACGAGTATTACGGCATTCTCGGGGACACGTTGGGCAGTCGCCTGTTCAGCTTTGACGATCTGCTGCAGGAGGGCGAGCACGGCGAGTTTGAGGACGACGCTGCCAGCACCCATCCGGAGCCCTTTCGTGATCTTGAGGATGAACGCTTTCAGCAGGCTTTGGCCGATGCCATTGCCAACCTGCCCGAGCGCGAAAAGCTGGTGTTGTCGCTGTACTACGACGAAGAATTGAACTTGAAGGAAATTGGCCAGGTGCTGGGAGTCAGCGAGTCGCGTGTGAGCCAGTTGCATAGCCAATGTGCTGCGCGCTTGCGTGCACGTCTCGGCGAATGGCGCGCCCATTGACGATTGTTTGCGGTATGACGTGCTCGGTTGCTGAGGCATTTTGGGACTTACGGAGGTCGACTTGGACAAGAACATGAAAATCCTCATCGTCGATGACTTCTCGACGATGAGACGAATCATCAAGAACCTCCTGCGTGACTTGGGGTTCACCAATACCGCCGAGGCGGATGACGGTACCACTGCGCTGCCAATGCTCAAGAGCGGCAGCTTCGACTTCCTCGTTACCGACTGGAACATGCCAGGTATGAGCGGTATTGATCTGCTGCGCACCGTGCGCGCGGATGAGCGCCTCAAGCACCTGCCGGTGCTGATGGTGACTGCCGAAGCGAAGCGTGACCAGATCATCGAAGCGGCACAGGCCGGGGTTAATGGCTATGTGGTCAAGCCTTTCACTGCCCAGGTGCTCAAGGAGAAGATCGAAAAGATCTTCGAGCGCGTCAACGGCTGAAGTAGCAACGCCGCGAGGGCACTATGACGCAAGCAGACCAAACCCTGGCAGAGTTCGAAGCGACTCTGAAGGCTCATGCACCCAAACTGATTGAAAGCCTGCAGCAAGGTCGCTTCGATGAAGCGACGCAGATGTTCAATGAGCTGAATCAGGCGCGCAATCACGGCCTCTACCTGGAAGTTGGCAAACTCACCCGTGAGTTGCACAACGCCATCGTCAAGCTCGAGATGGACACCTGCGCCACCGGCGGCGATCCGTCACCCATTACCGACGCGACCGATCGCCTGTCCTATGTGGTGGAGATGACCGAGAAAGCGGCCAATCGCACCATGGATCTGGTGGAAGAGTCTGCGCCGCTGGTGAATTACGTGAGCTATGAAGCGCAGAGCCTGACGGCCGACTGGCAGCGTTTCATGCGTCGCGAAATGAGCGCTGAGCAGTTTCGAGATCTGGTCAAACGTATCGATCTGTATCTCCAGCGCAGCATGAACGATGGCAGTCAGCTGTCGCAGAACCTCAGTGAAATCATGCTGGCTCAGGACTTTCAGGACCTGACCGGGCAGGTGATCAAGCGCGTGACTCGGCTTATCACCGAACTTGAAAGCAACCTGCTCAATCTCGTATTGATGGCGGGTCAGGTAGATCGCGTGGCCGGCATCCAGCATGACCGCGAAGCGATGCGCGCCGAGCAAGAAAAGAAAAAACAAGAAAAAGAACCTTCCAAAGGTGAAGGTCCGCAGATGCATGCCGATATACGTGAGGATGTCGTATCCGGGCAGGACGATGTCGACGATCTGCTTTCGAGCCTGGGCTTTTAGGGGATGTGAATATGAGCTTCGACGCCGATGAAGAAATCCTCCAGGACTTCCTGGTAGAGGCCGGCGAGATTCTCGAACTATTGTCCGAGCAACTCGTGGAGCTGGAGAGCAGCCCCGATGACACAGCGTTGCTCAATGCGATTTTTCGCGGGTTCCATACGGTCAAGGGCGGCGCAGGATTCCTTCAGCTCCATGAGCTGGTTGAGTGCTGCCATATCGCCGAAAACGTCTTCGACATTCTTCGCAAGGGTGAGCGTCGCGTCGACTCCGAGTTGATGGACGTCGTGCTCCAGGCGCTCGATGCAGTGAACGAGATGTTCAGCCAGGTTCGCGAGCGAACTACGGTGACCCCGGCCACCCCAGAGCTGCTGGCAGCGCTGGCGCGCCTGGCGGAGCCAGCTTCGGCCGACGAAGCCGCTGCTCCTGCTGAGCCGCAGCCCGCCGAAGCTGAGGCCGAAGCAGATTCCGCCGAAGCCGATTTTGAACAGTTCCTCGAAGCCATCGATTCGCCCGCAGACAAGGCCGAGGCGAGTGCCGGATCCGATGAGATTACTGACGACGAATTCGAATCGCTGCTTGACCAGTTGCATGGCAAGGGTCAGTTCGCTATCGCTGCAGGCGCGGCGCCGGCTCCTGAGCCGGAAGTTGCCGTAGCGCCGGTTGGTGACGAAATTACTGACGACGAGTTCGAAGCGCTGCTTGACCAGTTGCATGGCAAAGGCAAGTTCGAACCGGCCTCCACAGAAGCCTCCGAGGCCGCAGCCGAGGTGGTCCCGCAGCCGGCTGCGGCAAATGCAGGCGGCAGCGATGAAATTACCGACGACGAGTTCGAAGCGCTGCTTGACCAGTTACACGGCAAGGGCAAGTTCGAGGCTGCTAGTGCCGTCTCCGACACGCCAGCTACCGTCGAGCCCGTCAAGGCGGCACCGGTCAAAGCGGCACCAGCCAAGCCGGTAGTTCCAGCCAAACCAGCTGCAGCGGCGGTGAGCAAGCCAGCCGCGCCAGCGCCGGCCGAAAAGCCGCCGGCAGAGGCTGAGACGACGGTACGTGTGGATACTGCGCGCCTCGACGAAATCATGAACATGGTTGGCGAGCTGGTGCTGGTGCGAAATCGCCTGGTGCGCTTGGGCTCCAACAGTGGCGACGAGGCAATGGCCAAGGCCGTTTCCAACCTCGACGTGGTGACCGCCGATCTGCAGAGCGCGGTGATGAAAACCCGCATGCAGCCGATCAAGAAAGTCTTCGGCCGCTTCCCACGGTTGGTGCGCGATCTGGCACGCAGCCTGAAGAAAGAGATCAATCTCGAACTGGTCGGTGAAGAAACCGATCTGGACAAGAACCTCGTCGAGGCTCTGGCCGACCCGCTGGTGCACTTGGTTCGCAACGCGGTTGACCACGGAATCGAGATGCCGGAAGAGCGCGAGGCGGCTGGCAAGCCACGCACTGGTCGGGTAGTCCTGTCCGCCGAGCAGGAAGGCGACCATATCCTGTTGATCATCAGCGATGACGGCAAAGGTATGGATGCTAATGTCCTGCGTGCCAAGGCGGTCGAAAAGGGCATGCTGGAGAAGGATGCTGCAGACCGGCTGAGTGATCTGGAATGCTACAACCTGATCTTCGCGCCGGGCTTCTCCACCAAGACCGAGATTTCCGACGTGTCCGGCCGTGGTGTCGGCATGGACGTGGTCAAGACCAAGATTTCCCAGCTCAACGGTACGGTCAACGTGTTCTCGACCA
>Ga0189292_10285_pt1 | contig 19564 bp, 18 predicted proteins | sample UW1oraminimetaG_FD_130317 | JGI IMG/M metagenome (GOLD analysis project Ga0189292, IMG submission 130317) | Marine microbial communities from the Costa Rica Dome - UW179A-orange mini metaG | ecosystem: Environmental > Aquatic > Marine > Oceanic > Photic zone | place: Costa Rica: the Eastern...
AGGGGTCGTGCCGAGATAAAGGGAAAATTCACTCACTTCGCTCGTAACGTGTTGATGCTAAGAGAATTACCAAATAGATCGCACAGCCTCTGATCGTGGACTATCTTTTCTGACTCCTCAGAAAAGGAGCTCCTATGGCTTCATTAGAGCGCACGGCGTACCCCACTCTGCCCAAGGCGTATTCAAAAGCAGAGCTGCAGCGTGATTTTTCGTTCTCAGACGATGAGATTAAGTGGGTACGAAGCAAGTCCAAGGCCCCCTTTCACCTCAATCTCGCCGTTCTCCTCAAGACCTTTCAGGTACTCCGGTATTTTCCTGATATCACCGACGTACCTGATCAGCTGGTGGATTTCATTCGCGCAGAGTTGGGTCAGCGTAGCAAGGTCAAACTCGCGGAATACAAGTGGTTCCAACAATATCGCCACACGAACGCGATCCGATCTCGCCTCGGTGTGACGGCATTCTACGGCTCTGATGCTATCGAGCTCGCCGAGCGGCATGCCAAAGCAATGTCGTTTGTGCTTGACCAGCGCGCCGACATCATCAACTCCGTGATCGAAGAACTGATCCGCCAGGATTATGAGCTCCCTGCGTACTCGACCCTAAATGATCTCGCTGAGCGGATTCATGCCGAATCCCAAGAGGCAATATTCAACCTCGTAGTAACCAGAACGCCAGGCGAGGTGATCCACAAGCTAAAGGATCTGCTCGACACTGACTTCGGCCGACGCCAGAGCGACTTCAATACGCTGAAACAGGCACCCAAGAAGCCATCTCGCAAGCACCTGGAGGTGCTGATCGACCACTTGGCCTGGCTAGAGAGCTTTGGCGATATGGGTGCGATTTTTGAAGGAATAGTCGACACCAAGATCCGTTACTTCGCTGCCCAAGCCGCGGCGTCGGATGTAGCCGAGCTGAAGGACTGCTCACTGCCGAAGCGCTACACACTGATGCTTGCCTTGATCCACCGCATGCGCGTGCGGACTCGGGATCACCTGGCCGAGATGTTCATCCGACGGATTTCGACGATCCATAAACGCGCTAAGGAGGAGTTGGAGCAAATCCAGGCGCGGCAACGCCAGAAGCTGGAGCAGCTGGCGGCGACCCTGGATGGCGTGGTGCAGATTCTGGTTCAAGAACCGGATGACCAGGAGGCTGGCAGCCTGATTCGCGAATACCTCTCCCCTGATGGCAATCTGGATCGGCTGCGCGAGACTTGCGCGGAAGTCCAGGCTACCGGCGGTAATAACTACCTGCCGCTGATCTGGAAGCACTTCAAGTCCCATCGCTCGTTATTGTTCCGTCTCAGCCACCTTCTCCAACTGGAGCCCACGACTCAGGACCGATCGCTGGTTCAGGCACTTCAACTGATCCAGGACAGCGAGAATCTACACCGCGAATGGATCGACGAGCACGTCGACTTGTCGTTTGCGTCAGAGCGCTGGGTCAAGGTCGTTCGCCGTCCTGCCAGTGAGGGGCCACCGACCAACCGGCGCTATCTGGAAGTTTGCGTATTTTCCTACCTGGCCAGCGAGCTGCGATCGGGGGACATGTGTGTACAGGGGTCGGAATCCTTCGCCGACTACCGCAAGCAGTTGCTGCCCTGGGAAGAATGTCTCCAGCAACTACCGGCCTACTGCGAAAAGGTCGGGCTGCCAGGCACGGCCAAGGAGTTTGTTGCCTCCCTCAAGACCCAGCTGGAGGAAACCGCGCAACAACTGGACGACAAATTCCCATCTTGCCGAGGGGACGTATCGATTAACGAAGCAGGAGAACCGGTGTTGCGTCGAGTAACGGCGCGGGACATTCCACCGTCGGCCATCTCACTACAGACGGCGCTTATGCAGCGCATGCCGGCCAGGCACGTGCTTGACATCATGGCCAACATCGAGCACTGGATTCAATTCACGCGGCATTTCGGTCCCATGTCCGGTAACGAGCCGAAGCTCAAAGAGCCTGCCGAGCGCTATCTGATGACCATCTTCGCCATGGGCTGCAATCTCGGCCCCAACCAGGCCGCGCGGCATCTGGCCGGTAATGTCACGCCACACATGCTGTCCTATACGAATCGCCGCCACCTATCATTGGAGAAGCTGGACAAGGCTAACCGCGAGCTGGTGGAACTCTATCTGCAGCTTGATCTGCCTAAGCTCTGGGGCGATGGCAAGGCGGTGGCTGCGGACGGCACGCAGTTCGACTTCTATGATGACAACCTGCTGGCCGGCTACCACTTCCGCTACCGCAAGATGGGGGGTGTGGCCTATCGGCACGTGGCCAACAACTACATCGCTGTGTTCCAGCACTTCATCCCACCTGGCATCTGGGAGGCGATTTACGTAATTGAGGGGCTGCTAAAGGCTGATTTCAGTGTAGAGGCAGACACTGTGTATTCAGATACTCAGGGGCAATCGGCGACAGTCTTTGCCTTTACCCATCTGCTGGGCATCAACCTGATGCCGCGTATCCGCAACTGGCGTGACCTGGTGATGTGCCGGCCGGATCGCGGCGCGTCGTACAAGCATATCAACCGCCTGTTCACCGACACTGCCGACTGGCACTTGATCGAAACCCACTGGCAAGATCTGATGCAGGTCGCGCTGTCCATCCAGGCCGGCAAAATCTCCTCACCTATGCTGCTGCGAAAACTCGGCTCCTACAGCCGGCGCAACAAGCTCTACCATGCGGCCCAAGCACTGGGCAGCGTGATCCGCACGATCTTCCTGCTCAACTGGATCGGCAGCCGTGAGTTGCGCCAGGAGGTCACCGCGAACACCAACAAGATCGAGTCCTACAACGGTTTCTCGAAGTGGCTTTCGTTCGGTGGCGACGTGATTGCCGAGAACGATCCGGACGAACAGCAAAAACGTCTGCGCTACAACGACATGGTGGCCTCTTCGGTGATCCTGCAGAACACTGTGGATATGATGCGCATCCTGCAGAAATTGGCCCGAGAGGGTTGGCAGTTCACCGACGAGGACGTGTCCTTCCTCAGCCCCTACCTGACCAGCAACGTCAAGCGCTTCGGCGAATTCAACCTCAAGCTCAACCGGCCACCGGAGCCCTGGATCAAGGACTCAGTGTTCCAACAAGCTGCTGGCTCGCTGCGGGTGATCACACCACGCCAGCTAGATACCGAGAAAACCACATGATCAATGTTCCTCCCGCATCCTTTTGCGTTACACCGTACGGCGAAGTCGATGCGGTGGCGTTGGAAAACCTGCGCGACGGCTTCGACACCTCTCAACTGCTCCGGCTGGTTGATCGATTGGACGCCTGCTTGCTGGAACTGGGCGGAACCACCGCCATTCGCGACGAGCTGCTGAGATTGCATGCGATGGCTCTGACGATAGTTGAGGGCATCGCTCTTACGGTGCCTGCCGAGAGTGCTTGTATCTGGGCAGAGGCCGAATCTCTGCAGACGGATCTTGAGGCGCTGGTTTCCTGGGCTCGCACTGCTCAGCTCCTCCTTGCGCCGCTTATCAAGCTTGCACCAAACCTCGAGGCATGAGCACTCTGGCCGATTTCGACAAGACTCAGCTGTTCCTGACCATGGATAGGATCGCCGGTAAATGGATCACCTTACCAATCAGCTCTACGAGTGGGTGATCACAGCCGCTGCGACCAATGCGCGAATGGACTCTGGCAGCGCCAACGCCAGGGGAAGCACTACAAGCGAGTTGCGAGTGCTTGAACTGAAGGCCGATAGCTTGAGGTGGCCTCGATGTGCGCTAGTGCTACGTTCTAGCGACAGTCCCCATGACCCAAAATGTGGTCTGCAAATTCGCTCAGGCTAGCGAATCGCTCAGGACCACTGGTGGCATCGCGTTGTAGGTGGAAGCCATGCATTCCCAGCCTACCGGGACCGAGCACATCGGCCTCCAATGTATCGCCGATCATTGCAATTGAAGACGCTCTGCAATCCAACCGCTTTAGCAGATATTCGTAGATCGCTGGCTCCGGTTTGATCGCGCCCACATCGAAGCTCCAAGCATAGGCGTCGAACTCAGGCAGTAGCAACTTGGCAGGTATGGCATAGGGAGCAGCCAAGTTGGAGCACAGCGCCACTTTCAGCCCCGCTCTCTTAAGGCTTTCCAGTGCCCGCAGGGCGTCATCAAAGGGACGCACGCTTGCCAGTTCCGCGTAAAGTTCAAGCTCCAGAGTGGCAAGCTCATCGTTACCTAGTTGTGTACCAAACAGATTGGCGGCGCCGGCGAGCCCCAAGTTTCGTGTCATCAATGTCCTGGCATCATCGGCCCTAGGTTGACGTCCTTGGCTGCGTGCCTGTTTTAAGAGCTTGCGAAATGGCCGCCGTCGTTCACCGATTTGCAGGAGCGTGCCATAGACATCAAAAATTACGGCTTCTATCAAAACAGAGTACCTGCGCTTAGGCTTTTCACGGTTCGGTATTCATCAAAAGAAAGCGGCCGAGCATCGAACAATGGAGGCATAGGCCAGGCCAGCAAGCGGTATTTGCGCGAGCTACTTTTTCCAGCAGCTCGCTTCAACATTCATACGACCTGACATACCGGAGAACCTGACAGAAATGTAATGGTTACTTCAGCCTTTGGTCAGGACGCTTTGCATATATTGGCTATCAGACGCTGCAAGCATTGGATAAAACCACAAACGTCCCTTCAGTAGGCCACGTTCGTTGCTACCAATCCATAAGGTGGACCATGAGCCTCAGCTCAGCATCCGTTGTGTTCAACGCCCTCCGGCTCCGTCAAGCGCGTGTTGTTTGAGGCCTGTCGACTCAGGCTTCTGTTACAGAGCGGCGGATTTCCTCATTGATTGCTCTTGAATTGCCCCTTAAGCTTAAAATATGAAGTTCCACATGCGCTCCTTCCTTATCCTGCTGCTAGTGCTTACGCTTCCGATCAATGGGATGGCGCAAATGCTCATGCCGGTAGGATCGTCGGCGCATCACGTAATGCCTGATATGGAAGGCATGGAGGCCATGGCAGCCAACCACGCTTCGATGGTTGGCGTCGATGACGGTGCTGGTCCTGAGTGCTGTGAAGCGCATGAGCATGGGAAGGCGACCGTCTGCAAGACGGGGCAAGAGTGCAAAACCGCAAGTCTCCTCCAGCTTGTCGCTATAAAGGCGCAGCTGATGCCTGCTGCTAAACCCGTGACCACACCCTATAACGACCAGATCCCCTCTCGCCTTTTGGACGCCGTCTGGCATCCACCCCGCGTCTGATTCCGATCAAATTCTAGAAACCGCCCGAGTGTGAGCATTCGGGCCGGCTACCGCGCGCCTTTGGCTCGCATGGAAGATCAGGAATCCTTTGCAAATGAAACCCCATATTTACTGGGCGTCGCCCTACGTGGCCGCCTTGATCATGGGCGCGCTCTCGTTTCCAGGGTTAGCGTCCGCTTTGACCTTAGAACAAGCTCTGAGCGTGGCCGAGCAGCACGCACCTTCGCTGGATGCGCAAGCCGCCAACCTCGAGGCCGCACGGAGCGCTGCAATCCCTGCCGGCGAGCTCCCTGACCCCAAACTTCAGCTTGGGCTGCAAAGCGTGCCCATCGAAGGGGACGCGCGCTGGCAGCCTGACCAAGATGCCATGACTATGCAAATGGTTGGGGTCATGCAAGATGTGCCAAACCGAGCGAAAAGGCGCGCTCGTGTCGAGGCCGCGCAGGCTAGTGTTGCGCTAGCAAACGTCCAGCAGACCGTTGAACGTCTCAACGTGCGCCAAGCGACCGCCGAGGCATGGATCGCTAGCTTCGCGGTCGAGCAGAAGCTGAGCCTTTTCAAGCAGCTCTACAGCGAGAATCAGCTGCTTTCGCGGGCTGTTCAGGCGCGGATTGCTGGCGGCGGCGGGCAAACCGCAGACAGCGTACTTCCGAAGCAAGAGGCTGCATTGCTTGCGGAACAAGAGGATGAGCTGCTGCGTAACCAGGCTGTTGCGCGGGGCGACCTCCGGCGCTGGATAGGCGAGCCAGCAGGCCAGCCCCTTATAGGTGATTGGCCGCAATGGCTTGCCGACGTTGATCACTATCAGCACAACCTGAACCGGCACCCGGCGCTGCTCGCCTTCGACCCGATGACTCGTGAAGCGGAGGCAAAGGTTCGCCAAGCCATCGCAGAGAAAACACCGGACTGGAGTTGGGGGGTCGACTACCTTCGACGTGGCCGGGAGTACGGCGACATGGTGAACCTCAGCGTCAGCTTCGACCTGCCACTGTTCACCAGCTCTCGGCAGGACCCGAAGATCGCAGCCGAGCGTGCTCGCCTTGCCCAGATCGAGGCTCAGCGCCAAGCGACATTGCGCCTGTACAACCAAGAGCTGACCACTGACCTCGCAGAGTATCAGCGCCTGGATCGCGCACTCATCCGTCTCGACAAAACCTTACTACCCCTCGCTGAAGAGAAGGTCCGCCTTGCCATGGCCGATTACCGCTCCGGAAACGGTGAGCTGACCGCTGTGATCGATGCGCGACGGCAGCTTGTCGAGACCCGGCTACGGCAGATTGACGTCGCCCGAGATCGATCGCTGAGCAATGCCCGCCTGCATTTCGCCTTTGGAGATACCCGACCATGACATTTCAACTCAAGCGGCTGGTACTCGTCTTCAGTCTCCCTCTAATGATTGGTGCGTCCGCTGCAGTCATGTTGCCTACCGCGGCATTTGCACAGGCACCTGAAGAAGACAAGGAAGTGCTTTATTGGTACGACCCGATGTACCCCCAGCAGAAGTTCGATAAACCGGGCAAATCACCTTTCATGGATATGGATCTTGTTCCGCGCTATGCCGAAGAAAGGGGCAACGGAGCGTCGATGAGCATCGACCCGAGCGTGACGCAGAACCTTGGCATGCGTCTGGCGACCGCAACGCGTGAATCGATTAGCCAGTCGCTCGAAGCGACAGGCGCATTGATGTTCGACGAGCGAGACGTGGCGGTCGTGCAGGCGCGGGCCGGTGGTTTTGTTGAGCGCGTTTACGACCGAGCACCGGAGGACGTCATCGAAAAAGGGGCGCCGTTAGCCGATCTTTTGGTTCCCGAATGGGCGGCCGCACAGGAGGAGTACCTGGCACTCAAAGAGATTGGCGAACCCCAGCTGCTCGCAGCGGCCCGGCAGCGGTTGCGCCTTGCTGGCATGCCACCAGAGGTCATTGCGCAGCTGGAACGGACCGGTAAGGCGCGCCCCGTCTGGACCGTAACGAGCCCGATCGGTGGCGTGTTGATCAGTCTCGATGTTCGCGAGGGCATGACCGTCCCCGCCGGCGCATCTCTCGCACGCATCAATGGGCTGGACACGGTTTGGCTAGAAATTGCGGTGCCTGAGGCGCAGATCGCCAATCTAGCGCCGGGGCAGTCGGTGACAGCGCGCCTGCCTGCCTTTGCGGGTGAGTCCCTGGAAGGGACGATCCAGGCTGTACTGTTCCAGGCCAACCTGGATAGCCGCACCGTGCGTGTCCGGGTCGAACTGCCTAACACGCAACGGAGGCTTCGTCCCGGCATGACGGCCGAGGTGACGTTAAGTCGCAACGTTGAAGATGTCTTGGTCATTCCGTCCGAGGCGGTCATTCGCACTGGCCGGCGAGCATTGGTGATGCTGGCCGAGGATGAAGGCCGTTACCGCCCCGTTGAAGTTCGCACCGGCCGGGAGTTCGATGACAAAACAGAGGTGCTCGAAGGGCTGGAAGCGGGCCAACAGGTCGTGGCGTCCGGTCAGTTCCTCCTGGATTCCGAGGCGAGCCTGCGCGGGCTAACCGCTCAGGGGTTGGAACAGCCTACCTCTTCCGTTGAAGCTGCTTTGCACGAGGCTGAAGGAACGATAGTCAGCTTGGAGGATGGCATGGTTGGCCTGTCGCATGGGCCGTTCAAGACGCTAAACATGCCCGGCATGACAATGTCCTTTCCGGTTGCCGATCAATCGCTCCTATCAAGTTTGCAGACCGGCGATCGTATCCGTGTCGGTGTGCGTGAAAGCGACGAAGGCCTGGTCATCGAGCGCATCGAGAAGCTGGGGGGACAGCCATGATCGCAGCCATAATCCGCTGGTCAGTGGCCAACCGCTTTCTGATCCTGCTCGCCACTGTGTTTTCGGTGGCCTGGGGTATCTGGTCGGTCAAGAACACCGCTGTCGATGCGTTGCCAGACCTTTCCGACGTTCAGGTCATCATCCGCACACCATACCCAGGGCAGGCGCCCCAGATTGTCGAGAATCAGGTTACCTACCCACTGACGACGACCATGCTGTCGGTCCCCGGTGCGAAGACGGTCCGCGGCTATTCCTTCTTCGGGGATAGCTACGTGTACGTCCTGTTCGAGGACGGCACGGATCTCTATTGGGCCCGTTCGCGGGTGCTGGAGTACCTGAGTCAGGTGCAGAGTCGGCTTCCCGCCGCCGCCAAACCCGCCTTGGGGCCTGACGCCACGGGTGTCGGTTGGATCTACCAGTATGCTTTGGTGGACCGAACGGGCAAACATGACCTTTCACAGCTGCGCTCTTTGCAGGATTGGTTCTTGCGCTATGAGCTCAAGACACTGCCCAACGTGGCAGAAGTCGCACCCATAGGCGGGATGATCAAGCAGTACCAAGTGGTACTGGATCCCGTACGCATGGCCAGCAGAGGCGTGACGCAGCAGCAGATCGCTCAGGCAATCGATGAGGCCAACCGCGAAACAGGCGGGAGTGTTCTGGAGCTCGCAGAAACCGAGTTCATGGTCCGTGCGACCGGGTATCTGCAGACGCTGAAGGACTTTCGAGCCATTCCTCTGCGTCTCGACGGCGGCGTACCCGTAACGCTCGGGGACGTTGCGCATATACAGCTCGGCCCGGAAATGCGTCGCGGCATTGCCGAGCTTGACGGCGAAGGTGAGGTAGTCGGCGGAGTCGTGATCCTGCGTAGCGGCAAGAACGCTCGGGAAACCATCGCTGCAGTTCAGACCAAGCTCGACGAGTTAAAAGCGAGCCTTCCCCAAGGCGTCGAAATCGTCACGACGTACGACCGTAGCAAGCTGATCGACAGTGCCGTTGAAAACCTCACCCACAAGCTCATCGAGGAATTTATCGTCGTTGCGCTGGTTTGCGCACTATTCCTGTGGCATCTGCGCTCGTCTCTGGTCGCCATCGTTTCGTTGCCGATCGGCATCCTGATTGCCTTTGTGATCATGCAGCGGCAAGGCATCAACGCAAACATCATGTCGTTGGGTGGCATCGCGATCGCGATCGGAGCGATGGTCGATGCAGCAATCGTCATGATCGAAAACGCCCACAAGCACATTGAGGCCTGGCACAAGCGGCATCCTGACTCCACCTTGAAGGGCCAGGAGCACTGGAAGGTCATTACTGACGCGGCTGTTGAAGTGGGGCCGGCATTGTTCTTCAGCCTGCTGATCATCACGCTGTCGTTCATTCCAGTGTTCACCCTGGAGGCGCAGGAAGGCCGGCTGTTCGGTCCACTGGCGTTCACCAAAACCTATGCAATGGCAGCCGCCGCGGGCCTGTCTGTCACGCTGGTTCCGGTGCTCATGGGGTATTGGATCAGGGGCAAAATCCCTGACGAACACCGTAATCCACTCAACCGTGGCCTCATCTGGATCTACAAGCCGGCCCTGGACGCGGTACTGCGCTGGCCCAAGATGACTCTGCTGGTGGCTGTTCTGGTCTTCCTGACAGGCTTGTGGCCGGCCTCTCGCCTTGGTGGGGAGTTCTTACCCCCGCTGGATGAAGGTGACCTCCTTTATATGCCCACTGCGCTTCCAGGCCTCTCCGCTCAGAAGGCTTCTGAGCTACTGCAGCAGACGGACCGGCTCATAAAAACGGTTCCAGAAGTTGCACACGTGTTCGGTAAGGCTGGTCGAGCCGACACCGCTACAGATCCCGCCCCGCTGGAAATGTTCGAGACGACCATTCAGTTCAAGCCGAAGGACCAGTGGCGCCCTGGAATGACGCCTGAAAAGCTGGTTGAGGAGTTGGATCGCACCGTACAGGTACCTGGATTGGCCAATCTCTGGATTCCTCCGATTCGCAACCGCATCGACATGCTGGCGACGGGGATCAAGAGCCCGATTGGGGTGAAGGTCTATGGCACTGACCTCGCGCAAATCGACAAAGCGACCCTGGCGGTCGAGCAGATCGCCAAAACGGTGCCTGGGGTCAGTTCGGCGCTCGCCGAGCGGCTGACCGGTGGCCGGTACATCGATGTGGATATCGATCGGGTCGCCGCCGCACGCTACGGCCTGAATATCGCTGACGTGCAATCGATCGTGGCCGGTGCCATCGGTGGTCAAACCATTGGTGAAACCGTGGAAGGGCTCGCCAGGTATCCCATCAACCTCCGCTATGGTCGGGAGTGGCGCGACTCGATAACCGATCTGCGCAACCTGCCTATCTACACGCCGCAAGGCAGTCAGATCACCTTGGGGACTGTGGCCAAGGTACAGGTAATCGACGGGCCGCCAATGCTCAAAAGCGAAAATGCCAGGCTGTCGGGTTGGGTTTACGTCGACGTTCGTGGCCGCGACATGGCGGCTGTCGTGGGCGATCTGAGAGAAAGGATCAGCGAAGGTGTGCAGCTCGAATCCGGCATGAGCATTAGCTATTCCGGCCAATTCGAGTTCATGGAGCGTGCGAACGCCAAGCTGAAGCTCGTCGTGCCGGCCACCTTGCTGATCATTTTTGTACTGCTCTACCTCACGTTTGCCCGCTTTGGGGAGGCGTTGCTCATCATGGCCACGCTGCCATTCGCCCTCACCGGTGGCGTCTGGTTCCTGTACCTATTGGGGTACAACCTTTCCGTCGCGACCGGAATCGGCTTCATCGCGCTTGCTGGGGTCTCCGCAGAGTTCGGTGTGATCATGTTGCTGTACCTGAAGAACGCCTGGACAGATCGCGTCAACGCAGGAGCCAATGGCGAAGGCGTCCTGCTCGACGCAATCCGCGAAGGCGCCGTACAGCGGGTGCGCCCCAAGGCCATGACCGTCGCCGTGATCATCGCCGGCCTGCTGCCCATTCTTTGGGGTAGCGGGACCGGCAGCGAAATCATGAGCCGCATCGCCGCGCCCATGGTAGGCGGGATGATCACCGCGCCATTGCTCTCCCTGTTCGTTCTGCCGGCAGCCTACCTGCTAATGCACCGCCGACAATTGCCAACCAACGTCACTGGAGAAGATCCGTGAAAATCAAGCACCTCAGCCTGCTTGAAAGACGAGACCAGGTCGAATGTAGAGTTCACCTCGAAAGGCATGGATTCGACTATTGACTCACATCGAAAACAGCAAAAGCGGAAGCGACCGCCACATCTACGGCGGTCGCAGCAATACAAAAGGTTGCGCTTACAGCTTTGTAATTTAAAGAACAGCTTGCTGTAAGTCTTGTGCCATTAAGCTGTAGGCATCAACCAAGCAGGATTTTAGTCATGAAAACCATTAGCAAAGCCATCTTTTTTACTATGCTTGCTGCCGTTTCCTCTTTCGCAATGGCAGAACAAGCGTCTAATCAAGTTATTCAACGCCATAAAGAAGCCAAGCCAGTACTAAAGGAGCTACTTGAGAAAGGTAGAGTGCTAAGCGTAGGGCCCGCAGGCGCCGCAGGTAAAAGTGGAGTTATGCAAAGAAGTAAGTATGATGGCCGCCCCCAAACATTTGAGATAAAAATCAGAACGCCTGATGACGTGATTCATATAGTGGAATTCCGAGGGCTACCCTTCGGACTCAATAACGGATAAGCACGCAAAATCTAGACTCAAGGGATAGATAAACTTTTGCTCTTGCGCCGCCGGCAATTGCATACCGCAGCAACCAACCGAACTGGAGAGACATTCATGAACATCATACACTTTACCCTTGCCACACTTTTCTTGGTCCCGGCCGCCTATGCTGCCGACAAGGCGCCTATGAATAGCATGCCTATGGATCACAAAGGCATGAACATGCAAATGGACCATAAATCAGCCGCACAGACCGCTACGGCTACTGGCACGATCAAGAAGGTGAATACCGAAAGCGGGACCATCACCATTGCCCACGGCCCGGTCAAAGCCTTGGACTGGCCCGCAATGACGATGGGATTCAAAGCAAAGCCTGATCAGCTCCAAAAGGTAAAAGAAGGCGATCAGGTCAAATTCGAGTTCTCCTCGAAGGGTATGGACTCCACAATTACCCGCATCGAAAAACAGTAGGTGTAGAAGCGCCCGCTGTAAGTGGCGCACCTTTAATATATCGGCATCAACTAACCAAAAGGTGCAGTCCATGAGCCGTATGACCAAGACAATTCTCCCTCTAATTCTAACCGCTGTTTCATCTTTTGCATTGGCTGAAGGCGGAAGCGAACGCACGCTGCATCGCTTGAATGATCCGGAAACTAAGTCCACTCTTAAGGAGTTGGTTAAAGAAGGCAAGGTGCTTAACATTGCACCTGCAGGGGCGAACGGCACGACTGACATGATTCAAAACTATCGTACTGACGCCAAAGTCCAAACCTACCAGATGAGGGTAAAGACACCTGACGGGAAAATCCATACGGTAGAGTTTTTGAGTGCCCCGATTGGCGTAAATAACGGCTAACCTGTCAAGGTTAATATCGAGGATAGGCGACATGCGAGGAATGATGAAAGAACGTCGTGAATGAAGGAGGCCGTCAAAGCCGGGCACTCGCAAAATGGTGAAAGTCCCGGCGAGGCCTAGAATACGAACGATAGTGCAAGCGATCATATCGAAGCAGGTAAGGCTCCTCCGGGCGCCCTGCCTGCTTTTGTGCTTGGCCTAACCAGGATCGTACTGATGGGAAAAGTTTCACTGACGAGCAGAATGGCGATAGTTTTCATGCTCGTGGTTACGGTTGTGCTGATGGCCGCCGCAATCAGCTACAATTATTTCTGCCAGCTGCATTTCGAGCGCAAGGATGCGCAAGTGCTGAGTGAAAAGGCCGCTGCAGTAGAGCATACGCTACGCAGCAGTACGGCTTTCGGACAAGAGACTGCCTCAAAGATCGATGCCGTTATTGAGCACTCTTTCGGTTTTGCAACTGCGGTAGTGATAGGCGGAAAAACGGTTTACTCACACCATAATCTTTCTGAGAGCTTGCTTCCTCTTGTCTCGGATATTCAAGAAGGACGCTGGACGGTAAGTTTCGGTGGTCATCAATACAGCGGAATGACCCGAAAAGTAAACGAGTGGATCGAAGGCCAAGATGCTGTTATTTATCTAGCCTTGGATGTAACGCACCGGATCCACTTCTTCGAAATGATCCAGCAATGGTTTGCTTATACGCTCGTGATCAGTGCGCTACTAAGTGGAGCACTAGGCGTTATTCTGATCAAAAAGGGCTTGAAACCCATAGACGAGCTATCCAAGACATCTTCAACTGTAACCGCAAACTGTCTAGATACCCGAATTCCAACCGAGTCAGTGCCGGGCGAACTGCATGAGCTCGTCGACAATTTCAATGAAATGCTGTCACGCCTGGATGATTCTTTTCTCAGGTTGTCAGGTTTCTCAGCGGACATTGCGCATGAGCTAAGAACGCCCCTGAACAGCATGCTTACCCAAATTGAGGTCGCGCTCTTGCGTGACCGCGAAAATACCGACTACAAGGACATTTTGTATTCCGCCCTCGAAGAACTTAGGCGCATGTCAAAGATGGTCGATGACATGCTGTTCCTGGCCAAGGCGGACAACGGGAAGATTACGCCCAATGCCGAAGATGCCAGCATGGCTGAGATTGCCGCTAGCGTTATCGAATATTACGAGCTAGCAGCCGAGGACAAAAATGTAAAAATCGCGCTTTCAGGCGATGGATCGGTGCATGGCGACAAATCAATGCTGAGACGGGCTATTTCAAACATAGTCTCTAACGCAGTTCGGTATGCGGAGGCAGGCAGCACCATAAGCGTTGAAATAAGCGAAAGCGGCGCTTCGGTTTCCACGGCCATTTCCAACCGCGGCATAACTATTCCCGCCGAACTTCAATCCCGGATATTCGACCGTTTCTACAGGGTCGACACCGCGAGGCGCGAAGGTACTACGTTGAACGCGGGCCTCGGCATGGCAATCACTCGCTCGATAGTAGAAGCACACAAAGGACGCATTACTTGCGAATCCGCTGGGGGTCAAACGACTTTTACAGTGACGGTTCCAAAGATTACGTCCAGTTAATGGCACAACGGTTAAGAGAGTATCCCCTGTAATCCGTGCTTTCATTTTGCGCCGTTCAAGCGATGCCAGTGAGATCGCGGAGGGGGCTGCCCTGACAGATAGCTCTGAAGCAGGGCAGCGGGTCAGCGGGTCAGCGGCGTTTAAACGGCCATACGCTCACATTCTTCAGCACACCTCATACACGCCTTGGCGCACTCTTGGCAGTGGTCCGCTTGATGCTTCGCACATTCCTCGCCACATGCCCGGCAGATCTTTGCACAAAGGGCACAGAACTCTTTGGCGTACTCACTTCCACGGCTCATCAAGGTGGCGGCCAACGCGCAGATGTCCGCGCAGTCACGGTCAAGCTCGATGCATCGAGCCATCATTTTCACGTCATCCTCACGCAGGCAGGCAGCGGCGCACGTTTCGCACACCAGGGCACAGTTCGAACAAGCTTGGATGCAGGAAGTGAACATTGAATTTGTCATTGCGTTCTCCAGGGTTCGATAGTTGTATTCGTCGTGGCTTGCTAGCTGAATTGCCGCATCAGCGTCTTAGCAACCACAGAAAATACGACATGCCCTTGTCAGGCCCGTTTCGACCAACTTCATTACAATGCTGTAAGGTTCGTTCGCCCTGGTGACGGATATATCCGGGACGACCGCAGGGGAGCGCCGCCAAGGACTCAGCCGCTTGTTAGCCTTGCTGCCTCGTTAGTCTGTTCTAGGTGGTGGGAATCGATAAACGATATGAAATCAGCTCCCTGTCACCACGACGGGGAGCTTCTTCCATAAGGCAACGTCCAGAGCCAAGCCGCTTTCTAAGCGGATCTACACGCCTCGCGGGCAACATTCGGGATGGAAGCGCTGGCAAAGGTACCGTTGCGTCAACGACTGCGATTGCTTGAATCGCCCCTCTGCTTGCTGCCGAGTATCACCCTGGTCAACGACACGATGATATTGGCGATGGCCTTCCGATTTGCTTGGCGGTCAGCCAGGTACGTGACCAGAAAATCGACGTTGAAGGTCAGCAGTACCTCGGCATTGCTGAGGTGCTGGAAAATCCATTTGATCTTGGGGAACGGCACGTCGCCATAGCCGTACTGATCCAGCAGGAAGAGTACACGCTCACCCTTGCCGAAATGCTTGAGCTTTTGAGCGATGTTCGGCAATGCTTCTGTGAATTCAGCACTATGCAGATGCACATCCTGGCCAACCCGAGGAGCATGACCACGCGCGGCCAATACTGAATGCAAGCAGGCAATGTTCTCAGGCTTCACATCCACGAAATAGTGCTGGGAGCGGATGGGGCGCGGCTTGATGCGCTCCAGGTTGTTGCGGACCTCCGAAGCCTGAATCGCCTCCAGTGCAATCACGGGAGAGCCGAAGTGATTCCCACCTACGCCGTCATGGTAGATACCTCCACCACTGAAGCCATCGACGATCGACAATCCAAGTTCTGGCATCAACTGATTGCGCATCAGCACGTCGATATAAGTCTGGATGTACTCATCGATGATCTGATGTTTGATCTTGCTGTGAGGATCGATGGTCGGGAAGGTTTGCGTGCCCCAATTCCAGCGGTACTTCTCATCATCCTTGGCCATGCCGTATTCCTTGTATTGATATCAGGCGAGATTGAGCAGAGGGATTTCATCCCAGGTCTGGCCGTTCAACAGTCGACCATTGGCTTTCTTCGAGCGTTTCACGCCATCGGCACCCCATCCGCCCCATTGCTTGAAGAAGAACGCTGAGCCAGAGGCGTCGCACTGGCGATGAATGTTGTCGACCCATTCCTGTTTCATCGGGCGAGCCTTGGGACCCGACTCACCGCCGACAATGACCCAGTGAATGTCGGTCAGGTCCAACTCACCCAAATCTTCTAGCAGCGGTTCAGCAGAGAGGAAGCGAATCGTGGCATCTACTTGGCGCAGGCAGTCGATCCTCGGCACACCATATTCGCGGTCCTCAACCGACACCCCCAGCCAGGCATTGACTGGAGGTGTCCGCTTACTGAAATACTCGGCTAGGCGCTCGGCACGCTTGGTGAGGATCTGGAAGGTGTGCTGGGAAGCCTTTCGGATCACCTCGAATACCTGGTCGATGTATTCGTCCGGTACATGCTCGTGGAACAGATCAGACATTGAGTTGACGAAGTAAATGGTCGGTTTCTTGCGCTGTAGCGGCTCCTGCAACTTCTCCGGCCGCAGGCTCAGGCGAAAGCCATTTTCATAACCCGGCGTTCCCATGGCCTGCAGCCGGTAGGCCATGTTTTCCGCATAGCAGTGTTTGCATCCGGGCGACACCTTGGTGCAACCCACGACGGGGTTCCAGGTCATTTCCGTCCATTCGATGCTGGTCTGCGTACTCATTTCACCGTCACTCCTGTCGTGCAGCGATGTTAGTGAGAAGCTGGCAGTTGCGTCAAAGTGCCAGTATTGAATTCAACAGCGGGCCTGACCGCCAGGCCGCCAAATGAAATAGCGGGATCGATGTACCGCATGGCCGACTTGATGTCTTTCCAGCCTACATAGGTCATCAAGGCCTTGAGGTCCCATCCATTGGCCGTGGCCCACGTAGCGAAGCCGCGGCGCAAGGAGTGACTGGTATACAGTTCAGCCGGAATCCCGGCGCGTTGAAGAATCTGGCGCAGCAGGCTGATCAGGCTACCCGGGTGTAAAGCATCCCCGCTGAGATGCCCCCAGCGATCCAGGCGGCGGAACACGGCTCCTCGAACTATCCCGGCGGCACTGATCCAGTCGAGATAGGCCTGTACCGGGCATAGTCGCTTTAGCGCCGGCGTGTAGTGCGTCGTACCGAGATTTTCTCGGTCGCCCTTGCTCTGCGGCAGGAACAGGCGCATGCCTACGCCTGCTTCGGCCTGAATATGCTCGACCTGCAGCCGGCAGAGCTCATCACTGCGAAAGCCCCGCCAGAAGCCGATCAGCAGCAATGCCATGTCGCGCCGACAGCGCAACAGGTTCGCTAAATCGCCCCGCATTCGAGCTCGCTCTGTCTCCTGATCCAGCCATTGAGCTGCCTGCTCCAAGTGCTGCAGTTGCAGAGGGGCAGCTTGCTTGACCTGTGCCGGATGCAGGGTGCGGATGCCCTTGAGTACCTGACGCACCGTGGGAGTCTTCGTTGGGTCGGGAAAGCCTTGGGTGATATGCCATTGAGCGAGAGCGGCTAAGCGTTGCTTCAACGTGTTCACGCTCAGCGTATCCGCATAGTCCACCAAGTAGCGAACAATGCTATCGCCTGTTGCGGGCAGAAAGCCGCCCCACGCCACTTCGAAGTGCTCGATGGCCGACTGATAGCTGCGGCGGGTGTTTTCCCGCGTACCGGCTTGTAGGTAGCGCCCGACGTCTTTCATCGCCTGAGATGCCCTTTATGTACTGAAAACGGCCACTGAACGACCGTTTGCGCCATTCATATCGAATAATGCTTCATTATTCTATCTGAATTTAACTATAACCTCTCGCTTTACAACGGCAAGTTTTAGTATGTAAATACGTGGTATGTAAAACGATACGAAATTGTAGGAGCAACCATGGCCCGCGGCGGCATTAATAAGGCACTGGTCCGGAAGGCCCGCCAAACCATCTTGGCGCGAGGCGAGAACCCCAGCATCGATGCGGTGCGGGTTGAACTAGGTAACACCGGCTCGAAAACCACCATTCACCGCTACCTGAAAGAGCTTGAGGATGCCGAGCGCGGCCGGGACGCGGCCTCGACTCCGCTCAGCGAACAACTGGCCAACCTGGTGTCCCAGCTGGCAGATCAGCTAACGGAAGAGGTTCAGGCCGACGTGGCCCAGGAGCGCGAGCAATTGGCACGCGAACGGCTCGATTTTCAGAATCAGGCTCGGCTGGCCGAAAGCCGAATCCAGCAGCTGGAAAGTCAGTGCAGCGGGCTCACGGAGCGGCTCCAGGCTGCTCAGCACGCGTTACAGCAGGAGCAGCAGCACCGCCAACAGAGCGAGATCGAGAATGCCCGTCTGTTGCAGGCCAACCGCGACCTGGCGGAGCGCCTACAGGACCGCGATGGGCAGATTCGCTCGCTGGAGGAAAAACATCAGCACGCCCGTGATGCGCTGGAGCATTATCGCCAGGCCGCCAAGGCGCAGCGTGAGCAGGAGCAGCGCCGGCACGAGTCTCAGGTGCAACAGCTGCAACTGGAGCTGCGGCAGTTGCAGCAGACCTTGATCGTCAAACAGGACGAGTTGACCCAGCTCAACCGCGACAACGCACGGCTGCTCGCCGAGGCGCGTCAGTTACAGAAGGATCAACATGCGCAGCAGCAGCTCCTCACCCAGAAGGCTCAGGCCTTAGAGGTCGCTCAGCGCTCGCTGACCGGAATGGAGCGTACGAATGATGCCTTGGAGCAAAGCTGCAAGGCTTTGCAGGCCGAAGTAGCCCGGCTTGGTGAAGGCGCCGAGGTTCAGGCACAAAAAGCGCAGACCCTACAGGAGCGTTTGTCCGAAGCCCTCTTGCAGCTGAAGCTGATTGAGCATTCGCCGCCTGCCAACGGCGGTGCGGATAGCCGTGAACCGTTACCGACGCCAGAAACAGACACGCCTTAGCCTGGGCGGGTCAGACAGGCAGGCCAAATTTGATCGCATGAATGGCTAATGTGAGGCCAACTGCACATGCTCTGGAGCAGGCCGCGGGGATGTTAGCTGACCGGCGAAGATTCTATGAAGGACATGCTGGAGAAAGTTGGCGCACCTTGCGTGAATTTGCTCAGTTGGCGAGGCGTCAACTGAGCAAAGCCGCCGACGGACTGGATTTGCCAGGTCGCATTGTCGTGAATGAAATGCTACGAACCGTGCTTGGCCGGCATACTCAACCTTCAGCCCAAAAATCATCCTTGCGCACCAACCCGAACTCATCCTGATTGGCGTCAAGCTCATCATCAAACATGGTGTTAACCATTCGCTCCCGACGTAGCATGGCCAGCGTTCGGAAAAAGCAGGGCTCGCAGAGGTGAACCTCATAACGCTCTCCATCATGCTTGGAACCATAGCCCCAACACGCGTGAAGAACGCCGAACTGATGGCCATAGCCCTCAATACTTGTGCTTTGACAACAAGCGTCGCAGGTAACGTCTGAAGTCGTTTCCGTTGGCTGCATTGCAACGTGCCGCATGTCATCACTCCGAGGCGAAGGACGCTTTATAGCTGCCATCGCGCCCACATTCGAGACCGGAAATGGAAGGTGTCGCGAAGGCCGCCTCGAACCATCACTGGGGGAGAAGGATAACTGAGATTAGTTGAAGGTGGGCAAAACATGCGTAAGCATGTGAGAGCAACACAAGCCTAAAAAATCAAACGTTTATGGTTTGAATGTCTTAATTTTCCGTTATCTCGGCCATGTTCCCATAAAAATTTCCATTATGGAAAAAGCCTGATAAATCAATCAGGTAGGAAGGATGTGAGTGAATTTTCCCTTTATCTCGGCTTGGCCCCG
>Ga0189292_10287_pt1 | contig 19415 bp, 15 predicted proteins | sample UW1oraminimetaG_FD_130317 | JGI IMG/M metagenome (GOLD analysis project Ga0189292, IMG submission 130317) | Marine microbial communities from the Costa Rica Dome - UW179A-orange mini metaG | ecosystem: Environmental > Aquatic > Marine > Oceanic > Photic zone | place: Costa Rica: the Eastern...
AGCACGCGGATCCGTCCCATGGCATCCACTGCAGCGCCGACAAGTTCAGCCTCTTCCCGCACCAGGGGAATATCACCGTTCCAGTAGTTGTCGTTACGGCGAATGAGCAGAGGTTCATCACTCTCTTTCTGGACAAAGGCCTGTCCGGTGGCGTCGTCCACCCATAATCTGGCGGTACCGGAATCAGCGATCAAGCGACGATTGGAGATTTCCTCGGTCTGGATCGTTGGCGTAAAATTTGAAATATATCTTTCATCAAACTTTGCACTGCCAAGACTAGTTTCATTGCCTTCAGTGAACAAGCCCCAATCATCATCAGGTCCTTTCCATGATTCATCACTGAAGTTGAAATAAAACATACTATCAAATATCGCCATGTCATTTTCAATGTAACTACTTACTTCCTGAAAATATGTCTTCATGTTGTCTGTGTTTGTGACTTGATCTGCGTAGCCGCTGCTTTGCCACCCTGTTTCACCCAATATCAATGGAGTATCAACAAGATCAAAGCTGTCCAGGACAGACCGAAAAAGAGTTTCATCTGCTTTCAAGATCTCAACTTGGTCCTGTGGAGTCCATTCAGGGTTGGAGCGATTGTCAAAAAAACCTGCATAGGAATGCACATTGATGTAATCCAGTTCCTCAAGAAGCTTGTCGCCTTGTTGACTCCAAAAACTGCTGTTTGGTCGTAATGTTTCGCCTGCAAAGTTATAGGTGATCGATAAATCACTACGTTCGCGAAATATCTGAACCTGCTCACGAACGTCTGACACCCCTAGGGCATTGGGATTCCAGTCAGCAAGCTGTTCGTTCCCAAGGCTGAATCCCAGGATGTACTGCTCATAGGGTTGAGTCACCTCCAGAGCCTGGTCTATTAATTGCGCTGCATCACTTTCATTAGTGATATAAATACCAGCTTGTACCTTCAAGTCAAGATCCATCTGGTTGATTGCTTCGAGGATTCGACCGGTGTAAGCGTTAGTGCCCCAAGTACGGATCGTGTCGAAGCCAAGAGCTGAGACCTTGAGTAAGGCTGATTCCAGCCGCTCCTGATTGAGCCATTGTCCTTGAGAATCGATTGAAAACCCGATTCCGCGACGACCTTCCCAGAACGGTCTGGTAGCTGCTTCAGTATTGGAAAAATTGTTTGTTGTTGCCTCTTCAGAAGCTGCATCGCTTGTTGCGAACTCAGAACTCCCATCACCCGCATTGATTTGATCAGCATTCGTTGCAACAGCAGATTCGAAGCCATTTGTTAGATCTTCACCAACCACACTGAATTCAGTGCTGGCCAAGGTTATAGATCCTTCCGGGCTGGTCTCCATTACCTCAATTCGATAAGCACCACTCGCTGCTGGCGTCATTAGTAGTCGCCAGTGCCCATCATCAGCAACTACTACACCTTTGTGAGTCGTCTCCTCGCCAAATCTGCCCTCCGGTCGCCAGTACTGTCCGGAGTCAAGGTGGAGAATCCTGACCTCAACGGCAGTCCCAATTTCACGGCCGGGTAATTCGCCGTAGATCCCTGTTTCGACGCCTGTCTGCATGACGACGTCGTCGTCTGGCCATATCAGGATGTTTTCAATCATGAAGGGATGTGGATGAATGCCACTAATGATCTTTCTCAACATGCGCCGAGCTAATCCATCAGTTGTGACTCACTTCCCAAAACGTGTAACTAAATCTGACTCATCATTAAAAAGACAATCGCTGCGTTTCGTTACACCGGTAAGGTTGATCGACTAGAAGTATTGCCCGGGGCTTTTAGTGCCTTGTTGCTATGGCTCAATCGCTATGGTTTGTCAAGTCTTGATGTGAAAATGATTGGGTTGCTATCCCGGAGCTCTTTAGAGAGGAGTCATCGAATTGATGGAAAGATCAGCAGCAATCATTCCATCTGTATTTGGTAATCGTGCTATGGCGCTTGGTTGTCGTGCGAGCTGAGCCGTCGTCACTGGTTCACAAAAGATAGCTTCTGATGAGGAATAGCCTGCTGGATTGATGGTCATTCGCCAAGCGCCTCTGGAGTTTATTTTTGCTATTGCTATTGCCTGATTCTTCGATGAGTCTGAAGTAGGGTTTGCCGTTATTGTTTTCATGAAGGCTGCTTTGTAGAAGGCTACTTTGGGGAAGGCTATGTGAGGCTTGCTCTTCGCTGCACTGCTTGAAACTGCTAATGAGTCTTGTTGTGCGTAATTACTGGCTTATTGATGCGGTTTTGTAAAAAAATCAGCCCCGAATGGCACTAAGAATCTGATTGTTGCGACTTTGCCTCATTCGACACTTTGCTAAGACCGCCGCTGATCGCTTCCACTGGGCAGAATGATTGGCATGACATCTGAGCTCAGTAGCTGCTTGGTAGGTCTAGCTTTCAGATCAACGTGCCCCTGGTGGCGGCTGGCAGAATCGTGATAGTTAGGTAGGCTCGTGTAAGCGAAGGCCAACATCCTTAAGATCAGTCCAAGGTGGCAGTCGTAAGAGTTGGGGTTGTTACTCAAAAAACGTAGATCGAATTGCCGGAGCTAGCCTCTGGAGATGAGCTTGTGCTGGGTTTACAGGCAAAACTGCGACGAGGTCGTAAGTTTCAGGGGACGTCAGGTTCCCAATCTCTTCTGTCAGTCGAGCAGGTCTTTTGTCTGATTCGAGCATTGTGCTCAGGTCTGTAAGTCTTTCGGTACCGATGCTTCTCAAGAGATGATGATGAGCATATTCATTGGATGTGTTTTACATTTTCATTGTTATTTCAGCGAAACTGCTCAGCATAGTCGGCTGCAAATGTTTTAAAGGTGCGTGGAGTTTTCCCCGTGATCGAAGCAACTTCATTTGTTGTGACTGCAGAGCTGCCTGAGCCAATTCGGCTGTAAAGACCTATTACGTGATCTGCTAGAAACTCAGAGACGCCAACATCCAACATAATCTTGCGATATTCGCTGCAGTCCATGTCGTAGTAGTTGATTTTGCATCCAATTGCCTTGCCCAACAGTTCCACGGCTTCAGGAAACGTCAACAGCTCCGGTCCAGTGAGTCGTAATGTTTTCCCTGCGTAACCATCCTTGGTTAGTGCTACGACAGCTGCGGCTGCGATATCACGAGTATCGATAAACCCTACCTCTGCAGTGCCGACTGAACAGATTGCAAACACATTTTGTTGGCTGATGTTCTCAGCTTGGGAGAGGAACATCTGCATGAAGTAGTTCGCTCTGATGTGGGTGTAGAAAAGCCCGGATTTTTCCAAGTTTTGTTCCGCCTGACCGTGAATCCGGGAGACTGAATCATCCCCGTTTGGATCAGCACCCAGTGAGGAGAGTCGTGCGTAATGGTTTACTCCGACCTGTTTGGCCGCAGCGATCAGATTCACCTCCATCGTTAGCTGATTTGCAACCGCGGGTACGATCGCGAAAACGGAATCGGCCCCATCTAATGCAGCAACAACAGCTGCTGCATCTTCAAGGTTGACTGCCAGATCATCAGGGTGTGAGGGATGTCGACTCAGCCCACGTACTCGATGTCCCTGGCTTCGGAGCAATTCGGCTGTATGACCTCCAACATTTCCTGTCGCACCAGTGACAACAATCATATTCTTTGCTTTTGACTTAGGTTTTGATTCTAATCTCGACTCTAGGTCGAGCTTTGTCTATTGATTCGTTACCGATTAATCCCGTCAGGATTTTCCTCCATTGCTGTGTCAGTGCCTAGATGAAGAAAGCAGGCTCTGTTGCTCAAGCCCGAGTTTCGCACTCAGATTGGCAGCGTCGCAGCTTCCTCCTGTTCGTCCCCTCAGCAGTTACTGATTGGATCAGGGCCCTGACTTTTGATTCCCAGCGTTGATTCGCTGTCTTGGTTTGTACGAGCGTTCAGGTTGCGATCGCGTCAGTCAACAGAATCAATCAATCAATCCATACGCGCGTCTCCGACTGGTTTCAAGTCGTTGATGCGGAGCTGAATGGTGTCCACAGGTAGTGTTTTTGCCGTCGCTATGCTTGGCCTTTACACCGGTAGTAGTGTTTTGGTATGACCTGACTCTCTTCCATGACCTCAGCCGATCGCCATGCCATCCGTCAGATGCTCCGCTTTCAGCTCCAATTGGATAGGGAGTGGAGCTGCAAGAGCGAGGCGGAGCAGTGGGACGAGGTTGATCGGATCGAAAATCATGATCAACTTGAGTGGATTGCAGCCTGGGGAGGGGTTAAATCTGCTCGGAGCAGGGTCGAGGCAAGGCGAGAGGCTGCTTCGAGCATGGTTGAAAACCAACGTGTGTTGAATGTGGGGCGTTACAGCGAAGCTGTTCAAAGGATTTCGTCAGCAGGGCCAGTTTTGGCAGGGTCGCTTTCGTCTGTTGTTAGTTGTGCGGAATGACATGACACTAAGTTGTTGTTGGAAACGGGATAGGTAGGCAGGCTGGCGTCAGCAAATGCCAGTAACCTTTGCTTTTATTTGACAAGTAGATGTCAGGGTTGGGGCTATTGCTCAAAAACGTTGATCGTTTCCCGATGTTGTGTTCTTCAGAAGAATGAGTCTGTGCATTCACTGAAAAGAAGTATGTCGTCAGTCAGTCTTACAGTTATCCCTTTCAAAATGTTCGTTGCTGCCTCTTAGCGCTTGGTTGCATAAAGAGTTTTGAGGGGTATGTCTCTCGGTTGTCCTTGCAAAGTTGTGAAATAGGGCTTGTTACAACGCAACTGGTTAGTTCATCAGACCTTGAATATTGATTGGATCAATTGCCCCTCTTTAGAGCGATTAAAAAGGTTTAGTGTTCATGGTTCCGGTTGGCATTGCGCCTTGACGGAGAGTTGGAGTTCCCTTCCTTACCGAGAGGTGCTGCTGTTCAAGCTCGGGCTATCAATTAGGACATGGCTATTCAAGAGGTAGGCTCTTGTGGGAGTCTTTTTTCTCGAAGTGCCACCTTGGGAATGCCTTAAGTCTGTTGGCTAGTTCCGAAAGTCACCAAAACGGGGGCGTAAACGTTTGATGCATTCATTCTTTTATCCGTCCAATGCCCCTGTTCAGCGCCAGAGAATTGCCAAACGAACCTGTCTATAGCCTTGTTTGCAGCAATATCTTGATTTCTGATGGTGTGAGTGCAATGGGATTGTTGCGGTTGCTTGCTGCCTCAACGATGCGATCTAGATCTGCAGCGGTGATGCCGTAACTTCCCAGGCGGGGAATTTTGAGTTCCTCTACCCAATTGAGCAAGCTTTTTGTGAAGTGGTCTACGGCAGCCTTGTTGTCACTGAGGCTGCTACCACCTGGCATCAACCGACCAACACGGGCCATCCGTTCAACTGCTGGATGATGGGGATCGCGTTGTTGCAGTGCGCTCCAGTTCTGTTGCTGAGCGGCAGCCATCAACGTTCCACAAATCACGCCGTGGGGGATCGCGAACCATCCCCCAATCGGCCCAGCCAGGCCATGAACAATTCCCAGGCCGGCATTCGCTAATCCAATTCCAGAACAGAGCGAGCCGTAGGCCATGCTTAGACGCACTTGCGGATCGGAGGATCCCTCTCCACAAGCACGCCGCAAATTCGGCACCAAGTGCTGGAGCCCGCTCCAGACAATTGCGTCGCTCAGCGGTGTTGCCATGGGAGAGAGAAACGGCTCCAGCAGCTGGGTGAAGGCGTCCATACCGCACGCTGCCGTGACATCAGCATCGGCACCAGTCAGCAGAGAACCATCAAGAATCACTGTGTTGGGGACAAAGTTGTCATGGCGTAGTGACTTCTTGTAGCCATTCGGTCCCACATGGCTCAGCACCGCATTTTTGGAGACTTCTCCACCGGTTCCTGATGTGGTGGGAATCGCCAGGAAAGGCAGGGTGATTCCGCTGTGGGCCCGACCACGGCCTACGCCCTCCAGGTGATCGAGCACGGAATTTCCGTGGGGAAGCATCGCGGCAATCGCCTTGCCGAAATCGATTACGCTGCCGCCGCCAATGCCAACCACAGCATCAAGGCCCTGGTCAAACCACTGCTGGGTAACGCGATCCACCAGCTCTGTACTGGGTTCTCCTGTAGAGATCACACGGGAATATTTAGTACCAGCGTCTTTGATTAAGCACTCCACCACGCTCAGCTGTCCCATCGCCTCCAGCGAAGCCTGTCCTGTCACAAGCAGGACAGATTGAGCGTTATGTGAGCGCAGCCAATCTGTGATCTCTTGGAGCGTTCCCATTCCGCAGTGAATCGGCGGGACGCGCGCAAAAGAAAACGAAACCGTCATGGGGCGACGGATTCGTAAGCAACACCTTTCCGCGGCTCAGCCATCCAATCTGCGACGGTTTCCTTCCACTTGAGGTAATGCGGCGTGGTCTTGTGTGCCGCTGCAGCAGCCTCGGATTCGTACGCCTCGTAGAGCAGAAACAGAGTGGGGTCGTCTTTGCTTTGAAGGAGGTCAAAGCGTTGATTGCCTGGCTCCTGGATGGATTCCCTGTGATTCAGTGTTGAAGCCTGACGGAACTCCTCGATCCGATCAGATTTCACGTGGATGTGAACGCAAGTGACGTGCATCGGAGACCAGAGACACAGTGAAGTTCTATCCAACCATCTCCCGCGCAGATCGCAGATTGCTTGGGTTATGAGCTGATTTGGCTGCTGATGAGATTGCCGAATGAGAGGACTTAAGGCGTCGGGGTCAGGTGATCCGGTCGACGATCAGCTCGTAGTCATTGGTAGGAATCCGCGTCGGGATGAGTTCTTAGTAACTTCAGAGGGGGCGTCATCCGGTGGATGACAGCGCTTGATCACTCGCATCCATCCCACCTGTAAATGCACCCACCGCCCCATGTTGGCTGTTGATGACCGTGTCCATCGACGAGGTTGAGTTGGCGGCAACCGGCGTGGCGTGTGGTGCTGTTTTGCGCAGGGGTGGGTGGTTTCACACCGGCCTGATCCATTCCTTTACAGAATCACTGCATTGATGGGGTGCGTGGTGGCTGAGCTGGTGTAAATCCTGCTGACCAGAGCTGGCCCTGGTGGACGCTGTTGCCAATTTGGAGTTTCTAATTGCAGTTTGCTTAGCGGAGCTGACCCTGCGTTGTCTTTGGTTTGTTGTGCAACTGGGCACGACCAAGGGCAACTGCTTGAGTCAGTCAGAGCGTTGGCAACAGCTTCTTCATTAGGCCTGCCAATCTGTATGGGAGCTTGTTCTCTTTCTCCGGTGACTGCTGAGCTGCTTCAGTTGACGAAAACTGTTGGTGGCGTGCTGCTCGGTAAGGAGCACCAGGTGCGGCTGGCTTTCAGTTGTCTGCTGGCAGGGGGGCATCTGTTGATCGAAGATCGCCCCGGAATGGGCAAGTCGACCTTGGCCGAAGCACTGGCAACCGTGTTTTCGCTGGCATTCAAGCGGGTGAGCTTCACCAGTGACCTGCTTCCCGCTGACCTGACCGGGATCAACATTTTCCATCAGGCGGACGCAACCTTTCATTTCCAGCCGGGTCCTTTGTTCACCCAGGTGTTGCTGGCTGACGAGATTAACCGCGCCAGTCCTCGCACCCAAAGCGCACTGCTGGAGGCCATGGCGGCTGGGCGCTTGAGTATTGATGGCATCAGCCATACGCTGCCACAGCCCTTTTTTGTGATCGCCACCCAGAACAGTCTGGATCAGGTGGGTACAAGTTCTCTGCCTGAGGCGCAACTCGATCGTTTTCTGATGCGCGTCAGTCTTGGTTTCCCCGACCGCGACGCGGAGCGTCAGCTGCTTCGCGGTGTTGGCTCTCCTGTTGAGAGTCTGCAAGGGGTTGATGATCAGGTGCTGCTTCGGCTGCAGCAGCGCTGCGCGGCTCAGTACTGCTCCGAGCAGCTGCTGGAGTACGTGCTCGACCTCGTGGAGGCGACCCGGCGCAACCAGGAGGGCCTGTCTCCAAGGGCCAGCCAGGGGCTTGTTTCGGCAGCACGCGCATGGGCACTCATCGATGGCAGAGACCACGTGCTGGTTGACGACGTGCAGGCGGTGTTGCCGGCCGTGGTGGAGCATCGCCTTGATGCCGGCTGCCCAGCGAACGCAGGCACGCCCCTCAGCACCGATCTCCTGGAGCGGGTGAATGCGTTGCGATGAGCTCAAGCTCGGACTGAGATCCCTCTACATCGTTCCCAGCCGCTTCGGTCTCCTCTGGCTTGCCGCGGCGGCGTTTCTGCTGCTGGTGGCGATTCAGACCTCCAGTAACAGCACCTTGCTTCTTGGCTTTCTGATGCTGGGCGTGATGCTGCTGGCGATGTTTCTCACCCACGACACGCTGCATGGTCTGACTTTGCGCTGCGGTCAGCCAGCTCCCGCATTTGCCGCTGAAAGCACCACTTACCCGCTGATTCTGGAAACCCGTTCGCCACGGCCTCCGATGCGTCTGCGCTTCCGCGACGGGTCTGAGGCTGCAGACCTGCAGTTGGCAGCGGGAATCACAACGCTTGATCTCCCCTGGACTCCGCAGCGTCGTGGCTGGCAAAGGCCACCCCAGCTGCAGATCGAGACCATCGCTCCTCTGGGCCTGTTCATCTGCTGGATGCGGTGGCTGCCTCCACAGGCTCAGTTGGTTTGGCCACGTCTTCACTCAGGTCCAGTGGGCGAGCAGTCAGCGTCTCAGTCCCGCGATGGTCTGGATGAATGGCACGATCTTCGCGACGTGCGTGATCAGGAGAGACCATCCGTTGTTGACTGGACCGGTGCCGCCCGGGGGCGCCCGCTGCAGGCGAAAGTGTTCACCGATCCCAGCAATCAGGTGTGGATGCTGGAACCGGCGTCGGGTCTGCCATTGGATCGGGCTGTTGAACACCTGGCTCAGCGGGTGATGCAGTTGCATCAGCAGGGTGTGCGTTATGGACTGCATCTCCGCGGCAAAACCCTGGCACCGGATCTGGGTCTGCGTCATCGCAATGCCTGTTTGGAGGCATTGGCGACAGCATGATCCGCAGGCCGCCAACAGGAGTGCTGGCCTGGTGCGCCTTCCCGCCGTTGCTGCTGCAGTGCTTTGTATTGAACAGCGCAGCGGCGCTCACCTGGCCGACCTGGGCCCTGGTGATCTGCGCCATGTTCAAGTTGAGCGAGTCCCGCAGGCCTTTTGACTGGCGGTTGGTGGCGTTGCTGCAGTTGCTGTCAGCGGGGTTGCTGGCGGCACAGCTGCAAAGCCTGTTGGCTTCTGCTTTGCAGTTGATCGCCGTTTGCAGCGCACTTGCAGCTCTGCTCAGTCATGAGCTCCAGGGGATGTTGTCATTTCGTGGATTGTTGCAACGCAGTCTTCAGCTGCTGGCGGCAGCTCTGCCTCTGGCCCTGGTGCTGTTCCTGGTTGTTCCTCGTCTTCCGCCGTTGTGGACAACGCAGTTTGGTCCTGCGCGCGGTGCTGTCACCGGGCTCTCTCCTGATCTCGACCCGCTCAGCATCGCGACATTGGCATCGGTGCAAGCCTCCGCTGCCCGCATAACCGTGCCTCAGGGAGTCGTCTTGCCTATGGATGCCTACTGGCGTGTGCTGGTACACGAGACGTTTGACGGACGTCGTTGGCAGCACCGTGATTCTCCCGCACCGCCGAAATCTCTCAGAGATGGGCGCAGTACTGCGGCGATCAGCCAGTGGTGGGTTGTCGAACCCTCCGCAACCCGTGCGCTCCCTTGGGATGGGCGTTCGGCTCCGGTGGCTGCCAATCAGTGGATCGCGCCGGAGGGGGAGCTGTTGATGGATGTCTCTTCTCGACAGCGCCGGGCCTATCGATTGCAGGCCAATGGAAATGCGCAGGACTGGCGACGCCGGCCCCCAATGGGGAGTGAGCGGCAGCTTCCAGCCGATGGATTGCTTCGTCTCAGGCAGCTGGGAAGAGGGTTCAGCAGCCTGCCCAGTGATCGTGAGCGCTTGGCAGCAGTCGAGCAATGGTTTCGTAGTCAGCCGTTTCGATACAGCCTTCAACCTGGATCAGCGCTGGATCTCGATGACTTTCTGTTTGATCGCCAGGTGGGGTTCTGCGGTCATTACGCCAGTGCCCTGGCGGCGTTGTTGCGCTCGGCAGATGTTCCGGCCCGTGTTGTCAGCGGTTATCGAGGCGGCCAGCTGGTGAAACCCCTGGGCGGGGTCGACTACCTCGAACTGCGCCAGAGCGATGCCCATGCCTGGGTGGATGTCTGGTTGAACGACGAAGGCTGGCAACGTGTCGACCCGACGCTCTGGATCGCCTCCACTGCTCAGAATTCTCTCCCTCAGCAACTCCCATCAGCTCTGCGTTCAGAGACGAAGCTGGCCTGGTGGCAGTGGATCCAGCGGCAATGGTGGGGCCTGGATCTGGTCTGGACCCGTTGGTGGTTGGGTTTTGACCAGTCCAGTCAACAGATCTGGTTGCAACGGTTGTTCGGTGACCAACAGCGATGGCTCGGTCTCACAGTGCTGTTTGCCTCGATGGCCGCTTCCGGTCTGGGTTGGGTGATGTTGCGCCACGCGCTGGCAGGACGCCAACCGCTTGATCAGTCGTTGCGCCTGCTTGCACGGCTGGGTGTGCTGCCCTTGCCCGGCGAAAGTTTTCCAGCACTTTGCGAGCGTGCTTCACATCTTCATCCTGATCAGGCTGATCTGTGGATGGCTATGGCTGAACGGCAGCAGCTGATTGCCCATGCCCGGCTCAGTGATTCACGGCGCCGGGATCTGCTGCACCAATGGCGCATCATTCGCCGACGTCTTCGCTCATACCTCTGAGGATCTAGTTTTCTCTTTCATGGATGGAATGGAAATTATTGTGCATCGACACTGCAACTGCTCAGGCCTCTGGCTCGCAGAATCGTGGGTAGATGACCTGAACTGTGTGGCGGCGAGCAGCATCCAATCTGAGAACCAAAGCTGGCCCCGATGGCTGCAGCTGCTACTTAGCCTTTCATTGCTTGAATTGGTCTGCGGGGCTAATCCCTGAGTTAACTCTGGGATTTTGTGAAACTGGGATAGATGGTGTGCAACTGAGGTCTTGGTGGTTTCTTGAAGCTGGCTTGTAATTCGTTTCCTGTCAGTTGGATCTAATGGGTGAAACCCCAGGTTCTATGACCCCAAGATTGCCGTGCATTCAAGTTTTTCTAGGGAGGCATCGCGACGCTGCAAACGCAGGCTGATGACCCTGGCGAGATATCGCGCATCATCGGCAACGCCGCAGAAGCGCCCGGAGCCCCAGGTATGTAGCCATGGCAAACCGATGAAATACAGGCCGGCGCTTTGGGTGACCCCGCGATCATGGGCAGGCAATCCACTCCCATCAAAAACGGGCGCATCAATCCAGCTGAAATCGCCGCGATATCCCGTACACCAGATCACCGCAGCAAGGGGCTGTGTATTCAAATCAATGCCAGGGTCATCCACGGGTGGGGGTTGCCAACAGGGGGAATACGCCTGTTCGATCGGTGCAGCAATTCCCTCCTTTTCGATCCAGCTGTCAATGCTGCTACGAATGCGGCAGTACACAGCATCGGCCTGATCAAGATTGGCGGCTAAATCATTGGTGAAGCCGATGTGGTCTCCGGTGATGCTGGATAGACGACCATGCAAGTGCATCCCTTCCATCGCACGTCGGCGCAGGTCAATTTCACGACCGCCGTCACGTCCGGTTAGGTAATGGTTGGTCTTCGCTCGGACGGTCCGTGGGTCTGCGTGATCGCTTATCGGCATGGCGTAGTAGCCCATCCGGTCCAGCCAATCAACAACGTCCTTGCCGCGGTAACGGCGCGGAGATCGTGGGGCTCGTCCCACACTCAGATGGACAGAACGCCCTGCAAGATGGAGGTCTTCGGCGATCTGGCTACCTGATTGGCCATTCCCGACCACCAAAACAAGGCCCTCGGGGAGAGCATCAGGGTTTCGGTAAGAACGCGCATCGATTTGTAGTAACGAGCTGGGCAGACGTTCGGCGTATGGATGACGACGGGGTCTGTGATATCCCCCAGTGGCAACGATGACGTGTTCGGCATCGATCACCCCCTCGCTGGTGACCAATCGGTAGCCATTGCCAATGGGTGTCAAACGTTCGACAGCGATTCCTTCGCGTAAATCAGCGTTGACATGCTGAGCAAAGCGCTGGAGATAATTCACAATGGACATCTTGTCCATGAAGCCGTCTGGCTGATCGCCGTCGTAGGGGAAATCAGGCAGACGGCATTGCCAGTTTGGTGTGACTAAACAAAACGAATCCCAGCGTTGCTGATCCCATGCATAAGCGACACGGTGTTTTTCGAGAACGAGAGGTTTTAGCCCTTGCAGTTTCAGTTCATGAGCTACGGAAAGACCAGCCTGGCCTGCTCCGACGATGACAACAGAACGGCGCTTTGCAGTTGCATTCTGGGTTGATATGACGTGCATTAACTCAACATACCTAATAACTATGGGAAATCTTCCGCTGCCGATGTAGCTGAAGGCACAAAATGAGGAAAGTAGAATTTTGGATCTGACCTGGATTTTTGTCGCATTGGGCACATCTCGCGGCCGGACGATTGGGCCACGATTTAGTCAATTATGAAAAGATTACATGCCTGCAGTTGACCGTCCCGCCAATCAGCCCGGTGATTTCCTTGTCGATTATGAGGAGAAAGTCTTCCCCGATATTAAGGCCGATCCAGGGGAAAAAGCCCTGGTCACATTCCATACAGTGGCCTTCGAGGGATCCATCGGCCTTGTCAATCTCCTGCAAGCCAGTCGTCTGATTTCCAAAGGCTTTGAGACTTCAGTCTTGCTATATGGTCCTGGCGTCACCCTAGGTGTCATGCGTGGGTTCCCTAAGCTTGGTGATGCGGCGTTCGACGGGCATTTGAACTTCAATGCCCGTCTCCAGAAGTTCATGGACCAGGGCGGAAAAGTGTATGCCTGTCGCTTTGCTCTGCAGGCGCTTTATGGTCATGGTGAAAAGGCCTTAATGCCTGGAATTACCCCAGTTAATCCACTCGATGTTCTTGACATTGTCCTGATGCATCGCAAAGAAGGCGCTTTCATTCTTGATACTTGGACGCTCTGATTTTTACTTTGGGGTTTGTTCACTTTGTCTACAATTAAGGTTGCTGCAGCCCAGATCCGTCCTGCCCTTTTCAGTCTGGACGGATCCCTACAGAGGGTGCTCGATGCCGTGGCTGAAGCAGCATGCCAGGGTGTTCAGCTGATCGTATTTCCTGAAACATTCCTCCCGTATTACCCCTATTTTTCGTTTGTTGAACCACCGGTTTTGATGGGTCGTTCCCATCTGGCCCTCTACGAACAGGCCGTGGTGGTACCCGGCCCGGTAACTGATGCAGTTGGTGCTGCCGCACGCCAACACGAAATGCAGGTTCTCCTTGGTGTGAATGAACGTGATGGTGGGACGCTCTACAACACGCAGCTGTTGTTTAACAGTTGCGGCGAGATTGCTTTGAAGCGGCGGAAAATTACACCGACTTATCACGAGCGAATGGTCTGGGGTCAAGGTGACGGATCAGGCCTGAAGGTGGTGCCCACTCCACTGGCCCGCGTCGGAGCCCTGGCCTGTTGGGAGCATTACAACCCCCTTGCCCGTTACGCCTTGATGGCCCAGGGAGAGGAGATCCATTGCGCTCAGTTTCCCGGCTCGCTGGTGGGGCCGATCTTCAGTGAACAGACCGCCGTCACCATGCGTCATCACGCCCTGGAAGCAGGGTGTTTCGTGATCTGTTCCACCGGTTGGCTGGATCCCGATGACTATGCGTCGATCACGTCGGAGTCAAGCTTGCACAAAGCTTTTCAAGGGGGTTGTCATACCGCCGTGATTAGTCCCGAAGGTCGTTATCTTGCTGGCCCTTTGCCTGAAGGTGAGGGGTTGGCGATCGCCGATCTGGATCTCGCACTGATCACCAAGCGCAAACGGATGATGGACAGTGTCGGCCATTACAGCCGTCCTGAACTGCTGTCTCTTCACATCAACAGTACGCCCGCGGTTCCCGTTCAAGACATGACCACTTCGACGGTTCCACTAGAGCCAGCCACGGTTTCCGATGCAATTTCATCGATGGAGGGGTTGAACCATGTCTGAGCTTGGCCGCTTGGTTACTGAACTCCAGGTGAATGGGGTTCGGGTTGACCAAGTGAAGGGCAACCCTGGAAGGCGGGGAGGGGCTGGTCCCTCCGATCACCGGGCGCTTGAGCTTGATGGCACCACTTTTATGGTGCCTGTTTATAACGATGCCTCCGCATCGTCGCCCTACAGGCTGGCGTCCAGAGGCCACGCTCTGTTGATCGAGGGTCCTGCGCAGACCTGTGCTCCAGAGATTTCAACTCCACGGGAGCCTGCGTTTTACGGCCTGGCGACTGCCGATGGAATTTCATACCGGTCCATCGCCTTGCTGCACAGCAAGGATGTCCTGGCGACCACGCTGCTGCAGACCTGCATGCGTTTCCGAGATCGATCGCAGTCCTGTCAGTTCTGCGCCATTGAACAGTCGATCGACAACGGCGCGTTGATTCGCAAAACCCCCGAGCAGGTTGCGGAGGTGGCTGAGGCTGCCGTCCGGCTGGACGGGGTCAAGCAACTGGTGATGACCACCGGCACGCCCAACAGTGATGATCGCGGCGCTCGCCTGATGGCCGATACCGCTGAAGCGGTGAAACGTCGTGTGAACCTCCCGATCCAGGGTCAGTGTGAACCGCCAGAGGATCCAAGCTGGTATCGGCGCATGAAGGAGTCTGGAATAGACAGCCTTGGCATGCATCTTGAGGTGGTGGAGCCGGATGTGCGACAGCGGATCCTTCCGGGGAAATCGGAGCTCAGCCTTGAGCGCTATTACGAAGCCTTCGCGGATGCCGTTGCGGTGTTCGGTCGTGGCGAGGTGTCAACCTATCTCCTGGCCGGTCTTGGCGACAGCAAGGAGGCCCTGCTTGCCTGCAGTCGCCGCTTGATTGATCTGGGGGTCTATCCCTTTGTGGTGCCCTTCGTTCCGATTTCTGGAACGCCACTCGAGAGTCATCCTTCACCAGATAGCTCCTTCATGGTCGACGTTTATCAGGGTGTTGCCGCAATGCTGCGATCGGGTGATCTGCACTCTGATCAGATGTCCGCCGGTTGTGCCAAATGCGGCGCCTGCTCGGCTCTCGCGCTGTTTGAACAGGTGTCCTCTTAGCCATGGTTTCTTGTCTGGATCCCAGCAGCCGTGGCATAGGTCGTAGCACCAGTTCGGCACCGCACGTGTTCATGCCCTCCGTGCGTGGCGGGATCGGCATCGATGCCGACGACTTTCGCCTGTCGCCCACGGCGAGTTCAGACCGTTTCACGTTTCATCTGCTGCGTTTCGATGCCACGCTCCTGCAGGGGTACTGGTCGTTGCGACGGGGCATTTTCTGCAGTGAACAGCATGTGTTCGAGCGCTCTGATTGTGATGAGCTCGACGCGATCGCCTACCCGATTGCTGCGCTGCACCACAGCTCCGACCCAGCCCATGACGACGCCGCTGGCACCAATGTGGTCGGCGTGGTTCGGATCGTTGAGACGGAACCGCGTCTCTGGTATGGCGGCCGTCTTGGTGTGCATCGTGATTTCCGCTGTCATAACCAGATCGGCAAAGGGTTGATCTGGAAAGCTGTCACCACAGCGAATGGTTGGGGATGCGACCGCTTTCTCGCCACGGTGCAGATACAGAATGTTCGCTTTTTCCGTCGCTTGCACTGGATCTCGGTCGATGAGCTTGAGATACGCGGCATACGCCACCACCTGATGCAGGCTGACCTCGCCTACTACTCACCGTCCCGTGAGCAACGTCCGATCGCAGTGTCCCAGGTGTCGTTCGCGGCGTGAGTGACGAACGTCTTGTGAATGCCTTGCTCAGGAAAAGTGGCCTTCTGGCCAAGGGGGACGTTCGCTCAGCGGCTGCCACCTTTCGCCATCAACCGTTTCCACAACTGGGATTAGCCGGGATGTTAGGTGACGACACCGCTGTGGTGCCTGCCCAGACCGGCAAGCTGCTGTTGGCCTGTGAGGGGATGCATCCCGACCTAGTCGAGGAGGATCCTTGGTTCGCGGGCTGGAGTGGGGTGCTGGTCAACCTCAGTGACATCGCGGCCATGGGTGGTCGACCGCTGGCTCTTGTGAACAGTGTGTGGAGCGGCCATGCCGAGGGAATGAGCGCCCTGCTGGAGGGAATGCGCTTTGCCTGCGATCGCTTTGGCGTCCCGATGGTGGGTGGCCATTCCAATCAGCAGAGCTCCTATCAGGCACTCTCGGTTGCCGTTTTAGGTGTGGCGGAGGGTCCAGTCCTCTCCGCGCGCGCGGCATGTCCGGGTGATGAGCTGTGGTTGCTGATCAACAAGGCCGGAAGCTTTTACCGCCACTACCCCTTCTGGGATGCCGCGACCCATGCATCGCCTGAGCGACTTCGTACACAGCTGGCACTGCTGCCGGCTCTGGCTGCCGCACAACTGGTGCACGCCGCCAAGGACATCAGCATGGGTGGAATGACCGGCACCGCGGTGATGTTCGCCGAAGCCTGCGGTTACCAATTGATCCTTGATCTGGATGCTGTGGAACGTCCTGATGACGTCCCAGACGAAGCCTGGCTTACCTGTTTTCCAAGCTTCGGATACCTTCTGGCTGTCGACCCCACGTGCACCCGATCCCTTGCGCAGATGCTGTCGAGCGAAAAGACGCTGATTTGCTGCCGAATCGGACACTTTGCCGAGGGTGATTGCAGCGTGCTGTTGCAACAGGCCGGGGTGAAGCATCGCTTCTGGGATGGAGGCGATGGGCTCACTGGTTTTGGCTGTGTTCGATGAGACAGTCATAGTCAATGTGGCCGTGCAGGATCTTTGAATTTGGCGATGATCAATGCCTGAAGTTCGTTTTCAACTGGAGTGGCCTGACGGGCAGTCCAGCACTCTGTATTCGCCATCTACGGTGATTCTGGATTATTTACAACCCGGTGATTCGCTGTTGGTTTCTGAGCTTGAGTCGCGTGGCGTCGAAGCGCTTCGCGCGGCATCAGAGCGAGTTCGCGAACGTTATGGTTTTGCCTGCACGCGCACCCATGAAGAGGAATCCCAGCTGCGCCAGTGGATCTCCCGCTACAGCTCCGATGACATCGTTCGTGTTGTTGGACCACTGACTTGATGATCACTGTTTTACTAAGCCGCCTTCAATGTCTGCCCCCCCCCCTCTTTCTTCTCACAATCACCCTTGAAACTGCCCGTCAGAAAGTGCCTATGGCTGAAAATGTCTGGAACAGCAAAAATTCAGAAAAGGTATCACTTGCTTACATCGAGAGTAGCGTTCGGCTAAACCGCAGTGAATTCATCTATGGCCTAACGAAACCTATAGGAGCAGATGGGATTTATACCACTTTTCTGGATGTCGATAAAGATGATTTTTCTGGCCGATGATAGGGTTGATTGTATCTGATTTTGGTATTAATCTTTTAAGATAGGTATGCTTTGGTGATGGCTGTGAATGAAGATTTCAAATTGCTATTAATTCCTTAATTAGCGGACGATGCACTGTTTGAGTTTTAGCAGTATTCGGTGAAGACGAGAGAGCGCGCATATATAAACTGGCTTGGCTGAGTAGCTTGGAAATTCCCTCTTTTAAATCGTCTCTGGCTTGTCAGTAGAGCAGCTTACGCCGTGTTTTGGCCGGTAGTTCCACAAACAGCGATTTCGAAACGGTTATCGCAGTCACGAAGGTACGATCTGAGGGCAACTGAGGGCATCTCAGTAGAGGAACAAAGCTGGCCCTGGTGGCTCCCGCTGCCACTTAGCTTTAGTTGCAGGAGCAGGTCTGAGGGGCTTGTTCCTAAGTTGTCCCTCATTTTTGTGCAACTGGGCAGAGTTATGTGTATCTGAGAGTGATCGCATCACAGGCCAACTCTCGACAGAGATAACCGTCGTAGGCATCAAGCCAAACGTTCGAGAAGAAATGCAAAAAGCATTTCGAGAACGAGCGAAATGATCAAGCAACTCTGCAAATGCTTAACTTCCAATAGCCATAATCTGCAATGCAGATGTAATTAATTTAGATTCTCAACAATTAATCGTAGTTTGAACCTTATATCAGTGTCACCTGCTCCGAGTCCTTGATGCCAAGGAGTAGCATGATTTGATCACCAGATAAATCTGTGAACATCAAGCCATTGTCAACATTTGTCCAGCTCCCACCTTGAATCATTGCAAGATCAATCTTGTCTTCGCCAACGGTGTAGTCCTGAATCAGCGCATATCCATCACCTGAAACACCCCGGAATGTATCAATACCTAGATCTCCCCAGACATCGCCTTGGCTGACAGCCAAGACATCATCATCTTTTCCACCTCTATACGTAACACCAGCAGCCGCTCCAGTGATGAAGTCGTTGCCACGATTTCCATTCACCCAACTCCCAGAATCGGCAGCAAGAACTTCAATCCTATCTCCATCATCTCCGCCAAGATATCGACCAAGTCCTCCACGCAGAATTATTTGATCTGCTCCTTTATCGCCATTGATATAGGAATCAATTCCGCCGAACACCTCAAAAGTGTCTGCTCCTTTGCCGCCAAAGTATTGACCTTTCTGGCCAGCACGCAAGACAAATCGATCATCGCCCTTATTGCCATTGGCATAGTTATTCTTGCCTCCTGTGACCTCGAGATAGTCGTTGTCGTTTAAAAGCGCAAAGTTGAAATTGGATTGATTGATCAGTGAATCAACCTTGTGAGTCCAATATCTGCGTCCGTTGATGAGCAGGTTTTCAAGGGTTTGTGCCGTGTTGCTATTGCTGTTAAGGCTGCTGCTCACGTCACTAGCTGGAGTCGGAGTCGGAGTCGGAGTTGGAGTGACTAACGCTTTAACAGCCGAGGTGGCGCTGGAACTGACACTTTCAGCTGTTCCTTGCTGATCGGTGTAACTGGCGGTGACGCTGATCGCAGAACCGACGTCAGCTTGAACCAGCGTGTATGTCGTTGATGATGGATCAGGGATATTGATTGCTGTTCCAGATCGCCTCCAGCCATAGGCAATCGTGCCGAGACCATCAGCATCAGCGAGGGTGTGGGATGCCGTTAAGGTCTGGCCTTGTGTTGGCGTGCCGCTGATGGTGACCGAACCTGTCGGTGCATCGTTGACATTGGCAACAGCTGAAGTGGCGGTGGAGGTGACACTTTCTGCTGTTCCTGCTCCGTCGGTGTAACTGGCGGTGACGCTGATCGCAGAACCGACGTCAGCTTGAACAAGCTCATAACTTGTCGATGTCGCACCAGAGATCGACGAGCCAGCTCGCTTCCATTGGTTGGTAATCGTGCCGAGGCCATCGGCGTCAGCGAGCGTGTTTGCTGCAGTTAAGGTCTGGCCTTGAGTTGCCGTTCCACTAATCGTCACCGATCCCGTCGGTGCATCGTTGACATTGGCAACAGCCGAAGTGGCGGTGGAGGTGACACTTTCTGCTGTTCCTCCTCCGTCGGTGTAACTGGCGGTGACGCTGATCGCAGAACCGACGTCAGCTTGAACAAGCTCA
>Ga0189292_10290_pt1 | contig 19364 bp, 11 predicted proteins | sample UW1oraminimetaG_FD_130317 | JGI IMG/M metagenome (GOLD analysis project Ga0189292, IMG submission 130317) | Marine microbial communities from the Costa Rica Dome - UW179A-orange mini metaG | ecosystem: Environmental > Aquatic > Marine > Oceanic > Photic zone | place: Costa Rica: the Eastern...
CCGGCGGTGGGGCGGCGCGTCACCCTTGGCGCCGGCGTGCCCGGCCTGCCCGCGGGCACATACACCCTGCTGCCTTCCACCTATGCGCTGCTGCCCGGCGCCTTCCGCGTCGAGCTGGGCGCGCAGGGCTTCGCCGATGCGCCGGCGGCGCGCACGCGCGGCGGCAGCTGGGTTGCCAGCGGCTGGCTCGGCACCAGCGGCACCGGCCAGCAGGCGGTGCTGGCCAACCGGCTGCTGATCACGCCGGGCGACGTGGTGCGGCGCCATGCGCAGTACAACGAGACTTCCTATAACCGCTTCGTGGTGGCCGACGCCGCGCGCACGGGCGTGATGCGCGCCGGCCTGACCGTCGACGCCGGCACGCTGCAACTGGCGCTGAAGGCCGGCGCCGGCATGGACGGCCAGGCCGCCTTGCGCTTTGCCGGCAGTACCCGCTTCGGCGTGCCGTCAGACAGCGGCGGCTACGCCGGCGCCCTGGTGGTGACCGGCCCGGCGGCCGGGTTGGAGATCCTGGCGCCGGGCCAGGCGCCCACGCTGGGGGCGCAGGCCGCGGCCGTGTCGGCCGCCGACCTCAACGCGCTGGCGCCCGCCGCCATGTTCCTGGGCGCGAGCAAGATCAATTCCGCCGCGGGCATGCGCCTGTCGGGGCCGACCGGCACCCTGCTGGTGCGCAGCGGCGTCGAACTGTCGGCGCCGGAGCTGTTCCTGTACACCTCGGGCAGCGGCCGCGGCATCGTGGTGGAATCCGGCGCGACCCTGACCACCTTGGGGCGCGGCGCGGTATCGCGCGATGCGCGCGACGGTCTTTACTACGTCACCGACTTCGGCGGCGTCCTGGCGCTGTCCAACGGCCTGGTGAATCTGCTGCCGGTGGGCGACAGCGCGCCGGCGGCCATCGACGTGGGCGCCTGCCTGGCCAATTGCGCCGGCTCGACGCGTCTGCTGTCCGAAGGGTCGATCAGCGCGGCGACCAACGGCGCCTTTACCTTGCGGGACTCGGTGCTGTACGGCACCCGCAACCTGGCGCTGAGCGTCTCGGCCGTCAACCTGGGCAGCGCCGAAGCGCTGGCGCGGGCCGGCGCCGCCGGCAAGCTGCCGCCCGGCATGGGCCTGAACCAGAATGTGCTGGCCAACCTGCTGCGCGGCAACAGCGCGCTGGGCGCGCCGGCGCTGGAAAGCCTGATCCTGACCGCGGGCGAATCGGTCAACGTCTACGGCAGCGTGGCGCTCGACGCGCGCGGCGCGGGCGGTCGGTCGCTGCAGCGCCTGGTGCTGGGCGCGCCCGCCATCTACGGTTATGGCGCGGCGGGGGACGTGGCGACCATCGCCGCGAACGAATTCATCTGGGCCGGGTCGATCCCGGCCGACCGCAGCGGCAACGTGCCGTTGGGCTCGTCGAAACCGCAGGCGCCGGGCGGCGCCATCCTGGATCAGTTGGGGCACGGCCGGTTGAACATCGCCGCCGACGTCATCCGGCTGGAAGCGTCGCCGCTGCAGCTGCCGTCGCCGATGGTGGCGGCCAACCGGCTGGCGCTGGGCTTCTCGGCCGTCACCCTGGACGCCGCGCGCATGATCACCGGCAGCGCCAAGGGCGGCGTCGCGGTCTACCACGAGCAGGACGGCTACACCGCCGCCGACGGCTGGCGCTATCGCGGCGGCGACCTGCTGATCCGCACGCCGCTGCTGACCGGCGAGGCCGGCGCCGACCTGGCATTCAAGGCGGGCGGCGCGCTGCGTGTCACGGGCACCGGCGCGGCGCCCGAAGCGCGCAAGGCGCTGGGCGCCAGCCTCAGCCTGTCCGGCGGCAGCGTCGCCGTGGATACCGCGGTGGTGCTGCCCTCGGGCAAGCTGGCCATCAAGGCCGACGGCGACATCGCCCTGGGCGCCGGCGCGCGCATCGACCTGGCCGGCCGCGAGGTGCCGCTGTTCGATGTCGCCCGCTACAGCTGGGGCGGCGACCTGGAATTGCACAGCGTGGCGGGCAACATCACGCTGGCGGCAGGATCGGTCGTGGACCTGTCGGCGCGCCACAACCGCGGCGGCCGCCTGCAGGCCATCGCGCTGGGCGCCGACGCGGGCCGCATCGACCTGGCCGGCGCCGTGCTCGGCTCGGCCTCGGGCCTGTACGACGCGGGCGGCACGCTGGTGCCGTACGACAGCGCCGAAATCGTGCTGCGGGCGCAATCGCTGGTGGATTTCGCCGGCCTGAACACCCGCCTGAACAATGGCGGCGTGACCGGCGCGCGCCGCTTCCAGATCAAGCAGGGCGATCTCACCGTCGGCGACGAGGTGCGGGCGCGCCATGTGGAGATCGTGCTCGACGGCGGCAGCCTGACGGTCAATGGCCGCATCGACGCCAGCGGCCAACAGGTCGGCAGCATCCGCCTGGCCGCCAGGCGCGACCTGATCGTCAACGGCCTGCTCGACACTCACGCCACCGGCCTGCGCGTCGACAGTTACGGCCAGGTCATCGACAGCGCCAACCGCGCCATCGTCGACCTGACCGCGCGCGAAGGCACGCTGACCTTGGGCGCCGGCGCGCGCGTGGACCTGCGCGCGGGCACCGAATCTCCGCGCCAGGATGGCGTCGCGCGCGGCACGCTCGACCTGAACGCACGCCGCCTGGGAGGCGGCGCCGAGCGCGGCGCGATGGCCGGTTCCGGCGACGGCGCCAACGACGTGGCGCTGGTGGTGGCGGGCGCGCCTTCCATCCTGGGCGCCCGGACCGTGGCGGTGAACGCTTTCCGCCGTTACGACGACGCGCCGCTGGCCAGCGCACCGGACGTCAACGGCAAGCGTCCGCAGGAAATCACGCAGGGCTATCTCGACGGCATCGACCGCGAGAGCCAGGCCTTCATGCATGCCGCGCTGGGCAACGCGGCGCTGGGCGCGCGCCTGGCGGGCCTGGCCGGCTACCGTCTGCGGCCTGGCGTGGAGGTCGCGAGCGCCACGGCCGATGGCGATTTGAGCGTGGTCGGCGACCTGGACCTGTCGAACCACCGCTATGGCCCCAATGCCGACCGGTTCACGCCGGCTTTGCGCGGCTATGGCGAACCGGGCGTGCTGGTGTTGCGCGCCGGCGGCAACCTGAACCTGTACGGCAGCATCAACGACGGCTTCGCGCCGCCGCCTGATTCCCCCGACGACGCTTCCGGCTGGAAGCTGGTCGAGGGCCGCCTGCCCACCACGCCGCTCACCCCGGTCACGCCGTTCGGCGAGGACCTGGTGGTGCCGATCGGGGGCATCAGCCTGGAAGCCGGCACGCGCTTCCCGGCCGGCCGGGCGCTGAACTACGACCTGTCGGCCAAGGCCGCGACCCTGCCCGCGGGCACGGTGCTGCCGGTCGCCATGACGCTGGACGCACCGGTGACCCTGCCTGCCGGCCTGGTGCTGACCGGCGACGTGACCGCGGCCGACGGCAGCGTGCTGCGGGCCGGCACGGTGCTGGCCAATGCGCTTGCGCTGCAGGCGGGCGCCAAGCTGGGCGCCGGCTTCGTGCTGCGCTCGCAGGCCGCGATGCGCGCTTTCATCTGGCCCAAGGGCGTGGCGCTGCCGGCGATGCTGGAGGCCGCGACCCGCGTGACCCTGGCGCAAGGCGCGATCATCCCGAGCCAGACCCGCGTGGTCCTGCTCAATGGCGAGCCGGTGAACCTGCGGCCGCAGGGACCCGACGGCAAGCAGGGGCGCAACTGGGCGCTGGCGCCCATGCTGGGGCCGGGCGCGACCGCCTGGGACCTGACGCTGGTGGCGGGCGCCGACCTCGCCTCGGCCGACCTGCGCGCGCGCAACGTGCTGGGCACCGGCGACATCGTGCTGGCCGATACGCACCATGGCGTCGCGGCGCGCGCCAAGGAAACGATCACGACCGTCTTCATCGGCGACCTGATCATCACGCGCCAGTTTGTCGAGGACTGGGGCGAATCGGAAAGCCTGATCGGCCGGCTGGCCAAGGAAGTCGCCGCGGAAATGGGCTTCGGCGGCGAGGCCGACCTGTGCGGCATGTCGCCCGCGTATTGCGCGCCGGCGCCGCGCCGGGTGTCCGAAGCGGGGTCGGTGCGCTGGCATGGCGACGCCAGCTGGGCCGGCCGCACGGTCGACGAACTGGCCGCGCTGCTGGGCAAGACCGCGGACGAGGTCTGCGTCGACGCCAGCTATTGCGTCGGCGGCAAGGCCGAGACCACCATCACCCGCGAGTATCGCTACGGCTTCGGCTCGCCGGCGTTCAGCGTGCTGCGCACCGGCGCCGGCGACCTGACCCTGCTGGCTGGCCGCGACGTGGCCATGACGTCGATGTATGGCGTCTACACGGCCGGCGCGCCCACGTCGCTGGGCGCGCGCGACGCCGACTACAACCTGGCGCGTGGCCATGACGGCAAGTTCGGCGGCCCGCTGGGCATGATCCTGGACGACCACAAGTACGACGCGGCCATGGCCGCCTACCGCGCCTGGTATCCCGACGGCGGCGGCAACCTGGTGGTGCAGGCCGGCCGTGACATCCACGGCGACGCCTGGGCCAGGGAAACGCTGACCGCGGGCAAGGATGACACGCTGGGCGGCCGGGCCCATTACGCCAGCGCGACGACCGGCAACTGGCTGTGGCGCCAGGGCGTGATCGGCATGCCCGGCGTGGCGGATATCGCGCCGGCCTGGTGGATCAACTTCGGCACCTACGTGTCGGGCGGCAGCGTCTCCGAGCGCGAACCGCGCCTGGTCGGCTTCACCGGCTTCGGCACACTGGGCGGCGGCAACGTCAGCATCAGCGCCGGGCGCGATGCCGGCGTGCGCGATGCGCGCGGCGACGCGCTGGCGGCGCAGGGCGGCGTCGTGCCGCGCACGCAGGGCCTGAGCGCCGCGGTCGGCGGCACCGGCCGGCTGGTCGATGGCAAGCTGGTGCTGACCGGCGGCGGCGATCTCGACCTGCGCGTCGGCGGCAGCCTCAATCCCGGCCTGCGGGCCACGCAGATGTCGACGCTGTTCACCAGCGGCTCGGGCGGCGGCGATAACCTGGACCTGAACGGCGTGCTGGTTAACCTGCGCGGCCGGCTGGTCCTGGATGCCGGCCAGGTCGGCGGCCTGTCGCCGAAGTTCGGCGATGGCGCCGGACTGCGCGCGCCCGATCCGTTCGCGCTGGCGGGCGGCGTGCCGCTCGGCGCGCCGCGCCTGGTGCTGGGCGACGCCACCGCCTGGATCGACACCCGGGGCGACCTGGTGCTGGGCGCCGTCAGCGACCCGGGCCGCGTGGCGCCCCTCAATAGCAGCCCCTACCTGAAGGCCGGCGCCACCACGGCGACGCCGGGCGGCGCGGAATCCTGGTTCACGCTCTGGACGCCGGCGACGGCGGTCAACCTGTTCTCGGCGGGGGGCAACCTGTCGCCGATGTCGGCGTCCAACAGCCTCTCCTTGGGCAGCGAAGTGGCGGCAGAGAGCCCGGGTGGCCAGGCCAAGGCCAACTATTACGTCTATCCGTCCATCCTGCGCGCCGTGGCCGCAGGCGGCAATATCGTGCTGGCGCCCGGCGTCGGCAACGCCGCCACCGCCAACACCATCCTGCTGCTGGCGCCGTCGGCCGGCGGCCAGCTCGAACTGCTGTCGGCCGGCTCCATCCTGGCCCAGGGCGGCCATGCGGTGTCGATGTCGGGCGCCGACACGGCCCTGCCGACCCCGATGCGGCCCGCGTTCACGGCCTACGCCCTCGACGGCGGCGGCGCGCCGCAGCTCGGCAACCGGGCGGCGGACGGCGGCGTGGTGGCCGAATCCGCGAGCAGCAAGCCGTTGTTCGTGTTCGGCCCCAACACCGCCACCGATCGCAGCCTGCACCCGGACAACGGTCCGGTCGCGAGGTTCTATGCCGTGAATGGCGATATCGTCGGCCTCAGGAGCGGCGGCGTCTCGACCCTGGTCAATATCGCCAACGAGCCGGAACGCCGCGTGCTGTCCTGGCACGAGGCGGCCTTGCCGGTCTCGGTGCGCGCCGGCCGCGACATCCTGAAGCTGGACGTGACGGCGCTGCACAACGATTCACGCGACCTGTCGCTGATCCTGGCGGGCCGCGACATCGTCTACGCCAACGCGCAGGTGGCCGGTCCCGGCACCTTGCTGGTGCAAGCCGCCCGCCAGGTGCGGCAGGACGACGCGGCCAGCGTGCGCAGCCTGGGCGCCATCGTGCGCGGCGACGCCCGGCCGGGCGCCGACATCGCGGTGCTGGCCGGCGTCGGCGCGGCGGGGCCCGATTACGAGGGCTTCCTGGCGCGCTATCTGGACGCCGAGCGGGCCCTGCCGGCGGGGGCCGGCCTGGCCTCGCGTCCCGACAAGGTGGCGCGGGCCTATGGCGGCGAGCTGACGCTGGCCGACTGGCTGCGCGAGCGCTTCGGCTACAGCGGCGACGAAGCCGGAGCGCTGGCGGAACTGGCACGCCAGCAGTCGCTGCGCGACGCCGATTCCGACCGGGCGCGGCGCGACCTGGCCCGCGATTTCGCGCAGGACAGCGGGCTCTACCTGGTGAACTGGCTGCGTACCCGACACGGCTACGCGGGCGGCGAGGCCGGCGCGCGCGCCGCGCTCGAGGCGCTGCCGTCGGCCGAGCGCGGCATCTATGCGCGCCAGCTGTTCTTTGCCGAACTCAAGCTCGGCGGGCGCGAGTACAACGACGACGCCAGCGCGCGCTTCGGCAGCTACCTGCGCGGCCGCCGCGCCATCGCCGCGCTGTTCCCGGCGGTCGATGCCAACGGCGCGCCGATCCGCTATGACGGCGCCTTCACCATGTTCGGCGGCGCCGGGCTGCGCACCAATTTCGGCGGCAACATCCAGCTGCTCACGCCGGGCGGGCAGCAGGTGCTGGGGGTCGAGGGCGTGGCGCCGCCTGCCAGCGCCGGCATCGTCACGCAGGGGCAGGGCGACATCCAGCTCTATGCGCTGGGCAGCGTGCTGCTGGGACAGAGCCGCATCATGACCACCTTCGGCGGCCACATCCAGGCGTGGTCGGCCGAGGGCGACATCAACGCCGGTCGCGGCGCCAAGACCACCGTGCTGTACACGCCGCCCAAGCGCGTCTATGACGCCTACGGCAACGTCACGCTGTCGCCCACGGTGCCTTCCAGCGGCGCGGGAATCGGCACGCTGGCGCCGATTCCCGAGGTGCCGGCGGGCGATGTCGACCTGATCGCGCCACTGGGCACCATTGACGCGGGCGAGGCCGGCATTCGGGTGTCGGGCAACGTCAACGTGGCGGCGCTGCACGTGGTCAACGCGGCTAACATCCAGGTGCAGGGCGACAGCAAGGGCGTGCCGGTGGCGGCGACGGTCAACACCAATGCCCTGTCCAGCGCCAGCGCCGCGGCCTCGTCGGCCTCCAGCGCGGCGCAGGACGTGATGCAGCGCGACCGGGCCGCGGCGCGGCAGTCGATGCCCTCGATCATCTCGGTGCAGATCCTGGGCTACGGCGACGAGCAGCCGCCGGCCGGCGCGCGGCCGCCAGGCCCCGCGGCCAACGCCGGCCAGGATCCGCTCTACCGCGCGGACAGCGTGTTCCAGATGGTCGGCGACGGGCCGTTGACGACGGCGCAGCAGGCCGCGCTGACGCCGACCGAACGGCGCAACTGGCAGCCATGACCGCCGCCCTGTTCGACGCGCGCCCGGCCCCGGGCGGGGCGCGCGCCGCCAACGCGGGCGAGCCGACCGCGCTGCAGCGCTTCATCGCCAGCCACTACGACGACCTGCGCTGTCGCCTCGTGACCTACCTGGGCTGCGAGGACCTGGCGGGCGACAGCCTGCACGACGCCTGGCTGCGCCTGGCTTCCTGCGGAGCGCGCGAGGTGAGCAACCCCGGGGCCTATGTCTTTCGCATGGCCTGCAACCTGGCCATCGACGGCATGCGCCAGGGCTGGCGGGAGATTGGCCAGGAGGGCGACGAGCAAGGCGTCTACGCCGACGAGGCGCCGGGGCCGGCTCAGGTGGCCGAGGCCCGTTCCGAACTGTTGTCGTGCCTGCGCGCGATGCAGGGGCTGCCGAGCCGGCGCCAGGCGATCCTGCTGGCGCGCAGCGTCGAGGACCTGTCGCCGCGCGAGGTGGCGACGCGCTATGGCATCAGCGTGGATCGTGTCGGCGGGGAAGTGAAGCGGGCCCGCCAGGCGCTGGCCGCGCCGTCCTGGGCGCGCGCCAGCCGCCTGTCCGCGCAGCCTGCGTGAGGTCAGACCGGCCCGGCCGCGCCCTGTTCCTGCTTGGCCAGTTCCTTGATGCGTTCCTGCACCTTTCTGGCGACTTCTTCCTTCTGCGCGGGCGTCATCGCGGCATATTGTTCCTTGGTGATGCCGAGCGACTGCAGGATCTGCGTGAACAGGCGTTCCGCCGGCGACATCGTCAGGTAATCCTGCAATTCCTGCTCGGCGTCGGACGGCCCCTGGGCGGCCAGGCCCAGCTTGTGGCGGCTGGCGTCCGCGTCCTGCGCGTCCTGCAGCGTCGCGGCGAACGATTTGCCGCCGGCGCCGGCGGCCATGGCCGGCTTGCCGGCCCAGGCGCCCAGGGCGCTGCCTGTCGATTCGACTTTGTTCACAGTCCATTCTCCGGTGATTGGTTCACCCGGCATTAGACGGCGGGGGCGTCGTCCTCAATGTTCCGAATTTGGCGGTGAACCTGGCCCTTACTTGCTGTTTGACGACCGGCTGGCGCATCCGGCATTGCCGTCCCGCCTGCGCATGCGGGGGAGGGGGGGATGCCGCCACGCCGCCGTATACTCGATACGCAGTTTCAAGCGACTCATCGCGATATGAGTTTTTTCTCAACATAGGGGAACCGCCGGGGATGACCGACAAGGCCGCCAAATCGCTGTCGCTCAAGCAGCTGGAATTGTTCATCGCGCTGGCGTCCTCCGACAATATCGCCAGCGCCGGCGCGCGCCTGGGCATGACGCCGTCGGCCACCAGCCACGCGCTGAAGACGCTGGAACTGACGCTGGGCGCGCCCTTGCTCGACCGTAATGTCAGCGGCGTGCAGCTGACCTACGCGGCGCAGCAGATCCTGCCGCACGTGCGCGACATCTTCACATCCTTGCAGGTGGTGCGCGCCACCGCCAGCGCCAGCGCGGGCCTGCGCGCCGGCCTGCTGACGCTGGGGTCGCTGGGGGCCAGCTCGTCGCTGAACATCCTGCCGCCGCTGCTGGAGATGTTCAAGGCGCGCTATCCGGGCGTGGACGTGTTCGTGACCGAGAAGCCCGACCCGGAGATGGAGCGGGCGCTGGTCGAGCGCCGCATCGAGATCGGCGTGGTGGCGCTGCCCAAGCCGGACTTCGACACGCTGCCGCTGGTCACCGACGAACTCATGGTGGTGCTGCCCGTGGGCCATCCGCTGGCGCGGCTCGCCGTGATTGGCGTCAAGGATCTGGCCGACTATCCGCTCATCATGACGCGCGCCGGCTCGCAGCCGGTGATCACGCGCATGTTCGAGCGCGCGGGCATCGCGCCGCGGATCGCGCACGACCTGTCGCAGATCATGTCGATCCTGGAATTCGTCGCGCGCGGCCAGGGCATCTCGGTGCTGGCGTCGCTGGTGCTGCCGCGGCGTTACGACGGCCTGGTCTACCGCAAGATCAGCCCGGCCGCCAAGCGCCGCATCGGCCTGGCCTGTCTGAACGAAAGGAAACTGTCGCCGGCCGCGCACGCCTTCTGGGCGATGGTGCGCGAGGCCGCGCCGGGCCTGACCTTTCCCGTGATGTAGGCGCGCGCCTTCTCAGGCGGGGCGCTTGCGGGCCAGCGACTTGGCCAGTTTCCAGAACGCCGCGGCCGCAGGCGAGAGCCGGCCCTCGTTGAGGCAGGCCAGCCCGACCCGACGCGCGGTCTGCGGCGTCAGCGGCTTGTAGACCACGCCATCGTATTTCGCGGGCAGGGCCAGCGCCGCCACCACCGAGATGCCTTCGCCGCGCGCGACGAAGTCGAGGATGGACAGCATCTGCGATAGTTCGTGCGTCACCTTGAGCGTGACGTCGGCGCGGCTGAACATCCTGGCCACCAGGCCCTGCGAACCCGCGTGGGTCAGGATGAAGGGGAACTGCGCCAGCCGCCTGACCTCGATCGTGTCGCAGGCGGCCAGCGCGTGGTCCGCGGGCACCACCGCGACCAGTTCGTCGTGGGCGATGGCCAGGGTGTCGAACCGCGGCTTGGGCAGCGTGACCACGCCGATCTCCAGGCGGCGTTCGATCAGGTCCTGCTCGATCTCGGCGTCGGCCTTCTCGAACACGCGCAGGTCGATGCCGGGATAGCGCTGGCGGAATTGCCGCAGCAGCGGCGGCAGCAGCCGCAGCGACGAACTCAGGCCGAACGAGCCGATCTTCAGCACGCCGCTTTTGAGCCCCTCGCTGGCGCTGGCGGTGGCCTGTATCAGCTGCAGGGCCGCGAACAGGTCGCGCACGTGCGGCAGGATCTGCTGCCCGGCGTGGCTCAGTTCGAGCTGCGGCGCATTGCGGTCGATCAGCATCACGCCCAGCGTGGACTCCAGCGCGCGCAGCGCGTGGCTGGTGGCCGACGCGGTCATGCCGATCTTGGCGCCGGCGCTGGCGATGCCGTCGGCGCCGGCCAGGGATAACAGCAATTCCAGCTGGCGCAGCGTGGGCGCGTTGGGACCGAGAGTGGGAGTCATGTTGAATTCAAATTCAATTGAGATTGAATCATGTGAATTCTAGACTGATTTCTCCCATCCAGGACCGCGCCCCATGTTCGCTCCCATCATTTCCGGTTTGCGTCTGTCTCCCATCCAGGTCATGGCGGAGAAGACCCGCCAGGCCATCCAGCAAGGGCACAGCGTCATCGACATGACGCTGGGCGAGCCCGACTTTCCCACGCCCGCCCATATCGGCGAGGCAGCCATCCAGGCGATCCACGCCGGCCAGACCCGCTACACGCCGATCAACGGCACCCACGCGCTGCGCGAGGCCATCACCGCCAAGTTCCGGCGCGACAACGGCATCGACTGTTCGATCGCCGAGATCAGCGTGGGCTGCGGTGGCAAGCAGGTCATCTACCAGGCCTTCCTGGCCACGCTGGCGGCGGGCGACGAGGTCATCATGCCGGCGCCGTACTGGGCCTCGTACCACGACATCGTGGCGATGAACGGCGGCGTGTTCCGGCCGATCATGACCACGCCGGAAACGGGATACGCGCTGCGCGCCGCGGATCTGGACGCGGCGATCACCGCCCGGACCAAGTGGCTGGTGCTGAACTCGCCCAGCAATCCGAGCGGCACCGCCTATGGCCGGGCGCAGCTGGCCGAGTTCGCCGAGGTCATCCGCAATAGCGCCAACCAGCGCTTCTTCATCCTGGTCGACGACATCTACGAGCACATCCTGTACGACGGCCGCGCGTTCCACACGCTGGCGCAGGTGGCGCCGGACCTGGCCGACCGCATCCTGACCGTCAACGGCGTCTCCAAGGCCTACGCCATGACCGGCTGGCGCCTGGGCTACGCTTGCGGGCCGCGGCCGCTGATCGACGCCATGACCAAGGTGCAAATGCAGATCAATTCGCACACCTCGTCCGTGTCGCAGGCGGCGGCGGTGGCGGCCTTGAACGGCCCGCTGGACGAGGTGCGGCGGCGCTGCGCCATCTTCCAGCGGCGCCGCGACTTCCTGCTTGGCGCCTTCGGGCGCATCGACGGCCTGCGCACCCCCACGCCCGAAGGCGCGTTCTACCTGTTTCCGGACGCCCGCGCCTATCTGGGCCGCCAGACCCCGGCCGGCGTGGCGCTGGACGACGACGTGGCGCTGGCCGCCTATCTGCTCGACAACGGCGTGGCGGTGGTGCCGGGTTCGGGCTTCGGCATGCCGGGGTTCCTGCGGCTCTCGTACGCCACCTCCGACGACAACCTGCGCATCGCCGCCGAGCGCATGACGCATGCCTTGAACAACCTCGGTTAATTCCGCTTCCAGATCAACATCGCCCTTCAGGAATCATCATGTCTACCGTTTCCCAAGTCATCGGCCGCCGTCTCCATGAGGCCGGCTGCCGCCACGCGTTCGGCATTCCCGGCGGCGAGGTGCTGTCGGTCATGCGCGGCCTGGACGAGGCCGGCGTGAAGTTCACGCTGGTCAAGCACGAGAACGCCGGCGGCTTCATGGCCGAAGGGGTGTTCCATCGTTCGGGCGCGCCCGGCGTGCTGGTCGCCACGCTCGGGCCGGGCGTCGCCAATGCGGTCAACGTGGTGGCCAACGCCTTGCAGGACCGCGTGCCGATGCTGTTCATCACCGGCTGCGTCGACGAGGACGAGGCCGCCACCTACACGCACCAGGTGTTCGACCACGCGGCGCTGATGCGGCCGATCACCAAGGCGTCGCTGCGCATGACGGCGGGCGCGGCCGAGGCCATCATCGACAAGGCCCTGGCCATCGCCATGGACGATCCGCCGGGGCCGGTGCACATCGACGTGCCGATCTCCGTGGCCATCCAGGAAGCCGCGCCGGCCCGGGGCGCGCGGCGCGTGGCGCCAGCGCCGGCGGCGCCGGCCGCGACCGAGGCCTTAGAACAGGCGCGCGCCTGGCTCCAGGCCGCCCGGCGGCCGCTGATCATCGCCGGCGTCGAGGCCCTGCATCATCACGCCGAGGAAGAGATCCGCGCGCTGGTGCACGACCTGAAGATCCTGCTAGTCACGACCTACAAGGGCAAGGGCATTGTCGACGAGCGCGACGACCTGGTCATCGGCGGCATGGGCCTGTCGCCGCAGGCCGACAAGCTCGTGCTGCCGCTCATCCGCGATGCCGACGTCATCGTGCTGGCCGGCTACGACCCGATCGAGATGCGCGTCGGCTGGCGCAACATCTGGGCCGACGACGCGCGCGTGATCGAGGTGTCGGCGACGCGCAATACCCATTACATGCACCAGTCGGCGCTGACGTTCGTGGGCGACATCGGGCACAGCCTGGCCGCGCTCGGCGCCGGGCTCGCCGGGCAGTCGCAGTGGACGGCGGCCGGCGTGGCCGACCTCAAGCGCGCCATCGCCGCCATCTACCGCGCCGACGAGGAATGGGGCCCGGCCGCGATCGTCGACGTGGCGCGCGCCGAGCTGCCCGATAACACCGTGGCGTCGGTCGACAGCGGCGCCCACCGCATCCTGCTGTCGCAGGTCTGGCAATGCTACGAGCCGCGCTCGCTGATGCAGTCGTCGGCGCTGTGCACCATGGGCTGCTCGCTGCCGCTGGGCATCGGCGCCAAGCTGGCCGATCCCGCGCGGCCGGTGGCCGTGTTCACCGGCGACGCCTGCCTGGAGATGACGCTGGGCGAGCTGGCGACGGCGCGCGACGCGCGGGCGCCGGTGATCGTGTTCGTGTTCGCCGACGAATCGCTGTCGCTGATCGAGATCAAGCAGCGCGCCAACGGCCAGCCGAACCTGGGCGTCGATTTCGACGGCACCGATTTCGCCGAGGTGGCGCGCGCCATGGGCGGCCTTGGTTTCGACGTCAGGAGCCGTGTCGAGCTGGCCGCCGCGATCCGCGAATCGCTGGCGTCCTCGCGCTTCTCGCTGATCTCGTGCCGCATTCCGAGACAGGCCTACGACGGACGCATCTGAGCCGCGCGTTGACGACCAAGCCCCTTTCGCGAGGGGCTTTTTCATAACCACAAGGGGAAACAACCATGAAGCGTCGCAGTTTCATCAAGGCATGCGCGATCTCGATGGCCGCCGCGCCAGTGGTGCGGGCGGGCCAGGACCGGGTCATCCGGATCATCGTGCCGTTCGCGCCCGGTGGCTCGGCGGATCTGATTCCGCGCCTGGTGGCCCAGGCGATGGCCGAGAGCCTGGGCGACACCGTCATCGTCGAGAACAAGGCAGGCGCGGGAGGCGCGGTGGGCACGCTGTACGTGTCGCGGTCGGCGCCGGACGGGCTGACGCTGGGCGTGGCCACTGTCAGCACCCATGCGATCCAGCCGGCCGTCATGGCTCGTCCCGGCTACCACCCGCTGCGCGACTTCTCGCCGATCTCCAACCTGGCCGACGTGCCCAACATCATCTCGATCAACCCCAAAGTGCCGGCCGGCGACATGGCGGCGTTCATCGCCCTGGCCAGCCGTCCGGATCAGGACCTGATGTTCGGCTCGCCGGGCGTCGGTTCGCTCGGGCACATGATGGGCGAACTGTTCGTGCAGGCGACGGGCGCGCGCCTGCGGCATGTGCCATATCGTGGCGCGGGGCCGGCATTGCAGGACGCCATCGCCGGCCACGTGACGGTGCTGTGCGACAACCTGCCGGCCTCGCTGCCGCACGTCCAGGCCGGACGGTTGCGCGGGCTGGCGGTGGCGTGGCCCGGGCGCCTGGCGCAATTGCCGGACGTGCCCACCTTCGCGCAGACGGGCATCGCGGTGTTGAACGACCCGGCCTGGTTCGGTCTGGTCGGGCCGGCTGGCATGGCGCCGGCGCAGGTGGCGCGCTTGCAGGGTGCCGTGGCCGCGGCGCTGGGTCGTCCCGAGGTGGCGGCCCGGGTCGCCGAGCTGGGCGCGGTGCCGCGCGCCAATGCGCCGGCCGAGTTCTCGGGGCAGATCGGCGCCGAGCTGGAAAAATGGCTCGCCGTCGCCCGCAAGGCCGGCATTTCGCTGGAGGCCTGATGGACGCCGCGATCCGCGATTGCAGCGACGCCACGCTGTCCTGGCTGGCGCACCTGGTGGCCTGTGAAACCGTCTCCGGCGCCGCGTCCAACCTCGACCTGCTGCGCCGGGTGGATGGCGCGCTGCGGGGCATGGGCTTCGCCATCCGCTACACCTACAGCCCGGACCGGCAGCGCGCCAACCTGTACGCCAGCCTGGGCGGCGAGGTGGGCGGCGTCCTGCTGTCGGGCCACACCGACGTGGTGCCGGTGGCCGGCCAGGAATGGTCGCGGCCGCCGTTCACGCTGACGCGCGAGGGCGACCGGGTGTTCGGTCGCGGCGTGTGCGACATGAAGGGGTTCCTGGCCTGCGTGCTGGCGGTGCTCGAGCGCCTGGACCGGAAGGCGCTGCGGCAGCCGGTGCACGTGGCCTTCACCTTCGACGAGGAGATCGGCTGCGTCGGCGTGCGCAGCCTGCTCGAAGACCTGCATGTCTTCGGCATCCGGCCCGCGGCCTGCGTCGTTGGCGAACCGACGCGGATGCGCGTGGTGCGCGCCCACAAGGGCCGCCATGCGCTGCGTTGCGCCGTGGTGGGTCGCGCCGAGCATTCATCCTTGAGCGGCACGGGCGTGAACGCGGCCGAAGTGGCATGCGCCCTGGTGGCGGAGATCGCGCGCCAGGCGGACCAGTTGGCGCGGAGCGAGGTGGACGGGGATTTCTATGTGCCGTATTCGACGCTGGCGGTATGCCGGGTTCAGGCGGGCCAGGCCACCAACGTCATCCCGGAGCGCGCGGAGTTCGATTTCGACCTGCGCTTCCTGCCGTCGGCGGATCCGGACGCGGTGCTGGCGCCGATCCACGCGCATGCCGCCGAACTGCAGCGCCGCATGCGCGCCAGGGTGGGCTCGTCGCGTATCGAGGTGTCGCGGCGCACGGCGGTGCCGGCGCTGTTGCCCACGGCCGCCGAGGAGGCGATCGTCGAGCGCCTGTTCCGGGCCGGGGCCGCGCGCGGCAGCCACGTGGCGTTCACCACCGAGGCCGGGCTCTACCAGGCCGCGGGCATTCCCACGGTGGTGTGCGGGCCGGGCGATATCGCCCAGGCCCATACCGCAGACGAGTTCATCACGCTGGCGCAGTTGGCGCTGTGCGAGGACATGCTGGCGCGCCTGCTGGCGCCCTGATGCCGGCCCGGCTCAGGCCTTGCCGCCGGGCGCCTGCCGCTGGCTGCGCCGCTCGGCGCGGCGCCGGCCCAGGTGCATCAGCGCCATGCCGGAAATGGCCAGGGCCGCGCCCAGGAACAGGCTCGGGCTGGTCGCCTCGCTCAGCCACAGGCTGGAGAACAGCACGCCGAACACCGGCACCAGCGTGATGTAGCCGGAGGCCGCGCCGGCGCCCAGCGCCTTCACGCCCTCGAAGTACCAGGCGTAGGCGATGGCGGTGGCGCCGAAGGCCAGGGCGGCCAGGCTGCCCCAGGCCTTGAGCGGCGCATTGCCGAGCGCCTGCCAGGCGGCCGGGCCTTCGACGCCGAGGCTGGTCAGGAGCAGCATCAGCGCGCCGATCACGGTGGTGACCGTGGTGGTGGTCAGCGCGTCCACGCCCTTGAGCACCAGCCGGCCGATCAGGGTGTAGGCGACCCAGCAGGCGACGCAGCCGAGCAGCAGCAGTTCACCGATGCCGAGCGTGCCCGGCAGGGCGGCGCTGGAGCCGCCGCTGATGGCGATGTAGGCGCCGATGGCCGATAGCACCATGCCGGCCAGGATGGCCGGGTTCAGGTGCTCGCGGAACAGGATGGCGGCCAGCAGCAGCGTGGCGCCGGGGTTCAGCGTCACCACGATGGCGGCCTTGCCGGCCGGCACCAGCTGCAGGCTCAGCATGAAAAAGCTCGAATAGCCGAACACGCCCGCCATGGCGGCGGCGCTCAGGCCGAACCACTGGCGTCCGCTCAGCTTCTTCAGGTCGCGCAATGCCGAGGCGCGGTGCATCCACAGCAACAGGACCACGCTGGCGAACAGAAAGCGCAGGCTGGCCGCGGCCAGCGGCGCCATCGATTGGGCCACCACCTTGCCCCACGACCACGACGCGCCCCAGAGCGCGGCCATGCCGACCAGTCGCAGGTGCGTGGCCATCAATGTGTTTTTCATGTGTGGTTCTTGAAAAAAATCTCAATTGAAGGTGAGCGGGGTGAATTCTAGACTGCCCCGACATCACTCATGGAGACAGGCATGCAGTCGTTGACCCCCGGCGCGCTCGATGGCGTGCGCATTCTCGATCTCTCGCGCATCCTGGCCGGTCCCGGCGCCACCCAGCTGCTGGGCGACCTGGGGGCCGACGTGGTCAAGGTCGAGAAGCCCGGGGAGGGCGATGATACGCGCAAATGGGGGCCGCCCTACATCGTCGGCAAGGACGGCCGCGAGACGGACGAGAGCGCCTATTACCTCAGCGCCAACCGCAACAAGCGCTCGATCGCCATCGACATCGCCAGCGACGCAGGTCGCGCGCGGCTGCATCGCCTGCTGGCCCAGGCCGACGTGCTGGTGGAGAACTACAAGGTCGGCGGGCTGGCCCGCCACGGCCTGGACTATGCCGCTTTGCGCGAGCGCTACCCGCGCCTGGTGTACTGCTCGGTGACCGGCTTCGGCCAGACCGGCCCCTATGCCACGCGCGCCGGCTACGACTTCCTGATCCAGGGCATGGGCGGCATCATGAGCCTGACCGGCGAGGCCGAGGGCACGCCGATGAAGGTCGGCGTCGGCATCGCCGACGTCATGACGGGCATGTACGCCGCCGTCGGCATCCTGGCCGCGCTGCGCCACCGCGACGCGACCGGCCAGGGGCAGCATATCGACATCTCGCTGCTGGACAGCCAGATCGCCTGGCTGGTGAACGCGGGCACCAACTACCTGGCGAGCGGCCAGCTGCCCGCGCGCCTGGCCAACGGCCATCCCAACATCGTGCCCTACCAGGTGTTCGCCGCGGCCGACGGGCCGATGATCCTGGCGGTGGGCAACGACGCGCAGTTCCGCCGCTTCTGCGAGGTGGCGCAGATCGAGGACGTGGCGCGCGACAGCCGCTTCAGCACCAATGTCGCCCGCATCCAGCACCGCGAGGCGGTCTGCGAACGGGTGCAGGCGGCGCTGCGCACCCGGCCGCGCGACAGCTGGCTGCGCAGCCTGGAGGCGGTGAACGTGCCCTGCGGTCCGGTCAACACCCTGCGCGACGTATTCGACGATCCCCATGTGCAGGCCCGCGGCGCCCATCTGCGGATGGACTGCGACTGGGCCCGCGACGGCGCGGTGAGCCTGCTGGCGAATCCGCTGAAGCTGTCGGCCACGCCGGTCTCGTACCGGCGCCCGCCGCCGCGGCTGGACGAGCACGTCGACGAGATCCTGCGCGACTGGACGGGCGACGGAACACAGCAGGGCGCCTGAGCGCCGGCCACACAGATCCATTGCAGCAGAAACCAGGCCCCGTTTCGAGGGCCGGTCCACCAGGAGACAGAGATGGACAGGAGACAGTTGTTGTTGCTTGCCGCCGCCGCGCCGTTCGGCCGCGCCCTTGCCGCCAGCGGCTATCCCGCGCAGACGATACGCCTGGTCGCGCCCTACGCGCCAGGCGGCACCGTGGATATCCTCTCGCGCCAGCTGGCCGAGCCGATGCGGGCCGGGCTCGGCCAATCGGTGATCGTGGAGAACCGCGGCGGCGCCGGCGGCACGCTGGGCGCGGACGCGGTGGCCAAGGCGCGGCCGGATGGCTACACCATCCTGTTCGGCGCGGTGCACCACGCGATCGCGCAGTCCGTCTATCCGCGCCTGGGCTACGACATTCGCGACATGACCGCGGTCGGCTTCCTGGGGCGCGTCAACCACGCGCTCATCGTCAACAAGGACCTGCCGGCCAGCAACGTGGCGGAACTGGTGGCGCTGCTCCAGGCCAATCCGGAGAAGTACAGCTACGCCACGCCCGGCGCCGGCACCATGCAGCACCTCATGGCCGAGTACTTCAAGAGCGTCACCGGCACGCAGATGATGCACGTGCCGTACCGCGGCTCGGCGCCCGCCATCGTCGACATCATTGCCGGCAACGTGCACATGATGTTCGAGACCATGCCGTCGGCCATCCAGCACATCCGCGCCGGCAGCGTGCGGGCGATCGCGGTGACCTCGGCGCGGCGTTCGCCCAGCCTGCCCGACGTGCCGACCGTCGCCGAGAGCGGCGCGGCCAACTACGACGCCACCAGCTGGTACGGCATCTACGCGCCGCCAAAGACGCCCGAAGCCGTGGTCGCGGCCTTGAACAAGGCGATCAACGCGGCGTTCTCCGATCCGGCGTTCGTGACGCGCTGGGTGGAGCTGGGCGCGGACGCCGGCGGCGGCTCGCCGGCCGAGCTGGCGCGGCTGACGCGCGCGGAAGTCGAACGCTGGGCGCAGGTCGCCAGCGGCGCCAACATCAAGGTGGGCTGACGGCCCGCGCCGCGGCAGTTTTTTTCAAGGATGGCAAGGAGTCATCATGGTGGTACTTTCGAAGGAACAATTGGCGCTGCAGCAGCGGGCCCGCGAGCTGGCGCAGCAGGTGTTCAAGCCGACCGCGGCCCAGACCGACCTGAGCGAGCAGTATCCGTGGAGCAATGTGCGGCAATTGTGCGGGCACGGCTTCATGGGCATGACCATCCCGCGCGAGTACGGCGGGCAGGGCCGCAGCCATCAGGACACGATCATCGTGGTCGAGGAAATGGCCAAGGCCTGCGCCACCATGGGCCGCATCGCGGTCGAGGCCAACATGGGCGCGATCGGCGCGATCATGCAGTACGGC
>Ga0189292_10292_pt1 | contig 19267 bp, 16 predicted proteins | sample UW1oraminimetaG_FD_130317 | JGI IMG/M metagenome (GOLD analysis project Ga0189292, IMG submission 130317) | Marine microbial communities from the Costa Rica Dome - UW179A-orange mini metaG | ecosystem: Environmental > Aquatic > Marine > Oceanic > Photic zone | place: Costa Rica: the Eastern...
AATCGCTGCTGCAGCGCATCGTCGATACCGGTTCGGAAATCGCCATCATCGATATCACCGGTGTGCCGACGGTCGACACCCTGGTCGCCCAGCATCTGCTGAAGACGGTCACCGCGATTCGCCTGATGGGTGCCGACTGCATCATCAGCGGCGTGCGTCCACAGATCGCGCAGACCATCGTGCACCTGGGCCTGGACCTGCAAGGCATCGTCACCAAGGCCAGCCTGGCCGACGCCCTGGCCCTGGCCCTGCGCCGTTCCGGCCTCACCGTGACGAAGGCCGTCTAATGGTTCGCATACCCATTCTGCGGATGGGCGAGTTTCTGCTCGTCACCATCCAGGTCGACATGCACGACCAACTGGCGATGACCCTGCAGGACGACCTGGCCGAACGCATCAGCGCGACGTCGGCAAAGGCCGTGCTGATCGATATCTCCGCACTGGACATGGTCGACTCCTTCATCGGCCGCATGATCGGCACCATCTCCGGCCTGTCACGGATCATGGACGCCGAGACCGTAGTGGTCGGCATGCAGCCGGCCGTGGCCATCACCCTGGTCGAACTCGGTCTCGAACTGCCCGGCGTCAGCACCGCGCTGAACGTCGAGCGCGGCATGCAGCTGCTGCGCGCCCGCGTGGCCGCGCAATGATCGTGCGCAGCAGCGGCAGCCAGCCGGTGCGCCTCGAACAGGATGTCGTGCTGGCGCGGCAGACCGTGCGCAAGCTGACCCAGGAATGCGCCATGCGCCTGATCGACCAGACCAAGCTGGTCACGGCGGTCAGCGAGCTGGCGCGCAACACCGTGGTCTACGGCGGCGGTGGCGACATGGATTGGCAGCTGATCGAGGATGGCACGCGGGTCGGCGTGCGCCTGACCTTCCGCGACGAAGGCCCGGGCATCGCCGACATCAAGCTGGCCATGACCGACGGTTGGACATCCGGTAGCGGCCTCGGCCTGGGGCTGACCGGCGCCAAGCGGCTGGTTGACGAGTTCGAACTCGACAGCACGGTCGGCGCGGGCACCCGAATCACCATCACGCGGTGGACATGAACGTTCAGGGAAGCGTCACCCAGGTCCTGCTGATCGAAGACAACAGCCAGATCGGCCACGCCCGCCGGGTCGCCCAGCGGCTGGCCGAACAGCACGACTTCGACACCACCGATGCCGGGCGCGCCGCCCTGCTCGCCACCGAGCTGGGCAGTAACCTGCTCAAGCACGCCGGGCGCGGCGAACTGCACCTTCGCGTAATTCCTGGACGAGCGGGGTGCGGCGTCGAAATCATCGCGGTCGACCGCGGACCGGGCTTCGACCTCGATCAATGCCTGACCGACGGCTTTTCCACCCGCGGCACCCAGGGCATCGGGCTCGGCGCGCTGGCGCGCCAGGCCCAGGTGTTCGACGCCTATTCCGACGCGCGCGGCTCGGTAGTGCTGGCGCAGCTGTTTCCACGCGGTGTGCAGCCACCGCAGTGGCGCTTCGGCGTCAGCCAACATCCCTACCCGGGCGAAACAGCCTGTGGCGATGTCTGGCATCTGGCCTTCGACGAAGCGCGCTGCAGTGCCCTGGTCATCGACGGCATCGGCCATGGCGAGCTTGCTCAGCAGGCCGCGCAGGCGGGTGCCGTGGCGTTTGCAGAAACACCACTGGATTCACCGTTCACGCTATTCAGCAACATGCACCAGGCCATGAACGGCAGCCGCGGCGGCGCGGCGGCGATCGCCCACTTCGACAGCCAACGGCAGACGCTGGACTTCGCCGGCATTGGCAATATCGGCGCCAGCCTGATCGGCAGTGAGGGTTCGCGCGGCCTGGCCTCGCATCCCGGCATCGTCGGCGTGCGCTTTCGCAAGGCGCATGTCTTCGACTACCCGCTGGGTGAGGCGCGGCTGCTGGTGCTCTACAGCGATGGACTGCAAACTCGCTGGAATCTGCGCGACTACCCCGGTCTCGTTCACCGCCACCCGGCCATCATCGCCGCGCTGCTGCATCGCGACTTCTGCCGCGGTCGCGACGACGTGACCGTGCTGGCACTCAATCTAGAGGCTCCTCGTGGCTGATCCGACGTCCCCCGAGTCCGGCGACGCCGGCCTGCTCGAGCAGTTGCGCCGCGATAACGAGTCGCTGCGCGCCGAGCTCGAAGAAACCAATCAGGGTGTGCTGGCGCTGTATGCGGAGCTGGACACCCAGGCCGAGCAACTGCGCCAGGCGTCGGACCTGAAGAGCCGCTTTCTGTCATACATGAGTCACGAGTTCCGCACGCCGCTGGGCTCGATTCTCAGCATCACCCGCCTGCTCAGCGACGAACTGGACGGGCCGCTGAGTGACGAGCAGCACAAGCAGGTGCGTTTCGTCAGCTCGGCCGCCAGCGAGCTGAGCGAGATGGTCGACGATCTGCTCGACCTGGCCAAGATCGAAGCCGGCCGCGTCAGCATTTCCCCGGCCTGGTTCGACATGCTCGACCTGTTCTCGGCGCTGCGCGGGATGTTCCGCCCCATCGTCGAGGGCTCACCGATCGACCTCATCTTCGAAGAGCCCGAAGGCATTCCGCGGCTCTATACCGATGACAAGAAGCTGGCGCAGATCCTGCGCAACTTCATCTCCAACGCGGTGAAGTTCACGCCCCAGGGGGTGGTGCGCGTGTCGGCACGGATGGAAAACCCGCAGCAGGTCCGCTTCGCCGTCAGCGACACCGGTATCGGCATTGCCCCCGAGCTGCACGACCGGCTTTTCGAAGATTTCGCCCAGGTCGACTCGCCGCTGCAGAAGCGCCTGCGCGGTACCGGCCTTGGCCTGGCGTTGTGCAAGCGCTTCGCCGAACTGCTAGGCGGTCGCGTCGGTCTGGAAAGCGAGCCCGGCAAGGGTTCCGAGTTCTTCGTCATCCTCCCGTTCACGATTCAGCCGGAGAGTTCCGATGGAGCGTGACAGTCTTCTATTGATAGTCGACGACAACGCCACGACGCGTTATGCGATGCGCCGGGTGCTCGAACGCCATGGCTATCAGGTGCTGGAAGCCGGCACCGGCAGCGAAGGCCTGGAACTGGTCGCCAATGCCTCGCCAGATGCACTGATCCTTGACGTTAACCTGCCGGACATGAGCGGGTTCGACATCGCCCGCCAATTACGTGCCGACGCGAGCACCGTACTGCTACCGCTGATTCACGTTTCGGCCGCCTCGATCGAAACCAACGACATCATCACCGGCCTGGATGCTGGCGGCGATGCCTATCTGATTCACCCGGTCGATCCCGACGTGCTGCTGGCGACGCTGCGCACATTGCTGCGAGTGCGCGACACCGAGCGAGCGTTGCGTGATAGCGAAGCGCGCTTCCGGGAAATCTTTATCCATGTTGCAGCACCCATTGCAGTACTCGACGCCGAACTGCAACTGCACGAGTGCAATCATGCGTTCGAACTGCTGATCGGCGCCGCCGGCCGCTCCTCCCCTCTGACAACGTGCTTCGTCCCCGGGCAGGAAGCGATACTCACCGAGCTGCGCACGCATTTGCGGGCAGGCGAGCGCTGGGGGACGCCGCTGCAGATGCTGGTCGACGGCAAGACGCGCGAGACCGAATGGCAGATTTCGCCATACCGCACCCAGGGCCTTGGCCTGGTATTCGTCGAGGACGTAACCGAACAGCGCCACCGCGAGCGAGCTCAGCGACAGGAGATCGCCACTACCACCAGCCAGCTTGCCCACGAGGTCGCCGAGCGGGCGCGCACCGAGGAACAGCTGCTGCAGGCGCAGAAAATGGACGCGCTGGGAAAGCTCACCGGCGGTATCGCCCATGACTTCAACAATTTGCTTACCGGCATCATCACCGGCATCGAGCTGATGAAGCAGCGCATCATCGAAGGCCGCGCCGACAGCGTGCTGCGCTTTGCCGACGCATCCCTCAGCTCGGCGCGCAGTGCCGCATCACTGACCAATCGCCTGTTGGCATTCGCCCGCAAGCAGCCGCTGGATGCACGGGCACTGGACATCAACGAACGCATCCGCTCCCTGGAAGACCTGCTGCGCCGCACAATCGGCGAGCGCATCACGCTGACATTCGACTTCACCGATGAGCCCGCAGTGGCTCGCGTGGACGTCAGCCAGTTCGAGAGTGCCCTGCTCAATCTGGTGATCAACGCCCGCGATGCGCTCCCCGAAGGCGGGCATATTCGCATCAGCACGTTCCCATCGGACGGCAGTCAGAAGCCGGAGCTCGCGGCAGGGCACTACATCGGCCTGTGCGTGAGCGATGACGGCACGGGTATCGAGCCCAGCGTGCTGGACAAGGTTTTCGATCCGTTCTTCACCACCAAGCCCCAAGGTCGCGGCACTGGGCTGGGCCTGTCGAGCATCTACGGCTTTGCCTTGCAGTCAGGGGGTGATGCGAGCATTCGCAGTACGCTTGGCGCCGGTACGGAAGTCACCTTGCTACTTCCCGCGGCCACCGGCGAATTGCCGGCCACGCGCGACACGGCACTCGACAGGTCGACCCATCTCCTCGCCGGTCATGAGCATGTGCTCGTCGTGGAAGACATGCCCAGTGTGCGCATGCTGATCGCCGAAACACTGATCGAGGCCGGCTACCGGTGCAGCCAAGCGGGCGATGTGGAGACTGCCCAGTCTCTGCTGGAGGCCGATCCGTCTATCGACCTGCTGCTGACCGATGTCGGACTACCGCGCCTCTCCGGTCGTCAGCTGGCCGAATGGGCTCGCCGCGAACGCCCGACACTGCCGGTGGTGCTGATGACCGGCTATGCGGAGAACGCATCCAGTCGCGAGGGCTTCGTAGATGAGCGCATGGAACTGGTGCTCAAGCCGTTTGAAGGCGCCGACCTGCTGATAAAGATCCGCGCCCTGCTCGACGAAGCGTGATCGTATAAGCCTCTGCCTGATAGGTGGACAGGCGGGGTGCAGGAGATACTTTCCCCTGGGCAACAAAAAACCCGCCGAAGCGGGTTCTTCTGACCGTTCCGAATCCTTTCGGCTGCCTTCCTGGCGGTGGTCTATCATCCTGATCCTGAGCGCATCCTGCGCTTCAGAGTGGCCACAGATTAATCATCTGCTGGCCGATGCCGAAGGGCAAAAAACTGGGATTCTTGTAAGCCTTTCGCTATAGGCGAAACAATCACCCTGCTCTGCTGTCGCGCGCGCCCCCCCGAAAACCGTGCCTCGATTGCTGGTTATCACGTGGTGCCCAAGCGTCTCCAGGGGCACCACTTCTATTCGGCGGACAAAAGCAAAAAGGCAAAGCTCAAGCTTTGCCTTTTACAAAGCAGGCGGTATTTGAATTAATTTCTTAGGCTAGCCATATCGGGTACAAATATTCATCATTAACAGCCAGTTATCTGGGAATTATCAGCAGGTCCAGATCTTTACTCGCCGCTCGAAATACAGAGAACAATAAAGAACGCTGTACTTATATTTAAATGTGCGTATATTCGCTCCCACTGCTTCGCAATTAACACTTCGACACCCGGCATGATGTTTCTCTGTTTCATCTCCTCGGTTCGTTTTGATTCTCGCTTCTCAGTCTCGGCCCTGAATGCTTCAGTGCTGCAGCCTTAAAACACCTGGGAGATACTCATGTCTACTCGTCAAAATGGCACAGTTAAATGGTTCAACGATGAAAAAGGTTTCGGCTTTATTACGCCGACCGATGGTAGCGAAGATCTTTTCGTCCATTATCGTTCAATCGAAAGCGCAGGCTTTAAAAGCCTGAGCGAAGGCCAAGCAGTTTCTTTCATGGCTACTAAAGGCCAGAAAGGGATGCAGGCCGATCAGGTTCAAGTCTCCTAAGACGCCTGATATAAAAAAGCCCTGCTTCGGCGGGGCTTTTTTTCGTCCGTAATAAATAGCACGGCGATGAATTCGGCTGATTGGATCGATGATAAGTGGCGATTACCAATGCTCACAACTGCCAGGAACGGAGCCGGGGAAAAGACAACAGGACAAGCTCAGACGCACGTACAAACGTGATACGCCAAAAAGCAAAAACCCGCCGAAGCGGGTTTTTTCTGACCTTTCCGAAGTCCCTTCGAGTGCCGTCCTGGCGAATGGTCGATCTTCCTGATCCTGAGCGCTTCCTGCGCTTCAGAGTGTGTGTAGATTAATTACATGCCGCTGACTGCAGAAGTGGCGAACGTCGCAGCTTCTTGTAAGCCTTTCGCTATACCTCTGCGCCGCGGGGAACTTTCGCATTGGTCCTTTGGCCTTCAGCAGCACCAGAACCCCTGGGCTAGAGCCATCGAGAGGCATTCACGTAAATTTTCCTGGCGCCCGCTCCCTGATGACGAACCGGCAGGATGAATGTCTGGCTGATGGCGTATTAGTCCTTGTTGAGGTCAACCAGCGGGGCCTTGCGTGTCTCCGTATCGCGCCCGCCCTGCAACGCTTCGATCTGTTTGCGTGCCTTGTCCACTGCGGCGCTGTCGCCCAACAGCTCGTAACGCACGCGGAAGTGCTTCTGCTCGCCCGGCTCGATCTTCGGCACCAAACCGAGCGGTCGCTGATAACGGCGGTTGTAGGAATAGCTGGTCCCCGGCTCCAGCCCGGTCACATATCCCTGCTTCTCGGTATCTGTGTTCTTCCATAGCGAGAACACCGGCAATTCGCCGGTATTGAAGCCCACACTGACGCCAAGATTGCCGGCCTGGTTGTGCAGCATGGTCAAGGTGTCGCCCTGCTCGTCCGCGTAGGGCACCACGTTGAAGACCGTCTCGTCATAATCCTTGGTTGGGCCGCGGTAGCGTTGCCAGTCACTCAGCTCTTTCGCAGCACGGGCATTGAAGGGTGAGACCTGTTTGACCGGCGCAACGAAACGCGCGCCCTCCTCCAGCAAAGGCGTACCGAAGTTGGTGTGGTACAGCGCCTGATATTCCTTGGAATAGTCACCCTGATTGGTCAGCGTGTCGTGCAGCGAGAAACCGGCACGACCCGGCTCGGTGCTGAGCTCGGTGAGAATCGCGAAGTCGAGTTTCTTGAAGGCCTTCTCCTGCAGCTCGCCTCGCAAGCGAATGGCATAGGGGGGCTTTTCATCGATCTGCAGCACCACGCGCGAGGCCGGAATGTTGGCCGCACGGCCATGCAGCGTGAGTAGTTCGCCGTTGTCCTCGCCGGGATGACCGACCCACTCGAAGCCGCAGCGTGTGACCAGCTCGTTGAAACCCTCCAGCCAGCCCAGCCCGCCTCGCCCATTGAGCTCGATAAAGGCCGGATTGACCACTTCATCCACCGGGGAATCCCAGCCCAGGCGAACGTCGCCCGCGACGGCTTCCAGTACGTTCATGCCGCGCGTGGGCACAACGGTCATGCGCATGGTGCCATTGTCGATCTCGATCAGACTGACGCCTTCCTGCCGGCCGCCATGCAAGGTACGCATGCTGACCGAAAACGGCTTTGGCGCATCGATACCCAGCTGCTCGCTGGTGACGCGCCAGTTTTTCGCGGCTTTGTCGTGGTCGATCAGAACCTGTTCCCAGGCCATGGCAGGGGTGGCCAGGCAGATGCCCAGGCCGAGGAGAAGCTGCAAACGCATCATGGATATTCCTTTGTTGTTATGACTCCTGCTCAAGGTAGCTGAAACGTTTCATCTGGCAAGCCAAAGCGGCCTGGAATGACCAAAGGCGGAAATTGCGATGCCGCGACTCGGGATAGCGCTCAGGTCTTGATGTAGCGACTCGGCTGCCAGTAACCGGTGAGCAACGGAAGGGCGGGGCCATTCCAGCCGCGTTGACGGAGCTGCCTGGCGATCAGAGCGTTCATGATCTTGTGGCCCATCAGCAGCACGCTTTCGTTGGCTTCCGCCAGTTCGATCAAGCGCTCCGCCGCTGCGCTGGCACGCCTGGTGGATTCGCGGATGTGCTCGGTATGGCTGGCGAAGCCCAGGAACCAGGCAGTACGAAACGCCAGCCGCCAGAAGCGCGATGGCAGCAGCGGCAACCCCCAATCCGGGTACGGCAGGTGCGGTTCGGCGAACACCGGATCAGGCACCTCGCAGCAATCGCACTCCAGGTGCGACCGCGATTCGATGCAGCGCTGCAACGAGCTGCAGACCACGATGCCAGCCGAACTTGCGAGCTCGACCAGACTATCGGGGCGCTCGGTGGCAACGACATCGGCAGCGTTGTAGCGCTCGACCCACGTTTTCATGCCCTTGGGGGTGCTCCAGCGCGCCCCGCCATGGTCGGGTCTGCCGTGTCGCACGAGGATGATCTGCATCTACATTTACCGGATACGCAGGCCTGCTCCGCCACGACAAACGCGCGGAAGGAAGCAGGGGAAAGGAGGGCTAACGCATGTCGCCCCGGCACGTGACCGGGGCGATGGTGTCACTTGTCGAGCTCGTCCTGCTTTTCCAGGAATTCCTCTTCGAGCATCGCATCCTTGACGGCCTGGGGCTGTTCATCGAGCAGTGGATCATTCAACTCACCGCTGGACAGTACGCGGGTGTCCAGCTTGCCCATCAGATTTGCCAGCGCATGCTGCATCTTGTCCGCCGCTCCATCGACCGCAAGCTGCAACGATTCGGCCTTGTGCGTCACGGACACGGCCTGATGGCCCTTGGGCCGCGCCTCAATCTGGCAACGCTTGTCATCGGCGCCTGCCTTCTGCGCGTTTTCATCACTGATGTGGACTTCGACACGGGTGAGGAAGTCGTCGAAACGCTCGAGACGATCCTCTACGGTCGAGCCGACCCACTCGTGCAGCTCGACACTGCCGGGAATATGGTTGCTATTGACCTGAACATGCATACGACTACTCCTGATAGATGACGTACCTACTAGGGTTCGAGGCGTGAGCGCCGACGAGGTTCAGCTGCTTCGTCTGGTTGCCGACCGCGGCTCATCCGGCTTGGCGCCAGCGCGGTCGGCCCGTGCGCCGATAAACCAGCCCACCACGCCCCAGACCGCTGCGCATATGGCGCCTACCAGGGCAACCAGCCAGGCGCCGTGGCCGAGGCTGTCGAGCAGGCTCTTAGCCCACCCGCTCAGGGCATCGCCGCCGCGATAGACCACGGTGTCGATGAAGTTCTTAGCCTTGTACTTGCTCTCGGCATCCAACGGCGCGAAGAGCATCTCGCGGCCTGGGCGGACGAATGCGTATTCGCCGATGCGGCGGACGATCATCACCGCGGCCAGCACGGCAAAGGTCGGCGCCAGCGCCAGGCCGATGAAGCCCAGGCAAACCAGTGCCGGCACCGCGGCGAGCAACACACGAACACCCAACCGCTGGGCGATCCGACCGGTGATGAACAGCTGAGATAACAGCGCCCCCGCCTGCACCACAAAATCGATCGCACCGAACACGCGTACCTGCTCGGCGCGACCAGGAAACAGTTCGGCAACCAGCCGTGCCTGCTCGAAGTAGAGAAAGGTGCTGGCGGTCGTAAGCAGCAACACAAAAGCGGCAACACCCAGCAGGTAGCCCGAACCCAACACCCGCGTCAGGCCGCTGAATGGATTGCCGGCAACCGGACGTTTTGGGCTCTCGGCATGTTCGGCACCGGGGCGCCCTGCGCCCAGCAGCTCACGCCACGCCATCAGGTAGTGCTTGATCGCCACTGCCGCTGCCAACAGCATCGCGGCCAGCAACATCAGGCCGAACTGCCCGAGCACACCTACCAGCAACGCACTCAGTGCAGGACCTACCAACCCGCCCACGCTAGCCCCTGCAGCGATGAAAGCGAACAGTCGGCGTGCCTGAGGCGCGTCGAACACGTCGGCCATCAGGCTCCAGGCCACCGACACCACGAACAGGTTGTAGACCGAGATCCACACGTAGAACACCCGCGCCAGCCAAACGCTGTCTCCGAGAAGGAAGAACAGCCCGGCGAACACGAGCAGGTTGACGCAGAAGAAGCCATACACCCAATCGATGTAATGGATCCGCGCCACGCGAGAGTTGAGCCAGGCGAACAATGGCACGGCCACCAGCATGGCGAAGAAGGTCGCGGTGAACAGCCACTGCAGGTTTTCGACGCCGCCCTGAATGCCCATCGACTCGCGAATCGGTCGGAGCATGAAATAGCCGGCGAATAGGCAAAAGAACAGCCCGAACCCGCCAAGCGCCGCGCGCAGTTCGCCGGGACGGGCATTGATCAGGGCGGCGGCGCGTGTGCCTAGCGATGTGAGCATGCGCCCTCCAACAGCTGACTAGAGACCAGGCTTAGCGGAAGGCTTCGACGATCAGCTTTCGCTGGCGCTCATCCGGCAGCCGACCCTGCCCGGCGAGCAGGTTGTCGGCCATGTAGCGCGGATTGGAGGTCGCCGGTATCACCGCCGTCACTGCCGGTTCGGCGAGGATGAACTTGAGCAGCAGCTGTGCCCAGGAACTGGCATCGATCTCCGCAGCCCAGACCGGCAGCGGTTTGTCCTTGACGCGGGAGAGCAGGTTGCCGCGCGTGAATGGCCGGTTGATCAGCGTGGCGATGCCGTTGTCGGCGCAGTACGGCAGCAGCTGCTTCTCCGCGTTGCGCTCGCCGACCGAGTAATTGAGCTGAACGAAGTCGACCTGTTCCTGCTTGAGCGTCTCCAGCAGCCGGTCATGGGCCGACTCCAGATAGTGAGTCACGCCGATATAACGCACACGGCCCTCCTGCTTGAGCTCGCGCAACAGGCCGAGCTGGGTGCCGGTGTCCTGCAAGTTGTGCACCTGGATCAGGTCGATGGTATCGGTCTGCAGCGCCTGGAAGCTGGCCTCGATCTGGGCCATACCGCGCTCACGTCCGCTGGAAGAAACCTTGCTGGCGAGGAAAACCTTGTCACGCTCGCCGATGCGCTTCACCAATTCACCCGCGACGCGTTCGGCATTGCCGTAGCTCGGCGCGGTATCGATCAACGACGCACCACCGCTCACAAGCACTCGCAATACCTCGAGCAGAGGGTCCATCTGCGGATCATCGAAGCGCACGTCATGGGTGCGTGACGTGCCGAGCCCGATGACTGGCAACATCTCGCCCGTGGACGGGATCCTGCGGGTGCTCAGCGTCTCGGCAGCCCGCACCAGCGAGGGCAGCAGCGGCCCAAGGGCCAGCATCGCGGCGGCTATGGCAGAACGTTGCAGGAGCTGGCGGCGCGTCGACATGTGCGAACTCTCCGAAAGGCGATGGCATCGACCTCTGAGTATGGTCGAGCGCCGCCATCAAATTTCCGGAACGACGAGCGGGAGCTTTTCGCGATGTTTCAAAAACATGGCAGCTCGGATGACGACGATTACGTCGGCACAGACTGCAAGTACTGGCAATATGCCGCCTTTTGGCGTTTACTGCGCCGCGCCCAGAAAAGCCGAGCGATGCCCGCATGTTTGGCGCTGTATGCAACCGACGAGACACTCATGCCCAGCCAATCCTGCCCGCCTCGAAGTCCTGAGCCCGTAGCACCGGCCGCACCCTGCGCTAAGCGCAGCCGAGGCCTGACCTGCCTGTGCTACGCCGTCGGGCTGCTTGGTGTTCATTCTCAGCCTGCTCCTGCTGCCTCACGACAGGGGCCTGGGCAGGCTGTTGTGGGGCACCCTGTAGCCGCTACTGCCCGTTACTCATGTCCGGAAGCGCCCAACCAACTCCGCCAGATTCTTCGAGAGACCGGACAACTGCTGACTGGCGACCATGCTCTGCGACGAGCACGCCGCAGCCTCATTGGACAGATCCCGGATATCGGTGATGTTGCGGGCAATCTCTTCGGTGACGCAGCCCTGCTCCTCACACGCAGTGGCGATCTGCGCAGCCATGTCATTGATGCGCTGTACCGACACGGATGTTTCTGCCAGCACCTGATCGACGCCCGATGCCCGCTCGACACTGTCACGCGCCTTGTCGCTGCCGGTCTGCATGGCCTGCACTGCCTTGCCGACGCCACTCTGCAGGCGCTCGATGCGCGCCTGGATATCCTTGGTCGAGTCTTGGGTGCGGGCGGCCAATGCCCGCACCTCATCAGCCACCACGGCGAAGCCACGCCCCTGCTCGCCAGCACGGGCGGCTTCGATGGCGGCGTTGAGTGCCAGTAGATTGGTCTGCTCGGCGATCCCGCGGATCACTTCAAGCACCGCACCGATGCTGGAAGTTTCCTCGGCAAGCGCGCCTATGGTCTGCGAGGCGCCTTCGACTTCCTGGGCCAGCTGACGGATCGACTGGATGGTACTGCTGACCACTGCTGCGCCTTGACGCGACTGCGTCTCCGCCGCACGCGCTGCGTCTGATGCGTTCTGCGCATTGAGCGCGACCTCATGCACGGCTGCGCTCATTTCGGTAGCGGCCGTCGTGACTTGGTCGACCGCAGCGTGCTCGCGGCTGATCAGCTGATCATTGGTTTCGGCCATGGCAGCCATGCCGCGTGCAGCGGTCTCGACCTCGCCCGTAACGCGGCCGACCTCGGCAATCAGCGGCTGCAGCTTGTCGAGGAAACGGTTGAATGCGTTACCGAGCTGCCCCAGCTCATCGGCCGAACGTACTTCCAGGCGGGCGCGCAGATCGCCGTCACCGTCCGCTATCTGCTTCAAACGTTCGAGCAGCCGACGCATCGGATGCAATACCACCATCGGCAAACCCAGTATCAACAGCACGCATCCAATCAGGCCTATTACCAATACAGCGCCCTGCTGCCTGGCGGTGGCCGCACCTTCAGCAATGGCCTCCTTACCTTCGCTCTCAGCAGCGGCCTCCTCGAGCTCGCCCAGCTTGTCGATGGCATCACGCATGGAATCGAAGCGGGCCTCGCTGTCGCCGAAGCTCAGCGCACTCGCGGCCCGGAGGTCGACATCGACCTGTTCGATAACGCGCTGGGATACTGCCGCCCATTGCTGAAAGCCTCGATTGAACTGCTCGACCAACGCCAGTGCCTCCGCGCCGGGCTGCATCGCTGCGTACTTCTGCACCCGGTCATAGGCCTGCTGAAGATTCTCCGCGTGAGTCGCCTTGAGCGCCTGCGCATGCGCTTCGGAGTTACCGCCGAGCAGGCTTCGCTCAGCGACGAAGGCCTGATAGAGGTCACGGTCGGCATTGAGCAGCAGGCCGATAGCAGGTAGATGTCGCTCGGTGAGCACTTCGCTGGAGTCCGCGACGCGCTCGATGCCACGCATCCCGAAAGCTCCCATCAGCACCAGCAGCAACGCCAGCGCCACGATGGGCAGGGTTATTTTCCAGCGAAAACCTAAGTCGGTAAAAAAGCGGGGCATGATGTCGCTCCTGCAGGACGCCTATCCACACTATCGGCAGCAACGCCTGCGACAACACTCCGCTGGTCGACAATCGCGCAATCGCTGGCATGACCTGACCACATATCAGAGGCGGCTACCGGAGCACATTCGGCTGTGCGTCACCCCTGCCCCTCGCACGCTCAGTACTTAGGGATGAATACCATGGTGGCATGGCGATCTTTCCGCCGGCGGCCGATAACGTGCAAGACGACAACGCCGCCGAACGGCCTACAGACCGTCCCGCCGACGCCGATAACAATAAATAGCCTCTGGTCGACAGCCGATCAGCGCGGGAGCGGCCAAGTGTCCCGCTTCGTACCCTCAAAGCGCGAGTACTGCCCATGATTTCGCTTTCCCGTTTCAAGCCAGGCCACACGCAATCCAGCGGCACTGCAAGCCTGCTCTGCTCGGCGCAGCAGCTCGCACAACAGCTGGCTGCCGTGCGCTTCAACCCGACCTACATCGCCGGCTTCGTCTCGCCGCATGTCGATCTGGATGATGTCGCCAGGCAGGTGTCCCAGCGCTTCCCGGAAGCGACCATCAGCCTGTGCACCACGGCGGGTGAGCTGTCCAGCGAAGGCCAACGACTTTACTGCGCCACCGGGGCACAGTGGGATCGGGTGGTGCTGCAGCTGTTCGACGCGAGCGTCATCGCGGCCGCAGAGATCGTTCGTGTGCCGCTGGAATGCGAGGACATACGCGGCGGTTCCCAGCGACTGTCCATGACAGAACGCATAGCGCGCCTCACGGCGTCGATCAAGCGCGTGCAGGTGTCGATGAAGATCGACTACCGCGACACCCTGGCGAACATATTCTTCGACGGTCTTTCAGCGTCGGAGTCGTTCTTCATGGAAGCACTGTACGAATCCGGGCGCTTTCCCTGCCTGTTCGTCGGCGGCTCGGCCGGGGGCAAGCTGGATTTCCAGAAGACCCAGCTGCACGACGGCAAGCGCAGCTACCAGAACCACGCACTGATCGTCTTCCTCAAGTGCGCCCGCGACGTGCGTTTCGGCGTGTTCAAGAGCCAGAACTTCGAACCAACGACGCTGAGCCTCAACGTACTCAGTGCGTCGCTGGAAGACCGTTACATCAGCCAGGTCGTGGACGGAAAAGGCAATATCCGCACGATGGTCCAGGCCCTGTGCGATGCACTGAAGTGCGCACCGCAGGAGCTTGAGCAGCGCCTGTCGGATTATTCCTTCGCCATTCGCGTGGGTGAGGAAGTGTTCGTCCGCTCGATCTCACAGATCGACTTCGCCAACGAGCGCGTGCACCTGTTCTGCGATGTGGCGCCCGGGGAAGAGCTGATCATGGTCAAGCGCACGCCGTTGGCCGAGGCCACCCGCCGCGACTATCAGCAGTTCATGCGCAACAAGCCTGGCAAGCCGCTGGTGGGCATTCTCAACGACTGCATCCTGCGCCGATTGAATAATGAACAGGCCCTGGGTGGCATGGACCCGGTATTCGATGGCGTCCCCGTGGCGGGATATTCCACGTTCGGCGAGATCCTAGGGCTCAACCTGAACCAGACCCTGACCGCCGTGTTCTTTTTCCGCACCAACGGAAAAGAAGAATTTCACGACGAATACACCGACAACTTCATCGCTTACCACGGCGAGTTCAAAGCGTTCTTCCTGCGCCGGCAGATCAAGAAACTCACCGGCCTCAGCCAGGTGGTGGTCAAGCAGATCGAGCAGTTCAAGCGCCAGGACTACAGCAGCGCAGTAGACGTCAGCGGCCTGGACGAGCACATTCGCCCGGTGTTTCGCGGCCTGGCCGACCTGGGTCAGGTCCTGTCCCAGGCAGACGAGCAGCGGCGGTCCATTTCCGAGCAGCTGAGTCAGTGCGCCACAGAACTGCACGGTTCGATGGATGACCTGACCCTGAACATCAACCAGCAAGGCGCGGTAATCGAGCAGGCCGGCAGCTCGGTGAAGCAGATGGTCAGTCAAGCTGATGAAGTGGTCGGCAGTGCAAGGGAGCTGGCGCAATCGAGCCAGCGCATTCAATCGGTGGTGCAAACGATCCAGCAGATAGCCGGGCAAACCAACCTGCTGGCGCTCAATGCTGCAATCGAGGCGGCGCGTGCAGGCGAGATGGGCCGGGGCTTTGCGGTGGTCGCCGATGAGGTGCGCAAGCTGGCCGAGATCACCGGCAAGAATGCGGAGGAGATCGGCACCGATATCGACCGGCTGGCCAGCGAGATTCGCGCGGTGGCGCAGCATATCGAGACTCAGTCGGCCGGTGTAGGTTCGCTGACCGGACTGCTTGATGCGCTGGAAAATTCGAGCAACCTCACCGCCGGCACCTCACGCCAGACCAAAGGCGTCGCCGACATGCTAATTGGCCTCACGGCACGCTGACGCAGCCGCGGACGACGAATAAGCCGGGCGCTATCTCGCCAACCGTTCGCGAACTGCAGCGTAGGGATAGGCCTCCAGCGAGGCGAACCCGGGAATCTGGCGTGCCTTGAGTTTGGTGAATACCGGCACGCTGATACCGCAGAGAAAGCGCGTCAGGCATTCGACGCTGGGCGCCCCTCCCTTTAGCTGCGTGTAGCGCTGGTTGAACTCGGCGCACCGGGCATCAAGGTCGATCTCGCCAAGCGGCGCCAGCACCGGTGGCTCAGGAAGTTGCGCGACCTGCCCGCGGCAGACCGAGCAATGCCCGCAGCGCTGCGGTGCGTTGGCATCGCCAAAGTAGGTAGCCAGCCGCTGGCTCAGGCATTCGGCGGACTCGAACAGCGCCAGCATGTTCTCGATGCGCGTGATCTCGCTGGCTTCATGCTGCTTGAAGTAGGCATGCAGCTCCTCGCTCAAGGCTTCTGCGTCGAAATTCGCATCGAGCAGCGCGTAGACATCGGTCATCTGCTTGCTCTCCAGCTCGATCCAGCCCTTTTCCTGGAAGTACTCCAACGCCTTGACCACCCGGCCGCGGTCGGCGCCGTGCTGCTGGTAGAGCATGTCGAAGTCCAGGGTGCACCAGGTGCGAGCCCGAGCAGAGGTATGCACGATGGCCTCGACAAACTGCCGCCGCTCGCCTTCGAATTTGGTGACCAGCACTTCGGGTTCGAGCAGGTACTTGAAACGATATTCGGCAAAGTAGGCGAAGCGTGGCGCGATGATGCCGCGCAGTTCGAGTTGCACCAGCAGCGTCTTCAGCGGCAGCTGGCGGATATTGCTCTGGTCCGAGAGCTGGTTGAGCATCAGCTCCCATTGCCCGCCAGCGCCTGCCTGACGCAATTCATCAAGCACGCAGCGGATACCGTCGTGCTCCGGCGTGTCGCCATAGACGAAGTTCTGCAGCACGCTGAGGCTGTCGCGATTGGCCAGCACCAGACAGTCGGACGGCTGCCCATCACGGCCGGCACGGCCGATTTCCTGGCTGTAGTTCTCCACCGACTTGGGTAGGTCGTAGTGCACCACATTGCGAATATCCGCCTTGTCGATGCCCATGCCGAAAGCGATGGTGGCGACGATGCAATTCAGCTCGCCCTCCATGAAGCGTCGCTGGATGGATTCGCGCAGCTCGTGCGCCATCCCAGCGTGATAAGCGCTGGCCGGAAAGCCCCGTTGCGCCAGGTGTTCGGCGACCTGCTCGGCGGTCTTCTGCTGGGTAACATAGACGATGGTCGGCTGGCCGCCCTTGTCCGCCAGCCATGCCACCAACCGGCGCTGCTTGTTGAAACCAGTGACCGGCTCCACCAGCAGGTTGAGATTGGGCCGGTAAAAACCGGTGGTTACCACGTCGTCCGCGGCAATCGAGAATTTGGCCTGCATGTCGGCGATCACCGGCGGCGTCGCCGTTGCCGTCAGCAGCAGCACCTGAGGGATGTTGAACTGGTGCTGATAGTCAGGAAGCTTCAGATAATCCGGGCGGAAGTTGTGGCCCCATTCGGAGATGCAGTGTGCTTCGTCGACCACCAGCAACGAGATCGGCACCTGACTGATGAAGTTGCGGAAGCGCTCGTTCTTCAGCCGCTCCACCGAAATCATCAGGATCTTCAATTCACCAGACTTGGCGCGCGCCATGGTTTCGCTCGCCTGCTCGCGGCTCTGCGCCGAATCGATGCTTGCCGCGGCGATGCCGTGCCGATGCAGGAACGCCAGCTGATCCTGCATCAATGCCAGTAGCGGCGAGACGACCAAGGTGAGATGCGGCAACAGCACCGCCGGCAACTGATAACACAGGGACTTGCCCGACCCGGTGGGAAAGATTGCCGCCGCCGAGCGCCCGGCTACCACGGCGCGAATCGCCTGGTCTTGCCCTGGACGAAAGCGGTCGTAGCCGAAAGTCTGCTTGAGGGTCTGTTCGATCATGCTGAGTCACTCCTTTGACTGGAGGCCGGAGGGTAGCAAAAGGAGGGAGACGGTACTGCAAAGCGGGTCGACAGGTGAGCCCGGCCGTCTAGAAGGTATACGAGCGGAGTTTGCTTCGGCAGCGCAAGGCAGCGAGCAAAACGGCCAGCCATTTCAGTCAATCGGTGGGATTGGAATTGGCAATTACCGTTAGGAAGCTATCTACCTTTACGATTGCCGGGCTCCTGAAAACAAACATAAGCGCCGCCGGATCAGGTGATCCTGCCCGCGAACAGGACGGACCCATGAACTAGAACAGGATTCACCGCCATGCGCGCACCCCTTATTGCCACTGCCCTGCTGTTTTCCGCTCTTGCTCAGGCCAACGATGTCAAAGCCACACCCTACACCTACGGCACCCAGCTGGATGTTGCTGCAGTGCTGTCGATAAAGATCAAAACGACCCCGTACTGCGAAGTGACCGACGCGGTGATGACCTATCGGGATTCGGCTGGCGCCGAGCGCAAGCTGGCTTACCGCACGCTTTCCGAAGCCTGCAAATACCAGAACTGAACACCAACCGACCACAAGACCGCAGCTGGCCTGCGCGCGACCAACACGCCGGGTCATCGCTGGCGCAAACCCGCAGCGCGTCAGAAGCGATCGCGGACGACCACCTCATCGAACGGCAGCTTGCCGATGCGTGGCTTTGGCTCAGCGGCCCGCTTGCCCACCGCGACCATCATGGCGATGACATGGTTGTCCGGCAGGTTGATCAGCTTGCCGACCGCCTCGAAATCGAAGCCGTCCATGGGGCAGGAGTCCAAACCCTTGGCGCGCGCAGCAAGCATCAGCGTCTGCGCCACCAAACCGCAGCTGCGCATGGTTTCGTCACGCTGAACCTGCGGCTTGTCACGGTAGTAGGCGTCGATGGCGCCGGCCATGAAGTCCTGCACCTCGCTTGGCGCTCCGTCCCATACACGGCGGACGTTCTTTTCCCAGCTATCGACCTGGGCACAGACCACCACCAGCATCGAGGCGTCGGTCATCTGCGCCTGGTTCCAACCCACCTCACGGATCTGTGTGCGCAATGTCGGGTCGCTGACTTCGACCAGTCGCACGTGTTGCAGATTGAAGGCGGACGGCGCCAGCAAGGCCAGCTGCAGCAGCTCATCCTTTTCCTCTCGGCTCAGTGTGTAGACCGAGTCGTAAACCTTGACGGCGCGACGGGTGCGGATGGCTTCTTCAGTATTCATGGCATTTCCTCGGAAAAAACAGTGAGGCCATGCTAGAGACGGCAACCCATCGAATCCATGCCGTTTTGCTGATGAAAATCATCGGCGCTATTGATGCGAGCAGCGCCAGGCGCACACGAAAAAGCCGCCCGGAGGCGGCTTTTTCGACACGGCGCTCAGCTTACAGCTGCGGCCCGGCGTTGCGGATGGCGTCGGAGACGTCGAACTTCTTGAAGTTCTCAACGAACTTGGTAGCCAGCTCTTTCGCTGCCTGATCGTAGGCGCTCTGATCGGTCCAGGTGTTGCGCGGGTTGAGCAGCTGGGTGTCGACACCAGCGACAGCCTTCGGCACATCCAGGTTGATGATCGGCAGATGCTCGGTCTCGGCACCGATCAGCGCACCGCTTTGAATCGCAGCGATCACCGCACGGGTGGTCGGGATGTTGAAGCGCTTGCCGACGCCGTAGCCACCACCAGTCCAGCCAGTATTGACCAGGTAGACCTTGGATCCGAAACCATTGATACGCTTGATCAGCAGCTCGGCATACTCGCCA
>Ga0189292_10293_pt1 | contig 19231 bp, 22 predicted proteins | sample UW1oraminimetaG_FD_130317 | JGI IMG/M metagenome (GOLD analysis project Ga0189292, IMG submission 130317) | Marine microbial communities from the Costa Rica Dome - UW179A-orange mini metaG | ecosystem: Environmental > Aquatic > Marine > Oceanic > Photic zone | place: Costa Rica: the Eastern...
CGAGAGCAGAGGAGCAGAAGGAGCGCGCGCGCAAGCGCAAACAGGAGCGCGAAATGCAGCGCCAGGCCTACGAATTGCGGGGGTACAAGAATCAAATTCGACCAGACACCAGCCAGGATGCGCGGCGAGAACGGCTGTCGCGAGAGAACGTCGAACGACGCGAGACAATCCTGGCAGCCCTCGAAGGGAGAACCTTCAGGGCCTGGTACGAGGCGACGACGGGGGAGCCTGTAACCGAGTTCTTAGCGGAGGTGCTGCTCACGCCTGAGCAGTTTGAATCGCGCTACACGCGTTTGTCGTGGCAGCGCGACTACTTGGGATGGCTAGAGGCCCGGATCGAACGTATTGCCAATGACAATCCGTGGAAGAACCCGGAAATGGTGGGGTACTGGGCCAAGGCGATTCAGGAATGCACCGAGCCAAGAGAGCGGCGGCGGCTTCTGTTGCGGCTTGCGACGCCGGCGTGGGCAGATCGCAAGAAGATCAGGGCAATCTATGACGAACGGGATCGAATCGAACTTGAAACCGGCGTCCCGCACGACGTCGACCACGTCGTGCCGTTGGTCAATACGCTGGTGTGCGGGCTTCATTGCGAAGCCAATTTGCGGATCGTGCCGGCGGCCGTGAACCGGAGCAAGTCCAACAAGTTCGACCCGGACCTGTCTCACGATGCTTGACAAAAAAGTGAGCAATCCGCAAAATCGGCCCCATTCTGTCACTGCTCGTCAGTGCGTCTAAAGACCCCGCCGGGAAACCGAGCGGGGTTTTTTCATGCCGAAAGCAGCTGGCGGACGAAGGGGAACGAATAGTAAAGGCTGGTGGCAAGTTTGCAGGCGCAAACTACCGCAGCGCCGAAGGCTACAACCCAGGGAAAGGACAGTTCAAGCAAGTGCCAGGACGGCCTGTAAGCTTGGCAAATGGCTCGCCAATGCGACGCCAGGAAAAAGCTACGTGAGAACGCATATTCTCCCTCCAGCAAAGGCGTCGGGCACGGAGTTCCGTCGGGCAGCGTGACAGGTCCGGCGTGTTGTTGTGACGACGCGTAATGCCACGAGTATTCGAACGTGCCGCGGCGTCCATACTCTTCGGGTAGCGCTAGAGAGTAGGTCAGTGCTGATACCGCTCGCATGTCGTACCATTTAAGTTCCAATTTGTCTGCAGTGGATCCAGGCACCAGATTGAATGCGTCCGCCACAACCTTCTGGAGCTGTGAGTTTATGTGGAGTTTCCTTCTATAGGTCCACCTTCCCCACTCCTTGGCGGTGGCTGGGGCGAAATAATGGCGGAGCGCAAAGTAGAGCAGTACAGCAGATGCTGTAGCCCATGCGCGCCAGGGTTCAACCGAACTTAGGTTGACCGCTCCCACAAGTTTCCCGTCGAGGGGAATGTCCAGCGCCCAAACCGCCATGATTCCGCTCGACACAGCCATCAAGTTTCGCCGCGCTTTGTCGGCCACGTCTTCCAAACTCACCGAAACTCCTCCAGAAAAGATCCTGCAATCGTCGATACTGATACGCGTAGAACCCTCTTCGGTAATCCGAACGGCTTTTTTTATGCGGTAAGTGCCTTGCCCAAGCAGATTGCTGCTGCTAGTAGTGCAAGAGAGTAGGGGACGAATTGCTCAAGCGCAGTCCAACTTGGAACCAAGACACGACGCAGAAACCAACTCAAGATCAACCAGAGAACTCCAGTTGGGGTGAGCGCGAAGTAAGTCACCCCCGTTTGAAATTCGTACGCATCTCCTCTCTTTGCGCCTTTCCGGCGCCAAAAAATCGTGAGATCGCCGGAAATCCAATTCCGCCACTTTGCCACGTCCGGTCTCTGGAAATAGAAAGGCTGCCTATCGAATAGCGTCGAATCGGGGCATGGCGGGTTATCGAAATAGCATCGCAAATTCCGCTTCCTTTTAGTGAGGTGGGCATCCCAGCAGGCACGAACAAGTTGTGTTCGATCGTCGGCCAAATTCTTGATGGCCGCCTTCCAGCAATCTTTGAGTTCTTTAGCATTTTGGCGTGCGCGAAAGTGGCGCGCGCTTAGGTAGCCAAGCACCACGAAGGCACACCACCAGGCACGGCTGACGCTCACTTCTTTGAGTGAAATCATGCCGAAAAGCGTCCCGTTTAACGGCACCCCCAAAATCCACACCAATACGATGACCGTCGCAACGACGAGCAGGTTACGTCGAGTCTTATCGTCCACATCATCTACTTCCACAACAGTTCCTTGACCAGTTTGTAGGTTTCAGTTGTTACGTATAGCCGCACATTATATTTCATGTGGTTACATCTTATCCCAATGTCCAAGTCTAAATTCGAAGCGCACCATTCGGCGCGGAAGCCGCCTGCGCGCTCGAAACGCACGCTGTCGACCGCCGCCCGCCGCGTGGTGTCTGCGGATAGCCCGCTGACGCCCCAGCAGCGCCGGTTTGTGGACGAGTTCGCCGCGGGTGGCTTCCTGAACCAGACGAAGGCCTACGAGGCGGTCTACCGGGCCCGTGGTGCGGCGGCCGTCAGCGGCGCGTCGCGCTTGTTGAACCAGGCTAACGTCGCAGCCGCGGTGCAGGTCCTGCGCGACAAGCTGTCGGACAAGCTGGAAGTCACCGCCAAGCGCGTCCTCGAGGAATGGGTGGCCATGGGCTTCTACGACGCGGCGGACCTGGTGGTGACGGACGAGAATGGCGTGGTGCGCGATATCTCGAGCCCGAAGGATCTGCGGCTGTTGCCCGAGCGCGTGCGCCGCTGCATTGTCGGCTGGAGCTGGGACCGCAACAGCAATTTCACGCTCAAGCTGGCGCCCAAGACGCCGAACCTGGAGCTGATCGCCCGCCACCTGGGCATGTTCGTGGAGCGCAAGGAGCTGCGGCTGGGCGACCTGGACAAGAAGTCCGACGCCGAGCTGGACGCCGCTATCGCGCAGGCTGCCCAGGAAATCGCCCAGGCCGAAGGCATCCCGGTGGAAAAGGTTCTTGCCCAGCTGCGCGCCGGCGGCGCTGGCGCCGGGACCACGATGCACTGATGTCCAATCCGCGCGTGATGCTGGCCAGGGCGCTACAGGAGCGTGCCTGGCGCGCCAAGCGCAACCGGCTCAAGTACTACCGCCCCTACGAGAAACAGAGGGAGTTCCACGCACAAGGCGCCGCATACCGCGAGCGCCTTTTTTCTGCCGGCAACCAGCTGGGCAAGACGTTCTCGGGCGCCTACGAGACGGCCATGCATCTGACCGGCCGCTACCCGGAATGGTGGGAAGGCAAGACTTTCCAGAAGCCGACGGCGGGCTGGGCGGCCTCGGTGTCGTCGGCGCTGACGCGCGACGGCATGCAGCGCCTGCTGCTGGGTCGGCCCGGCGTCGAAAGCGACCGCGGGACAGGCGCCATCCCCGGCGACGCCATCAAGGAGGTGGCGCCGCTGGCCGGGGTGCCGGGCGCGGTGTCCATGATCGTGGTGCGCCACGGCGGTGGCGGCGACGTGCAGGCCGGCGAGAGCGTGCTGGGATTCCGCAACTACGAGCAGGGCCGGGAGAAGTTCCAGGCCGAGACGCTGGATTTCGTCTGGCTGGACGAGGAGCCGCCCCACGACATCTACATGGAGGCCATCACCCGGACCAACACGACGCTGGGCCCGGTGTATCTGACCTTCACGCCCCTGATGGGCATGTCGGCGACGGTCAAGCGGTTCCTGATCGACAAGCACGCCGGCACCGTGGTGGTGTTCATGGGCATCTACGATGCCGAGCACTACACCCGCGAGCAGGCCGACGCGATCCTGGCCAGCTACCCGGACCATGAGCGCGAGGCCCGCGCCTACGGCAAACCGGTGCTGGGCTCCGGCGCGGTGTTCCCGGTTCCCGAATCCAGCATCGTGGTGCCGCCGTTCAATATCCCGGACACCTGGCCGCGCATCTGCGGGCTGGATCTGGGATGGGATCACCCCACGGCCGGGGCCTGGCTGGCGCACAACCAGGACGCGGACATCGTCTATGTCTACGACGTCTACGCGGCCGCCAAGCAGCCGGTTTCCGTGCATGCGAGCGCCATCAAGGGCCGCGGAAGCTGGATCCCCGTGGCCTGGCCGCATGACGCCCTGCAGGCGCAGAAGGACACCGGCACGCCGATGCGCGACGCCTACCTGGCCGAGGGCGTGTCCATGCTGCCGGAGCGCACGCAGTTCGAGGATGGCTCGAATGGCGTCGAGGCCGGCATCCAGATCATGCTCAACCGCATGGTCACAGGCAGATTCAAGGTGTTCTCGCACCTGGAGCTGTGGCTTTCCGAGTACCGCACCTATCACCGTAAGGACGGCGCCATCGTGAAGATCGACGACGACGTCATTTCCGCATCGCGTTACGGCGTGATGTCCCTCCGCTTCGCACGCAACAACGTGCCCGCAAACTTCAAACGACACCGGGAATCCTGGCGCGCATGAATACCTCCGTTACCGGCTTCCGCCTCCTCGATGGCAGCGACAGCGCGACCGCGCACGCCCGCGATCAGGCGCCGGCCGACGCCGGCGCGCTGTCCGTGTCCCAGCTCGAGCGCTGGCTGGACGAGATCCGCAACCAGCCGAGCTGGCGCCGTGAGGCGGACAAGGCCTGCGACTACTACGACGGCAACCAGCTGGACGCCGAGACCTTGGCGCGTCTCGAGGAAAAAGGCCTGGGGCCGCTGGTCACCAACCTGATCCAGCCGACGGTGAACGCGGTGCTGGGCATGGAGGCCAAGACCCGCACCGACTGGCGCGTTGGCGGCGACGACGAGCAGTATCAGGACGTGGCCGAGGCGTTGTCGGCCAAAATGCACGAGACGGAGCGGGAGGCCCAGGCGGATACCGCCACTTCGGACGCCTACGCCAGCCAGATCAAGGCCGGCTTCGGGGTCGTCGAGGTGTCCCGCAATAGCAACCCGTTCAACTATCCCTACCGCGTCACCAGCATCCCGCGCTCCGAGATCTACTGGGACTGGCGCAGCCGCGCCCTGGACTGGAGCGATGCCCGCTACGTGGTGCGCAAGAAGCGCTACGACGCCGACCACATCGCCGCTTTCTTCCCCCAGCACCGGGAGATGATCCTGGCCGCGGCAGGGTGGCGCGACTGGGCGGACTACCTGACGACCGAGGCCCGCATGTCGGCGGACTTCTTCAACGACATCGGGCAGGGCACGCGCACAACGTGGGATGACCTGGATTGGCGCGACGTCGAGCGCAGGGTGGTGACGTGCTTCGAGGTCTGGTATCGGGTATGGGTTCGCGGCCTGGTGCTGGCGCTGCCTGGTGGGCGTACCCTGGAGTTCAACGAGCAGAACCAGGTGCATCGCGCGCTGGTCGCGGCCGGCGCCGTCCAGCCCAAGGTCGCCATCTACGACAAGATCCGCTGCGCTTTCCACATTGGCCCCATCCGCGTGCAGGACCAGGCCACCAACCGCCGCCGCTTCCCCTACATCCCGTTCTTCGGCTACCGCGAGGACCTGACGGGCGTGCCCTACGGGATCATCCGGGCCATGCTGTCGCCGCAGGACGAGGTCAACGCCCGCGCCGCGCGCATGATGTGGCTGATGAACAGCCGGCGGACCTTCATCGACTCGGACGCGCTGGACGAGAAATACAACACCATGAGCGATGCCAGCCGGGAGCTGGGCCGGGCTGACGCGCTCATCGTGACGAACCCGGCCGCGCGCCGCGTCGGGGCCAATATCAAGGTCGAATCGAACTTCGAACTGTCCCAGCAGCAGTTCCAGATCATGCAGGAGCGCAAGCAGGCCATCCAGGAGGCGGCGGGCGTGTACGCCGCCATGATGGGCCAGTCGTCGAGCGCCAGCTCCGGCCTGGCGATTCAGTCGCTGGTGGAGCAGGGTGTCACCACGCTGGCGAAGATCAACGACAACTACCGCGCCGCCCGCCGCGGCGTGGGCAATGCCTTGCTGGACCTTATCAAAGAGGACATGACCGACCAGGCCGAGATCCTGGTGGATAACGGCACGGTCAAGCGCAAGGTGATGGTGAACATCCCCCGCAAGGATCCGGTCACCGGCCAGGCCTACAAGGAAAACGACGTCCAGACGGCGCCGGTCAAGGTCGCGCTGTCCGACGTGCCCAGCACCCCGACCTACCGCGCGCAGCAGTTCGCGGCCTTCTCCGAAATCCTCAAGTCCATGCCGCCCAACATGCAGGCGCTGCTGATCCCCTTCGCGCTGGAAATGTCCGACTTCAGCAAGCGCAAGGACATGGCGGCGTTCCTGCGGGCGCAGCTGGGCATCCAGGCCGACCCGAACTCGCCCGAGGCCCAGGCTGCAAAAGAGCAGGCCAACCAGGCCGCGAACGCGCAGGCCGAGGCTGCGATGCAGGACGCCCAGTCCCGGATCCAGGAGCGCCAGGCCCGCACCCAGAAGCTGCTGGCCGAGGCCGATCGCATCCGTAGCGAGGCCGGCGCCGCCGGCGACAGCGACACGGTCGGCGAGGTGGATGGCGCTCTGGCGCGCTACGAGGCAGAAATGCAGAAGCTGCGCCAGCAACTGGCAGACCGCACGATTGAGTGGCAGACCCGGCTGCAGCAAACCGAGATGCACGAGGAGGCCGAGACGGTACGGGCCCGCATCCGCGCGGAAGCGCAGACCGGCGGCGCCCAGCTGCAGGATCGGTTCCAGCAGCTCACCGACGAGGTCGACGAAGTGCTGGCGCGCCTGGGCACACGCCAGGCCACGGCCGCATAGCGCGACGAAACAGATTCCCCGCCCTGGGATACGGGCAAAGCACAGACCCCCGCCGAGAAATCGCCGGGGGCTTTTTCGTTTCAACCCACGGACCTATCCGAAAACTAGGAGCAGGAAGACATGACCACGGAAACCACGACGGGAAACCCCATCGACAACCTCGATGCGGTCTTGCGCGACCCCCTCAGCATGACGGACGACGCGCTGGCAGCGCTGGTCGGTGGCGACGATGCCACCACCGCCGCCGGCCAGCAGTCGGCCGCCGATGACGCCGCGGCCAACGCCGCCGGCGCCAAACCCCAGGGCGATACCAGCGGTGCAGCGCCCAGCACCGGCGAGGGTGGCGCACAGCATCAAGGGGCGACCCAGGATGCTGCAGGCGCGCAAGGCGAGGCCGTTGTGCAGGCGAGGGACGGCAAGCACGTCATCCCCTACCAGGTGCTTCAGCAGGAGCGCGAGCGCGCAATCCGTGCCGAGCAGATGGTGCGGGACCTGACCACCAAGCTGGAGCAGGACCAGGCTGCCGCCCAACAAGGAAAGGCCACCAAGTCGCTCGATCTGGACCAGATCGTCGACCCGCAGTTGCTGGAGCAGCTGCGCGAAGAAGCTCCCGACGTGGCGCGCCGGATGGACAACCTGATCGACCTGGCCAAGAGCCTGAGCGAGCAGGTGGACGCCGGCCGGCCCGCCGCCGAGGAAGCAGAAACCGCGCGCCGCGAACAGCAGGTGCAGGCGCTGGTGTCCGTCGAGGATGCCATCCAGTCGATCCCCAAGCTCGCCCATCTCCGTGATTCCGCCCCGGAACAGTTCAGCGAAGTCGCTGCCATCGACACCATGCTGCGCGCCAATGCCGCGTGGAAGGACAAGCCGCTCTCCGAGCGGTTCGATGCGGCGCTGCGCATGTACGAAGCCGGGCACGGCGCGATCGAACTGCCCAGCCAGGCCAACAAGGCCGCGGCAACGCAGCAGCCAGCCGATCCCGCCGCGCGCGTTGCGCAGGCCGTTGCCAAGGCGACGGCTGACGCATCGGGGCCTTCCACGCTTTCCGATATCCCTGGCGGCCAGCCGGCCGCCGTATCCGAGGAAGACGCCATTGCAGTGCTGTCGGGCAGTGCCCTGACCGATCGCTTCATGGAAATGTCGCCGGATGAAATCGAAGCGCAGCTGGCGCGCCTCACTTCGTAAATCCCACGAACTGGAGGCTATATGTCCCAAACTACCGTTCCCGTAGGCTCGCCGCTCGCGCGCAAGGTTTTCGGCGCGGCGCTGTTCGCCAACACCCAACGTCAGCCCTCGCTGATGAACAACCTGACCGGCGCGGCGCCCAAGCAGTCGGCCGCCGAGGCGAAGCTGAAAGGCCAGACCAGCCCGGACATGCCGCTCGTCCGCGTGACCGACCTGACGAAGTCGCAGGGCGACCAGGTCAGCGTCGACCTCATCAACCAGACCGGCGGCAAGCCGATCATGGGCGACAAGCAGGCCGAGGGCAAAGGCGAGCGCCTGGATATGTCCAGCATGGACATCCGCATCGACCTGGCCACCAAGGTGGTCGACGCCGGCGGCAAGATGACCCAGCAGCGCACCGTGCACAACCTGCGCGGCCTGGCGATGGCCAACCTGCAGGGCTGGTTCCGCCGCTTCAACGACCAGTCCACCATCGTGCACCTGGCCGGCGCCCGTGGTTCCCAGGTCGGCACCGACTGGGTGGTGCCCATGGCGTCCGATCCGGACTTCGGCGAAATCATGATTAACCCGGTCAAGGCGCCGACCTTCAATCGCCACTGGGTGGCCGACGGCACGTCGCTGGTGCAGGGCGGCCAGGCGCTGAACGCGATCGACACCACCGACACGTTCAAGCTGGAACACCTGGACCACCTGGGCGCGATCATCGACGACATGGAGTTCAAGCTCCAGCCGATCAAGATTGCGGGCGATGCCGCCGCCGATGACGAGCCGCTGTACCTGCTGCTGGTGACCAACCGCATGTGGCAGAGCATCCTGACCAACACGGCGGCCAACAGCCTGCAGTGGCGCACCTTCCTGCAGAACGCCTGGAACCGTGCCTCGTCGTTCACCGGCCCGAAGAAGCACCCGCTGTTCACGGGCGAGGCCGGCATCTGGCACAACATCCTGGTGCGCAAGATGGACCGCGCCATCCGCCTGAACCCGGGCGATTCGGTCCAGTACTGCACCCAGGCTGGCCAGGCCACGGCCGCGGAGTCGGCTGCGACGATCCCGGCGCTGCAGGCCGGGTACGCCGTCGACCGCGGCATGCTGCTGGGCGCCCAGGCGCTGGCGCACGTCTACGGCAAGAACCAGGGTTCGGACACCTACGCCAATTGGATGGAGAACCGCTACAACTTCGAGCGCAATCTCGAGGTGGCGGGCGAAGTCATGTGCGGCAAGGCGAAGCTCCGCTTCTCGGTGCCGGACGCGCGCGGCAACAAGATCCCGACCGACCACGGCGTGATGGTGCTGGACACCGTCGTCAACCTCAACACCTGATCGGCGGCGGGCGGCCAGCCGGCCGCCTGCTCCGGTGGAACTGGAGAAATTCATGGATCGCTACTCTCCCGACTACAACTCGAAGCCCCTGCACACGCAGGCCTTCGGCAATGCCTGGGTCGAAACCTACGGCTACCGCGGTGCGGCCGGCGCCACGGACAAGGTCTACCTGGGTGTCATCCCGGCCGGCGTCGTCGTCACGGCCGTGCGCTTGGTCACCGACGCCGCGGGCGCCGGCGTCAAGGCCGATCTGGGCTTCGAACCCTACGACGCCAGCGACGGTCCGGTCGCCGATCCGGACGCCTGGCTGGCCGGCGCGGACATCACCGCCGCGGGCAACGTCGATTCGACCGCCCATCCCATCCTGTTCAAGCGGCCGGTCAAGCTGGTTGCCACGATCAGCGGGGCCGCCTTCACGGGCACGCCGCAGCTGACGGCCGTGGTCAACGGCCAGATGGTGGGCGTCGCCTAAGCCTCTTTCGGGGTGTCCCGCCGCCTTGTGCGGCGTTTGGGGCCGGGTGGTTCTCCACCTGGCCCCGCCTTTTTTGGGGGTCTCATGGACCAAGACAATCTCATCCCGATCAAGTACATCGGGGCGAAGGATCAGAAGAAGGACACGGTCGCCGGTACCGGTCTGGTTTGGGAGCACGGGCAGATTCATTTCGTGCCGCCGCTGATCGCCATCAAGCTGACGCCCTACAAGGACGTCTGGTGCGAGGCGTGGGAGGAGGCGGAGGAGAACCCGGGCGCCGTCGGCCTGGTCGTGACGACGCAACAGGTTACCGGCGACGGCAAGGTACCGGTGCAGAGCCAGGTGCCGCCGTTCAATATGCCCAACCTGCAGGGCATGAAGAAGGAAGATCTGGCGACCTTCGCTCGTGCCCAGTTCAACCATGAACTCAGCGCAGACCTCAAGAAGGACGACATGATCCAGCAGATCGTCAGCCTGGCCAACTCGCGCGCCGCGGGCGAACCGACGTAATGGCCGCCGTCGCAGATTTCGAGCGGTTCGTCGCGCCGTTGATCGAGGGCGCGCCGGCGCCGGCGATCGAGGACGCCATCGTCGATGCTGCCGTGGAATTCTGCACCCGCACCCGCGTGCTGCGCGCCTTCCTTGATCCGGTCACCTTGGTGCCCGGCGCAACCGAGTACGAGCTGGATCCGCCTGAGGCTGATACGCAGATCGTCGACGTGCTGGCGGCCTGGCTGCCCGAGGGCAAGGTTGATTCGGCCACCCGTGCCGAACTCGAGGAGATGTTCTCCGACGGCTGGGCTTGGCGTCAGGTGGGGACGACCGCCGAAGTGCGGCGCTTCTACAGCCGACTGCCGGGCTTCGTGCAACTGGTGCCGGCCGTGACGGTCAAGGTGCCGCGGGCGCTGCGGCTCGAGGTTGCCTACGCGCCGACCCGGGCCGTGCGCGAGCTGCCCGACGTGCTGCTGAACCGCTACGCCGAGCAGCTCGCCAGCGGCGCGCTCGGGCGCCTACACCAGCACAAGGCGGGTTATGCGGACCCGGGCCGGGCTGCTGGCTACCTGCAGGAATTCGATCAGGCCTGCACGGACCTGGCGGACGACGGCGCCCGCGGGTTCGCCAAGCGCCGGATGCGCACGGGTGGGGACGAGTTCAAATGAAGGTTGCCGAAGTCATCAGCCGGGCACGGGCCATCCTGCAGGACGCAGACGCGATCTACTGGGAAGCGGACGAGCTGCCCATGTGGGTTAGCGATGGTCGCCTCGAGGCGTATCGCCTGCGCCCCGATCTGTTCGAGGTTTCGGAGGATTTCGTCTGCGCCGAGGGCGCGCGCCAGACCCTGCCGGGCGGCGCGCGCATGCTGTTCGATGTGCCGCGGAATGTGTCCGCCGGGCGCCAGCGCGCCGTCACGGTGGCAGACGCCGGCGCACTGGGCCGCGTGCGGCCGAGCTGGCGCAGCCAGTCCAAGGCCCAGGAGATTCGCCACTTCCTCTATGACGAGCGCAGCCCCGGCCAGTTCGATGTGTACCCGCCGGCGCGCGCCGGTGTGGTGATCGAGCTGTCCTACGCGAAGCTGCCGGCGCCGGTCACCAAGGACGACGGCGACAAGGAACTGGCTGAGGAGGGCGCTTACGCGCCCTCCCTGGTGGACTACGTCCTCTACCGCGCGTTCCTCAAGGAGGCCGACACCGTGCCGGCCTTTCACCAGCGCGCTGCCCAGCACCTGGCCGCCTGCCAGGCCACCCTGACCAGCGACGTCACCGCCAAGGCGATGACCAGCCCCAACGAGCAGAAATAACGCATGGCAACAGACAAGATTCGCCTGGTGCAGGGTGACACCGCGCCGCAGCTGCAGCTGTCGCTGACCGACCAGCGCACCCGGCGCCCGCTCGACCTGTCCGCCCCGGGCACGACGTCGCGCCTACTGTTCCGCGAGGTGGGTGGCGACACCGTCAAGGCGACGATGCCGTGCTTCGCGATCGCCGGCTACGTCGACCCGGAGACGGGCGATGTCGACAGCCGGCCGCCCTATGACGTGGCGGGCCGCGGCGGCCGCCTGGCCATGGATTGGTCGGTCGATGCCCTGGACACCGCGGGCGAATTCGAGGGCGAGGTGGAGGTGACCTTCCCCGATGGCCGGATCCAGACGGCGTTCGCCATTCTGAAATTCCAGGTGCGGGAGCAGTTCTAGCGTGGCCGGCCCCATTCATCTCGAGTACGAGATTGTCGCCGCCACGGTCGACGCCTCGGGCACCCTGGTGGCGCGCGTGGATGCAGTGGCAGACCCGTTGGGCCTGAACCCCATCCTGGCTGACCTCGGCCTGGCCGTGGACTTCTTCCGCCTGGTGCGGATCCTCAACCGCCACGACCTGGCCGCGGCGGTGGATTGGCATGCGGTCGGCGCAGTTGGCGCGCGCCGCGATGTTGCTGCGGGTACGGACCTGGTTGCCGCCGGCGTGGCCGTTGGCCAGCGCGACGCGGCCGGCGCGCGTGATCTGTTTGTCCTGGCCTTCGTGCAGCGATCGGCCGGCACAGCGCTGGACTGGACGCGGCAGCAGGTCACAGCCGTTCGATTCGACGCCGCGGTGGCGGTCGACGTTCTGGCACTGGCGGTTGCCCGCGATCGCAGGGACGCCGCTGCGTCCCATGACTCCGGCCAGGTGGTGCTGGAGAACTACGCCCTGGACTATGCCGACGACTACGTCGGCGATGCCACTACCTTCTGAGAGGAATTCCCCCATGAGCAACATGCTGAACAGCTCCGGCGCCCTGAACCGTGGCGACTTGGAGATCATCGCTTATCGCGGCCGCACCGGGCAGACGGAGCGCTTCGTCATCAAGAACCTGTTCACCGATGACGGCCTGGCGTACCTTGCCGCGCGCGCCGCCGGCGAAGTGGTCGGGGTGATTTCCCACATGGCGCTGGGAACCGGCACGACGCCGGCAGCGGGTGCCGACAAGACCCTGGGCGCCGAGATCTCCGGCAGCCGCGTGCCGGTCACCGTCTCCGGCACCGGCCCCCAGCGCCTGTACACCGCGACTTTCGGGGAGGGCGTGGGGTCCGGACCTGTGACCGAGGCAGGTCTGTTCAACGCGGCCACGGCCGGTACGATGACGAATCGCTCGGTGTTCGGGGTCAAGAACAAGGAGCCCGAGGACGTGTTTACGATCAACTGGACGCTGGCGCAGCAGCGCGGGTAAGCCATGCCGCGACTGCTCACCCTCCGGCGCAACCTCGAGCGCCTGCTGACCAGGAACGAGGTCGATGACAACTTCGTCAACGTCGCCTCGGACTTCTCCGGCTCCGTCGACCCCGCCAGCCTGCCGGGCGCCTACGTTCTGCCGTATATGCGCTGGGCCGACACCGGAACGGGCTGGCTCAAGCGTCGCAATGCAGCGAACGACGGCTGGGTATCGGAGCAGCGTTTGCTGCGGAAGACCGTCCAGCCGTTCGATGCTGCCGAGCTGCCCACGGTGGACAGCGGCCCGATCTATGTGAAGGGGCAGGGGATGGCTGAGTGGGACGCGGCCACAGGGGCGTATCGCGTGCAGCAGTCGTCGGTACCCGTCGGCTCGGTGGCATGGTGGCCCCTGCGGACGTCCATCCCCGCCGGCAGCATCCCCGCCGATGGGCAGACCGTCAGCCGTGCAACCTTTCCCGACCTCGCGGTCATGGTGACGAGTGGCAAGGTTCCGGTGGTGTCCGAGGCGGACTGGCTGGCGGACCCGCTCAAGCGCGGCAGCTACACCGCTGGTGACGGCTCTACGACCATTCGCCTACCGGATTTCAATGGGCAATCCTCGGGTGCCATCGGGGCGGTGTTCCAGCGCGGTGATGGGGCATTGTCGAGCGGAGTCAATGGCCTCCTCCAGCGCGATGCGTTGCAGAACATCACCGGCCTGACACGAAATCTCTTGGGCTTGCCCAGTTCGCTTGACCCCGGATCTGGCGCCCTCCAAAAGCAGGACATCGGATCAAGTGGATCGGGTGGTACGTCGGCAAGCCTGCAGTTTGTAAACGTAGGCTTCGACGCATCAAGGTCCGCCCGCACCTCGACGGAGACGCGTCCGCTGAACGTTTCGGGGGTCTGGACGGTTCACGCGTTCGGCGCCGTCACGAACCCTGGCAGTGTCGACGCCGCCCAGCTGGCCAGCGACTATGCGGCGCTGAATGCCGCTTTGCAAACACTGAATGGGCAACTGGCTTTCACGATCCTTTATCCCAATGGCGGAACGGCCGCCGCCCCTGCCTCGGTGGCAGTGAATTCCACCTATGTGGTGACGCCGCCGGCGCCGTTTCTCGGATTCAACGTGATCTGCCGCGCCGAGCTTCTTTACACGGACGGCTGGACTGAGACCGGCTGGTACACCGATAGCGCGGGCGGCAACCGGTCCGCCGGCACGCGGGCTGGTCAGTTGAGTAATGGCGCCATCATTGTCCGCACGGGTGTTACCGATGTGTGGCCGACCCCCAATCTGGGGGGCACTCCCACGCAGGGCTCGCTGGTTACACCGAACAAGTGCCGCGTTCTGGTCTGGAGGGTGAAAGGATGAATGTCTATGCGCAAATCGGCGATGGCCATCAGCGTATCGGTGGTGATTGCCCGCCCGGCTGGATCTTGATGCAGGACGAGCGTCCTGGCCTGGACTACGTCGCGGCCGCCACGGGTGAATGGGTCCTGGCGCCGGCACAAGTTCCTTCGCGCGTCACAGCCCTGCAAGGGGTGCTGACCCTGAATCAGGCAGGGCAACTCGCCGCCGTGGAAGCTCTTTTCAAGGGGGACGACACGCCGCTGGTTCATCGACTCGCATTCGAGCGCGCGAAAGACTGGGAGCGCACCAGCCCGACCGTCATCTACATGAAGGACCGCATGGGCTGGACCGACGCATACGTCGACCAGCTGTTCATCGACGCCGACAAGCTCATCTAAAAGCACGGGCCGTGCGCCCAACTCATCGGAGAAATGATGGCTGAACCTACCAGCGCGATCAGTGCGGCATTGCCCACGGCGTCCGCATTGCTTTTCGGCGCGATGCTGCCCGGGGTGGATGGCGGCGCGCTGATTGGCGCATTCGCCGGCGCGGCCCTGTTCATCGTCCACAGCAACGAGCTGGGCGTCGCCAAGCGTCTGGTCTATGGCTTGGTGTCCTGGCTGATCGGCTACTTCGCGGCGCCGGAGCTGGGCCGCCTGATCGGCGTACAGGAAACCGTCGTTACCGGCTTCGGCGCCGCCGCGGTGGCGGTGACCTTCGCCATCACCGCGATCAAGAAGATCGAGGCCGCGGATTTTTCGTTCTGGAAGCGGGGAGGCTGACATGCACCCTTCGGATATCGGCAACGCCGTCATGGGCCACCACCTGGTGGCCTTTCTTTTTGTGCTCGCCAATTTCGCCACCGCGCTGCGCCTGGCCTGCTACCAGCGCCGCGGCGCCCGGTACCGGCTGGGCATGTCCGTGGTGGCCTATCTGATGGTGGTGCTGACCGGCGGCCAGGCGCTCGACGTGCTGGCGCGGCAGGGCAGCGTCACTCCTTGGCAGTTGGGCCTGGCGCTGCTGCTGGCCTTCCTGGTGTTCCGGGCCCGGGGCAACGTCGCCAACATCGCCAAGCCGGCGCGCGCGAGGTAGGCATGCGGGAAGCGGAAAAGGCGTTCACGGGCATGCTGCCCCGGATCGAACCGCATCTGCTGCCTGCTGGCGCCAGCCAGGACGTGCTGAATGCCACCCTGCAGCGTGGCTCGCTGGTGCCCTACAAGGCGCCGGCCAAGGTGGCCGACCTGGCCAAGGTGGGCACCAAGCTGGCGATCTACCGCTTCGGCCGCTCGATCGACGACGATGCCCGCTACTGGTTCCACTGGCTGAACGACACCGACGTGGCGCGCGGCGCCATCCCCGACGATGCCCAGGAGCGCACTTACTTCACGGAGGCCGGGCAGCCGCCGCGGGTGACGGATTCGACGATGGCCACGACGAACGAGGATATGCCGTCCGCCTGGTACCGGCTGGGAATCCCCGCGCCGACTTCGCGGGCGACGGTGACGGTCGCCCTGCAGCCCGATCCACCCTCTGGCCTGGAGAGGCAGTCGTGCCTGCTGGCCTACACCTTCGTGTCTGCCTGGGGCGAGGAGGGGCCGCCCAACCAGGTGAGCGATCCGTTCAACGCGGCCACCGATGACACGTTGAACGTCATCAACATGGAGGGGCCGCCGGCCGGCGAGTACAACATCACGCTCAAGCGGCTGTACCTGTCGACCACGGATGCCACCGGCACGGCCGTCCTGCGCTTCTGGAAAGAGGTGCCCGCCGGCGCGGTCACGTTCTCCGACAAGGTGGATTTCACGCTGCTGGGTGAGGCCTTGCCCGAGCGCGCGCTGGTGCCGCCGCCGGCGGACCTGTTCGGCCTGATGGCGCACCCGGGCGGGTTCATGATCGGATTTTCCGGCAAGCGAGTGTATCGGTCTGAGGTGTTCAAGCCGTTCGGTTGGCCCTATTTCTCGCCGGTCGCCGATGAGATTGTGGGCGGCGCCATCATGGGCCAGGCCACGGTCGTCTGCACCAAGGGCGACACCTACCTGGCGACCCAGGCTGACCCGGTCACGCTGACGCCGTTGCGGCTGGAGGGCAACCAGCCGTGCGTTGCCAAGCGCACCATCCGGGCGTTCAAGGGTGGGGTTGTATACGCGTCGCCGGACGGCCTTGTGATGGTCGACCAGGCCGGAGGGGTCGGTGTGGTCACCGAGGAGCTGCTGACCCGTCAGCAGTGGCAGGCCTACCGGCCGGCGTCGATGCACGGCAACGTGCACGACAGCCGGTACTTCTGCTGGTTCGACACGGGCACCGCGCGCGGCGGGCTGATCTTGGACCTGACGCGCGGCGCCATGTCGCTGACCCGGACGGACGTGTATGCGACGGCTTCCTATTCGGACGGCCGCCGCGATGAGCTTTTCCTGGCGCTGCCCGATGGCAACGTGCACAAGTGGGACGGCGGCAACATGCCGCTGGCAATGCGCCGGGTGAGCAAGAGGTTCATCCTCGAGCGCGCGCAGAACATCGGCGCCGCCCAGGTTGTGGCCGCGGCCTACCCGGTTACGTTCCGGCTTCGGGCCACGATCGAGGCGGCCGGCGGCCCGATCGAGGTGGAGCTGCAGCACCAGGTGGCAAACGGCCGGCCGTTCCGGCTGCGCGGCAACTACCGCGCGCGCAGCTACGAGTTCACGGTGGAGGGGAGCGCCGCCATCTCCGAGGTGACTGTCGCCTCCACCTTGGGCAACGTCACGGCGGTCTAACGATGGCGACCTCTGCACGATCCGGCCTGCGCTACGCGGACCTGCCGGTGATCGAGTCCGCCCGGCTGCCGGACAACCCGGCCGCGACACGCGCGCTCGAGCAGATGCGGCTGACGCTGGCGACCCGCTTCGGGCAGGGCGGACAGCCGGTCGACCGCGCCGTGACCTGGGGCGACCTGGTCGAAAGCGGCATCGTTACGATGCGCGGCGCCGACGGCAAGCCGATCCTGATAAAGAACCCCGGGGGCACCTTCCAACCCAGCACGCCGCCCGTCATCGACGGCATCCCGCCCGCGCCTACCGGCTTCAAGGTGACGCCGGGCCTGGGCACCGTGGTGCTGGAGTGGGACAAGCCCAACTTCGCGTACTTCGGCTACGCAGAGATCTTCCGTGGTACGACCGACAACCAGGCGCAGGCGCAGAGCGTCGGCCAAACCACGGGCTGGGTCTATGCGGACCCAGTGGGCGGTGCCACCGCGACGACCTATTTCTACTGGGTGCGCTTCGTCTCTGTGGGCGGGAAGGTCGGGCCGTTCAATGGTATCGGTGGCACGACCGGCGCTGTCTCCCTGGACCCGGCCTACCTGATCGACGTGCTGTCCGCCGCCGGCGACCCCAAGGCGCTGCTGTTCGAGATCCCCGAGCCGACGGAAATCAATGGCGTGCCGGTGCCGGCCGGCATCTACATCCGTGACCTGTACGTCGCCAACGGCTCCATCTCCAACGCGAAGCTGGGCAACGCCTCGATCACGGACGCCAAGATCGCCAACCTGTCTGCGGCGAAGGTCACGTTCGGGGAGATGAGCGGCGATCGCATCGCGGTGGACAGCCTGAACGCGGACCGGCTGACGGTCGCGTCGCTGTCCGCGCGCCTGGCCGTCATCACGACCGCCTACGTCAAGACGGCGAACATCGAGGACGCGGCGATCACCAACGCGAAGATCGCCAACCTGAGCGCCGACAAGATCACGGCCGGCGTGCTGAACGCTGCCCGGATCGCCGGCGGCTCGATCACGGCCGACAAGCTCAACGTGACGGCGCTGTCGGCAATCACCGCCACGATCGGCCTACTGCGCACCGCGGTGAGCGGCGCGCGCCTGGAGATCCGCGACAACCTGCTGATGGTGTTCGACGCCAACAACGTGCTGCGCGTGCGCCTGGGGATCTGGTAATGCCCATCGGGATCGAGACCTACGCGGGAAATGGTGCTGTTCTGACCTCCTACCTGAGCAAGATCGGCCGTCAGTATGGGCAGGTTTCCACCGGATCGTCCAATGGCTCGCACAGTGACGCGCGCCTGGCCGAGGGTGGGGAGCGCTGGCTGGCGACGCTGCCGCAGGGAAGCCCGGCCGGCATGAACGCGCCCTTCGTGTGGTTCAGCGGCAGCACCACCATCAGCTGGCAGTTCCTGGATGGCATGCCCGGTGACCGGGCTACGGCCACGATCATCTACGGGGTGCGCTGATGCCGGCCGGCTTTCAACTGCTGTCAGGCGCCAGCGAGCTGATCGTGGACAGCGCGTCGATCAACATGTTCCTGCGCCACGCGGGGGTGGCCAGCAACTCGGCGACGGTCGCGGCTATCAACCCGGTGCTTTTCTTTCGACCGCTGGGCGAGCCGTGCTTTCTGACGTGGGCGAATCACTCGGGCAGCGTTCTGGATTTCGCCTTCAACCGGCCCGCCGAGTATTACGTGTTCGACCGGCCCGCGGAGTCGAGCTACCTGGACGCCTTCAACGAGTCCGGGGTGCAGATATTCACCGCAGCGCAGCGGCCGCTGAACGTCATCGGCAGCGTGATCGTCCCGGACTACTACACGGCATACCGCACGGCGTTCCAGGACGGCTGGACCTATAGCGGCCTGGTGTCTGGCAAGTACGCCTACAACCAGGCCTTCGTGCGCCAGGGCTACAACTCGCTGACTGCCGTCGGCGGGTGGGAGACCTATCTGATGCCTGAGGCACTGCAGGCCACCGCGAACGGTTTCTGGGCTGGGTTCCCTGCCTATGGCACCCGGTTTCTGGGCTGGAGCCCGACCCGCACCAACACCTTTATTTCATATGCCCCCAGCCCGCAGGTGTCGATCATCGACGTGGCTGGAATCCTCTAACCCTTGCCGGCAAGGACGACATGCAAAAGGAAATTGAAAACGCGATCTTCTCCAACGTGGGGAACCGCCTCACCGCGGAGCTGGCCATGGGCCTGGTCATGACCGTGCTGCAGGTGGCGCAGCGCTCGGTGGAAGAGGCGCGCGCGGCCGGCCTGTCGGCAG
>Ga0189292_10294_pt1 | contig 19208 bp, 14 predicted proteins | sample UW1oraminimetaG_FD_130317 | JGI IMG/M metagenome (GOLD analysis project Ga0189292, IMG submission 130317) | Marine microbial communities from the Costa Rica Dome - UW179A-orange mini metaG | ecosystem: Environmental > Aquatic > Marine > Oceanic > Photic zone | place: Costa Rica: the Eastern...
GCTCTCCAAGCGCCTCGACCCGGTGGAGGGCGGCCGCCGGCTGGCCAACTACCTGCGCGTGCTGGTGCTGGAAGCGCAGACCATGGCCCGCGCCTGTGGCAAGTCGCACCTGCACAACCTCGACCCCGAGGACCTGGTGGCGCTGACCGTGGAATCGGCCGCCATGGCGCGGGTGCCGCTGGCCGGGACCCACTGGATACCGGGCCAGCAGTTCTGACCGGCAAGGAGGCGCCGGCCGCGTAGCGGCGCCTCTGCACGGTTCTATCCCGCCGTGATTGGGCATCGCACGACAGGATGTTCACGAATTCCGATGACGTTTGAGGAGCTACACCATGACGACCACACTTCACGCTTCGCTCGCACCCGCTTCGCCGCTGCTGCGGCGCCTGCGCGCGGCCCTGCCGCTGCTGCTGATGGCCTTCGCGCCACTGGCGCTGGCCGAGGAGGCGACGCTGGATACCGGCGTCACCGCCTGGATGATGACCGCCACGCTGCTGGTGCTGTGCATGTGCCTGCCGGGCCTCGCCCTGTTCTACGGCGGCCTGGTGCGCGCCAAGAACATGCTTTCGCTGTTCTCGCAGTGCTTCGCCATCGCCGGCGTGATCGGCGTGCTCTGGGTGCTCTACGGCTACAGCCTGGTGATCGACACCAGCGGCATGGTCGAGGGTGAATTCAGCTTCAACAGCTTCGTCGGCGGCCTCGATCGGGCCATGCTGGCGGGCCTGAATGGCGACAGCCTGGTGCTGGGGATGCCGGAAGGGGTGTTCATCACCTTCCAGATGACCTTTGCCATCATCACCCCGGCGCTGATCGCCGGTGCCTTCGCCGAGCGCATGAAATTCGTCGCCGCGCTGCTGTTCATGGCGCTGTGGTTCACCTTCGTCTACGCGCCGATGGCCCACATGGTCTGGGGCGGTCCGGGCGCGCTGATGCACAACTGGGGCGTCCTCGATTTCGCCGGCGGCACCGCAGTGCACATCAACGCCGGCGTCGCGGCGCTGGCCGCCTGCCTGCTGCTCGGCAAGCGCAAGGGCTATCCGCAAGAGATCCGTCCGCACAACCTGCCGCTGGCGATGACCGGCGCGGCGCTGCTGTGGGTCGGCTGGTTCGGCTTCAACGTCGGCTCCGCAGCCGGAGTGGGTGGCATTTCCGGCATCACCATGCTCAACACCCAGCTGGGCGCCTGCGCCGGCATCGTCGGCTGGATGCTCGTCGAACTGCTGAAGACCGGCCGTCCCAGTGCCCTGGGCCTGGCGTCCGGTGCCATCGCCGGGCTGGTCGGCATCACCCCGGCCTGCGCCTACGTCGGGCCGGGCGGCGCACTGGCCATCGGCCTGCTCAGCGGCGTGCTGTGCTACCTCGCAGTCACCTCGCTCAAGCAACGCCTGGGCTATGACGACAGCCTGGACGTGTTCGGCCTGCACGGCGTCGGCGGCGTGGTCGGCGCCATCCTCACCGGCGTGTTCTGCGTGCCGGCGCTGGGCGGCTACGTCGAGGGCAGCGAGATCATTCCGCAAGTCTGGGCACAGCTGAAGAGCGTGCTGTTCACCTTCGTCTACTGCTTCGCCGTCAGTTGGGTGCTGCTCAAGCTGGTCGACAAGCTGGTCGGTTTGCGCGTCGACGAACAATCCGAAGACATCGGCCTGGACCTCGCCGAGCACAACGAGACCGCTTACAACCACTGATGAATATTGTGCTGTGCAAAACGCCGGGCTGTGCCCGGCGTTTCTGCTTCTAGCGCCGCGGCACAAGCTTTCGGGGCCGACCCGCATCAGACCCTGCATCGACATGCTCCTTTTTCGAACCACCCTGCTCGAGCATTGTGCGAAACGCCGCTGCAAAAGTGAGCGGGATCGTGGGCTGAGCCGCTGCCCGACGAGGGAATTCCTTTCTGATCAGTGATTTACCGAACAATGGCATACTCTGTGCTTTCCTTGCAGGAAGAAAAAGTTCTCGTTGGTAAATTTGTGGGCGCGATGCCTTGACGGTTCACCGCTCTCACCGAAGGCAGGGGAGGTCTGGAAATGAATGTCGAAGAGGCTGTAGTGATGCACAGCAAGCCGGTCTACCCGGCGGTTCTATCGCTACTGGGTGCGGGACGACGACTGCTGGTGATTCAGGACGCCAGCCTGGCTGAGGCGGCGCGCCTGCACGGGCAGCTGAGCGCCGACGGCCAGCCGCTGGAACTGGCCAGTCTGCATGGCGAGGCAGCCTGGACTGGCGAGCATCGTAGTTGCGGTGCGTTCGCGCTGCTTGAGGTGCGCCTGCTCAGCCTGCTGTCCTCGGCCCCGGTCGGTACTCGCCTGTACGTCTGCGGCGACGAAAGCTTTCTCTGGAAAATCTCTGGGCTGGCGCGCGACAGCGGTCTGCTGGACGAAGAGATCGAGCGGGTCAAGGTCGGCGCTGCGCGTGAGCTGTATTGCGTGCACTGCGCCACCCAGCAGTGCATCGGTGCCGAAAATGTCGTGGTCTGCAGCGGCTGCGGTGTGCAACTGATGGTGCGCGAGCATTTCTCCCGCCGCCTCGGCGCCTACATGGGCGTCTGCCTCGATGCGCAGCGGCCACATGGGGAGGGCCGGCCATGAGCGCAGCGATAGCCGTCCGCGTCGCGCGGATTCGCCAGCTGACGCCGCTGGTGCGGGAATTCACCTTCGAGCCCGTGCATGGCAGGCTGCCGGGCTTCTCCGCCGGCAGCCATGTGCTGGTGCACCTGCCCGACGCGCAGCGCCCGCTGAAGAATGCCTACTCCCTGCTCGGTGACCCGGCCGATTGGCGCCAGTACCGCATCGCCGTGCGGCTCGCCGAGCGGTCGCGTGGTGGGTCGCGCTACCTGCACGAGAAGGTCGCTGAGGGTGATGAACTGCAGCTGTCGCCGCCGGCCAACCTGTTCGCGCCGAGCAAGCTGGCGCGCCACCACCTGCTGATCGCTGGGGGCATCGGCATCACCCCGTTCATGGCCTACAGCGCCGACCTGCAAGCCCAGGGCGCCAGCTTCGAGCTGCATTACGCCTTTCGCGCCGGGTTGACCGACGCCTACCGGGACGAGCTGCGTGGCCAACTGGGTGAGCGCCTGCACGGCTACGACGCAACGCAGCGCCAGCGCCTGGACGTCGCCGCGCTGCTGCGCGCCCAGCCGCTCGGCACTCATGTCTATGTCTGCGGGCCGCAGCGCCTGCTCGACGAGGTGCGCGAACAGGCCGCGGCGCTGGGCTGGCCGCAGAGTCGCGTGCACTGGGAGGCCTTCGCCACCGCGGAGCCGGGCGAGCCCTTTGTCGCCACCTTGCAGCGCAGCGGCCGCCAGTTGCAGGTGTCGGCCGAGGCCAGCCTGCTGGAAACCCTGGAGGCCCACGGCGTGGAAGTCCCCAGCCTGTGCCGGGGCGGCGTCTGCGGCCTCTGCGCAACGCCCTATGTGGCTGGCGAGGTGGAGCATCGCGACCATTTCCTCTCCGCCAGCGAACAAGCCACCCGCCTCATGCCCTGTGTTTCGCGCGGCCGTTGCGGCAGCGCGCTGACGCTCGATCTCTAGGAGCCCGCCATGCCTGTGACCCTGAAACCCGTCGAGACCTATCGCGACGACTTCACCTTCCGCAACAGCCCCGAGGCCATCGCGCGCTTCCCGTTTCCCTTCCCCGAGGACAGCTACATGTACTCGGTGAACCTCGAGCCGGCCACGCCGCGCGAACCGGGTTCGGTGTTCGAGCACTGGTTCGATATCGACGAGCACTATCGCTCCGAGATGGCCGAACGGGCGCGGGTGCTCGAGCGCGATCCGGATCGCTGCCTGGTCATGCCGCACATGCGGCAGGCGGCCTGGGACACCCTCGAGATGCTGATGACCCACCTGGCCGCCGACTACCCGCAGTGGTTCGAGCTCGAGCGCGACGGCAACCACTGGACCTGGAGCAACCATGCGCTGGACCTGCGCCAGAGCTTCGTCTTCGGCGATCCGGACACGCTGCCCTGCGAGCCGCTGGAGTACATCACCCGCCAGGTGCAGGGCGATTTCGCGCTGCTCGACCAGCGCGACGGCAACCTCTGGATGGATGCCGGGATGGTCACCTGCCCGGCGGACTGGTCGATCAAGTTCGACGCCGGCATGAATTTCACCCAATGGCATTCGCCGGTGCCGATGGCGCACCAGCTGGGCGTGTTCGAGCGGGCGCTGAAGTACCTGCTGAACATCCAGGTCGACCATCCGGTGCGTCGCCTGAACTGGACCATGACGGTCAACCCGCGCCTGGATACCTCCTCGGAAACCTTCCACGAATGGGGCGCCGAGCGCGCCCAGGTCACCGCCGAAAACGTCGCCCGGCTGGTGCACCTGCGCGTCGAGCTGCAGTTCATGCCGCGGCTGCCGCGCAGCAATGCGCTGCTGTTCGGCATCCGCACCTACCTGATCAGCCTCGAGGAGCTGGCCAGCAACCCGGCCTGGGCCTGCCGCCTGCACCGCGTACTGCGCGACCTGCCGGAGGCGATCGCCGACTACAAGGGGCTGACCCTCTACCGGCAGACGGTGGTGGACTGGCTGCGCCAGTTCGACCCGCAGACCTGCGCCGCCTGACCGACGTTTTCATTCAGGCCTGAGCGCAGGCCTAACCACTGGAGAAAAGACATGGCAAATTCATGGCGCATTTCCGCCCTCGCGCATCGCCACCGTGCCCTCGGCTCGGCGCTGGAAGACTGGAACGGCATGGGCACCGCCTGGACCTATGGCGCGACCTCGTTGAGCGAGGCCCACGAGGCGATCCGCACGCGGGCCGGGCTGATGGACGTATCCGGGCTGAAGAAGGTGCACTACGTCGGCCCGCATGCCGAGTCGCTGCTGGAGTACGCCACCAGCCGCGACATCTCGAAGATCTACCCGGGCAAGTCGGCCTACGCGACCATGCTCAACGAGGCCGGCAAGTTCGTCGACGACTGCGTGATCTACCGCACCGGCCCCAATGCCTTCATGGTGGTGCATGGCGCCGGCAGCGGCCACGAGATGCTGGTGCGCTCGGCGCAGGGCCGGCAGGTCGCGGTGCTCTTCGATGACGACCTGCATGACCTTTCGCTGCAAGGGCCGCTGGCGGTGGACTTTCTCGCCGAGCACGTGCCGGGGATTCGCGAGCTGCCGTACTTCCATCATCTGCAGACGCGTCTGTTCGACCGTCCGGTGATGATCTCGCGCACCGGCTACACCGGTGAGCGCGGCTACGAGATCTTCTGCAAGGCGGCCGATGCCCCGCTGATCTGGGACAGCATCCTGGAGAAGGGCAAGACGCTGGGCATCATTCCCTGCGCCTTCACGGCGCTCGACTGGCTGCGGGTGGAGAGTTATCTGCTGTTCTTTCCCTACGACAATTCCGAGAAGTACCCCTTCGCCGACCAGCCGGCCGGCGACACCCTCTGGGAGCTGGGCCTGGACTTCACCGTGTCGCCGACCAAGGGCGAGTTCCGCGGCGGTGCCGAGCATGCGCGGCTCAAGGGTCGCGAGCGTTTCAGGATCTTCGGCGTGCTGCTGGAGAGCGACCGTCCGGCAGCGGAAGGCGACACGCTCTGGGCCGAGGGGCGGCAGGTGGGCGTGATCACCTGCGCGATGTACTCGAAGCTGAGCAACAGGTCGATGGCCATCGCCCGCCTGGACGTGCCCTACGCCGAACAGGGCGCGCCGCTCGAGGTGCGTGGCAGTCTCACCGCCCGTGCCATCGCCCATACCCTGCCGTTCGACGATCCGGAAAAGAAGAAGCGCACCGCCAAAGGCTGAGCCTTGGCCACCAACGCAAACGGGCGCGCAGCGATGCGCGCCCGTTTTGCCATGGGATCCGTAGACGTCTGGAGCTGACCGATGATGAGTGCCTTGAGTGGTGGCTGGGGACTGTTGATCCTCGCCGGGCTGAGCGAGATCTGCTACGCCGCGGTGATCCCCAGGACCGATGGTTTCACCCGGCTGTGGCCGACGCTGTACTGCGTATTCTTCATCAGCCTGAGCCTCTGGCTGCTGTCGATGGCCGCGCGCTCGCTGCCGATCGGCACGGCCTACGCCGTATGGGTCGGCATGGGCGCGGTGGGTACCGCGCTCTGGGGCATCGCCTTCTTCGACGAGCCGGCCAATGCCGCCCGGGTCATCTGCCTCGGGCTGATCGTCGCCGGGGTGGTCGGGTTGAAGGTGTTTTCGGCGGGGTAGGTGCGAGGTGGGGGTATCGGCGTGCTGAAGGCTGGGCGGCAGGCTTCAGGCCTGCCGCCCAGCCCTCGTCAGTGCTTGAGCTTTTTCGGTTGCGGATCGGCGTAGCTGTGTTTCTCGTGGATCATGGTCGCCACCAGCGCGAACAGGCTGACGGCGGCGACGAGAAAGGTGATCACCATCAGGATGGTGGGCTTGTCGGCGAAGGTGAAAACCGCGCTGGCGCCTTCGAAGGTACTGATGCTCATGGTCCTGCTCCTGTATGAACGAGGCGCGCCGGTAGCGGCGCGCCTTGGGTGGCGATCAGGCCGGTTTGGCTTCCACGACCAGGGTGGTGACTTCCCGACCATCCGCGGTGCTGGCGTGGCCGTACATGGCGGTCCATTCCGGGTAGGCCTGGGCGGGCACTTCGGTGAGGTCCAGGCCGCGTTCCTCGGCGTTCGCCGGGACGCGCAGCATGCCGATCTTCTTCAGCCCGTAGGAGATGGCGTAGCCGGGAATGAAGCCGAGCGAGGCCATCACCAGCGCGCCGACCAGTTGCCCGGTGAAGCTGATCTCGGCCATGCCGTTGACGTTCGGGTAGCCGGCGAGGAAGACGCCGCTGATCACCAGCCCGGCGAAGCCGCCGAAGCCGTGCACGGCGAAGGCACCTACCGCGTCATCCAGCTGCAGTTTCAGCAGCAGGTTGTTCACCAAGGGTGCGGCTGCGGCGACGCCCATGCCGATCAGGTAGGCCAGGCCGGGGTGGTAGAGGTCGAGTCCCGGCGCCACGGAGATGATCCCGACCAGCCCGCCGGACATCATCCAGAACGGCTCGCGGGTGGTCAGGTAGGCGCCGATCAGGCCACCGGCGAAGCCCATCAGGGTGTTGAAGGCGAAGGCGGAGAGGTTGGTCGGCTGGCCGTAGATGTTGATCCACTGCGCGCCGCCGTTGTAGATGATGCAGCCGCCGAGGAAGCCGAAGAAGCCGACGATGATCAGCATCAGGCCGACCACGCTCATCGGCATGCTGTGGCCGACGATCTGGTTGGCCGAGCCGTCCGGGTTGAAGCGGCCGATGCGCGCGCCGAGGTTGATCACCACCGCCAGGGCGAAGAAGCCTGCGACCTGGTGGACCACGCCTGCGGCGCCGACGTCATGGTAGCCGAACTGCACGGTCAGCCAGCCTTCGGGGTGCCAGCCCCACGAGGCTGCCAAGAGCCAGAGCACGCCGCCCAGGGCAATGGTGAGGATGATGAAGGCGCTCATCCGCGCCCGTTCGATGATCGCCCCGGAGAGGATCGAGCCGGTGGTGGCGGCGAACAGCGCGAAGGCGCCCCAGAAGATGCCGGTGGCATTGTCCGTGAGGTTGGGCCCCATGGATTCGCTCCAGGGCATGGCCGCCAGCAAGGCATCCATGCGCGGCACCAGGCCGTCCGGGAAGGCGTTGTAGATGGCCCAGCCGCAGAGGAACACGCTGGGGATGACGAAGCCGAACGCGAGGATGTTCTTCACCCCGGCGGCCAGCGCGTTCTTCAGGCGCGAGGCGCCGATCTCGTAGGAGAGGAACCCGGCGTGGATCAGGACCATCAGCGCCGTGCACCACCAGTAGAAGATTTCCATGTTCAGCGTGTTGGTCATCTCTATCAGTGCGTGCAGTTCTTCGAGCGTGGGTGTCGTTTGCTCTTCCATCGCGTAACCCTCAAGGCATTGGTCTGATTTGGTGTGGCGGCAGAGTCGAGGAGCTGTCTTGGCGGACAGTCATGATTTTTATCTTTGCTCACTAAAAGTTCGTGAGAGGAAAGGCAAGCCTTGTGCCAAGCCAAGGCGAGGCGCCTGGCTCGCGGCTTGTGCCTCAGGGCTCAGGCGCCGCGGACCCGGTTGCGTGCGGCCTGCGCACCAGCAGGGTGCTCGTTGGCGAGCCGGGGCGCGTCATGCGCGTACCCGGCTCTTGTCCGGGTCGTAGGCGACCGTGCTGCTCGCCACCCGTGCGCCGATGCGTTTCTGCTGGCCGTCGAGCTTGCCCACTTCGAGCCGGGTGCCCGGCGTGCAGCAGGCGATATCGAGCCGACAGAGCGCGATGTTCTTGCCCAGCACGGGCGCGCGCGTGGCGCTGGTGATCACCCCGACCTGGGCGCGGCCGACGAACACGCCGTCGCCGTGCATCGCCACCTCGTTGCCCTCCAGCTCCAGCCCCACCAGCCGGCGCTGCGGCTGGGCGCTGCGCCGCTCCAGGGCGGCGCGGCCGATGAAGTCGTCCTGCTTGGTCTTGAGCGGCACGGTGAAGCCGATGCCTGCCTCGAAGGGGTCGGTCTGGTCGCAGAACTCGTAGCCGGCGAAGACCAGCCCGGCCTCGATGCGCAGCATGTCCAGCGCATGCAGCCCCAGCGGCACCAGGCCCAGCGGCTGGCCGAGCTGCCAGACGCGCTGCCAGAGCTGCATGGCGTGGTCCGGGTGGCACCAGATCTCGTAGCCCAGCTCGCCGGTATAGCCGGTGCGCGAGACCATCAGCGGGCAGCCGTCGTAGTCATCCAGGCGACCGAGCAGAAAGCGGAACCAGCCCAGCTCGGCCAGCGCAGGCTGGGTAGCCGGCGCCCAGATCAGCTGCTGCAGCAGTTCGCGGCTGCGCGGCCCCTGCACGGCGATGTTGTGGATCTGCTCGGAGGCGGACTTGATCCACACCTTCATGCCGAGCTTCTGCGCCTGCTCGCGCAGCCAGATCCCGGCGTAGTCTTCGCCGCCGATCCAGCGGAAGGTGTCGGGCCCCAGACGCAGCAGGGTGCCGTCATCGAGCATGCCGCCGTGCTCGTAGCACATGGCGCTGTAGACGACCTGGCCGACCGCCAGCTTGCGTACGTCGCGGGTCAGGCAGTAGTTGAGCAGGGCTTCGGCGTCCGGCCCGATGACTTCGAATTTGCGCAGGGCGGACAGGTCCATCACCGCCACCCGCTCGCGGCAGCCGTGGTATTCCTCGATGGCGCCGAAGCCGTCGAAATGGGTCGGCGTCCACCAGCCGCGGTAATCGACGAAGTGCCGGGTAAGTGCGGCAGTAGCCGGATGGAAGCCACTTTCACGGGTCAGCACCGGATCGGCGTCGGGAGTCTTGCGAGTGGCCATGGCGATACTGAAGCGCTCCTTTTCGGAATACAGGCGAACGTGGATATCGGTGGGCTGCCAGCCGTTGGCCGGGTCGATGTCGTCCGGGCAGCTGCTGCTGGCGCAGACCAGATCGGTCATGGCGCGCAGCAGCACGTAGTCGCCGGGGCGTGACCAGGGCTCGTCGAGGGTGAGCTGCTGGTGGGCGTCGATGGCGGTGTTGAAGAAGAAGTTGATCGCCGGCCAGCCCGGGCGGGCGTGCACGCCGTGGCCGGCCAGCGCACGGCTGATGTTGTCGCTGCAGTTGGCATGGCCGAAGTAGCCCTGCGACTCGTAATAGCGCGCCGTGCAGGCCAGGGCGAAGGTGTCGTGGCGGCCAACGGTGTCGCGCACCACCTCCAGCATCGGCTGCATGTTGCGGTCGAAGAAGCGGCTGAACAGGCCGGGGCCGGGATAGGCATGGCCGTTGAGGGTGCGGGTGACGGTCGGGTCGAGGTCGATCTGGTGACCGGCATCCAGGCCGCGACGGTCGAAGGCGACGAAGTCCGAGCACTGCCGGCCGGCGACGTCGATGACCTGGATGTACTGGCCGGCGCCGACCCGATAGTCGCGGGCGCTGCCGGGCCGGATGGTGAATTCGTCGAGCAGCTCGCCGATCGGCTCCGGCAGCGGCGGACGGAGAGTCTGCCGAGGGTTGGCGCGCTGGATCAGCAGGCGCAGTTCGCTGGCGCGTCGCTGGCCGTCCACTGGCGTGTGCCCACCCGGCGCGGCGACCACCACCAGCAGGTTGTCGCTGGCCTCCAGCCGCCGCGCAAAGCCGGCTGGCGTCGCGGCGGGCCAGAGCCGTGCGGCAACCAGCGTACGGCTGCAGTCGACACGATGCCGGGCGAGGCCGAGGCGCACCCTGGCGGCATCGCTACCGCCAGCGGCGAGCAGGCGGGCGATGAAGTCGGCATCCATCCGGGCTTCCAGGCCCAGGGCGGCCAGCGCGGGCTGGCCGTCGTCGGCGAAGGCGGCGAGTTCGGCCGGCTGGTCGCCCTCGATATCGATCACCTCCAGCCGATCGCCGGCCTCAAGGCTGACCACGGTGAGGCCGCCCGGCGCGACGCGGTGACGTTCAAGCGCAGGCGCACGGGCGAACAGCGCCGGTTCGCTGGGGCGGGAAAAAACGGGAAGGTTCATGGCGGGCTCCGCTGGATTCGATGGGAAAGGCATCGCGGCCGCCCCGCAGTGCTGGCCTGGGGCGGCCGTCGGTCAGCCAACCGTTTTCAGGCGCTGTTCCGGCTCGTCGCAGAGATAGGCCTGCAGGGAATCATCCAGGGCCTGCAGCCATTCGGTGTGGTGGGGGGTGGCCAGCGTGCCGGTCATCAGCGAGCAGTGGCACTTGTCGCGGTAGCCCATGATGTCTTCGTACTTGTCCTGCTTCCATTGCAGGAAGGTTTGGTTGACCGCGGCGATGTCGAAGGACGGGTAGTCGGTGGCTTCGATCAACTGACGGATGTATTCGCCCTGGAACTCGAACATCTGCTGGGCGGTTTCGAGGGTTTCCTCTTCCTGGCGCCAGGCGATGTTTTCGGCGTGCATGTGGACGCGCTCGGGCAGCGGGATGCGCCCGAGGATCACGTCGCGGGCATACCAGGCCTGGGCGTCGAACATGTTGAAGCTGTACCACTGGTCCTGCATGCCGAGGTAGATGAGCTTCGGGTTCGGCTCCCAGAACACCCCCTTGTAGAGGTTCAGCGGCCAGAGGCGGTTACCGGTTTTCAGCCGCAGGCTTTCATCGAGGAAGGGGAAGTGATGCTTGTAGCCGGTGCAGAGGATGATCGCGTCGATGTGCTTGCTGCTGCCGTCGGCAAAGTAGGCGGTGCTGCCCCTGACATGCGAGAGCAGCGGCTTTTCCTCCCAGTTGGCCGGCCACTTGTAGCCCATCGGTGCACTGCGGTAGCAGCTGGTGATCGAGCGGGCGCCGTACTTGTAGCACTGCGAGCCGATGTCTTCGGCCGAGTAGCTGCTGCCCACCACCAGCACGTCCTTGCCCTTGAATTCCAGCGCATCGCGGAAGTCGTGGGCGTGCAGGATGCGCCCGGCGAAGCTCTCGAAACCGCGGAAATGCGGCACGTTGGGCGTCGAGAAATGGCCGCTGGCGACCACCACGTAGTCGAATTCGCGGGTGCTGGTCAGGTCCTCGTCGTAGTTGTGCACGGTGACGCTGAACAGCCCGCTGGCCTCGTCGAAGGTGACCCCGCGCACCGCCGTGTTGAACTGGATGTACTGGCGCACGCCGGCCTTTTCGACGCGCCCCTTGATGTAGTCCCAGAGCACTTCGCGCGGTGGGTAGGAGCCCATCGGCCTGCCGAAGTGCTCGTCGAAGGTGTAGTCGGCGAACTCCAGGCATTCCTTGGGACCGTTGGACCAGAGGTAGCGGTACATGCTGCCGTGCACCGGCTCGCCGTGTTCGTCCAGGCCGGTGCGCCAGGTGTAGTTCCACATGCCGCCCCAGTCGCTCTGCTTCTCGTAGCAGACCAGTTCGGGAAGTTCGGCGCCCTTGGCTGCGGCGGACTGGAAGGCGCGAAGCTGGGCCAGGCCGCAGGGACCTGCGCCGATGATGGCGATACGGGTGCTCATGCTGGGTTTCCTCATGTGTTTTCTGGAAAGTTTGTTTCCTGCTGAGAAATACCTTAGGGCTTTGCCAGCGCCGGGAAACTGCCTTGCTAGGGATACCCCGTTGGGGATAGATGCGCCCCAGCGGGTCGGGATCGCCCAGCGACAGCGCAGCAGGGGCCATCCTAGTGCAGCGTGGCAGCGGCTTGGGCAGCCTCCGCAGCGGATGGCGGGCTGGCCCAAGTTATTGATACTTGGGCGCTATCGTCTGCTATCGCCAGCTACGAGGCGCGTGGTGTGAAACTTGCTGGGTGCTAGCGGGTGGGAAACCTCGAAGGGGCACCAATGCTGCTGCTGATGCGTAACACCGCACGAACCTGGCTCGCCGACCGGCGAACCAGGCCGGAGTCGTGCGAACGCCTGCTCGGCGACTTGCCGCTGCGCCTGCTGCAACAGCCGGACAGCCAGGCGCCGCTGCTGGCGCTGTTGGCCTCCCTGACCAGGCACACGCCGGCGCGCCGCGCCTGGCTGTTGCTGCCCGCTCCGCAGGATGGCGGCTGGCAGGTGCTTGGCGAGGCGCCCGATGCCTGCCCCCACGGCCAGCCGCTGTCGGCCGCTGACGGTGCTCAGCGCTGCGTTACCTGCCTGGCCGCCGGACGTCATCGGCTGATCTGTCCGCTGGAGCTCGAGCGCGGTCGGCTGGCCGTGCTGCTGCTCGATTACCGAAGCCCTCCCGGCTGGTTGCTGCAACGGCAGGCGGCGCAACTGGCCGCGCGCCTGGGTGACGTGCTGCGCGCGCTGCGGCGGGGCAGGGCGCGAGGCCGGCGCGAAACCGCAATGGACCCCGCCCTGCTTGCCCGCGAGCTGCACGATTCGGTGGCGCAGCAGCTGAGTTACCTACAGATCCGCGCCACTCGCCTGCTGGCCGTGCTGGACGAGCCGGAACAAGTCCGCATCATGGCGCACGACCTGCAGGAACAGCTGCGGTGCGTGCATCGCCAGGTGCGCGCGCTGATCGCCACCGCCCGCCCCGGCATGGATGGCCGCTCGCTGCGCCAGGCTCTGGAAGCCTGCGTGGCGGAATTCTCGCGTCGCAGCAGCTGCGTATTCGAGCTGGACAACCGTCTACCGGCCGAACACTTGCCCGATGCGGTGGCGTTCGAAGTCCTGCAGGTCGTGCGCGAGGCGCTGACTAACGTGATGCGTCACTCCCATGCCCGGCAGGTGCTTATCGAACTGCGCGAGGAGGACCGACAGGGTTTCGAGCTGCGCCTGAGCGACGATGGCCTGGGCCTGCGGCAGATGCCGTCGGAGCAAGGCCACTACGGCTTGCGGATTATGCAAGAGCGCGCCACGGCGATCGGCGCCGAGCTTTCGATCGGGCCGGCCGAGCCATGCGGCACTTTGGTGCGCCTGCGTTGGAGTCCGCCATGACAAGGCACCTGCGCGTGCTGCTGGTAGACGATCATCCGCTGCTGCGCCGCGGAGTCGCCGAACTGCTCGATGCGAGCGGGCGCTTCGCCGTGGTCGGCAGCACCTCGACCGGCGCGGAGGGGCTGGCCCTGGCTGCGGTACTGGTCCCGGACCTGGTACTGCTCGATCTGCACCTGCCCGGCATCGGTGGCTTGCAGGTTCTAGCGGACTTCAAGTGCCAATCGCCGGCCAGCCGCGTGGTGGTGCTGACGGCCTCGGCCGCGCATCAGGATCTGCTCGCCGCGTTGCAGGCTGGCGCCGACGGCTACCTGCTCAAGGACATTGATCCAAACGCCCTGCTGGCCGCGCTCGGTGATTGCGTCAGCGGGCGGCTGGTGCTCGACCCGGCGCTCACCGAGGTCCTGGCCTGCGGGTTGCGCGAGCGCGGCCCGCCAGCGGCGGCCCCGGCCGAGTTGACCGAACGCGAGCGGCAGACGCTGGCGCTGATCGCCGAAGGGCTGAACAACAAGCTGATCGCCCGCCGCCTCGGTATCAGCGACGGCACGGTGAAAATCCACGTCAAGCACCTGCTCAGCAAGCTGAACCTGCATTCACGCCTGGAACTGGCGGCCTGGGCCTATCGCAGCGGCCATATCTCTGGTTGGGAGGAAGGCGCATGAGTCTCCTGCAAGGCTGTCGGTTCGCCTTAAACGGCCTCTTGTGGCGCTGGCGGCAGATGCCTGCCAGCGACCCACGCGACGACCTCGATTGTCTCCCGCTGGCGCTGGTACGGCTTGACGAGGCAGGCCGAATGTCACGCCTGAGCAACGGCTGGGAGCGGCTGAGCGGCCACCGGTGTGGCGACTGTCTGTCGCGCCGGCACGTCGACTTCATCCATATCGAGGACCAGTCCCACTGGAACCAGGCACTCGAGGCGTTGCGCACTGGCCAATCCGAGCGGGTCTTCGTGCTTCGCTATCTGACGCATGCCGGCGAATTGCGCTGGGTCGAGGTGCGCTTGTGCCGCCAGCACCAGGGCTTTCTTGCCAGCCTCGCCGACGTCAGTGCGCAAATCCCCGGACACCGGCGGCTAGAGGCCAGTCACCGTAGCCTCAACAACCTGCTCGACGGACTGCCGATGATGGTTTATCGCTGCCGCAACAACCGTGACTGGACCATGGAATACGTCAGCGCCGGCTGCCTCGCCCTGACTGGCTACAGCGTGGAGCGCTTGGTAGACAACCGCAGCTTGACCTATAACAGCCTGATCCACGTTGCGGACAGGGAACATGTCTGGCAGGAGATTCAGCGAGCACTCCGCACGCGGCAGCGATTTACCATCGAGTACCGCCTGGTCGGTGCCGACGCCCACCCCAAGGCAGTCCAGGAGCGTGGTTGCGGCATCTACTCCGATGCGGGCGAAGTGCTCGGCCTCGAAGGGGTGGTGATGGAGCAGGCCCGCACAGTGCGCCAATCAGGACGGTGACGATGGCAAGAACGAATGAATTTGGGCAGACCATCGGTTTGCCAGTTGCGAACTGGACACCGAGACCGCAGCCAGGCGCTGTGGCCTTGACCGGTCGGCACTGCCGCCTGGAACCCCTCGACGCCACGGCTCATGCCGCCGACCTGTTCGCCGCCTATCGGTCTGCAGGCGACGACAGCGACTGGACCTACCTGTCGATGGAGCCTTTCGGCAGCGTCGAGCAATATCGAGAATATGCTGACAAAGCGGCCCGAAGCGTCGACCCCCGGCATTTCGCCGTCATCGATGCGAGTTCCGACAGGGCGATCGGCACCCTGGCGCTGCTGCGTATCGACCCGGCGAACGGCGTCATCGAGGTCGGAAGTGTTGCCTTCTCCCCGTTGCTTAAACAGTCGACGCGCTCGACCGAGGCGCAGTACCTGCTGATGGCCTATGCCTTCGATGTACTCGGGTATCGCCGCTACGAATGGAAGTGCGACGACCTGAACGGACCGTCTCGCAAGGCCGCCGAGCGCCTGGGCTTTCAATACGAGGGAACCTTTCGCCGCGCTGCGATATACAAGGGGCGCAATCGCGATACCGCCTGGTATTCCATCATTGGCGAGGACTGGCCCACCATCAAGGCCGCGTTCGACGCTTGGCTGAGCCTGGATAATTTCGATGTGGATGGAAAACAGCACCGGTCATTGGCGGCAATCAGGGCTACAGCCTAACTGCCGGTAAGTTTCTGTGGCGGCCGCTTAGGTAAGCACTCCATTCGTGATGGGGTGCTTCCGCCCCTCCAGCCGTGCGTGCAGCAGATGTTTCCGCAGCCTTCTGTGGTTCGCTGTGCCCGCGTGCTGTCTTGGTTGGGGTGCTGTTCCGGTCCTCGAACGCTGATTCCGCAAAGCGTTTCAGAGAGGTGATGAAGCGCTACGCGGGATCCTTCGATCGGTTTGTCGTACCGCAGCGCTTCCAGGTATTCGATCGGATCAATGCGCATGAGGGCAGGGGAACCGTTCGCCTTGGTAGGGTTTCGGCAGTGCCGGAGTGGGCAATGAAGCGGGAGATGATGTCGCAGCGGTATACGACTCGATGGGATGAGTTGATGCGGGTGATTTGAGGTCGGCTTGGGCCGCTTTCGACCCAAAGCAGCCAGTCGCTGGGGCGGAAAACGGCCAGGAGCAGCCTCCGGCTAGGTATGTGAATCCGACCCAAGGCAGATGATGTGGAGGAGCGCTTGATGATCATTTCCACATTGAGGCAGAGCTAGGTCGGCTAAGTGCATACTGTCGCCATGTCGCTGAAATGGATTAGAGGTGCTTTGACCACCGTCCGTGTTCAGCAGGCATAAACTAGGTGGCTCGACCGTAAAAACTCAGATGAGCACTAACGTACAAGGACGCACGCAATGGCAACGCACAACGATGCTACCGGGTATCTCCTCGCCTATCGCGATACCGTCAATGAGGTGTGGTTCCACGCCGTCTGCGACCACGCAATACAGTCGAATGGGGAGCCACTCGTTGACTCGGATCTCGAAAAGCTCTGGAACTACTTTCTCGGAACCGAAGCGTTCAGCCCTGTGGCTGCCACACCTCCTCAGTTGGCTTTACCTGCCAAGGCCGCCGCGCAGACTTACCACCTAGAGCAGCTAACCGCATTCCGAGACTTCAAGCGTCTGAGTCCATCTCTTACGCTCGACTTGCCTAAGAAAGTAACTTTGATTTTCGGTAAAAATGGCGCGGGGAAGTCCAGCCTCTGCCAGGCACTGAAAGTACTATCTAATCCCGAAAAGCCAAAAGAGCCGCTCACCAACGTCAGAAGCAAAGCAAAGGTACTGGCCTCGTTTGGATATAAATTCAAAGACTCACCGAGCATACAGAACTGGAGTGAGCTAGATGGCTACGGCGTGCAAGCACAAGCACTAAAGTATTTTGACTCAACCATTGCCATCAAACACGCGACAGGCTCGTTAAACCCAGAGGCTGTTGTTGAGATATCTGTATTCCGGCTGGAGTGCTTCGAGTACGCAAAGAATTACATCAAGCAATTTCAACAGTTTTGCCTCACAAAAATCGACGCAACACGAAATATTACAAATCTGGCGATCACTGCTCTTAAAAATAGGGTCATTACTTCTATCGATATTGCCACTGGCGAGTTCGCCAGCTGGGAGGCGACCAATACGCGCCCCATGTTGACGTGGATATCAAGCATACCCGCCTACGACCCAGCTACAAAAGAAACTAGAACCCAGCAACAGCAGCAACTCCAGCAACTTACTGCCGCTACGAGCCAGGAAGGGAAAAAATCGCTTCAAGCAGAACAATCACTATTATCTCAGTTTGCGTCCACTCTGCGTTTGTTTAAGTCAACTTGCGAAAAGTATTCCCCTGCCGAGGTGGTGCTGGTCACGAACACGCTTCAGCAAAAGCAGGCCGCAAGCATAGAGTTAGGCCGCGCCGTTTTTCCTGAAGGGACTGACCCTCAACTGCACCAGAAATTAATCTTTGCAGCAAATAACTCGGCGCCGTTGTTAACGGCGCAGTCATGCCCACTCTGCCTTCAGGACGTTTCGCAGACACGCAGCGTGCTCTTCAAAAGCTATCATGAGTTCCTGATATCTACTCTGCATGCAGAAATCGACAAACTCAAAGCGCGCCAGGATAAATTAAATGAAGCATATGCTGTGGTCTACAATCTTCAGAAACCAGACACTCTGATTTATACACCTCACTTTTCGCCCGAGTTCATACTGGGTTTGAATGCCACTTTAGATCGCGTTGATCGTGCGATTCGCGAGAAAACCATAACCGATGAAATGATCAAAGATTACTCGCAATACCTGCAAATCGATGACTATATTGACAAAATCTCCGAGCGCCATACGCAAATTACTTCAGCTCTTTCGCTAGCATCTGCCGACCTCGATAAAACACAAGCCGAAATTAAGAGGCTGCAAAATGCGATTAATTTAGACATCGTCTATGAGGCCGCCTTCAGCATTAAGGAGGATGTCGTCGCGCTATGCAATGCAGCTATTAGCTTCGAGGAGGCAGCAGAAGTTGTAAACGGCTTCAACTTCACTTCCCGCCAAGCAGCGTTGACTGCAAGGATGAAGGAAGCTCACACCGAGTTGGTTTTGAATTCGTTTATTCCTCACCTTGATAACGAATATAAAAGACTGAGCGGCTCATCTTTAGAGCAGATGGGCGTCAAACTCGCCCCCCAGGGGGCGGAGGCCATCGTCACACCTAAGGTTGGTGACAGCCCAGTACATCGGGTACTCAGCGAAGGTGAACAGAAGGTGCATGCACTAGCAGTATTTATGTGCGAGGCATCGACCACGGCACATCAAGTTCTAGTTCTGGATGATCCCGTCACCAGCTTTGACTACAACTACGTCTCGAATTTCTGCGAAAGACTGAGAGACTATGTACGGGACAACCCCAGCGCCCAACTTATCATCCTTACCCATAACTGGGACTTTTTTGCCAATCTTCAGTCGACGTTTAACCGCTCAGGCTTGGATCATTGCTTGTCTGTGCAGGTGCTTGAAGACTGTTCAACAGTGTCTGAGTACGTCGAGAAATGGGACGAATTGTGCTCACAGATAGAAGCGTACACCGGCTCGCCCCATGAGCCCTCCAGCGCCGAGAAAGAACACCTTTCCGGCCTCCTTCGCAGGCTGATTGAGCGCATCACTAATGGCTATGTATTTAACGAACAGCGCCATCAGTACAAACACAAAGGTCTGAGTATTTCGACCTTCCATCAATTTACAAAGCTTGTCCCTCTTCTGCCTCATGAGGCTGACAAACTCAGAGATCTTTATTCAAACCTCAGTCCCACCGAGCATGATGATATTCGCAATTTTTATTCAGGAAAGTCGCGCGACCAATTTAAATCTTGGTATGACGATCTAATTGCCATGAAGGCCGCCTTACTGGCGAGGAAGCCGAAATGAATGTAGATAGTTGCGACGTATATTCTGAGCGTGACCGAATGTAGGGGTTGGTTTTTCCTAGTCTGAGCGTCCGCTTCTGGCCAATTTCTGCCTTTCGTAACTGGCAGAAATTGGCCAGTTGCAGCTTGGCAGGGATACACGCCCGCTCGCTGTCATCTGCTTCTAACATGTCGACCTTGTTTCGCACATGGTCAAGGCTGCCGTCGTCATCTATCGTGCATCCTTTGCACGTTATGTTTTTCTGCGACTGACATGTCGTCATCCGTCGGTCATCTGATGCGAAGCTGGGTCACAGCCTGAGTCAGTCCGCCCACTTTCCGTAGATTTCCGACGGTAGAACGGTCTGAAATCGAATCCCGGGTGCTCAGTGATCAGTCACTATTTGGCTCTTACAAAGAAGAGAGCCTTCGTCATGAGCAAAGACGCACAAACGATAGTCATCCTGCTGGATCAGCAGTACGAGCAGTTGCTTGCGGACGCGAGATGCTTGGTAGCAAGCTATGTGGATGCGTCCATGAAGC
>Ga0189292_10295_pt1 | contig 19105 bp, 14 predicted proteins | sample UW1oraminimetaG_FD_130317 | JGI IMG/M metagenome (GOLD analysis project Ga0189292, IMG submission 130317) | Marine microbial communities from the Costa Rica Dome - UW179A-orange mini metaG | ecosystem: Environmental > Aquatic > Marine > Oceanic > Photic zone | place: Costa Rica: the Eastern...
ACGACGAAGCGCTGATACGCACCATCGACCGCGTGCTGATGTTCTACGTGCGCACCGCCGACAAGCTGCAGCGCACTTCGGTCTGGCGCGAGAGCCTGGAAGGCGGCCTGGACTACCTGAAGGACGTCATCCTCGACGACAGCCTGGGCCTTGCCGCCGAGCTGGAAAGCCAGATGCAGCACGTGGTCGACAGCTACCAGTGCGAATGGGCCAATGCCATCTCCGATCCGGAGAAGCTCAAGCGCTTCCGCACCTTCGTTAACGACGGACGCGGCGACCCCGACATCCACTTCGTCAAGGAGCGTGGCCAGCGTCGGCCGGTGCGCGCCAGCGAACTTCACCTGATCCCACTTACCCAGGAGGTGCTCTGATGAGCCAGTCCAACGTCGTTCGTCTCGACTCCCGTTCCGCAGCCCCAGCGACCTGGCAGGTGCTGTGCAGTCGCGCCGACCTGGTCGCCAATTCCGGTGTGGTGGCCTGGCACGAAGGCGCCCAGGTGGCGCTGTTTCACCTGCCCGATAACGCCGAAGGCGAGCAGCTGTTCGCCATCGACAACCGCGACCCCAAGTCTGGCGCCAACGTGATCGGCCGCGGCATCGTCGGCAACTTCAAGGGTGAGCTGGTGATCGCTTCGCCACTGTACAAGCAGCATTTCCGCCTGCAGGACGGCAGTTGCATGGAATACCCCGAACAAAGCCTGCGCGTCTGGCCGGTGCGCCTGGAGGGAGACGTGGTGCAAATCGCCGTCGGCTGATTGCCAACGTTTACTCGCGCGGCTCCTCGCTCCCAAATCGCACCGATCCCATGGGAGCGGTCTTGACCGCGACCGAGCCTTCAGCAACGCCCAACGCTTCGCCCCGCAACCTGACAACTCACAGCCAGCCCCGGTACGACCGCCGGGGCCGGCCTTCCATTGCCAATAAAGAGATTCCGCCATGTCCTACATAGTCCCTGCCGAGTTCGTCACCAAGATGGTGGACGCCGGCGAATCGAAGATCTTCATGTCCACCCGCGACACGCTGATCCGCGCCTTCATGGCTGGCGCCATCCTCTCCCTCGCCGCGGTGTTCGCCGTAGCCGTTACCGTGCAGACCGGCTCACCACTGGTTGGCGCGATGTTGTTTCCGGTGGGTTTCATCATGCTTTACCTGATGGGCTTCGACCTGCTCACCGGGGTATTCATGCTCACCCCGCTGGCCCTGCTCGACCGCCGTCCTGGGGTGACCGTGAATGGCATTCTGCGCAATTGGGGCTGGGTGTTTCTCGGCAACTTCGCCGGTGCACTGGTGGTCGCCTTCATGATGGCCTTCGTCTTTACCATGGGCTTTTCCACCGACCCGGGGCCGATCGGCGAGAAGATCTCGCACATCGGTGAGGACCGCACCCTGGGCTACGCCGAGTTCGGCGCGGCCGGTTGGGCGACCATCTTCCTGCGCGGCATGCTGTGCAACTGGATGGTGTCGATGGGCGTGGTCGGCGCGATGATCTCCACCTCGGTCAGCGGCAAGGTGATCGCCATGTGGATGCCGATCATGCTGTTCTTTTTCATGGGCTTCGAGCATTCGGTGGTGAACATGTTTCTGTTCCCCTCGGCGATGATCATGGGCGGCGACTTCTCGGTGATGGACTACATGCTCTGGAACGAAATCCCCACCGCACTCGGCAACCTGGTCGGCGGCCTGGCCTTCACCGGCCTGACGCTCTACACCACCCACGTGCGCACCGCGCCCAAGCGCACCGTCTACTGACCCTGGAGTGAACGAAGGCCCCGGTCCGCAGTCCCGCCGGGGCTTTCGCGCAGATTGAAGATGCCCAGCCAACTCGCCATTTCCCTCGGCCAGTATTCGGACCGCGGGCGCAAGCCGACCAACCAGGACTTTCACGGCGCCTGCGTGCCCATCGGTGCCCAGCTCACCAGCAAGGGCATCGCCATCGCGCTGGCCGACGGCATCAGCAGCAGTGAGGTCAGTCATATCGCCAGCGAAACAGCGGTGGCGAGCTTTCTTTCCGACTACTTCTGCACCTCCGACGCCTGGTCGGTGAAGCAGTCGGCGCAGCGGGTGCTGGTGGCGATCAATTCCTGGCTGCATGCGCAGACCCGCCACAGCCCGCACCGCTATGATCGCGACCGCGGCTATGTCTGCACCTTCAGCGCGCTGGTGCTCAAGTCCGCCAGCGCGCACCTGTTCCACGTCGGCGATGCGCGCATCTATCGACTGCGCGACGGCGGCCTCGAACAGCTGACCGACGATCACCGCGTGCGCGTGTCGGCGGAAACCAGCTACCTGGGCCGCGCGCTGGGCATCGACCGGCACCTGGAGATCGACTACCGCACCCTGCCGCTGGCGGTCGGCGATCTGTTCCTGCTCGTCACCGATGGCGTCTACGAGCACATCGGCGCGCGGGATGTGGCGCAGCTCGTTGCCGAGCATGGCGACGACCTCGACCTGGCCGCGCGACGGATTGTCGGGCAGGCACTGGCTAACGGCAGCGACGACAACCTCACCGCACAGCTGGTGCGCATCGACAGCCTGCCGGAGCAGGCCGTCGACGACGTGCAGCGGCAGCTCGGCGAACTGGCGCTGCCGCCACTGCTGGAGCCGCGCTTGCAGTTCGATGGCTACCGCATCGTTCGCGAGCTGCATGTCAGCAGCCGCAGCCATGTGCATCTGGCCGTCGACGAAGACAGCGGCGCCACGGTGGTGCTGAAGACGCCCTCGCTCGATCTGCGTGGCGACCCCGCCTATCTGGAGCGCTTTCTGCTGGAAGAATGGATTGCCCGGCGCCTCGACAACCCGCACGTGATCAAGGCCTGCCCGCCACCGCGGCAGCGCCGCTACCTGTACACGGTCAGCGAGTACATCGACGGCCAGACGCTGGCGCAGTGGATGCTCGACCATCCACAGCCGGACCTGGAAACGGTGCGCGGCATCGTCGAGCAGATCGCCCGCGGTCTGCGCGCCTTCCACCGTCTGGAAATGCTGCATCAGGACCTGCGCCCGCAGAACCTGATGATCGACACCACCGGCACGCTGAAGATCATCGATCTCGGCTCGACCCGGGTCGCCGGACTGGCCGAGCGCAACGCGCCAGGCACGCAGGACAACCTGCTCGGTACCGCCGCCTATACCGCACCGGAATACTTTCTCGGCGAAGCCGGCACGCCGCGTTCGGATCAGTTCTCCCTCGCGGTAATCGCCTATCAGTTGCTCAGCGGTCGCTTGCCCTACGGCGCCGACGTCGCCAGGGCACGCACCACTGCAGCGCAGAAGCGCCTGTGCTATCAGCCGCTACACCATGCGCAACGCGATATCCCGGCATGGATCGACGAAGTGCTGGGCAAGGCACTGCATCCCGATCCGGCGCGGCGCTATGCCGAGCTGTCGGAGTTCGTCTTCGAACTGCGCCAGCCCAACCCGGCGTTTCTCAACCGGGCCCGCCCGCCGCTACTCGAGCGCAACCCGCTGCTGTTCTGGAAGGGCCTATCGCTGCTGCTGGCCGGTACAGTAGTTGCGCTGCTGTTGCGCTGAGGCCTAGCCACGCCGCGACAGGCGCTCGGTGGCGCCCTGGGCCTTGCGCGTATACCAGAACACCCGGCTAACGCCGCGGGTGATCGCCACGTAGCCCAGGCGCAGGCTTTCATCGGCCATGGCCTGGTCATAGCTGTTGCGGAAGAAGCCCGAGTAGGCATACAGCGCGTTGCGCAACGGGTGCGGCTGAACCGGGGCGCAGTCGTCGACGATGATCGCCACCTCGGCCTGCAACCCCTTGGCGCGATGGATGGTGTAGGCCTTGACTGGCAGCTTGCGGTCCAGCTGCGCCTGAATGGTCCGCAGCGGCTCGTTGCGCCGGCTGAGCAACAGCACTGCGGTGCGTTCGCGGCTTTGCCGTTCGGCCACATGGGCGCACTGCGCGGTGATCGCCTCGATCAACTTCGGCAGGCCCTTGTTCAGGTCGAAACCGGTGACCAGCTTTACCCCGTGGTCGCCCGGCAGCGTCGGCTTGCATGGCCGGCTGGTCTTGGCCTGCTTGAACTGCACGCCGGCCAGCACCGCCTCGCCATCGCGAATCACCGGCTCGATGGAGCGGTAGTTTGTTTCCAGCAGCAGCGTCTCGCTGCCCTTGGCGCCGCGCCGCGGAAAGTACTTGTCGAAGTCCATGAACAACTCCGGCGAACTGCCGCGCCAGCCGTAGATCGACTGCCAGTCGTCACCGATAGCCATCAGGCTCGGGCCGACCTTCTGTCGCGCAAGCTGGCGATGCAAGGCCTGCAGCCATTGGACGATCTGCGGGGAAATGTCCTGGAATTCGTCGATCAGCAGGTGCTCGAACGGCGCAAGGCTGGTCTGAGGCACATCCGTGCCCGAGCCCAAACGCTCGGTGAGCTGCTGAAAGGCCTCGTTGAAGGTCATCAGCCCCTGCTCACGCAGCGCGGCCCTGAAGTAGCCATGGAAGCTCACCAGCGCTTCGACGAAATCTCGTTCGCGCGCCGCGCACTGCAGCCTGCCCGGCTGCATCTGATCGATACGAATGCCGATGCTCTCGATAAAGCCTGCCTGGGCATAGAAGGCCTCGTACAGCGGCAGCGGCGTGAACTCGCCGGCCAGGGTGAAGGTATCGCCTGGCGCTTTCGGTGCGACGCGCCTGCCCTGCTCGGCTTCGGCCGGCGGCACGGGCAGATCGAGCAAGCGGTGCACTCGTTCGCGGAATGTCGCTTGTTCGGCGTAACACTGCTGATAGGCCTGTTTGAGCAGGCGAGTTTGCGCGGGACGCAGGCGCGCGGAGGCCAACGGGTTGTCCGGTTCGTCCGCCGCGGCGGCCTTGTCGTCCAGCTGCTCGAACCACACCGGTCGCTCCAGTGCTTCGCGCGCCAGCTGCGCCATGGCCGAATGAAAGGTGCGCACGCACTGGCGCGCCTGCTGCGCATCGAACGGCACCTGCCAGAAGCCGAGCACGCGCACCAACTGTTCGCGCAGCTGCACGCACGAGGCATTGGTAAAGGAAATGACCGTCAGGCGTCCGGGCTCGACGCCCATGTGGCAGAGCATGAACACCACCCGCAGCAGCAAGGTGGTGGATTTGCCGGAACCGGCGCCGGCGAAGATCCGCGTCACCGGGCTGCGGCTGAGAATCATCGCCCACTGCTCCTCCGACGGCGCGCTGATGATTCCGGCAGCCACCGCCTGGCGAACGCGGTCGCGCATCGCCTGGACCTGCGCATCCTCAACCTTCAGTTGCGCTGCCGCATAGATGCCCTGAACGGCCGGCTTGCGCGGTTTCTCCGTGGCGCGTTTCGTCCCGGCAGGCTTGGTTTTGCCCTTGCTTTTGCCCTGGCCTTTAACTGCCTTTGGCGCTTTGCCCTGGGCGGTGCGCCAGCGGCGAAACAACAGCTCATCCTCGTCACGCAGATGGGCCGCAGTACGTGGAAAGCAGCGCTGCAACACCCGGGCAACCAGGGACTTGTAGCGCTTGACTGCAGAAAGCATCCGAAAACTCACCGTAACCCTTACATATCATTGATATGGTACGGGTTTTCCCCTGTATTCTCGCCGCCGCAGCGACCAACAACAGCAAATCAATGCCAGGTGTTGAAGCGGCAAGACTTCCAGCGCAAAAGGCTGTCCGAGCTGAAGCAGCCCCTGTTTCGACTTACTCCAACGTGTCACTTCGTCCAACCCGTTACGGATCGCTTTGATGGAACTGGCAGCCAATCCCTCGCCTGACGACTCGAGCCTCATCTTTCTACCCGACGCAGGTGAGCTCAGCGCGCTGATTCGCAGCTTCGACTGGTCGCAAACGGCGCTGGGGCCTCTGGCTCTATGGCCGTCGAGCCTGAAGACCGTCACCGCCATGCTGCTACTTTCGCCAACGCCCATCGTGCTGCTCTGGGGCGAGCGCGGCATCATGATCTACAACGACGCCTACTCCGCGTTTGCCGGCAGCCGGCACCCACAACTGCTGGGTTCGGAGGTACGCGAGGGTTGGCCGGAGGTCGCCGATTTCAACGATAACGTGATGAAGGTCGGCCTGGCCGGCGGCACTCTGTCGTACAAGGATCAGGAGCTGGTGCTTTACCGCAACGGCCGCCCTGAGCGCGCCTGGATGAATCTGGACTATTCACCGGTATTCGATGACCAGGCGCAGCCGGCCGGTGTGATTGCCCTCGTCGTGGAAACCACCGAACGGGTAATGGCCGAGCGTGAGCTGCAAGGTCAGCAGACACGCCTGCGCCAGATGTTCGAACAGGCACCGGGCCTCATGGCGATGCTGCGCGGCCCGGAACACATCTTCGAAATGGCCAACCCGGCCTATCTTCGGGTGGTTGGCGAGCGGGACGTCATCGGCAAGCCGGTACGTGAAGCGCTACCGGAAGTCGAACGTCAGGGCTTCATCGACATTCTCGACCGCGTCTACCGCAGCGGCACCGCGTTCGTCGGCTCCAGCATCCGTATCGGCCTGCAACGCATCCAGGGTGAAGCGGAGGAAGAGCGTCTGCTGGATTTCGTCTTCCAGCCGGTGACCGATGCCGATGGCAACGTCGGGGGCATCTTCGTCGAGGGCTACGATGTCACCGAGCGTGCCGAGGCGGAGCAGGCACTGCGCGAGAACGAACAGCGCCTGCGCTTTCTGGATGCCTTGGCCAAGGAAACCGCACGCAGCGTTGATGCCGATGCAATCTTGACGATCACCACACGCATGCTCGGCGAGCACTTAGGCCTATCCAGCTGCGCCTACGCGGACATGGACCCCGACCAGAACGGCTTCACCATCCGCGGCGACTGGGCCGCACCCGGCTGCATCAGCATCGTCGGCCGCTACCAGCTGGAGGCCTTTGGCTCACTGGCGGTGAAGAAACTGCGTAGTGGTGAAGCCTTCATCGTCGACGATCACTGCGCGCAGCTACCGCCGGCCGAGGCCGCGGCCTTCCAGCAGCTCGATATCGCTGCAACCATCTGCATGCCGCTGGTCAAAGATGGCCGACTGACCGCGCTGATGGCCATTCACGATCGCGCGCCTCGTGTTTGGAGCACCTGCGAACTGGCCTTGCTCACCGAAGTCGCCGACCGCTCCTGGGCCCATATCGAGCGCGTGCGCTCGGCTGCCGCGGTCAGGCAGCGCGAGCAGTGTTTTCTGGAACAGCTCGAAGCCAAAGTGGCAGAGCGCACTGCGGCGCTGGCACGCAGCGAGGCGAATATCCGTGCAGTGCTGGAAACCTCGCACCTGTACAAGGCGATGCTCGCGCCGGATGGTTCGATTCTCTACGTGAACGCCACCGCGCTGTCGGGTATCGAGGCGCGCTTCCACCAACTCGCCGGCATACCCTTCTGGGAATCGCCATGGTTCGCCGCAACCCCTGGGATGCCGGAGGCAATCAAGGCGATGACCCAGCGCGTCGCTGCTGGCGCCACCGAGCATGTGACCATGGCGCTGAACATGCCGGGCGGCACGCGCACCTTCGACTTCTCCATGCGTCCGGTGCTGGGCGACGGCGGCGACGTGGTTGCTCTGGTCCCCGAGGCACTGGACATCAGCGAACGAGTGGCTGCCGAACAGACACTGCAGCAGCTGCACAAGATGGAAGCGCTGGGCAACCTCACCGGCGGCATCGCTCATGACTTCAATAATCTACTGATGGCCGTGCTCGGCAGCCTGGAGCTGTTGCGTCGGCGCATGCCGGCCGATCCGGCCCTGCTGCGCCTGGTGGACAACGCCCGCGCCGGTGCCGAGCGCGGCGCCTCGCTCACGGCGCGCATGCTCTCGTTCGCCCGCAAGCAGGAGCTGAACAAGACGCCGATCGACCTTCAGCAGTTGATCGAGGGCATGCGCGCACTGCTGCTTAGTTCGCTCGGTCCGACCATCCAACTGGACGTCAACCTGCCGCAGCACCTGGCGCGGGTAAAGACCGATCCGAATCAGTTGGAAACCGCCCTGCTCAACCTCGCTGCCAACGCACGTGATGCCATGGCAGGAGAAGGCCGCATTCTCATCAGCGCTGAAGAGCAGACGCTGACCACCGAACAAAATGGGCTACCGGCCGGCCGATACGTTCGCCTCGCCGTCAGCGACAGCGGCACGGGCATGGACGCGACGACGCTCAAGCGCGCGGTCGAACCGTTCTTCACGACCAAGGGTGTTGGCAAAGGCACGGGCCTCGGGCTGTCCATGGTGCACGGGCTGGCCGAGCAATCCGGCGGGCGCCTGGTATTACGCAGCAACCCTGGTGCTGGCACTACCGCGGAGATCTGGTTGCCCGCGCTGGATGAGGCCATCCGGCACGTAGCCGATCAGCCTGTCGCATCAAGCGACCCTCAGCGCACCGCAAAACCGCTAACGGTGCTGGCCGTCGATGATGACGAGCTGGTGCTATTCGGCACCGCCGGCATGCTTGAAGCCGCAGGCCACCACGTCATCACCGCTCGCTCGGCCAGCGAAGCGCTGGATCTGCTGCGCGTTGCTCAGGTAGACATGCTCATCACCGACCACGCGATGCCACTTATGAATGGCGCGCAACTGGCAGCCGTGGCACGGCAAAGTCGGCCGCACCTGCCTATTCTGCTGGTGTCCGGTTATGCCGAGCTGCCAGCCGCTGTGCCTGCGCTGCCACTGCGACGGCTGGCCAAACCATTCAGCCAGAGCGAGCTTTTCGACGCCATCGAGCAGCTGCGCGCCGGCGGCGCCTGAGCAAGCTCGCACAGCGGCCACCGTCGCTGTTGGAAGAGGCCTCACGGGGCCTCTATCCACCGTAACCATCCCCCGCAATCCGCGGCACCGTTCAACATCAAGCCCATTGCAGGTGGGCACCTCGAGAGCCCATCTTGCAGCAGCGGGATTGAAAACAGGCGCGGCGCCCCAACCTACACGCCGTTCCCAACTTTCTACCCTACGAGAACCACATGAATACTCCCATGATGATCCTTTGCGCCGTGCTCAGCATTGGCGTGGTTGGCGCGGGCGCCGTGCTGGACCTTCGCACGGCAGAGCGAGATCGTGCGGCCAGGACCACCGATTACAACAGCCCCAACACGCTCCTCACCATCAGGCATTCTCGTGTCGAGGCAAAGGAAGGCAAGCGCAAGGCGTAGGTCTTGCGGCAAACGAAACCCTTTCCTTCTCACCCATTCAATAGGTGCTGCGTTAACTGACTGGGTCAGCCGAGGCCGCCTGAATGCCAACCGTGGTAATGCGCCCCTGCAGTTGCTCGCGGACGATTAACAGAGCTGCCCCGGCCACGAGTTCGGCCCCTTGTCGGGCGGTGCCGTCGAGGGCCTGTTTGATCAACCCATCCAGGGTCAGCTCCTTCTCTGCTGCCAGGTCGATGCCGTAGGAATTCCATACGTCTACGACCTTGGTGCTGCCCTTGAGCCGAAGCTCAAGGTTGGGCAGATCGGTTCTCGACGCTTCTACCGCCTGAGAGAAAACGCAGTCGACGAAAGGTTGATTGGTGGGTTTGAGGACGACAAACAGATGATCACCGGCTTCAAGCCGCGTCGACCCCCGGGGCGGTATGACGGCCGATCCGCGCGTAATCATCGCCACGACTACGCCTTCGGGCAGCGCCATCTGCGAGAGCAGTCGGCCGGAGGCTCTCGCATCGTTGCCAAGTTTGTACTCGACGATTTCCGCGTCGACATCGTGCAGAGATGAGATCTCGAGGGTCGCGGCGGGAGCCGCCGGCGGTTTCTCAGTCAGCCCGAGCTTGCGCGCCACGAGCGGGAGCGTTGAGCCCTGCACCGTTGCGGACAGCAAAACCACGAAGAAAACCACGTTGAAGATCAGTGGCGCATTTGGCAGTCCGAAAAGCAGAGGGAAGATTGCCAGGATGATTGGCACCGAACCGCGCAGACCCACCCAGGAAACGAGCGCCGTCTCCCTGAGGTTGAAACCAAACAGCGCAAGCAGCGGAGCAACCGCCAGGGGTCTGGCCAGCAACACCAGAACCAGCGCAATCACCAGCCCCTCGAACCAGACGTCGAGCAGCGAAACCGGATCAACGAGCAGACCTAGGACCACGAACATGGTGATCTGGCTGAGCCAGGCCAGGCCGTCCATGAACAGGAACGTGCTGCGTTGAAAAATGAACTTCTGGTTTCCGATCATCACACCGGCGACGAAGATCGCCAGAAAGCCGCTGCCGCCCAGATTTGCGGATACCCCATAGGCGAGCAGTCCGCCGGCCGCGACGAGCACCGGATATAAGCCGGTCGCGACCAGCTTTATCCTGCTCAGTAGCCTGAGCACCGACCAGCCGACGCCAAACCCGACCAGCGCACCTACCCCCATTTGCATCAGGAACAGTTGAAGCAGCCCCCAGCCAAGGGGCATGCCGTTGACCAGGACCTCCAATAGGCCCACCGTCAGGAAGATTGCCATGGGGTCGTTGGAAGCGCTTTCGATCTCCAAGACCGACTTGAGTCGCTGGTTGATATGAATTCCGGCATTTCGCAATAACGAAAACACCGCTGCAGCATCGGTCGACCCGATGATTGCCCCCAGCAACATGCCTTCAAGAACCGGAAGCTCAAGCATCCATGCCGCTGCCAGCCCTGCGATAGCGGCCGTTGCAAGTACCCCGACGGTTGCTAGCAGCGAAGCTGGCTTCCAGACCTTCCGTATTGATGAGACGGGCGTTTGCAGGCCACCGTCGAAAAGAATAAGCGCCAAGGCCAGGGTGCCGAGCGCATGAGCAGCGACCGCATTATCGAAAACGACCCCGCCAATGCCGTTCTCACCCGCAAGCATGCCGGTGATCAGAAACAACACCAGCACGGGGAGCCCGAGACGAGCTGACAACTTGCTGGATAGCACGCCGAAGAGAATCAGTACTGCAGCCAGCAGCAGTAGCTTGTCGATTGCAAACATCGTGGGTCCTTATTAATCAATGCGCCGCCATGATGTTTCGTGAGCCGGCGCAGCATCGTAGTAAGCGCAGCGAGCCACGCCGGCACCGACGTGCCTCGTGGCCGCATTTGCTAGCAGCAGGAGAAAGCGGCGTTCAATTTGTGCGATGTTCGATACCCAACGGTCGAATTGATTTCATGCCACACGTTGCGAGGCATTTTTTGAGCTACGCCAGATGGTCATCACAGAGGTTCGACAATTGATCACGGAGCATGTCGTTTTATTGATTGCCACGGGTTTCGGGCTGGGACTATCGCCCTGGATGCCCGGAACCTTGGGATCACTGCTGGGTATACCGTTAGCGTGGTGGCTTTGGGGTCAGCCTTTAGCAAGACAACTGCTGATCATAACCGCGTTGCTATTGGTCGGTGTTCCGCTGTGCCACTGGGCCTCACACTGGCTTGGCGGTGGCGATGCTGCGCAGATCGTTGCCGACGAGTATCTCGCCTTCCCACTCGTCTTGGTTGGTCTGGCAACAGCTCATAGGGGGTGGACGATAGGCGCTGGACTCCTACTTTACCGGCTGTTCGATATCACCAAGCCTCCGCCCATTGGATTCGTCGAAACCATTGGTGGTGGCTTGGGTATCGTCTTGGATGACGTGCTCGCCGCGCTGTTAGCCTGGCTCGTCCTGCGCTGGACTCTAGCGCTACGGCAGCGAGCGTAGTTCCGGTCAACGTCCAGCTAACGGGCGCTGCCCTTGATTCACCATGCACCCGTGGGCTGGCATAGGCGCCCGTACCAGCACAGGGTGCCAACCAGCGCAGCAAATCATGCTGCGCATGTGCAAGCTCTGCAGCAAGTCGTGCATGAGCCAGCCCACGATGGCAGAGGTCGCTTTGCTTCGGCCCAATTCGCTGACGCTACCGTCAGCTGCCGATCACCCCACCATCGTTCTTGGTGATCAGCATCGTGGATGAACGCGGGCGTGACTGGCCGTCGCTGGCCGGGAAGCTCAGCCCGGGGTGCTGCACGTTGATCCACATGGCGCGGTAATCCGGGCTCCAGGTGATGCCGGTAATCTCGCACCCTCGTGGTCCAACCAGGAAACGCCGCACCTCGCGCGTTTTCGGATCGGCGCAGAGCAGCTGATTGGTGCCCATCGCCTGCATCGCGGGCTGGTCATCGTCGAAGTCGGTTTCGATCCACAGCCGTCCATCACGGTCGAACGCCAGGCCATCCGGCGAGGAAAAGCGGTCGCCATCGATGGTGCCAATCAGATTTGCGGCAACCGCATTACCCTGGGCATCCCGTGCGCCGCGTTGCTCACCGGCAAGCAGAAAGACTTCCCACTGGAAGCGCGTCGCCGTCGGGTCTGCGCCCTCTTCATTCCAGCGCAGGATCTGCCCGTGCAGGTTGTTCGGGCGCGGATTGGCCTTGTCCAGCGGCTGCTTGGCGCCGCGTCCGTCGTTGTTGGTCAGCGTGACGTAGACCTCGCGGCTGTCGGGATGCACCGCCACCCACTCCGGCCGATCCATCGGCGTCGCCCCGGCGCGGTCGGCGGCGGCGCGGGCGTTGAGCAGCACCTCTGCCTGGCTGGGGAAGCCGTTCTCCGTGGTCAGACCGTGCTTGCCGTGCACCAGCGCCAGCCACTGGCCACTGCCGTCGGCGTCGAAACGCGCGACATACAGCGTGCCGTCGTCCAGCAGGCGGCGATTATCAGCATCCGCACCGGCCACGAAGCGGCCGTTGGGGACGAACTTGTAGACGTACTCGCCCTTAGTGTCGTCGCCTGAGTAGAACGCCATGCGCCCGTCCTCACCCAGCGACAGCACCGAGCACTCGCGGCAATAACGGCCGAAGGCGGTGCGTTTGATCGGAGTGCTCTGCGGATCGAACGGATCGACCTCCACCACCCAACCAAAACGGTGCGGCTCGTTGACGAAGCCGCCATGGGGCTGATCCGCCTGCGGCGTGGCATCGAAACGCGGATCAACCGTGCCCCAGCCGTAGAGCTTGCTCATACCGCTGCCGGCGATACCGTAGCGGTTATGCGAGACGCGTGCGGCGAGGTCCTGGGGGTCGTGGTTGACGAAGTAGTTGTGCCAGTTCTCCTCGCAGACCAGATAGGTGCCCCAGGGCGTGAACCCGCTGGAGCAGTTGTTCAGCGTGCCCAGCACCGTCATTCCTTCCGGGTCGTCCTTGGTTTTCATCGCTGCGTAGCCGGCCAGCGGCCCGGCAACCGCCATTGGTGTAAGGCCGGAGATGCGGCGGTTGTACGGCGAATCCATCACCCGCTGCCATTTACCCTGCGCATCCTTGCGCACTTCGATGACGCTCAGGCCTTGGGCCGCCTGCTCCTTGCGCACCTGCTCCAGCGGGCGCCGGCCGTCGACCACGCTGATACCCTCGGGATGCAGCGTCGAATTGACGTACTCGTGGTTGATGGCCAGCAGTCCGCGGCTGTCTGGCGCGTCGGGAAAGGCAAAGAAATGCATGCCGTCATGGTTGTCACCGGCCTGCTTGAGTTGGGCCCGCCAGTCGTCACTGGCGTCCGGCTGCCACTGCGGCGCATCAGCCAACACCGGATCGCCCCAGGAAAAGAACACCCGGGCGCTATAGCCGGGCGCCACCTCGACACGGTCGAAATGCAGGTCGAGCTGGGCGGGAATACCTTCGAAGCCGAGCAGCGAATCTTGTCGGGCTGCGGCTCGTGCCCCTGCCATGCCTCCACCGAGAAAAGCGATGCCAGCCAGGCCAAGGCCGCCCTTTAGCAAGCCACGGCGGCGTTGATCGATGGTCTGCGCCAGCGATGCGTTGCCGCTCGGATTGACCGGCTGATCGTCATGAGCAGCAACGCTGGCGTGGAATTCAGTGAAACCCTGTTTCATCGAAAATGAATCCTTGGTCTGCAACTCGCATCATTCGATGCGGTAGTGAAAGGTGTTCCGTACATCCGGTACGGGCACGGCCCGACCATCGACGATGCGCGGCTGGTAACGGAAGCTCTCGGCGGCCGTAAGCGATGGACGAATGAACAGCGGGTGGCAGTCGCCGACCACCTTGGGCGAGCGCGCGCGACCCTGGGCATCCACCGTGTAGCTCACCGTGCACGAGCCCTGCAGGCCGGAGTCCAGCGCCCGTTGCGGGTATACCGGGGGCTTCTTGGCAATCGGCAGATACTGACGACTAGCCGCTTCGGCCGCCGCAGCCTGACGCGCGCGTTCAGCAGCCTCGGCACGTTGCGTCGCTTGCGCCTGGCGCCGGGCTTCTTCCACCCGTGCCTGCTCGGCCAACCGCTCCTGCTCGCGGGCTTGCTCCTGGCGCTGCTCTTCACGACGCCGCTCGAGGCGTTCGCGCTGCAACTTCTTCTGTTCGGCCTCACGCTCCTGCTCGGCACGCTTGAACGCCAGTTCAGCCTGTTCCAGCCGCAACTGCTCAGCCGCGGTATCGACCTGCGGTTCGACTGGCGGCGGTTCCACCACCGGCTCGACAGGCGGTTCTGCCAGCGCCTCAGGCACTGCAGGCGCTGGCAGGCTGATCAGCTCGGTGTGCATTACCTGCGTAGCGCGAGGCATCTCCAGCGCCGGTGTCCAGCCTGTGAGCAACAACGTGAACAACCCGGCGTGCAGCCCGACCGTCAGCAGCGCCGCCCCGGCTGACCCAACCCATTGCCGCTGATGATGAGGTTCGTAGCCGTGCGCTGCAGACGGGCTGAACGTGCTCATCATTGCCCCTGCCCCACATCGGCAGGCGCCTCGGTGATCAGCCCCAGGTTGAGCACGCCACCGCGCTGCAGTTCGGCGATGCCGGCAACCACGCGTCCGTAATCGGCTGCCTCATCAGCGCGGATGTAGACCTGGGTGTCCCCCCGCTCAGCGATGATTGCACCGATCTTGGCCTGTAGCTCTGCCAAGTCCACGGCAGTATCGGTCTGGTTCTCGACATCCAGCTCGCTACCCAGATTCCAATAGAAGCCACCGTCAGCCTTCACCGAAAGAGTGAGGATCTGCCGCTCGTTTTCAACCGGCAGCGCCTCGGCAGCCACCTTGGGCAGCTCGATCTTGACGCCCTGCACCAGCATCGGTGCGGTGACCATGAAGATCACCAGCAGCACCAGCATGACGTCGATATAGGGCACCACGTTCATTTCCGCTTTGGGCCCGTGTTTGTGCTGTGGCCTGACTAGCATGACAAACCTCCTCAGGCGGCTGCGGCAACGCTGGGCGAGCCGGCGTGCAGCCGACGGTGCAGTCGCGCCTGCAGCTCGTTGCCGAAGGCGTAGTAACGTCCGGTCAGTGTCTGCCCGCGCGCGGCGAAGCGGTTGTAGGCCATCACCGCCGGAATCGCCGCGAACAGACCGATGGCTGTGGCGATCAGCGCTTCAGCGATACCTGGGGCAACCGTGGAAAGCGTCGCCTGCTGCACCTGCGACAGCCCGAGGAAGGAATTCATGATCCCCCAAACGGTGCCGAACAGGCCGATGTAAGGGCTGACCGAGCCTACCGTAGCGAGAAACTGCAGGCCCTTCTCCAGACGCTCTTCCTGCTCGGCGATGGCCACGTACAGGCTGCGCTCGACACCTTGCGCCACCGCATCCGCCGCGATGCCTGGCTGGCGCTGCAACTGGGCGAATTCCGCATAGCCGGCAAGGAAAATGCGTTGCAACGCGGCCTCTTCCGGCAACGGTTTTTCCTGGCCTTCGCGGTAAAGCTGGGCAAGATCGCCACCCTGACGGAAGCGCTGCTGGAAACCACGCTGCAAGCGCTCGGCGCTGCGCAACGCAACACTGCGGCGAATGATCAGATACCAGCTGGACACCGAAGCCAGCACCAGAATGACCATCACCGCCTGAACCACCAGGCTGGCTTCACTGATCAGGCCCCAGACGGACATGTGCTCTAGAGTCGTTTGCATAAATCGTTTCCTCCTGCCCCGAGTGGGCAGCTGCTATTGGATGACAGGTCAGTTACAGGGCGATGACATTCAGTCCAGGCCGAGCGCATCGGCGACCGCCGACCAGGGCAGGTACTTGTAGTTTTGCGCCCCCTCGGGCATGCGCTTGCGCCCGTCCTGCACCACCAGCATGCCGCGGCTCCATATCCCGCCGAGATTGGCTGAAGTGACTTCCAAACCGTCGGTCTCGGATGCACCGTCGATACCGCGCTCGGCATTCAGGCCGATGCGGAAAGCACCGCGTACGGCATAGGGCGCCTGGGCATCGAGCACCACATAGCTGTCGTTGCCCTGGCTGGAAATGACCAGGTAATCGCCGCTCGTGCCCTGGTAAAGGGCCAAGCCTTCGATGTCGTCATGCACCGGTCCGCCTACGTCGATCACTTTTTCCAACGCGGTCGGTGCCTCGGCTCGGGCGTCCAACACCCATACCGCGACGTCCTCTTCGCCGACGAAGAGCCGCTCATTACGGTCGTCCGCGACACATCCTTCCGGCTGGGTCTCCACCTTGAAGCGCCGTACCAGCTCGCCACGCGGCTGCCCGGTCGTACCGTCGAGGCGGTACTGCACGAAGGTGCCATCCTTGTCGTTGGCGATGGCATGGATGCCGCCCTGGCGATCCTTGAACATGCACAGGCCGTAGATATCGGTCAGCGGCGTAGCGATCTGGCCGATGTCGGCCAACATGCCGCTAACGCGATCAATGGCGAACAGATGCAGGCTGTTGCGATCCCGATTGCTCGCCACTGCCAGATCGACCTGTTTTGCGCCCAAGCGGAAATCACTGCGCACATCGACGTTGTTCAACCGACCGACCCGCAGGTCCTGGACCTCATGCCCATTCAGGTCGTACACCAGCAGACCGCCCTTTTTGTCGGTGCCAAGCACGCGGCTCTGTGCCGGATTGCGCGGGTGGACCCAGATGGCCGGATCGTCCGCCGCATCGCCCAGGCTAGGCACGGCGTCGGTCTCGGCTGCTGCCGGCAAGCTGATGATCGGCGCAGTTTGCGCTAGCGCTTGCGGCTGCCAGGCCAGGCGAGCGCGATGCAGGCCGCGCTCGTCCGCCAACAACAGCTCGATGCCGTCCTGAGTGCGCCGAGCGCTGATCTGCTCTGGCTCATCGAAATCCTCAAGTGCAACGACACCATCGGCTTTCCAGCCGTCCTGGGTCTGGCGGTACAGGTGCAACGCCGGCGCTTCAGGGTCGAGTGCCAGCAGCCCGCCTGGCACCAACGCCATACCGGCCGCCGCTTCAGCCAGATGGCCAAAGGGCTGGCGCAGATCCACAGGCTCACGCTGCAACGGCGCCTCGGCATCAGCCGGATACCGCCACAAGCCGACGTTTTCCTCGTTGACGTAAAGCTGCCCGCCCGCGTCGTCGGACTGGCAGAAGGCGCTTTCCGGCGGCAAGCTTAGACCGCGCACCCGGCGCGCCTCGCCAAGCAGGCGGCCTTGGCTAGCCACCAGCCATTGCTCGCCGACACCCTCCTCACCAACCAGGAAAACGAAATCATTGCGGGCGCTGTCGCGATACAGGCACAGCCCTTCGATGGCGAAGGCCGTACGCGGCAGATAGAGCGGCTGACTCCAGGCGCGCTTGGCATCCAGGCCGATCAACATCGCCTGCTGACGCTTGCGCTCGACGGTAGCCAGCAGCAGCCCTTGCTGGTCCGCGCGATGGTCGAGCCCTTCGAAGCGCCCGGCATATTCAGCAAGGGTGCGGCCGCTGGCGTCCACCAGGTGTAGCCCCTTGGCATCAAGCTGGATGCGCTCGGCGCTGGACCAGGGGGTGTTACTCATCAGTTGGGCGTACTCGAGGCCATCCTGCACGGGCTCGATAGAGCTCAACTGCACCGCGTTGGAGGGTTCGTCTTGCTTTACGGACTGGCAAGCCGCCAGGGTGATGCACAGGCCGAGCAGCAGGGTTTTGGGTAATGCGTTCATGCGATATCCATTCAGGTGCCGCAGGCCGGTGCCCGGCCGTAAAGGGGAACGGCGGGCACCGGAGCGGCAAGGGGTCAGAAGTGAGTCAGGGTCAGGCCGAGGCTGTAGGTCGGGCCGTATTCCTCGTACTGGGCGTTGTAGCGACGATTGCCGGTGTAGACGTAGTAGGACTCGTCGGTGAGGTTCTGCGCCTCGAACTTCAGCTGCAGGTTGTCGCTGAGGAAGTAGCCGGCGCTGAAGTCGACGAACAGCTGCGAATCGGCGTAGAGGTCGTGGGCCTTGTCGTCCACCGCCGCCACTTCGGCCAGGTACCTGGATTTGTAGTTGGCCGCCAGGCGCAGGCTGAGCTTGTCATTCTCCCAGCCCAGGGTCAGGTTGCCGACCTGGTCGGACTGATTGGGCAGGTCGATGCTGCGCCTGCTGCCCTGGCCCTCGATGCGTGCGTCGGAGCGGCTGAAGGTGGCGTTGGCGCCCAGCAGCAGACCGTTCCAGGGTGCCGGCAGCCAGTCGAACTTCTGCGAATAGGCCAGCTCGATGCCGTACAGCTTGGCGCTGCTGCCGTTGGCGAAGGTGTTGGCCTCGCTGAAGTCGACCCAGGCGCCGCTGCCGGCCAGGTCCGTGGCATAGACGAAGTTGTCGATGTCCTTGTAGAAGGCGAAGGCCGAGACCACCCCGGCGCGGCCCAGGTAGCGCTCGATGCCGAGGTCGTAGTTGACGGACTCCAGCGGTTTGAGGTCCGGGTTGCCGAAACTGGCCTCGTCGCCGTCGATGACGAAGCCCGGCGCCAGCTGGCCGAAGGTCGGGCGCACCACCGAGTGGGTCCAGGCGCCGCGGATCTGCGTGTGCTCGTCGAGCTGGTAGCGCGCATGCAGGCCCGGCAGCCAGTGGTCGTAGCGCTTGCGGCTGTCGATCGACTCATAGACATCGTCACGCAGGCCGGTGCCCTTGGCCTCGAACTCGGTGCCCTCGTAGCGCACCCCGGCGATGAAGCGCCAGTCGTCGACGTCGACGCTGTTCATCAGGTAGGCGGCGTTGATGTCCTCGCTCATCTTGAAGTCGTTGACGCGCGACTCCTGCTGGTCGTAGTAGGCGCTGCGATCCAGACGCGCCAGCAGGCGCTCGATGGCCTTGGCGTTGAGCCCGGGGCCGAAACGGCCGAGGCCGTAGTCGACCTCGCCGCGCTGGAAGTTGCCCATGGCCTGGTCGGCCGTGGTCAGCCCGGTGCCGCTGGTGAGCTTGGAGAAGGGGTCGTGCCGAGATAAAGGGAAAATTCACTCACTTCGCTCGTAACGTGTTGATGCTAAGAGAATTACCAAATAGATCGCACAGCCTCTGATCGTGGACTATCTTTTCTGACTCCTCAGAA
>Ga0189292_10296_pt1 | contig 19101 bp, 15 predicted proteins | sample UW1oraminimetaG_FD_130317 | JGI IMG/M metagenome (GOLD analysis project Ga0189292, IMG submission 130317) | Marine microbial communities from the Costa Rica Dome - UW179A-orange mini metaG | ecosystem: Environmental > Aquatic > Marine > Oceanic > Photic zone | place: Costa Rica: the Eastern...
CGCGGGGGGGGGGGGGCTTCCATCTGGGAGCCGGCACCAATCACACGCGTGCCACGCGCTCTCCCTCAGCGCAACCCTGCGGGAAGCCTTCCGACTCATGCGATGCTTATTAGCAACACTAATGCACATGAGAATAGTTCGCATTAAACTTCATTTCGCCTTGTTTCACCCGCTCTGCGAAAGGAAGCCATCATGCAAGACCCGCGGCCCGTCGGCCTTCACCTCTCCCGTCGTCCACGCGCCACCCTGCGGCGCACCACCAGCCTGGTGTTGATGGCGTTAGCCAGCGGCGCTGTCCTGGCGCAGGAGAGTGGTGTCGCCACCTTGCCCGCCGTGCAGGTCCAGGCTGACGGCGACCCGACCACCACCGAGGGCACCGGTTCCTATACCCCGCGCGCCACGTCCGCCAGCACCGGCCTGCCGCTGTCGCTGCGCGAAACCCCGCAGTCGGTCACCGTGGTCACGCGCCAGCGCATCGAAGACCAGGACATGCGCTCGATCACCGACATCCTCGGCAACACCCCCGGCATCTCGGTGCAGAACTACGACAGCGAGCGCTACACCTTCAGCTCGCGCGGCTTCGCCATCAGCAACTACCTGTACGACGGCGTGCCCACCAGCTTTGATATCGGCTATGCCGGCGGTGAGTCGTCGCTGGACTCCATCATCTATGACCGCGTCGAAGTGGTGCGCGGCGCCACCGGCCTGCTGACCGGCGCCGGCAACCCGTCCGCCTCGGTCAACCTGGTCCGCAAGCACGCCACCAGCCGCGAATTCAAGGCTGACCTGAGCGTCAGCGCCGGCACCTCGGACGCCTATCGCGCCAGCGCCGACCTGTCCTCGCCGCTGAACGCCAGCGGCAGCGTGCGCGGCCGCATCGTCTCGGCCTACCAGGACAACCACTCGTACCTGGACGGCTACCAGAACCGCAAGAAGGTCTTCTACGGCGTCGTCGACGCCGACCTGACCGCTCGCACGACGTTGAGCGTCGGCTTCAACTACCAGGACAACCAGCCGCGGCGCAGCAGCTGGGGCGGCTTCCCGTTGTGGTACGCCGACGGCGGCCGCACCGACTGGAAACGCTCGCTCAACACCGGCGCCGACTGGACCAAGTGGGCCAGCACCACCGAAGGCGCCTTCGCCAGCCTGGAGCACCGCTTCGACAACGATTGGCGCGTGCAGGCCAGCGTCTCGCATTCCAAGCACGAAATGGATGGCAAGCTGCTCTACCTGTATGGCTGGCCCGACCGCGGCACCGGCCTGGGCATGGGCGCCTCGGCCCAGCGCTACTACGGCGACCGCAAGCAGAACAGCCTGGATATCAAGGCCTCCGGCCCCTTCTCGTTGTTCGGCCGCCAACACGAAGCGGTGGTCGGCGCCAGCTTCACCCGCCAGTACGCCGAATTCTTCAACCGCGGCGCCGTCTCGCCGGCGCCGATCGGCAACTTCCTGGAATGGGACGGCTCGTACCCCGAACCGCAGTGGAGCGACACCGCCACCCTGGCCAGCCGCTACACCACCAAGCAGGCCGGCTGGTACGGCGCGCTGCGCTTCAGCCTGGCCGATCCGCTCAAGCTGATCGTCGGCGGCCGCTACAGCACGTGGAAGACAGACTCGGTCGGTTTTGGCGGCGGCAGCCGGCAGGCGTTCGACAAGGACGCGTTCGTGCCCTACGCGGGCCTGCTGTACGACATCAACGAGAACTACACGGCCTATGTCAGCTACACGGGCATCTTCAACCCGCAGAGCTTTCAGGATCGCAACGGCAGCTGGCTCGATCCGCTGGAAGGCAAGGCCTACGAGGCGGGGGTCAAGGGCGAGTTCCTCGATGGCCGCCTGAATGCGTCGGCATCCGTGTTCCAGGTCAACCAGGACAACCTCGCGCAGGAAGACACCGGCTATCTGATTCCCGGCACCATCAACCAGGCCTACCGCGCCACCAAGGGCACCCGCAGCCGCGGCTTCGACCTGGAACTGTCGGGCGAGGTCTCGCCGGGCTGGAACGTGGCGGCCGGTTGGTCGCACTGGACCGCGCGCGACGGCGAGGGCAGCCCGATCCAGACCGACCAGCCGCGCAGCCTGGTGCGCTTGTTCACGACCTATCAGTTGCCGGGCGATTGGAACCGGCTGACCGTGGGCGGCGGCGTCAACTGGCAGAGCCATGTCTACACGATCGCCAACGGTCCCAATGGCGAAGAGCGCGTGGGGCAGGGCAGCTATGCGCTGGTCAACCTGATGGCGCGCTACAAGTTCGACAAGAGCCTGTCGGCGCAGCTGAACGTCAACAACCTGATGGACCGCAAGTACTACTCGCAGATCGGCTTCTACAGCCAGGGCGCGTGGGCGGCGGGGCGCAGCGCGACGTTGACGATGCGGTATCAGTATTGAGGTGACGGAGGTATAGCGTCAGTCTGAATAATCGCCCGAAACTGACGCGCTAGCCCATCCTTCAACGAAGGGCCTACGTACCCAAGCTGAGCGTGGGTGGGTGAGCGCTCGTGATTGGCATTAGGTGGCATCGTCAGAATAGACACCCATGCCTGACGAGACTCCGATGTGCCAGCGACTGGAGTTCAATCCGTAGGCTAGTCCATTGGCAGTTCGGGATCACTTTTCCCGTTGATTGGTCCGCGCCATAGTCGAGGGGCGGTTTGAGGGTAGCGGTTCTTCTTTGCTGCCACAGGAATATAAAAATAGATAAAATATGTTACCAACAGAATTGTGACGCACAGCCTGTCCTCCCAGGCTCATTACATCGAGGTAACCAATTGGCCATGACGACCATCGAGAGTCAGGACCTGACGATCGCCGGGGTTCTGCAGAGTTTTTACGTAGTTCCCGACTACCAGCGAGAATATGTCTGGGAGACTGATCAAGTAGAACAGCTACTTGGAGATATCTTTGGGGAGTTGGGCAGTCGTGCTGAGGGTGCGGTGCCGGAATATTTCATCGGCAGCATCGTAGTCTGTCCTGGGCCGAGTGGTGTTCTGGAACTGATTGACGGGCAGCAGCGGATGACGACGATCTACGTCGCTTTGTGTGCAATTCGTGACCATTTGGTAGAGCTGAGACAGACCCCTCCAGGAGCTCTAGGGGCGCAGATCGCCGCGACGTCCACTGATGTCAATGGCCAGGATCATTATCGGCTTCGGATGGATCTTCAGTACGAAGACAGCGGCGGCATGCTGCAACGGTTGGCCGCACAAGATAGCGATAATTATCCTGTTGAAAAACTGACCCGGTCGATGGCCAATATTCACAATGCGTATTTGACCGCGCGTAGCTTCTTGCAGCGGGAATTTGGGCTCAATAGTGAGGCGACGCGCGCTTTTTACGGTTATCTGACTAACCGGGTAAAACTCATACGTATCCAGACCCAGGATGTAGCCAAGGCGTTAAAGGTATTTGAAACGATTAACGACCGAGGGGTAGGCCTGGATTCGATGGATCTGCTGAAGAACCTTTTGTTCATGAAGGCCAGTCGAGATAATTTCGAGAAACTCAAGGTCACCTGGAAGGAGCTTCAGGACACAATATTTGCGATGGGTGAGAAGCCATTGCGATTTCTACGTTATTTCATATTCAGCAATTATGACGTCGATGTTTTGCGGGAGGATGAGATATATGGGTGGTTGACCAAACACGAAGCACTTTGCGGATATGCGAATAATCCCCTGGCTTTTGCGAAGGAATTGGTGGCATCGGCATCTGCTTACCGTAATTTCTTCTCGGGCAAAGATCAAAATGGTAACGCTAATCGCTTTCTGGAAAACATGCAGTACCTAGGGGGCAAGGCTGCCCGCCAGCATTTGATCCTATTACTTGGGGGCCGTCATCTCACTGGGGAGCTGTTTGACCGTCTTTGTTCGGAAGTTGAGAACCTCTTTTTCTGCTATGTGATCACGCGTGAGCCTACACGTGACTTTGAGCGAGACTTTGTACGCTGGGCAGCTGAACTTAGGCAGGTGAAAACTTCTGATCAGTTCGAAAAATTTGTCGCGGAGAGATTCACTAGCGCACGGATTGCGTTGTCCTCCAGGTTTCTTGACGCTATGCGTCGCCTTACTTCTAAATCTGTCCAAAAATACCGCTTGCGCTATATTCTAGCAAAATTGACTCAATTCGTTGAGCTAGAAGCGTATGGGGAAAGTGAGGGCACCCGTTGGCTCAATCGATATATTAATGGCGGCTTCGAAATAGAACATATTCTTCCGGAGAACCCCAGTAGTGAGGCAGTGTCCGAGTTTGGGGGCGGGGATTTGGATGAATTGGCCCAGCGGTTGGGTAATCTCGTTTTGGCAGAGAAATCTATCAACGCTTCTTTGGGCAATCGACCGTATTCAAAAAAGCGCCATGTGTACCTGCAATCGCAACTGTTGCTAACGCGAGTGCTGCCTGAAAGGCCAAAAATCGGATCGAACACGAGGATTGACCGCACCGTCGCGGCGCTGAGCCCTTTTGATAGTTGGAATGCAGACGCAATAGAAAGACGACAATGTCTTCTGGCTGATTTGGCATGGCGAGCCTGGGGCATCGTCGGTGGCGTGTCGAGTGTCCAGTCGACAGAAGTAATCGTTTAGAGTGACGATGTTGATGAGAAATCAGGCACCGAATTTCGATGTCATTGGTGTTCGTGATATTCACGGGTTCAAATGCCGGTTTTTATTTTCGGAGCGGTTGGTTTCGTTCATTTACTTCTCAATGTCGGGTCGTGGCTTTTGGGGTATGGGTCTCGCCTACGGCGGGAGGTGCGCAACCGTTGTACGACACCAGAGTCGCGGAATAACTTTGATTCTTATTGGCGGCGGGCTAAAGCCACAGTCCCGCATTTGCATGGCATTCGAGAGCAAGTAAATGGACCAATTGGTAGATCGATTTTTTAGTGATTCCAACGTACAGCGCTTAACGGCATCCACAGCTACTTGGGAGCCGCTTCGGATTTGCTATCCAAAGGAAGTAAATGTCTCGCGCTTTATCGCGTGGTTACTGGATCCGACTGAGGGGCACGGACTTGGCGACTTGGCTATCCAGTCGCTTTTGGTCCGAGCATGGGTGCAGAGCGATCAAGCAAATCTAGATCTACCGACCCGTCGCTTCCTATCTCCGGCCAACATACAGACCGAAGGGTTTTCGGCTTCCATGGTGACTACCGAGGTAGAACTCGCAGGTCGATATCTAGATATCCTTGTGGTTGATCCAGGGCGCAACCGTTACGTAGCAATTGAAAATAAATTCGGTGCACACCAATCCGTGGGGCAGTTGAAAGACTACCGTAGAGCTTTGGAAAAATTATTCCCGAAATATCGCGGGGTATACATTTTTCTTGACTCAAATGAAGCTAACCCTAAGGATGATCAGTGGATTCCCATCGGATATGATTGGTTAGCGGAATTTTTGCATGAAGCAGAGGCCAGAGAAGCGACAGCTGATCATGTGCGCGTTGCACTGTCGCAGTTTCGCAGCGTGATTGAGGAGGAGGCGGACGAGGCTGTGGCTGAGACGGCTTATGGTCGACTGGTAACCGAAGTCGCTAGCACGCACACAGATGTAATCGGGCTGATGGCGGATTGGGCTGCAGATTCTAGAAAGGGGGCTAGAGCGTACATGCTCTCGCAATTGATCAAGGATGCTGATACTCTGCACGGGAAGGCCCGGCTTCGTCTCTTTCAACTTTACTGGCGGCGTACTTCAGTATGGGATGATTGCATTCGCGAGATGCAGTTCGCTCCGTTCATTCATGCCATGCGAGCAGAACACGCCGATCTCATTGTTAATACCAAGCGCGTGAGAATATCGGTTTCTTTGCGAAAATGGCAACCGTTGGTGGAGATGGATGCACGTTACCTTCCCGCGGGCGTTACTGTCTGGCGAACAGGGGAATCATTCAAGGTGATCACTTTCATTCAATTGAATGATGTGCGCGTCGATCTGCGTGAGGGGGTATTGAAAATCGCGGCCGAAGCGCGCTTAGAGAACGGGATAAACCGGAGGGTTCATGATGAGCAATCGTTTGTAGCGTTGCGTCGTCGAAAAGATCTTGGCTTGGAACGAGCGATTGAAGATGCGGCTTCCCAATTGCATTATTTGCAGAGCATTCTTCCCATCTCACGCTGAGCATAAGCGTTTCGTTGGAGAATTGAGCCGTGTCGATTGAAAATGGTTGAATGCGGCTACTCCGCCGCGCTTCTCCCGGGCGATGGGCGCACGGAGCGTTGCGCGATTCTGATGATGCGCTATCGGTATTGAATGCTACGGGCATCAGTGTTGCGCGTTGCCATACTCGACCACGGCGATATTACAGAATGCACGAACCAGCGCCAGCCGCGGCGATCCGCGCGACCAGATCAGGCCGAAGCGGCGCGGCTCGCAGGGCTCGGGTAGCGGCAGGGCGAGCAGGCCGAGCCGTTCGATCGCGCCGTTGGTGGAACGCGGCAGGATCGCCACGCCCAGGTCGCGGCTGACCATCACCGCGATCGATTCGATGGCGTTCAGCTCGAACCGTTCGCGCGGTGTGATGCCGACGCGCCGCAGGTAATCGTCGATGTGTTGGCCGCCCCAGTCGCTGCGCTGGTAGCGGATGAACGGCTCCGCCGTCAGCAGGCTGTGCGGGTGGCGCCCGGCATGGCGCGGCGCCGCCGCCAGCACGTAAGGTTCTTCGCGCAGCAACTGCCAGCCCAGGCTCTTGGACAGCGGGTAGGGCGCTTGCAGCGCGATGGCGGCGTCCAGTTCGCCGCTTTCGATGGCGGGGTAGAAGCGCGCCGAATGGCCAGGCTGGATCTCGACGTTGATCAAAGGATGGCGCCGCACCAGGTGTTCCAGGATGGCCGGCACCATCGAATTCAGCGCCGTGTTGCCGGCGCCCAGCCGCAGCTCGCCCATCATTTCGTCGGAACGGGCCAGGTAGCGGATCTTCTCGATCCGTTCCAGCACCTCGCGCATCGGCTCGATCAGTTCGGTGGCCTTGGCGGTCAGGTGTACGGTGCGGCCGGCGCGCGCCACCAGCGCCACGCCCAGCTCCTGCTCCAGCTTGCGGATCTGCTGCGCCACCGCGCCGTGGGTCAGCCCCAGGCGCCGGGCGGCCTCGGCCATCGAGCCATGGCGCGCCACGGCGGCCAGCGTGTGCAGGAAGTCGGTGTTCATGATGATAGATATTCTATCGTCTTATCGTAATTTGGCTGTCCCCGGCCGGGTGTCTCCAGCGCCACAATGCCCCCAGGAGACATCAATGAGAAGCAAGCTTTTCGTCCCGGCCTCGCGCCCGGAACTGTTCGACAAGGCCCTGGCCAGCGCGGCCGATGCGCTGTCTTTCGACCTGGAGGACGCGGTCGCGCCGACCCGCAAGCAGGAAGCCCGCGCCGCTTTGGCCGCCTGGCTGGGCGCGCCCGCGGTCGCCACGGCCAATGCGCAACATCCCAAGAAAATTATCGTCCGCGTCAACGCTGCGGACACCCCCGACTATCCCGCCGACCTGGCTGCGCTGCGCGGCCTGCCCATCGACGTGCTGAACTTGCCCAAGGTCGAAAGCGCCGCCGCGTTGCGCGCCGCGATCGACGAGGCCATGGAAGCGGGCTTCGCCGGTGAATTCCTGGTCACCGTCGAAACCCCGCGGGCGCTGGCCGACGCCGCGCAACTGGCCGCGGCCCATCCCCGCGTTGCCGGCTTGCAGTTGGGCCTGGCCGACCTGTTCGAGCCGCTCGGCATCGAGCGCTACCAGCCCGACACGCTGCGCATGGTGATGCTGTCGCTGCGCCTGGCCGCGGGTTGCGCCGGCAAGTACGCCATGGACGCGGCCTATGCCCGCGTGCGCGACGCCGACGGCTTTCGGGCCGAGGCGCAACTGGCGCGCTCGCTCGGGTTCCTGGGCAAGTCGTGCGTGCATCCCAGCCAGATCGTCATCGCCAACGAGGTGTTCGGTTTCAACGCCGAAGAGGTCGCGCAGGCCGAGCGCATCGTGTCCGCCAGCCGCGAGCATGACGGCGTCGGCGCCTTCCTGCTCGACGGCAAGATGATCGACGCCCCGTTCGTGCGCCGCGCCCAGGACGTGCTGCTGGCCGCCGGCCGGGTAGCGTGAGGCCGGTCCCGACACCGACAATGAGTGAATTCCCCATGCAACAAGCATCCCCCGCCGACCTGCCGCTGGCCGGCATCAAGGTCCTGGACCTGAGCGCCTATATCGCCGGCCCCTATGGTTGCGCCCTGCTGGGCGACATGGGCGCCGACGTCATCAAGGTCGAGCCGCCCGAAGGCGACAACCTGCGCAAATACCCGTCGACGCTGGCCAGCGAAAGCCGCGCCTTCCTGGGCATCAATCGCAACAAGCGCGGCCTGTGCCTGAACCTGAAGGAAGCCGCCGGCTACGAGATCCTGCTGCGCCTGGTGCGCGAGGCCGACGTGCTGGTCCACAACTTCCGGCCCGGCGTGCCCGAGCGCCTGCGCATCGACTTCGCCACGCTGTCGGCGGTCAACCCGCGCCTGGTCTATTGCGCCATGACTGGTTATGGCGCGGTCGGCCCGATGGCGCGCCACGCCGGCTACGACCAGGTGCTGCAGTCCATGACGGGCATGTGCGCGGCCCAGGCCAAGGCCGACGGTCCGCCCGAGGTGCTGTACGGCTCGGTGGTCGATTATTACGGCGCCGCGCTGATCTCGAACAGCGTGGCGGCGGCCCTCTACCGCCGCGAGAAGACCGGACGCGGCCAGGCGATCGAAGTTTCGTTGCTGGGCAGCGCGCTGGCGATGCAGTCGGCCCGCCTGGTGTGGGCCGACGGCGAATCGCGTCACATCGAGCGCGACATGCGCTCGGGCGGCATCACCGGCATCCATCCCACCCGCGACGGCCACCTGTACCTGTCGGCCAATACGCCGCATTTCTGGCGCGCGCTGTGCGGCCACCTCGACCTGCCTGAGTTGGCCGAACACCCCGACTACGACTCCGTCAAGAAGCGCGCGGCGCAGGCCGCCGTGCTGGTGCCGCGGGTGCGCCAAGCGCTGTCGCGCGCATCGGCGCGCGAATGGGCCGAGCGCTTTGGGCAGAGCGTGCCTTGCGCCGAAGTGCGCCCGGTCGAGGATATGTTCGACCATCCCCAGGTCGAGGCCATGGGACTCATGCGTCCGTACCACAACCCGCAGGCCGGCGATTACCTCGGCCTGGCGCAATGGGCCCATTTCGGCGACGCCGCGCAAACGCCCGTCGGCGAGCCCGGGGCAGGGCACGGCGACTCCGGAGCGGGGCGCGGCGAGTCTGGGACGCGGCGCGGCGCGCCCGGCCTAGGCGAACACAGCGAAAAAATTCTGTCCACCCTGGGATACACCGCGTCCGAAATCGACCGACTGCGGCAATCCTCGGTGGTGCAATAGCCAGCAAAACGATCACAAGACTCGTCCGAGACAGAACGAGGAGACAAAAAAATGCGTCCACGCTACCAGCAGCGTCCCGAAGGCTCCAACTGGGGTGATTTCGGCGACGACGACCAGCTCGGCACCCTGAACCACCTGGACCGCCAGACACGCCTGGCCGCCGTCGCGGAAATCCGGGAAGGGCTGTCTTTTTCCCTGAGCCTGCCATTGACGGTGCCGCGCGCACCCGTGCTCAACCCGCGGCGCAAGGGCCCGGTAATCCAGCCCGCCGAGAAGAACGGCGTGCCGGTCTACCGCTATCCCCTGGCGCGCGACGTGCCGGGCGCCACCGACGTCGTCAGCGACGACCGCGTCACGCTGTCGCCGCAGTACTCCACGCAATGGGACGCCCTGGGCCACGTCGGCGCGATGTACGACGCCCACGGCACCGGCCAGCCGCAGCCCACCGGCTACAACGGGTTTACCGTCAGCGAACCGCGCGCCGACGGCTTCACCGGCACGCAGGACCTGTCCATCGCGCCCATGGCGCGGCACGGCATCCAGGGCCGCGGCGTCATGGTCGACCTGCGCGCCCGCTTCGGCGACGCGCATCGCAAGGTCTCGTACCAGGACCTGATGGACGTGATGCAGGCCGACGGCGTGCAGGCGCGTCCCGGCGACATCCTGTGCCTGCACACCGGCCTGGCCGACCTGGCGCTCACCCTGGGCGACGACGAACAGGAACGGCTCAAGACCAGCTGCTGCGTGCTGGACGGCGCCGACGCGCAATTGCTCGCCTGGATCAAGGACAGCCGCATCGCCGCCATCGCCGCCGACAATCACGCGGTGGAACTGCGCAACCATCACCTGGAATCGGGCAGCGGGCCGCTCTTGCCGCTGCACGAACAATGCCTGTTCAAGCTGGGCCTGCCGCTCGGCGAACTCTGGCACCTGACCCCGCTGGCGCACTGGCTGCGCCAGCATGGCCGCCACGCCTTCTTCCTGACCGCCGCACCGATGTACGTGCCCGGCCTGGTGGGCGCGCCGGTCAACCCCATCGCGACCGTCTGACCTCGGGCGGATCGCGCCACGATCCTTGATCGATTCAACATCCCCGCAGGGGAGACGTGAGGAGCACACATGAAGAAAACCCGTCACGCGGCCCTGGCCGCATTGCGTCCCGTGGCCGCCGCGTTGGGCCTGGCCTGCACCCTGGGCGCGGCCCAGGCCGCCGGCTACCCCGACCAGCCCATCACCGTGGTGGTGCCGTACTCGGCCGGCGGCGGCGCCGACAACGCCGCCCGCATCATCGCGCAAGGCATGGGTGAAGTCGCCGGCCAAAGCGTCGTCATCGAGAACAAGGGCGGCGCCAGCGGCTCCATCGGCGCCGCCTACGTGGCCCGCGCCAAACCCGACGGCTACACCGTGCTGTACGACGCCTCCGCGTTCTCCATCAACCCCGTGCTGCGCAAGCTGCCCTACGACGCCAAGAAGGACTTCATTCCCGTCTCGCAGGCCGTCAGCGTGCCCAACATCCTGGTCGCCGCCACCGGCTCGGCCTTCAACAGCCTGCCGGACTTCATCAAGGCCGCGCGCGCCAATCCCGGCCGCTACACGTATGCCTCGTATGGCCCGGGCAGCCTGGCGCAGATGGCCGCCGAACTGCTCAAGAAGGATGCCCAGATCGACGTTGTGCACGTCCCGTACAAGGGCGGCGCGCCGGCCATCGTCGACGTCATGGGCGGGCAGGTCGACGTCTACTTCGCCAACGCCGCGTCCAGCCTGAACTACGTCAGCACCGGCAAGCTCAAGGCGCTGGCCGTCTCGTCGGCCGCGCGCATGCCCGACCTGCCCAACGTGCCCACGGTCAGCGAAGGCGGCGTCAAGGCCTTCGATGTCGTCGAATGGAACGGCTTCTTCCTGCCCGCGGGCGCCGACCCGCAAGTCGTCGCCAAGTTGCAGGACCTGGTGCAGAAGGCGCTGGCCCGCCCCGAAACCCGCGACAAGCTCGCCAAGCTCGGCCTGACCCCGGTCGGCAGCAGCGCGGCGGACTTCGCCAAGTTCGTCGACGCCGAGCAGGTCCGCTGGGCCGAGGTCGTGAAAACCAATAACATCACCGTGAACTGATCGGAAGGGGCGGGCAGCGCCGTTGCCCGCCCCGCCGATGCAAGCCCCCAAGGAGATGCCGCAATGAGCCGGGAAGACGATTTCGAGCGCGGCCTGGCCAACCGCCGCGCCGTGCTGGGAGAAGAATGGGTGCAGCGCTCGCTGGACCGCGCCACCACCTTCACCGCCGACTACCAGAACCTGATCACCCGCTACGCCTGGCACGACATCTGGAGCCGTCCTGGCCTGCCGCACAAGGCGCGGCGCATGATGGTGCTGGCGGTGACCCTGTCGCTGGGCCGCTGGGAGGAATTCGAGCTGCACGTGCGCGCCGCCCTGACGGCGAAGGACGAATCGCGGCTGAGTCCGGATGAACTGAAGGAAGTGCTGCTGCAGAACGCGATCTACGCGGGCGTGCCGGCGGCGAATACCGCGTTCAACCTGGCGCAGGGAATTCTGCGCGAGGTGGCGGAGGAGATCGGGTATGTGCTGGCGCCGGCGCAGGCGCGGCAGGCGGATCTGTTTGGAGACGGCGGCAAGTGAGCCTGGCATGGCGGGCGCATCGGTGACGCCTGCAATGACCGGAGAAAAGGGGCCTGTGTCCCGCGCGGACGGCCCCCACGACGCACAATGTCCCATTAATCGCGCCGTTCTGTCTCAGCGCGCGGTATTTGCGTTTCTTATCTCGATCATCCGTGTAAATTCGCCCACGCTTTCACGCTCCAGACGGTCGCCACGGCGCGACCGGCCGCGATGAAGCGTTCCGCAATTCGACTGATGCTCAAGATCATCCATGCTCGCAAAACTACGTCGCAAGGCAGGCTGCGCTCTCTTTCTCTCCCTCGGTATCGGCGCCGCGCTCGCAAGCGGGGCGGGGAACGAGCCGGATCCCGCGATCACGGACCCGCATTTTCAGCTGGCGCCGGGCTATCTGCCAAAAGAGCGCCTGCCCGACAGCCTGGAACTGCTCGGGCCGCCGCCCGCCGCGGCCAGCGCGGCGCTGGCGCGCGATGAAGAGGCCAGGGCGGCGACCGTGCCCCTGCGCAATTCCGCGCGCGCCACGCTGGCCCGCCTGGATGCGGATCTGCAGTTTCCGCAACCGGCCCGCAGTTTCTCGTGCGCCATGGGCTTTGCCATCACCGAAGGGCAGACCCCGCACCTGTACCGGCTGATGCAGAAAGTGCTTACCGATGCCGGGCTGTCCACTTACGGCGTCAAGAACACCTACAACCGCGCGCGGCCGTTCGTGGTCCACGATGAAGGCACGTGCTTTCCGGAACAGGAACCGCTGTTGCGCAAGGATGGTTCATACCCGTCGGGGCACACGGCGGCGGGCTGGGCCTGGGCGCTGGTGCTGGCCGAAGTCAATCCCGAGCGCGCCAATCGCCTGCTGCGACGCGGCCTGGAGTTCGGGCAAAGCCGGGTCATCTGCAACGCGCATTGGCAAAGCGACGTGGACGCCGGCCGCACGATGGGCGCGGCCACGGTGGCGCTGCTGCGTGACAACGCCGAGTTCGTGGCGGACCTGAATGGCGCGCGCCAGGAGGTGCGGGCGATGCAGGCCGCCGGGGCGGCGCCGGGCCTGGATTGCGCGGCGGAGGAAGCGGCGCTGTCGCAACCGCGATGACGCGTTCTCCCCTTATCACGCTGCCGCATCGAGACACCATGAAATCCTTTTTCGCCGCCCTGATTGCCCCGAGTCTGGCGCTGGGCCTATGCCAGGCCGCGTTCGCCGATGGCGCCCTGCCGATCAGCCCATTGATGGACAAGTCATCGCGCTCGGCCGCGCAGTGGCAATTCAACGCCAGCCCCTACGCCTGGGCGTCAGGCATCCGCGGGACGGTGGGCCAGTTCGGCCAGCCAGCGACCCGCCTGGACTCCAGCTTCAGCGACGTGATGAGCGAGCTGGACCTGGCTTTCATGGGGGCGATGGAGGCGCGCTATCAGCGCTTCTCGTTGGTCGCGGATGTCATGTACGCGCAGCTCTCCGCCGGCGGCAGCATCGGGCGCGGCGTGCTCGGCAGGCGCGTCGATGTCACGTCCAAGTCCTTCTCCGGCTTCTTCGGGGCGGGGTACGAAGTGCTCGGGGGCGACCAGGGGCACCTTGACGTCATCGGCGGCGGACGGCTCTGGTACGCGAGCACCAGTCTCTCCGTGAAAGGCGGCCTGCTGGATGGCCGTGGCGAACGCGACAGCGCCACCTGGATCGACGCGGTCGCCGGCCTGCGGGGGCAGTATGCCCTGAGCGACCACTGGTACCTGACCGGCTGGGGCGTGGTGGGCGCGGGGCAGGCCAAGCTCGACTGGGACGCGACGGCCGCGGTGGCCTATCAGTTCAAGTCAGACCTGGCGGCGGTGCTGGGATACCGCGCGCTGGGCGTCAACTTCAATCGGAATGGCTTTGTCTACAACGTCATCCAGCAGGGGCCTATCCTGGGGCTGTCCTACCGGTTTTGAGTCCGCGCGGCGTTTGAGCGGCTCACGGCCGGCTGTGCGCGGAAAAATGGCTGGACAGCGCGTTGTCGCCGTCGGTGGCGGGCGGACAACCCCGCCGGCCGCTGTCGCTGGCCTCGTCCGGCGCCAGGCCAAAGCGCGCAATGAATGACTTGCGAAATCGCGCCATGTCCCGAAAACCGAAATGCGCCGCGACCTGGCTCGCCGGTTGCGCGGCGTGGCGCGGATCGACCAGGCGGGCATAGGCCGCATCCAGCCGCTTGCGCTTGATGACGTGGGCAACGCCGCCCAGGTCGGCAAAGACGCGGTAGAGATGCGCGCGCGACACCCGGAACCGTTGCATCAGCCGCTCCGGGCCGAGATCGGGCTGCGTCAATTGATGGTCGATATAGTCCAGCACGCGCATGCGCAATGCCTGGCCCAGCACCGAGGTCGGCGAATGCTCGACAGGCGCCGCGGTGACCAGGCCCGCGGAAAGCAGCGTGCCCAGCGCCTCCAGCGCCGCCGCGTCTTCGCTCGCGGAGAGCTGGCCCGAGACCGCGTGGAAGCCGCAAAGGTAATCCTTGAGCAGGCGCGTCATGGGATTGCCCGCCTGCAGCACCAGTCCGTGAAGGTCGCGCGCGCCCAGCGCCTGGTTGATACCGGCCCGGGGAATCGTCATCGCCAGGCGTTGCCCGGCGTCCACCTGGCAGTGGTAGGCGCGCGCCAGGTCGATGAAGCAGATGCCTCCCGGGCCCGCCACCACATCGCGGCCGTCGAAATCCCCATGTATGGAGCCCGCGACCACGACATGCACCAGATAATGGTCCAGCCCGCTGCGGGCGATCGTCGGCCGGTCGCGCTTGTAGCGCTGCGCATTGAAGGTCGTGGCGCCCAGCGTCAACCCGCCCAGGTGGCGGATGCGCATGGTGCCCTCGAGCGTGGCCCCCTTGTCGCTGGAGACCACGGTCGTGTCGCAGAACGGGCGCGTCACCTCGCGCCAGTAATCATTACGAAGCGAGGGGGCAATGCCATCGGTGGAAATGAACGCTTCCAGGCAGGTCATGGTGACGTTTTACTCCAAATCGGGCGCGTCGAAGGCTAGGGCGAGACGCGTTGCGGCTCCGGAAAGCGCCAGCGGCCGTCCAGGATCGCCTGGCCCGGCTGATACAGCCTGACGGTGTAGTTCCAGCCCGCCATCGTGGGCAGGCAGTTCGGGATCTTGCCGTCGCAGCCGCCGAACTGGATGGCGATCGAGCCGTCGGCGCTTTTCTTGGCGGTCAGGTTGTTCAACGAGTAGGCGCCATACGGGTTCTTTTCGAAGTAGCCTTGCGCGTTGTAGACGCTGACCGACCAGAAGCTGTCGACGGGCACCTGGCCGACCGTGAGCCGATAGATGGTCTTGCCATCATTGTCGGGCACGGCCCCGCCGAGATAGGTGGCGTCCTTGGCGGGGTTTCCGCCCCAGCCCGTGGCGGTGCCGATCAAGTGCTGGATGGGGTCGACGCTGTCCTTCGTGCCGAACGCGCGGTTGTAGTTGGGCACCGTCGAACCCAGCACCAGCAGCGCATCGCGAACGGTCTTCTGGCTGGCCGCGTCCCACTTCGGCACCACGAATTCGCCCGTGCGGACCTGGTCGACGGCGATGGCGTCCTGCAGCGCATGCACCTGGCGGATATCCTCGGGCGAGGCGGGATCGGCCAGCGTGCGGATCGCCACGAAGACATAGCGGGTGCCAATCGCCTCCTTGCTCAGGGTATGGCGGCCGGCGCCGTAGAAGACAGCCGGCACGTAATGGTTCTGGTCGACCACCTGCATCGACATGAAGCGCTTGCCGGTCTTGGGCAGGGTGATGGTCACCGGGCCGGCATCCAGGTCGAACACGGCGCTTGAATACAGCGTGTCCCGGTTCATGCGGATGACATTCTGCGCGTCGATCGAAACCGGCTCGCGGCTATGGACGAACCGCCCGAAGCTGCCATCGGCCACGATTTTCGCCATGTACAGGTCGGTCTCGGCCCGCACGAAATTGTCGACGCCCACCGGGATGGCGGTATCGGGAGAGGACTGCGCGTGGGCGGCGCCGGCAATGGCCATCGTCAGGGCAACGAGGCGGGAGGCGGAGGTGCGTGACATTGAGGTCCTTCGATCATAGGGGCTTGATGCCGCATTCCAAAGCGCTTACGCGCTGCTCGCGCGTGGCTTGCCTGGGCTGCGGGAGGGTCGAGGCGGACTGTACAAGAACGGTCCGCGGCGGGCTTGCCATTTGGTGCCAAAAAGCGCATGCGCGCCGGCCCGTCCCGCCACCGAGGCTTCGGGTCAGGCGCGGTGGCGCAGCGCCGCCCGGAAGCGCGCGGGGTTCTGCCCGGTCCATCGTTTGAACGCGCGCGTGAAATGCGAGGGATCGCTGTAGCCGATCATGTAGGCGATTTCCGTGGCGGAATAGCGGTGTTGCCCCATGAGCCGCAGCGCCTCGCATCGGCGCGTCTCGTCGTGCAAGGCGTCGAAATCGACGCCGCTGGATTTGAGGCGTCGTTGCAGCGTGCGCGGCGACAGGCCGATGGTCCTGGCGATCCAGGCGAGTCTGGCCTTGTCCTGATCGGACATATGCGTGGCGAGCAGGCTCGCCGTATTGATCGCGCATTCCAGCGCCGCGGTGATCTTGCTGGCATCGTCCTTCAATGTGCGCAGGGGGCTGTCGAGCAGATCGCGGTCGAATTCGATCATGTCATGCTCGGCGCCGGTCACGATGTTCGGCCCCAGGCTCGCCTCCAGGGCGTCGTCGCCCCGTGTCCGGGGCGTTTTCAGATGCACCCGTATGGCCGAGGCGTCGCTGGCCATGAGGGGAATCTTCCGCAGCACGGCCAGGCTGCCGAGAATGAACTGCCGCGGATCCGCGTCTAGCCGGCCGGTGAAGCTGTGAACCAGCCGGGTGCTGCGGCCCTCCGTGACGATGCGGACCCTGCCGCCCTGGTGCAGCATTTCCGCATTGTTGGCGGCCATGGCGCACGCTTGCGCGATATTGGCCGAACGCAAGACCAGGTGGCCCCATGCCCCGAGCGAACGCAGTTCGGTCAACTGCCCCACATGGGCGCCGCCGAACGGGTCCTGCGTAATGCGGGCCATTTCATTCGCGATGTGGAAGCAGGCCTGTCGGGGCAGCCAGATATCGGGGTTCTGGAAAATGTTCGGCGAGATGCCCAGACGCTTGAAGAACTCGAGCGGGGACACGCCTCGACTGGCGAGGTAAGGGGCCATCTGCAGGAAACTGCGCAGCTTGATGGATGGCGCGTAGGGCGGTGCGGGTTCGGACACGGAACAGGAATGGCCGGCTTGAGAGGGAATTCCCGGCCGAATTTACCCCGAGGTCTTCCGCCCTGAGCGCATGACCTGGCCCGGTGAGACGAATCGCCGCAAATGATGAGACATTTGGCGCGGCGGCCGTGTGGAACCTTCACGGCATTGTGGCGTCGGGAGGCCGTTTCCCGCCCGACGCCTTTCAGCGGGCCGTCTGCCGAATTATTTCGCCGAGAATTTATACGCCGTCCGCCCATCCGGCGTGAACGTATACGTGACGTACATCGGAATCGTCCGGGCGCAGGCCTCGAAATTCCATGCCTCCCGCGCCGATCCCGAGATCAGCGCGGTGCCGGCGGCGTTGGCGCGGATGTCGTCGGACTTGCTGACCAGCGCGACAGCCACGGATTTCGGCGTCTCCTTGCAGCCGCTGGTGATGGACAGCAAGGGCACCAGCTTTTCCAGCACGTAGGGGGGGTCGGTGGTGAGCGGTTCTCCCTTGACCGGAATGCCCCTGACGTCCTGCCGATACGTGGTCGGGGCGGCGCAGGCGGCCAGCAGGACGAGGGGAAGAACCAGGGCGGAACGGCGCAGCCGGGGGGCAGACAGGGCGGGTTTCGGATTGGGCATTGTTATCGGGGGATCCTCTATCGACTTGGTTTCTGCGGTCCCATCGCAGGCGGCGGCAGCGCCCGCTGATAGTGAAACGAATATACCGGATCAGTATCCGGGCGCTGATCGGCAGGCATCACGCAATACCGAATCACCACCGGCTCCGTTCAGCACGCGATGCCCCTTGTGTTCCCGCGTTGCGCCGGCGCGGATCCGCCGGTAACTATAATCCCCCCTCGATCCCCGCTTTGACGGCGTTTCCCGCCGTGTCTCATGTCTGCCACGCCCTTCCGCGTGCTGTCCGTCATCCCGCCGATGACGCAGCTCAATACGCCATACCCGTCCACCGCCTACCTGACCGGCTTCCTGCGCTCCCGCGGCGTCACGGCCACGCAGGAAGACCTGGCGTTGGCGCTGGTCTTGCGCCTGCTGTCGCCCGACGGCCTGCGCGCCGTGGCGGCCAAGGTGGATGCGTTGCCGCTGGACAAGCACACCCCCGCGATCCAGGCCTTCGTCGCCATGCAGCCGCGCTACCTGGCCACCATCGCCCCGGTGATCGCCTTTCTGCAAGGGCGCGACTCGACGCTGGCCCACCGCATCGTTGGCCGTAACTTCCTGCCCGAAGGCCCGCGCTTCGCTTCGCTGGATGTGTACATGGACGACGAGGGCGGCGACCCGTTGGGCTGGGCCTTCGGCGCCCTGGGCTTGCAGGACCGCGCCAAGCACCTGGCCACGCTGTACCTGAACGACCTGGCCGACGTGCTGCGCGACGCCATCGATCCGCGTTTTGAATTCGTGCGCTACGCCGAATCGCTGGCCGGCAGCCAGCCGACCTTCGACCCGTTGGCCGAAGCGCTGGCCGCGCCGCTGAACCTGGTCGACGACACCCTGCGCGACCTGACCCTGGAAGCGTTGGCGCGCCACCAGCCCACCATGGTGCTGCTGTCGGTGCCATTCCCCGGCGCCGTCTACGCCGCCTTCCGCATCGCCCAGGCCATCAAGGCGCAAGACCCCAGGATCATCACCGTGCTGGGCGGCGGCTTCGTCAACACCGAGCTGCGCGAACTGAAAGACCCGCGCGTCTTCGACTATTTCGACTTCGTCAGCCTCGACGCCGGCGAGCGCCCCTTGCTGGCGCTGATGGAACACGTCGAAGGCAAGCGCTCGCGCCAGCGCCTGGTGCGCACCTTCCTGCGCGACGCCGACAGCGGCGCGGTGCGCTACGTCAACCTGGTCGAGCCCGACGTCGCCTTCGCCGAAGTCGGCACGCCCACCTGGGACGGCCTGCCGCTGGACCGCTACCTGTCGCTGCTGGAC
>Ga0189292_10297_pt1 | contig 19076 bp, 18 predicted proteins | sample UW1oraminimetaG_FD_130317 | JGI IMG/M metagenome (GOLD analysis project Ga0189292, IMG submission 130317) | Marine microbial communities from the Costa Rica Dome - UW179A-orange mini metaG | ecosystem: Environmental > Aquatic > Marine > Oceanic > Photic zone | place: Costa Rica: the Eastern...
GAACAGGGTAGACGGAGCCAAGCCCAGTTCAGCGCGTGCCTTCTCGGTCAGGCCACGGCCGATGATCAGCGGAATACGGCCGCCAGCGCGGACTTCGTCCAGCAGCACTTCGGTCTTCAGTTCAAAAGTAGTGATGACTTCATCAGTACCGTGCTTGCAAACCTTGCCAGCGTAGGGGTAAACGTCGATCACGTCGCCCATGCCCAGGTTGCTGCAATCGAACTCGATCGGCAGGGCGCCAGCATCTTCCATCGTGTTGTAGAAGATCGGAGCGATCTTGGTGCCGAAGCAGAAGCCGCCGGCACGCTTGTTCGGGACGTTCGGAATGTCGTCACCGAAGAACCACAGCACGGAGTTGGTAGCGGATTTGCGCGATGAGCCAGTACCAACCACGTCACCGACGTAAGCAACCGGGAAGCCCTTGGCTTTCAGCTCTTCCATCTGCTTGATCGGACCGACGGAGCCCGGCACGTCCGGGCTGATGCCGTCTCGGGCCATTTTCAGCATGGCCAATGCATGCAGTGGGATGTCGGGACGCGACCAGGCATCGGGAGCGGGCGACAGGTCGTCGGTATTGGTTTCGCCGGTTACCTTGAATACGGAGAGGGAGACCTTCTCGGCAACAGCTGGACGGTTGGTGAACCACTCGCCTTCGGCCCAGGATTGCATGACGCCTTTGGCGTGCTCGTTGCCGGCCTTAGCTTTTTCGGCCACGTCGTGGAAAGCGTCGAACATCAGCAGGGTGTGCTTCAGTTGCTCTGCTGCAACAGCGGCCAGTTCGGCGTTATCCAGCAGCTCAACCATAGTGGCGATGTTGTAGCCGCCCTGCATGGTGCCCAGCAGTTCGACAGCGCGCTGCTTGCTCAGCAATGGCGAGGAGGTTTCACCTTTGGCCAGGGCGGACAGGAAGCCGGCCTTGACGTACGCGGCTTCGTCGACGCCAGCGGGGACGCGGTTGGTGATCAGGTCAACGAGGAATTCTTCTTCGCCGGCTGGCGGATTCTTCAGCAGCTCAACCAGGCCTGCGGTTTGCTCGGCGTTCAGCGGCTGGGGCACGACGCCCTGGGCGGCACGCTCTTCTACGTGTTTGCGATAGGCTTCAAGCACAGTTTTTACCCTCATCATTGGTCCCACGGGTGTTTCGGGACGCGCATCCGGAAGCTGTTTTCAAAGTTTTACGCCGGGCGGGCGAAGCCGGATGGGCAGGGTACAGGCAGTTCTGCGCATCCGGCATGCAGCCGGGTCAACTGTGCTCGTGACGCTTTGAAAACAGCTTCGTATGGAATGTGGCGCCAAAAACGGCGGGCCGAGTCTACTGGAAATGGCCCGCAAAGTTAAGTCGAGCGCCCACAGCGGCTGATGCCTCACGCTTATGAGGGGTAAGCAATAGCGTGCTCCGAAAGCAGGCAGACCGCGGCCTGCGGCCGGGTGAAGCCTATTCGAGCGGCAAACATGGGTGACCCTGGTAGGACAAAAGTCTAAGATGCCCGACCGCTCTCCAATCTGCTCCGCTCATGTCTACTCAGCGCATCAAGACTCCCTGCATTGGCCTTTGCTCGACGGTATACGGCGATGTCGTCTGCCGTGGATGTAAGCGCTTTCATCATGAGGTCGTTAATTGGAACGCCTATGACGAACAGGAAAAGCGAGCAGTATGGCGCCGGCTGGAGATTCTTCTGGCGCAAGTGATGGCTGCCAAGCTCGAAGTGTTCGATGCGCAACTCCTGCGCCAACAGCTGGAGACGCGGCAAATCCGTTTCGTAGTGGAGCAGTCGCATTACTGCTGGGCCTATCAGCTGATTGCCCGTGGCGCTCGGGTCATTCAGCAGCTCGATGCATATGGGGTCGTGTTGTTGCCGGAGTTTCGTGACTGGCCGCTGCCAGATTTGCGCGACGCCATCGACCGGGAGTTCTTCCTGTTATCCGAGGCGCACTATCAGCGCTACATCGCGCCACACTTCCTGCTGGAAGGTCTGGATCTCAGAGTTTGACGGCGAAAGCCTCGTCCGAGGCTTTCGTACCGCAGGCTCAGTGACGAACCAGGTCCTCGAGGTGGTCGATGATGTCGTTGGGCTTCAGGACCAGTACGTCGCTTTCCAGCGTGTCGAGTACCACCTCAGCGGTGTTACCCATCAATGCCCCGGAGAAGCCGGTGCGTGCCACGGTGCCAATGACGGTCACGACAGCTTTCAGCTGATGGCAAACCCTAGGGATTAGCGCATCGGCGGGGCCTTCCTCGACGTGCAGCTGAGCGTCCGGGATATGAAATTCCTCCTGGAACTGCTTGCACGCGTCGCGGTATCTCGCCTCGATGGTTTCCTTCAGCTGGAAAGCCGGATCGGCCGCGGAGAGCATTGCAGACGGGTGTGCGCTGATTACGTGCAGCTTGCCATCGGCCAAGCTGGCGATTTCAAAGCCATGATTGACGATAGTTGCATGCAGGGTGCGGTGCTCAAGGTCGGAGTTGCCTACGTCTACTGCCGCAAGAATGTTGCCGCCGGTCCAAGGGTTGTCTGTTTTCACCATCAATACCGGGCACGGGCAGTAGCGCAGCAGCTTCCAATCCTCAGGGGTGAGCAGGGCGCGCTTCAAGGGATTGTCCGGCACGTGTTGCTTGGCCACCAGACCGCAGCCTTCTGCCTGCTGCACGGTGATGATGGTCTGATGCACGCTTTCATGCCACGCCTGCTGCGTGGTGACCTGGTGGCCGTCGCTCTCCAGCTGTTCGCGCAGTGTTGCCAGATGGGCGCTGTGATCGCGCTTGGTGTCGCAAACCAGCAGATGCAGGCGGGATTGGCTGACGGTAGAAATCAGTCGTGCCCGTTTCAACGCCAGCGCTTGTGGCTGGTTTGGGTCAATTACCACGAGGATGCAGCGAATGGCTTGCATGATCGGCTCCATTTCCTGATGCGAGTTGGTCAACTATAGACAAGCCTGCGATGCCAACCGTGATGTATATCAAGCAAGGCTGGCTGCTCCGCGCGGCATTCGCAATAATGCCCGCCCGGCGTCGGGCGGTGCCATGTAACCGCCCGGTTATTTTGTTCCTGAATATGCAAGGTTCGACATGCTTCCTGATCTGAATGAATTTCTCGGTTGCGCCACGCCCGCAGCTTGGGTGGACGCTGCACTGCAGAATCAGGATGTGATGCTGATCGACCATGGCAACTGTGAGAAGAAAGCGGCAGGAGCAGCCTTCCAGCTGATGTTCCGCTACATCGACAGGCCCGATCTGCAAAACAAGATGTCGCGTCTGGCGCGGGAAGAGCTGCGCCATTTCGAGCAGGTGCTTGCCATCATTCGTCGGCGCGAAATAACGCTGCGCAACGTCGGCTCGTCACGCTATGCGGCCGGATTGCGCGAGCTTGTGCGCAATCATGAGCCGTACCGCCTGACCGATACGTTGGTGATCGGTGCCTTTATCGAGGCGCGCTCCTGCGAGCGTTTCGCCATGCTGGTTCCGCATCTGGATGAGGAGCTGGGCAAGTTCTACCACGGGCTGCTCAAGTCCGAGGTGCGGCATTTTCAGGATTACCTGAAGCTAGCGTATCAGTACGGCGAAGCAGCGGATGTGGATGCGACGATCATCCGGGTGCGTGAACGCGAGCGCGAGCTGATCGAAAGCCCTGACGCCGAGTTTCGCTTTCACAGCGGCGTGCCGCTGGCGGCTTAGTTCAGATCGAACGGGGCCTGTTGAAAGCCGTTCTCATCGACCTGTAAAGCCCAGCCTTGCTGGTCCCAGTCGCCGAGCACGATACGCCGCCCCGGGTGGCCGTCGACTTCCAGTTGATGTGTCGCGGGGCGATGGGTGTGCCCATGGATCAGTGTCCGCACCCCATGCTCGGCGAGCACGCGAGGGATCAGTTTCGGGGTGACATCAATGATGTCCGCGGCTTTCATGCGTGTTTGCGTACGACTCTCGCTGCGTAGCTTGCGCGCCAGTTTTTTGCGAGTGGACAGCGGCAGGTTGCGCAGGATGAGCAGGCTGAGCGGATTGCGCAGTACGCGGCGCAGACGCATATAGCCTTCATCACGGGTGCATAGACTGTCGCCATGCATCAATAGCACGCGTTCGCCACGGAGTTCGACCACGCTAGGGTCGCGTAGCAGCGTACAGCCCGCCGCGCGGCAGAAGCCCTTGCCCAGCATGAAGTCGCGATTGCCGTGCATCAGATAAATACGCGTGCCGCCCTCGCTCAATGCTCGCAATGCGTCGGCGATCGAACGCTGGAAGGGCGTCATCGCATCATCACCGATCCAGACTTCGAAGAAATCGCCGAGGATGTACAGCGCTTCGGCCTGACGGGCGCGTGTGGCGAGGAAATGCAGAAACGCCCGGGTAATGTCCGGGCGTTCCTCTTCCAGATGCAGATCCGAGATCAGCAGGATCACTCGGCTTTACTCGACGATCTCAGCCTTCTCGATCACTACGTCTTCAACTGGAACGTCTTGATGACCGGACTTCATGGTGGTCGCCACCGCCTTGATCTTCTCGACGACGTCCATGCCCTCGGTCACTTCACCGAATACGGTGTAACCCCAACCCTGCACGGTGGGCGCGCTGTGGTCGAGGAAATCGTTGTCCTTCACGTTGATGAAGAACTGCGCAGAGGCAGAGTGCGGCTCCATCGTGCGGGCCATCGCCAGGGTGCCGATTTTGTTCGAAAGGCCGTTGTTGGCCTCGTTCTTGATTGGCGCGCGGGTGGGCTTCTGCTTCATGCCGGACTCGAAGCCGCCGCCCTGGATCATGAAGTTGCTGATCACGCGATGGAAAATGGTGCCGTCGTAGTGGCCGCTCTTCACATATTCCTTGAAGTTGGCAGTGGTTTCCGGAGCCTTGTCTTCGAACAGGTTGACGGTGATGACGCCGTAGTTGGTGTGCAGTTTGATCATCGGGATGAGGTTCCGTTATTGATGGTGCGGGACAGGCCGCTGCAAGGTCGTCGTTACCGAGTGTCGCCAACCACCGATGGCAGTGCCGCCGGGGCGCATTGCTCTGTCAGGGGGTTGACGGGTCCGCTATGATAAGCGCTTTGATTTGGCCGGCCTACCCTGAGCCGCACTCGCTGATCGTTAAGGACATCATGAGCAAGCCCGAGACTCCCGCCGCTAGCAACTTTCTCCGCCCGATCGTCCAGGCCGACCTGGACTCCGGCAAGCACGCCAAGATCGTCACCCGCTTCCCGCCCGAGCCCAATGGCTACCTGCATATCGGCCACGCTAAATCGATCTGCCTGAATTTCGGCCTGGCGAAGGAGTTTGGTGGTGAGTGCAACCTGCGCTTCGATGACACCAACCCGGCCAAGGAAGATCAGGAATACATCGACGCGATCAAGAGCGACGTCGAGTGGCTGGGGTTCCAGTGGGCGGGCGAGGAGCGCTATGCCTCCAATTATTTCGATCAGCTGCACGAGTGGGCGATTCACCTGATCAAGGCCGGCAAGGCTTACGTTTGTGATCTGACTCCCGATCAAGCGCGTGAGTACCGCGGCAGCCTGACCGAACCGGGCAAGAACAGCCCGTTCCGCGAGCGCTCCGTCGAAGAAAACCTCGATCTGTTCGCGCGCATGAAAGCCGGCGAATTCCCGGATGGTGCCCGTGCACTGCGGGCGAAGATCGACATGGCTTCGCCCAACATGAACTTGCGCGATCCGATCCTCTATCGCATTCGTCATGCTCACCACCATCAGACCGGTGACAAGTGGTGTATCTATCCGAGCTACGATTTCACTCATGGGCAGTCGGATGCCATCGAAGGCATCACGCATTCGATCTGCACACTGGAGTTCGAGGATCACCGTCCGTTGTACGAGTGGTTCCTGGCCAACCTGCCGGTGCCAGCGCAGCCGCGTCAGTACGAATTCGCGCGCCTCAATCTGAACTACACCATCACCAGCAAGCGCAAGCTCAAGCAGCTGGTCGATGAGAAGCATGTGAGTGGCTGGGACGATCCACGCATGTCGACGCTTTCGGGCTTTCGTCGTCGCGGTTACACCCCGGCGTCGATCCGTAATTTCTGCGACATGATCGGCGTGAATCGCGCGGGGGGCGTCGTCGACATCGGCATGCTGGAGTTCGCCATCCGCGAAGATCTTGATGCCAATGCAGCCCGTGCAATGTGCGTGCTCAAGCCTCTCAAGGTGGTGATTACCAACTACCCGGAAGGCCAGGTCGAAAACCTCGAGCTGCCTCGCCATCCCAAGCAGGACATGGGTGTGCGGATGCTGCCATTCAGCCGGGAAATCTACATCGACGCCGGCGACTTCGAGGAAGTCCCTCCGGCTGGGTTCAAACGCTTGATTCCGGGCGGCGAAGTGCGCCTGCGCGGCAGCTACGTCATCCGTGCCGATGAAGCCGTGAAGGATGATCAGGGCAATATCGTCGAGCTGCGCTGTTCCTATGACGAGAACACCCTCGGCAAGAATCCGGAGGGGCGCAAGGTCAAGGGCGTCATCCACTGGGTGCCAGCAGCCGAGAGCGTCGAGTGCGAGGTGCGTCTGTACGATCGCCTGTTCCGCTCGGCCAATCCGGAAAAGGACGAGGAGGGCGGTAGCTTCCTCGACAACATCAATCTGGAGTCGCTGGTTGTGCTCAAGGGGTGCCGTGCCGAGCCGTCGCTGGCCAGTGCCGAACCTGAAGAGCGGTTCCAGTTTGAACGCGAAGGCTATTTCTGCGCCGACATGAAGGACAGCAAGCCGGGCGCTCCCGTGTTCAACCGCACCGTCACGCTGCGTGACTCCTGGGGTCAATGATGGCGCTGTCGATCTACAACACCCTGAGCAAGACCAAGGAAGCGTTCCGCCCGCTGGAAGGCAACAAGGTGCGTATGTACGTCTGTGGCATGACGGTCTATGACTTCTGCCACATCGGTCATGCACGCGTGATGGTCGCGTTCGACGTGGTCACCCGTTGGCTGCGCCACCGCGGCTACGACGTGACCTACGTGCGTAACATCACCGACATCGACGATAAGATCATCCGCCGTGCCAGCGAGAACGGTGAGCCGTTCCAGGCGCTGGTCGAGAGGATGATCGCCGCCATGCACGAGGACGAGACCCGCCTCAACGTACTGCGTCCGGATATCGAGCCACGTGCGACTGACCATATCGCCGGCATGCACACGATGATCCAGACGCTCATCGACAAGGGCTTCGCCTATGCGCCGGGCAATGGTGATGTCTATTACCGGGTCGGCAAGTTCGTCGGTTACGGCAAGCTGTCGCGGCGCAAGATCGAGGACCTGAAGATCGGCGCGCGCATCGAGGTCGATGAGGCCAAGGAAGATCCACTGGATTTCGTACTGTGGAAGGGTGCCAAGCCGGGTGAGCCGAGCTGGGATTCGCCCTGGGGTGCCGGGCGTCCGGGCTGGCACATCGAATGTTCGGTTATGTCGACCTGCTGCCTGGGCGAGACCTTCGACATTCATGGCGGTGGTCCGGATCTGGTGTTCCCGCACCACGAGAACGAGATCGCGCAGAGCGAAGCGGCTACCGGCAAGCAGTACGCCAATGCCTGGATGCACGCCGGCGCTGTGCGCGTCGATGGCGAGAAGATGTCCAAGAGCCTGGGCAACTTCTTCACCATTCGGGAAGTTCTGGAGAAATACCATCCAGAGGTGGTGCGTTATCTCCTGGTTTCCAGTCACTACCGCAGCCCAATCAACTACTCCGAAGACAGCTTGCGCGAAGCCAAGGGCGCCCTGGAGCGCTTCTACAACGGTCTCAAGGGCCTGCCTGAGGCGACGCCGGCCGGCGGCGACGAGTTCGTCGCGCGCTTCGGTGTGGCGATGGACGACGACTTCAATTCGCCGGAAGCCTGCGCGGTGCTGTTCGAGATGATCCGTGAGGTGAACCGTCTGCGTGAGTCCGATCTGGCCGCAGCTGCGGCACTGGCTGCGCGCCTCAAGGAATTGGCTGCTGTATTGGGCGTGCTACAGCTTGAGCCTGAAGCCTTCCTGCAGGCTGGTGCGGCGGGGAAGGTCGATGCTGCCGAGGTCGAAGCGTTGATCGCTGCGCGCCTCACGGCTCGAGCTGAAAAGAACTGGGCCGAATCCGATCGTATCCGTGACCAACTCACCGCTATGGGGGTGGTGCTGGAGGATGGCAAAGGCGGAACGACCTGGCGTCTGGCTGAATAAAGAGGCAAAAAAAACGGCACCGAAAGGTGCCGTTTTTGTTTCAGTGTCCGGGGTTAGTTGTGTAGATGCTCGGCAGCGTGCAGGGTGTTTTCCAGCAGGCAGGCGCGAGTCATGGGACCTACGCCACCCGGGACCGGGGTAATCCAGGCAGCGCGTTTGCTGGCTGGCCCGAACTCCACATCACCCAGCAGGCGGCCGTCGGCCTGGCGATTGATGCCTACGTCGATGACGATCGCGCCGGGCTTGATCCACTCGCCCTTCACCAAGCCGGTGATGCCCGTTGCCACCACCACCAGATCGGCACGACGGACGTGCTCTTCGAGATTGCGGGTGAAGCGATGGGTCACGGTGGTGGTGCACCCAGCCAAGAGCAGCTCCAGCGCCATCGGACGACCGACAATGTTGGATGCGCCCACGACGACCGCATCTAGACCATGCAGATCCACGCCGGTGCTCTCCAGCAGCGTGATGATCCCCTTCGGCGTGCATGGGCGCAGCAGAGGCATGCGCTGAACGAGACGGCCGACGTTGTAGGGATGGAAACCGTCCACGTCCTTGTCCGGGCGGATGCGTTCTAGCAGCTGCGACGCATCAAGATGCTTAGGCAGTGGCAGCTGAACGAGAATGCCGTCGATGGAAGCGTCGTCGTTGAGCTGATCGATCAGCGCCAGCAAATCCTCCTGACGGGTATCGCTCGGAAGGTCATGGGCCACGGAGTTGAAGCCCACCTCCTCACAATCCTTGCGCTTGTGCGCTACGTAAACTTGGGAGGCTGGGTCGCTGCCCACCAGAATTACGGCGAGGCCGGGCGCGCGGAGCCCTTGGGCGCGACGTTCGGCAACACGACCGGAGATCTGTTGGCGAATGTTGGCAGCAATCGTTTTACCGTCGATCAGTTTTGCGGTCATGACGCTTGGTTAACCATAGGAGAGGACTTGGGAAGGGCGCGTATTCTCGCATGTCGCGGCGATGTGGCAAAGGCGAAGCGGCTACCGACACCTGTAACTCCTTTATCTAACTGAAATTTTTTTGAAATTGCTGTTGACGAGTGTTTGGAGCCTCTATAACATTCGCCCCGCTTGTCGAGCACAGCCTGCTGCTGGGTAAGATGGCTTTCGAAGAAGGTGACTTCTTCTAGAGCCGGAGCTTTAAAGTCTGCGCTCCGAACAGAATGCAGATAAAGCGCCCGTAGCTCAGTTGGATAGAGCATCCGCCTTCTAAGCGGATGGTCGCAGGTTCGAGTCCTGCCGGGTGCGCCATTTCGGGCTCTGGCACAAGCAAATGCAATATGGTGGGCGTAGCTCAGTTGGTAGAGCACAGGATTGTGGCTCCTGGTGTCGAGGGTTCGATCCCCTTCGTCCACCCCATATTCCAGAGAACGCCAGGCGCTGCCTGGCGTTTTCGTTTAAGCCCTGTTTGCGGACGTGGTGAAATTGGTAGACACACCAGATTTAGGTTCTGGCGCCGCAAGGTGTGAGAGTTCGAGTCTCTCCGTCCGCACCATTATATGATTTCGAGGCTTCTCACGAAGAGTCGAAAATCCCTGAAAGCCCCTTAATAGGGGCTTTTTTGTGTCTTGCCGTTCTGAATAGATTGTATGAAGTGCGTGCCGGCGCTGCCACAGACGCTGTTCTACGGTTATTGGCTAAAGCGTCGCTTGCAGTGGCCGTCGCAATCGTCTTTTATGGCCCAAATCCGGTACGGCACAGGGCGACCGTGATAGGTGCCCGCCGCCGATTTCGCGTTAATGAGCTGAATCCAACGGCGGTGTCCTGCAACCCGGGTAGCCCTTGCGCAGGTCCGCTCTCATCGCCACGGGTGAGTCAGACGGTGCCATATAGAGCGCCGCGCTTGCGGTGGTTCTGGCCAGTGCGGCTTCTTGTTTTCGCATTGCACGATGCCGTTGGTGCCGAGCCTCAAGCGCCAGCGCTGGGCTGATGGAAAATGCTCACCGGGCTTGGTATGCAACAGCAGCAAGTTGTAGTCGTGCTGCTTCTCGATGGGGTGGGCCTGAACCGAGTCAGGGCTATCTCCGTCGTCCGTCCGGACAAACAGCTTGTTGTGATTGGCCTGGATCATCGCGCACAGCTGTTCGCAATCCAGCGTAAGCCGCTCCCGAATCTCGTCGTGTTCCAGCGCAGCTTTGTCCAGGTTGAGCAGCGCGCGATAGCAGATGATCTGCCGTTCCTCATTGGTGGCCCACTTACCGGAGTGTTCCCGGACCAAAGGCGGCAGATCGGGCAGCTTGCGATAGTCGAGCCAGACCCACTGCTGGGCGAGCAGCTTTCGGGTGTAAGGCATGAGCAGGCGAATCTTCCAGCGCGGCTTACCCCTGCGCAGCCTGCGTGTGATGGCGGTAATCATGTCGTCGCGCAGCAGGTCACGGATGGCGTAAACCAGCGCGATTACCAACAGAAGGGCGAGGGATAGCTTCTCGCTGGCGTCCCGCGCGTTAAACAGGAAGTAGGTGAAGAGCGACATGATCAGCATCGTTGATGCCGCCTTGACCAGCTTGTGGGTGCCGGCCCCCAGTTCCGTGATCTTCGAACGCAACAGCACCGGGTACTCCAGTAGCCGGTGATACAGCGCCATGCGGTTCCATATGCGTGTCGGGGTGCCGTGGAAATCGCTCGTGTACTCGAGTTCCTTACGGTATCTGAATTCCTGGCGCAGAAATTCGGCCACCGCCTGCTTGAGCTCTTCATCAAGGACGGCAAAACCCTCAAGGGTCATGCTTTCCAGCAGAAACTGTTCAGCGTGCCAAGAGAAGTAGATGTCCATCTGGCGGAAGTAGCGCTGCTGGTTGCTCTGCTTCGGGCTGGATTTACGCAAGCGCTGTGCAAAGTTCTGGCTGAGTCGCAGCGCACGCGCAATTGGCTCTGCAACAGCGTCGGAAGCAAGCATTTGCTGGCGCAACCGCTCCATTGAGGCCTGGTATTGAAAGAACCAGGAGCCGTACATGATTTCGTAATGCGGTGAAAGCAGCACAAAAGATTGGTCTGCCTTACTGATGCGGTCCTTCGATGGCATACCGAGCAACCCGAAACTGTGTTTCAGGGTAGTGAAGAAGAAGTGCTCCTCCGACAGGGTCCAGGCCGACAGATTGCTCTCGTGCGGGGTGAACAGATATAGCTCGATCTTGTGCCGTCCAGACTGCTTCAGTGTGCGGGGTTATATGATCTTCGCAATATACCTGCCGCCCATCATCCAACCAGAACATGCGTTCTTTCTTCTTTTTCTGATCATTGTTTACACTCTCAGATTCGCCACTGACTTTAGCTGTTAAGCCCAGTTCTTTTAAATAATCATGTCTGTACTCACTATACTCACCAGTACGCCATTTCTCACAGAACAACTCCAGGACATTTAGCGCATTACGACCCTTGATCAATACATCATGCCGAGCAGACCAGCCTTGCAAAATTGTACCAATTTGATTTGGTAACAAGGTGAGATGAGGGAACAATTCGGCTCTTTGGAACCAAATTTCCTTGGCGGTATTTAACAGCGCATTACGACGCTGCTTGAGTTCAGCCCCATGTGTTTCCAAGCTCGCAGAATCGCTCAGGTTTAAAAGCGTTTCATCCCTTTGTTCTGGTGTTGCTCCTAGATCAAAAACCCAAACTTTAATGTGACTATTAACCCAAGCGGCTATAGCTGTGAAACTGGCAAGAAATGTTTCAATGTAAAACGCCGCCAACAAAACACGCTTGCCTGAATTCTCTCCAGGCAACCCAACTTCCAACGTATCACCAAAGCCCTCTATATCAACGGTTTCAAAGAGTGGCTGTTTCGTCTCAATTGATCTAAGAAATCGACACCAATCAGCAAGCTCGGCTACCTTGCTTGCAGAGGCAAACCAGTTGCGTACAAAATAACCGTCTGCCAGCTCCAGTCCCATAAGCGACTTGTCTTGATCCTTATCGACCAACAATATTTTCAAACCAGTAGCTCGACAAACTTTAAGAGCATGGAAGAAAGTCAGCAGCCCCTTATCTGCATCCTCTTTGCAGGAAAACGGCAAAGAATGATGGTTCAGCACGATTCCATTGCTCATAGCAGCTGGTCCAGCTCCTTATCCCATTGATCAAAAAAGCCGTCAGGCCAGCAGTCAATGCGCCCGTCATCATCAATATTTGGGTACATGACTTCTGAGGCGTGAATAGAATTATGAACATCTCGTTGCAAGAAAAAGACTTTCACATTCTCAGCGGCAACCAGCTTCTGTTTCACCGCAACCCGTATACCGTTGAGGAAATGATCGGAGTGAGATTCAACAACTATTTGAACGCCGTTATTTGCGGCAATGGCACACAACTTTCCCATCAGTGACTGCCCAGCAGGGTGCAGGTGTGATTCCGGGTTCTCAATGATCAGTAAATCACCTTCCGCTGCACTTAAAATACTGGTCACGACAGGTAGAACGTAACTCAGGCCAAAGCCCACATTCTGAGGTTTAAATTCTTCAGTTGTTTCTTTGCCTTGATTAAAAGAGTAACTAAGACTGGCAGAATTGAACTGAGGTTGCGCCACAGCTTTGATTTTCAGCCCTGGCGTAATATCCGACATCCAAGCTTCAATATTGGCAAGCAGCGTTCCTGACACTGCCATTGGATGGCGTAAAGCAGCTATATCCAATTCTTTAGCGCCATTGACTGCAATAAAGTGGACCGCAAATTCACCATGATGACCAAGCGATTTCAAATCACGAATATGAAACTCAGACAGTTGATGATGGCTTTGAGGGCCTAGTCTATCGGCACAAAGGTACTGAAAATTAGAGTTGAATAAGCTCAAGGATTCGGAATTCCCGTCAATACCCGATTCGCGCAGAGGCAGTAAATCCGAATCATGCTGGTAGTCGAACTCGAACCGTACTGGCTGATCTTTCTCGCTCCACTTAACGCTGAAGATAATCTCTTCTTGCTCACTAAAACTGGAAAGCGCGTCTTTACCTGTTCCGATATTGACGTAGTCGCCATTTAGCAGAAGTCCCTTGGCTTTAAGGGTATTCCGCTCGTAAGACTGCCTTAATAGCAACAAGCTTTGCACAAGAGTAGACTTGCCCATACCATTAAGGCCTGAGAATAAATTCAGATTCCCCAATGGGAAACTGGCGTTCAACAATGTTTTAAAGTTCTTGATGTTAATGAATTCAATCATTCAGCACCTCCCTAATCAATGCATTTACTTTTTCGAAGCGTCTTTCAACATGATCTTTTTTCTGCGTTGAATAAGTAATAGCATTAAAGAACTCGCCATCTTTAAGGAGTTCTCGCGTCTTTTCTTGAAAGGCATTCCTCTCATTCATAAGACGATTAAATTCTTTATCTGATAGCTTAGCCAACGCCACCATCCACACTTCGAATAAAGTTGAGTTTTTTGATCGCTTGCGAGAATTTAATGACGGATCTTTCTCGAATCCAGATCTACCTAATAGTTCGTAACAGCGCTCAATGGCCGTTAAGTACATGTCTTTAAACTCTGTGCGATAGTCATCATCGCCCTTTTTTATATCTTCCATAGCTTTGTCTAAAAACGAGGCAATTTCCTTTTTATTTTTAGGGTCTAAGTAGTCAAAGCGATAGAATGCCCAGAATCGCAATACCAGCTCCTGATCTTTCATGCGTTTGGAGAGATCGCCCAGCATTTCTTTCGAAAAATATGAGTTAGCCAATTCTTCCAGCAACTCACGATCTCGGGGCTTAGCGAGCGCATTGCGGATCTCTTGGTTGTTGAGCGTTAATCCGCCTGTATTGATACGGCGAAAGACTGAGTACTTAACATCCTCAGGCGTGCCCGGCTTAATCATATAAACAGTAACCGGGCACTCTTCAATACGGCGCTGATATTGGCGATGCAGCTTATCAAACGTTTTCCCATTTAGTTCAGTCAAGAATTCAAGCCCGTTGAGGCGAAGCTTCTTATCTAATACGAATTTTCGGATGGTTGACAATCGCTGCAAGCCATCAACAATAAGCCAGTTATTTTCATCAGATGCATCAAAGTAGAAAGCGGGTAGCGGGAACCGAATCAAAATAGATTCGATTAATCGACTCATCTTGCGGTTGTCCCATAGTTCCGCATGGCGCTGAAAATCGGTATTCATATCGATTTCATTGTGCTGAATACGCTTTATCAATGCATCTAACGATTTCGGTTCAACAACGATATCAATATCTGTCGGGTTAAACGGGTGCATCACTTCATCAAGAAGTTCCGGCTCGTCTTCTTCTGCACTTGGAGCAACCAATTCTTCATCGAGCTCAGTTTCATGGTATTCGGTCATGTGCTTCCCTTTTCATTAATCTTGTTTTGCCCGTCTGCAGCTCTTGTATCATGCTTGTTTAATTTAACGGTTTTTCTGAAACGCTGGTCAGCCTCAAAATTTGGATCCTTTTCAAAGGCACTGGTATATGGTGATTTTTTACAGCACTGAATATTGACCCGGCACGGTTAAAGCTGAATCGCTATAGCTTGCCTGTATCAAGCCCGGCAGCTTTCAGACGCTGAGTCAAATTCCGCATTTTGCTAAATTCTGTACCGAAGCTGCTTCGAAGGCCCGCCCCTTCACAAAATTCTTTCGCTGTAATGTTCTTCAGCTCATCCGCATATTTGATCATTTGCAGATGAAGTTCGGCTGTGTACTGATTGCGAGGGGCGTCCGCCAGAACCTGCTTGATGCGCTCGTATATCTCGTTTTCGTTCATTTTTTAGCCTGCACGATGGCGACCGCTATATAATTTAGCTAAATTATATAAAAAAAATGCCGGTCGCAAATGCTATCTGTGTCAAACAGATAATCCTCCCGAACGGACGTATCTCATCAAGCGGTCGGAGTGCTGTGCGGTTGCAGTATTGAAGGCGGGCTCTACCCGTTACACGGACTTTCAGGAAAGCGCACACCGATCTGAGGAGTGTCGCGTGATGGGTCACTTGGTGCCTGCTGAGCTGCACAAGCTGATGATGGAGCGCCTAGACGATTCGAGTTGGCAGATTGTAAAAGTGCACGCGAGTGAGGAACCTATTTCGGTGCTAGTGAACCTTGCCTAGCCTCCATCATCGTAATCTGCTTGTGAGCATCGAATGGACAGCTTTTACGTCTGCTGCTACCTTATTAAAAGGTATTACTTTTAGATAAAGAGGGCTAACGATGGCCACTTCCATCAAAATTGATGACGAGCTAAAAGGCCGCATTCAGCAGTTGGCGAGCCAACGCCAGCGCTCGTCTCACTGGATCATGCGCGAGGCGATCACCCAGTACGTCGAGCGCGAGGAGGCCCGAGAGAGCTTCAAGCAGGAAGCGTTGGCCTCGTGGGCGGCGTATCAGGAAACCGGACGGCATTTGACCAGCCAAGAAGCTCGAACCTGGCTTGGTACCTGGGGTACAGATGCTGAGGTAGAGCTTCCCAAGTGCAACGATTGATTGTCACTGAAGGTGCGGCGAAGGGCTTGGAGCGTTGCCGACGATTCCTTGCCGATAAAGATCCGCTGGTTGCGCGGCGCGCTGCGCAGGCGATTGAGCGCCAGTTAGCTCGCCTGGAAGAAAGTCCGGAAGTAGGGCGTCCGTTTCCAGATCTACCGCAGCTGCGTGAGCTGATTATAGAGTTTGGTGACTCAGGGTACGTCGCTCTCTACCGCTATGAGCGCATAGACGATACTGCGTATGTCTTGGCCTTTCGCCATCAAAAGGAAGCGGGCTACTGAGTTTGAGCTACTGCGCCTTCAGCAAGAATTGACTCCAGCCTCTCTCCCAATAACCGCCATGCTTCGGTCTTTTCCTTGGCGTAATCGTGGTGCAGGTAATGCCGGCGTACCTTGGAGCCGCCCAGCAGGTGGTTCTGGCACCGGTCGATGATTTCCAGTGTCACACCCAGCTCCTGCATCATGGTAGCGCCTGTGCGGCGCAGATCATGCGGCGTCCATTCACCTCTGGTTCCTTTGCTCAGTACCAGTGAGTCGTCATGATGCCGGCCGGCCAGGGGCTTGCTGCGGTTCTTGAAGCGGCACTGCCGATCGCCGATGAGTTTGCTGACCGTCTTGGTATTAACATGGCTTTGGCTGTCCTTGCTGGGAAAGCAGAACGGCGTATGGCCGGTTTCTTTTTGCAAACGCTTGAACTGCACTATGGCGAAAGCTGATAGGAACAGATGGTGATCCTGGCGTTTGCCTTTATGGCCTTTGGTAGCCTCGGCGGGGATGAACCAGGTGCCTTTCTCCAGGTTCAGGTAGCGCCACTCGGCCTTAAGCAGCTCGCCGATACGACAGAGGGTGCTCAGGCAGATCCACAGAGCGCACTGGACTCGCGTGTTGACCGGGCGAATGCCGGAATACTTCTGGCCAGCGGGAAGCTCTTCGTAGTCTTTCTCCAGGCGTTCAAGGATGTCACGCAGCTCGCGAATCTCGCCGGGGGAGAGCAGGCGGTCGCGTTGTTCTTCATAATCATGATCGAGCAGCTTGCTGACATCTATAAGGTCGGCTGGATTACCGTCAGTCATCAGCCCTCGCCAGGGCTTGCGTTTCTCACCCCAGCGCAGCATCTGACCAATGTCGTTGTTGCGGATGACGACGGTGCGATTCAGACCACGGGCTTTGACTGAGCGCAGCACCGCGAGCAGATCCTTTTCGGTCAGGCTGCGCAGTGGCTTCTTGCCAATCAGGGGTAGGACATCTTTCTTGAAGCTACGGATCAGTTCGGCATTGCCATCCTGGCGGGAGACGCCGTCGCGAATCCATTCGTCGAAGAGGTCCGCCACCGTCTTGTTTTCGGCCGCTTGGCGTTCGGCTTCGGCGATGGTCGCTGCGACTGCAGCTTGAGCTTCGATCTTGGCAGCTTTGCGAGCAGCGGTTGGATCGATGCCTTTTGCGGCCGTCGCTCTAACCTCATCACGTTCGGCACGAATCTGAGCAAGAGACTTCTTTGGCCAGCTGCCCAGACTTTGATCGCGTTTCAGTCCGTCTTGTTTGAATTCGTAGCGAAACTGCACCGTTACACCACGGACGCCTGCGCGAACCCTGGCAACCAGGCCGCCGTCCTCCCGAAGGATTCTGCCGTCATCGGAAGAAGTAAGAGCCTCTAGCTGCTTCGCCGTTAACTTTGCCACTCTCTACCCCTTGCCTGATTCGGTTGCCTTAGAATTTTACCCCACTTTTACCCCACCGAATCGCTTGGCTGGTGGTGGACATCACTGGACGTTATGGGACGACAGAATAGCCTGTAAGCACCGTATTTTCTAGGATTCCTGGGTCCATGAGAGTTCATGTTGATCTACGGTGATCCACCAAAAAAGCGCATGGGGTGCAAGGGGTAGAGTGTTCGAATCACTCCGTCCCGACCAAATTGATAGATGAGAAAGCCCGGATCGGAAACGACCGGGCTTTTTTTTGCGCATATGTTGGCGCGAGCACGTCGGTTCGATTCTTCCTGGTGGGCCAGGGTGTGTTATCTGAAGAAGGGGAACTGCCATGCGCGAGCGTTTGCTGGCCGCGGAGAGCGTGAAGTCCATCGAGTGGGCGGACGGCCGCCTGAATCTCCTTGATCAGCGCAAGTTGCCGATCAAGGAGGTTTGGCTCGGCTATGACTCGGCCGCGTCGGTCGCTGGGGCTATTCGAGATATGGTGGTTCGAGGTGCTCCAGCAATTGGAATAAGTGCTGCCTATGGCGTTGTGTTGGCTATTCGGGCCCGCACTGCCGGTGATGGTGATTGGCGGCAGGCTTTAGAGGAGGATTTCAAGGTCCTCGCGGATTCGCGCCCCACCGCGGTCAATCTGTTCTGGGCGCTGAATCAGATGCGTGAGCGTCTCGCGCGCCTCAAGCCTGGTGAGGACCCTTGCGCGGCGCTAGAGGCTCAAGCCATTTCGATACATGAAAGCGATCGCGAGGCAAATCTCGCGATGGCACAGTTCGGTGTCGAACTTATCCGGCGGCATCAAGGCAATCCGCAGAACTTTCTCACGCACTGCAACACTGGCGCGCTAGCCACTGGTGGTTTTGGTACTGCGCTTGGTGTTCTTCGAGCAGCGCACCTTGAGGGCCTGGTGGAGCGGGTTTATGTCGACGAGACGCGTCCTTGGTTGCAAGGCTCCAGATTGACCGCGTGGGAGCTGCTGGGTGACGGTGTGCCTGCCACTTTGAATGTCGACTCGGCGGCTGCGCATTTGATGAAGTCAAAGGGCATCTCCTGGGTAGTCGTCGGTGCGGACCGCATCACTGGCAATGGCGATGTGGCGAACAAGATTGGTACCTATCAGCTTGCGGTCCTGGCGATGCATCATGGTGTTCGTTTCATGGTTGTTGCGCCTAGTTCTACCATTGATATGGTGCTGGAGAGTGGCGACGATATACCCATCGAGGAGCGCGCCGGTAGCGAGCTGCTTGAGGTTGATGGTCGACGGTTCGCCGCAAATGTCGAGGCGTTCAACCCCGTATTCGATGTGACTCCTGCCGATCTCATCGACGCCATAGTGACCGAAAAGGGTGTTGTCGAGCGTCCAAATACTGCGAAAATGTCCGCCTTGATGAGCCGCAAGCGGCTTCACTGAGGCGTTTTTGGTTCACGATGTCGCGCCTGGTGTTGTGGTGAGCAAGTCGGGTCCTGCTCCGTTCAAGGCTCAGTTTATAACGGCTGTCTGTGTTACTATCCCGCGCTTATTACAGGACCCTGCTGACTATAAGGAACCAGGCTTCCATGGGCGAACTGGCCAAAGAAATCCTCCCGGTCAATATCGAAGACGAGCTCAAGCAGTCCTACCTTGATTACGCGATGAGCGTGATCATTGGCCGTGCGCTGCCGGACGCGCGCGATGGCCTGAAACCGGTACACCGCCGCGTACTGTTCGCCATGAGCGAGCTTGGCAATGACTGGAACAAGCCGTACAAGAAATCCGCCCGTGTGGTCGGTGACGTGATCGGTAAGTATCACCCTCACGGCGACTCGGC
>Ga0189292_10298_pt1 | contig 19062 bp, 15 predicted proteins | sample UW1oraminimetaG_FD_130317 | JGI IMG/M metagenome (GOLD analysis project Ga0189292, IMG submission 130317) | Marine microbial communities from the Costa Rica Dome - UW179A-orange mini metaG | ecosystem: Environmental > Aquatic > Marine > Oceanic > Photic zone | place: Costa Rica: the Eastern...
GGCCGAACTGATGCCGTTCGTCGACCGGCCCGTCTACCTGCATGGCGCGATTGCCGCGGGGGTGGACGTCTACCGCGAGGCCGGCATCGCGCTGCCCGACACGCGCCTGGTCATCGACGCGGACGGCGCGCCGGCGGCCGCGGGCACGGGATTTGCTGGCGAGCTGGTGCTGGCGCCGCCGTCGGCGGCCGGCAGCGCGTGGCTGCGGCGCTTCCGCAAGGCGCAGCACGGCTTCGCGTCCGGCTGGATGCGGCTGCGCGGCAACCGGCGCCGACGCAACATGGACCGGGGCTTCGTCGTGTCGGACCATGCCGACTGGCCCGATCTGCTGCGCACGATCCGCCAGACCGGCGCCCGCCGCGTCATCGCCACGCATGGCGATACCGACGCGCTGGTGCGCACGTTGAATGAATCCGGCATCGCCGCCGAGACGCTGGCCACGCAATATGGCGAAGACGATTAGGACGGCGCGCCGCGCCATTTTCGTAGCGACAGGGGAACGGACCCAGGCATGAAGCGATTCGCGGCGTTGTATCAGGAACTGGACGGCAGCACCGCCACCTTGGACAAGCGCGCGGCGCTGCTGGCGTACTTCCGCGATGCGCCGCCGCGCGACGCGGCCTGGGCCCTGTACCTGCTGGCGGGCGGCAAGATCAGCAGCGCGCGCCGCAAGATCGCCGCCGTCGGCGAGTTGCGGGCCTGGGCCGCGACCGCCTCCGACACCGCGCCCTGGCTGGTGGACGCCTGCTACGACCAGGTCGGCGACCTGGCCGAGACGCTGGCGCTGCTGGTGCCCGATCCGCGCATTGCCGCGCCCGAGCGCGGCCTGGCCGATTGGATCGAGGAGATCCTGGTGCCGGTCGCCAACCGCGACGAGGCCGAGCGCCGCGAAGTCATCGTCGCGGCCTGGCGGGGCCTGCCCTACATCGAGCGCCTGGTCTTCAACAAGCTGCTGACCGGCGCGCTGCGCGTCGGCGTGTCGCAACGCATGGTGCAGCAGGCGCTGGCGGAGTTGTCGGGCGTGCCCATCGCCCGCATCGCGCAGCGCATGCTGGGCGCATGGTCGCCCAGCCCCGCGTTTCTGCGCGACCTGCTCAGCGCCGACGAGCTGCCGGGAGACCGCCAGCAGCCCTATCCCTTTTTCCTGGCCTCGCCGCTGGAGGGCGACCCGGCGGTGCTGGGTCCGATCGACGACTGGCTGCTGGAGTGGAAGTGGGACGGCATCCGCGCGCAACTGATCCGGCGGCGCGGCGAGGTGGCGTTGTGGTCGCGCGGCGAAGAGCGCCTGGACGGCCGCTTCCCGGAAGTCGAGGCCGCCGCGGCCGCGCTGGCGGTGGACTGCGTCATCGACGGCGAGCTGCTGGCCTGGCAGGAAGACAGCGCCGATCCGATGCCGTTCTCGGCCCTGCAGACCCGCATCCAGCGGCTCAAGCCCGGGCCCCGGTGGCTGGCCGAGGCACCGGTGCGCTTGCTCGCCTATGACCTGCTGGAGCTGGACGGCGCCGACCTGCGCGACGCGCCGCAGGCCGGGCGCCGCGCGCGGCTGGAAGCGCTGTTGCGCGAGCGCGCCGACCCGCGCCTGGGCCTGTCGCCGCTGGTGGCGCCGGCAAGCTGGGACGAGGCCCAGGCGTTGCGCGCGCAATCGCGTGAGCGCGGCGTGGAGGGCTTCATGCTCAAGCGCCGCGGCGCGCCCTACCAGGCCGGCCGGCGGCGCGGCGACTGGTGGAAGTGGAAGATCGATCCGCTCACCATCGATGCGGTGCTGCTGTACGCGCAGTCCGGCCACGGCCGCCGCAGCACGCTCTACACCGACTACACCTTCGGCCTGTGGGACGGCGACGCGCTGGTGCCCATCGCCAAGGCCTACTCGGGCCTGGACGACAAGGAGATCCTTGAACTGGACCGCTGGCTGCGCGCCCACACGCGCGAACGCTTCGGCCCGGTGCGCTCGGTCGACCCGGTGCAGGTGTTCGAGCTGGGCTTCGAGGGCGTCAACCTGTCCCGGCGGCACAAGTCCGGCGTGGCGGTGCGCTTTCCCCGGATCCTGCGCTGGCGCCATGACAAGCGCGCCGACCAGGCCGACCGGCTCGATACCCTGAAGGCGTTGGCGCGATGAGCGCCGCGAAGCGGGACGGCCCCTTGCTGGCATGGTTCGCGGCGCGCGGCTGGAAGCCCGCCGTGTTCCAGCGAGAAACCTGGCGGCGCTATCTGGCCGGTGAATCCGGCCTGCTGCATACGCCCACCGGCAGCGGCAAGACCCTGGCGGCATTCGGCGGCCCGCTGCTGGAGGCGCTGGCCGACCCGGCGCCGGCGCCCGCGGCGGCGGGCGAGGGGCCGCGCGTGCTGTGGGTCACGCCGCTGCGGGCGCTGGCCGCCGACACCACGCGCGCCCTGGCGCAGACGGCGGCCGACCTGGGCCTGACCTGGACAGTGGCGCTGCGCACCGGCGACGCCAGCGCGCGCGACAAGCGCCTGGCGCGGCAGGGCAAGGCGGACGTACTGGTCATCACGCCCGAGTCCCTGGCGCTGCTGCTGTCCTACGCCGATGCGTCGCAGCGCTTTCGCGCTCTGCGCGGCATCGTGGTGGACGAATGGCACGAGCTGCTGGGCAACAAGCGCGGCGTGCTGCTGCAGCTGTGCCTGGCGCGCCTGCGCCGCCTGTCGCCCGGCGCGCGCACCTGGGGCCTGTCGGCCACGCTGGGCAACCTGGACCAGGCCCGCGCCGTGCTGCTGCCGCACGCGCCCGACAGCGCGCTGGTGGCGGGCGCGCGGCCGCGCGGGATCCAGATATCGACCTTGTTGCCCGAACGCAGCCGCGCCCTGCCGTGGGCGGGGCACCTGGGGCTGTCGCAGCTGGAACGGGTCTTCAAGCGCCTGTTCTACGTGCGCGCGACACTGCTGTTCACCAACACCCGCGCGCAGGCCGAGCTCTGGCATCGCGCGCTCGAATCGATCTGGCCGGAGGCGCCGGGCACCCTGGCGCTGCACCACGGTTCGCTCGATCCCAAGCTGCGCGCGGCGGTGGAGCAGGGCCTGCGCGACGGCGCGGTGCGCTGCGTGGTGGCCACCTCCAGCCTGGACCTGGGCGTGGATTTTCCGGCGGTGGACCAGGTGTTGCAGATCGGCAGCCCCAAGGGCGTGGCGCGCCTGTTGCAACGCGCAGGCCGCGCCCGGCACCGGCCGGGCGAGTCCGGCAACGTGGTGTGCGTGCCGGCGCAGGCGCTCGAACTGATCGAGTACGCCGCCGCCCGGCAGGCCATCGCGCGCGGCGAGATCGAATCCCGGCCGCCGCCGGTCGGCAGCCTGGACGTGCTGGCCCAGCACGCCGTCACGCTGGCGCTCGGCGGCGGCTTCGACGCCAACGCGCTGTACCAGGAAGTGCGCGGCACGCACGCCTATGCCGGGCTCGATCGCGCGACCTGGCAGGCGGTGCAGGACTTCATCGTGCAGGGCGGCCGCGCGCTGGCCAAGTATCCGGATTATCAACGGGTCGTGCGCGACGACGACGGCCGCTATCGCGTGCACGACCGGCGCGTCGCGTTCCGCCATCGCCTGTCCATCGGCACCATCACCGCCGACGGCGCCGTGGCCGTCAAGTACCTGCGCGGGGGCAGCCTGGGCTCGGTGGAAGAAGGCTTCCTGGCGCGCCTGCGGCGCGGCGACCGCTTCCAGTTCGCCGGCCGCACGCTGGAACTGGTGCGGCTGGAAGGCATGGTCGCCTACGTGCGCCGCGCCAAGGGCGGCGATGGTCCGGTCGCGACCTGGCAGGGCGGCCGCATGCCCTTGTCGACGCAGCTGGCCAGCGAAGTGGAGAGCCTGTATTCGCACCCCGGCGCGCATCCGGAGATGCGCGCGGTCGCGCCGCTGCTGCGGATCCAGGCGCAGGCCAGCGCATTGCCGGATCGGGGGCGGCTGGTGGCAGAACGCATCGGCACGCGGCGCGGCATGCATCTGTTCCTGTTTCCGTTCGCCGGCCGCGCCGTGCACGAAGGCATCGCGGCAATGATCGCGCTGCGCTGGGGCCGCAGGCAGACCAACACGATTTCCTACACCGTCAACGACTACGGGCTGATGCTGACGCTGGCCGAGCCGGCCGCGCTGGACGACGCGCTGTTGCGCCAGCTGCTCAGCCCCGCCAACATGGCCGAGGACCTGCGCGATGGCGTCAACCTGGGCGAGATGGCGCGTCGGCAGTTCCGCGAGATCGCGCGCGTGGCGGGCCTGTTGACGCCGTCGCTGCCCGGCCAGGCGGCGCGTTCGCTGCGCCAGGTGCAGGCGTCCAGCGGCCTGCTCTACGACGTCTTGCGCCGCTACGACCCTGACCACCTGCTGCTGGCGCAAGCGGAGCGAGAGGTCTTCGAGCTGCAACTGGAGGCGCCGCGCCTGCTGGCGGCATTGCACGACTGCCAGCGGCGCGAGCTGGCGCTGTGCGAGCCGCGCGCGCTGACGCCCTTGTCGTTCCCGCTGTGGACCGAAAGCATGCGTGGGCAACTCAGCACCGAGACCTGGCAGGCGCGCGTCAGGCGTGCCGCGCAGCAACTGGAGAAGCGCTATGAACGCCTTGCCTGAGGGCGCGTTGCAGGCGCTGTTGGGCGACGAGCCGATGTGGCTGCTGGGGACGCGGGCCATGTTCTGGCCCGCGCGATCGCGCCTGATCATCGCCGACCTGCACCTGGGCAAGAGCCATGTGTTCCGGCGCGCGGGCATCGCGGTGCCCAGCGGCGCCACGCGCGGCGACCTGGACCGCCTGGCGGAGGTGATCGCGCGCACCGCCGCCCGCGAGCTGTGGATCGTGGGCGACTTGTTGCACGGACCCGCCGGGCAGGCGGGGTGGCGCGACACGTGGATGGCGTGGCGGCGGGACCGGGCCGCACTGGAGATCGCCGTGCTGGCGGGCAATCATGACCGCGCCCTGGACGGTCCGGCGTTTGGCGTGCGGCAGCTTGGCGAGACCTGCATCGACGGCCCGTTCCTGTTCAGCCATGTTCCGCGGGCGTCCCCAGCCGGCCTGCACGTCATCGCGGGCCACGTGCATCCGAAGACGTCCGTGCGCGGCGTGCCGCGCAGTTGGCCGGCGTTCTGGCTACGCCCTGGCCTTGCGATCCTGCCGGCGTTCTCGGACTTCACCGGCGGCCATCCCGCCAGCGGCGATGACGGGCGCATCGTCGCCTGCGTCGAAGGCGTCGCGATCGAGGTCGGCGGGCGCCCGCGTTGACGGGCCGGGTCCGGGACCGCGCGGGAGGCGGACGCCCGCTAGCCCTGCTGCGCTCGCCACATCTGGCGATAGCGGCCGGCCGTGGCCAGCAGCTGCGCGTGCGTGCCGCGCTGCGTGATGCGGCCCTCCTCGAACACCAGGATGCGGTCCGCGGCCACGATGGTGGACAGCCGATGGGCAATGACGATGACGCTGCGGTCGGGCACCAGCGCGTCGATCGCCGCCTGCACCGCCAGTTCGCTTTCGGTGTCTAGCGCGGCGGTGGGTTCGTCCAGGATCAGGATCGGCGCGTTCTTCAGGATCGCGCGGGCGATCGACAGCCGCTGGCGCTCGCCGCCGGACAGCGTGCCGCCGGCTTCGCCGAGCCGCGTCTGCCAGCCTTGAGGCAAGCGCTCGATGAGATCCAGGCAATGCGCCGCGCGGGCGGCGGCGCGGATCTCGGCCTCGCTGGCCTCGGGCCGGGCCATGCCGATGTTGGCGAGCACCGTGTCGTCGAACAGGTGCACGTCCTGGAACACGGTCGACACCAGCCGGTTGAGGTCGGCGGGCGACAGGCTGCGGATATCGACGCCGCCGATCCGCACCGCGCCGCGCTGCGGGTCGGCATGGCGCATCAGGAGGCGGGTGAGCGTGGTCTTGCCCGATCCTGACGGCCCCACCAGCGCCGTCAGGCCGCGCGCGGGCAGGTCCAGGTCGATGCCGCGCAGGGCCGGCGCGCTGCCGGCCGCGTACTGGAAATCCAATTTTTCGATGCGGATGCCGTCCTGGGGCGAGGGCGCGCCCTGCGCCGGCCACTGCGGCAGCGGCGCCACCGCCAGCACCTCCTCGACGCGCGCCAGCGCCGCCTCGATCAGGGCGAAGATGGCGGTGAACGACACGAACATCGCCAGCGGCTCGGCAAAGCGCACCACCAGCACCAGCACCGCGGCCAGCAGCGCCGGATCCAGGCTGCCCTGGGTCACCCAGAACGCGCCGCAAGCCAGGATCGCCAGCAGGCCCGCTTCGACCAGGGTCACCACCATCAGCGTCGGCTTGGCGCCGCGGCGATGCGCCTGGCGCTGCAGGCGTTCCAGCTGTTCGAAGCCCTGGCGCAGCCGTTCGTTGGCGGCGCCCGCGCGGCCGGTCGCCAGGCAAACCGGCAGGCCCTGCATGTATTCCAGCAGCTCGGCGTTCAGCGCCTCGTTGGCCCGGCCGGTGTCGCGGGCGCCGCGGTCCAGCGCCGGACGGCGCCAGCGGTACAGCGGAATGATCAGCGGAAACACCAGCAGCAGGGCCACGCCGATGCGCCAGTCCAGCGCCAGCAACGCCAGCGCCGCCACCGCCGGGGTGATGATGGCGCCCAGGATCAGGTTGATCACGGTCAGCGCGTAATTCATCTGTTCGTCGACGCCGCCCAGCAGCTTGGCGGCGATGCCGCCGGTGCGTTGCGCCTGCAGCGTTTCGAGCGGCATGCGGCGCAGCTGCTCGCCCAGCCGCACGCGCAGTTCGTGCGTGGCGCGGGCCATATAGCCGCCGTAGTCGAAGCCCTGCGCGCGCCAGCGCAGCGCGGTCGCGGCCAGGGCCAGTCCGGACAAGGCCGCGAGCCAGGCGGCCGCGGCCGGCCACGGGTCGCCATGGGCGACATGGAGAAACAGCGGCGCGACGCAGGCCAGGGCCAGGCCCTGGAATACGGCGGCCAGCGCCAGTTGCAGCAGGCTGGCGCGCAGGCGGCGCGCCTGGCCGCCGGCGCTGCGCATGAGGCGGAGATAGGTCTCGCGCCAGGAAGCGGGGCGTGTGGTCATGATTGCGGTTCGCCCAGGGTCCAGAGACGGGCGCGTTGATGGTTGTTCCACAATTGGGCGTACAGGCCGTCGGCCGCCAGCAGGCTGTCATGCGTGCCGGATTCGGCCAGCCGGCCGCGCTCCAGCACCAGGATCTGGTCGGCGTGGCGGATGCTGGGAAGGCGGTGCGCCACCACGATGACGGTGCGCCCGCGCATCAGTTCGGCCAGCGCCGCGTTGACCGCGCGCTCGTTCTCGGGATCGGTGGCCGCGGTGGGTTCGTCCAACACCAGGATCGGACGGTCCATCAGGATGGCGCGGGCGATGGTCAGGCGCTGGCGCTGGCCGCCGGACAGGTCCTTGCCGCCTTCGCGCAACGCGGTGTCGTAGCCGTCGGGCAGCGCCTGGATGAAATCGTGCGCCTGCGCGGCGCGGGCGGCGGCCTCGATCTCGGCGCGGCTGGCATCGGGGCGGCCCATGGCGATGTTGTCGGCCACGCTGCCGGAAAACAGGAAGTTGTCCTGGAACACGAACGCCACGTGCTGGAACAGAGTGTCGCGGTCCATGTCGCGCACGTCGACGCCGCCCACGCACACGCGGCCGCCGTCGACGTCCCAGAAGCGGGCGATCAGCCGCGCCACCGTGCTCTTGCCGGCGCCGGAGCGGCCCACCAGCGCCGTCACCTGGCCCGGGTGCGCGGTGAAACTCAGGTCATGCAGGGCGGGCTTGCCGCCGTAGCCGAAGTCCACGTCCTCGAAGCGCACGGCGCCATCGGCCGGACGCCGGTCGGGTGCACGCGCCGGCGCCAGCGGCTCGATCGCCATCAGTTGCTGGATGCGGGCGATGCTCAGCTTGGCCTGGTCGACCATGTGCGCCAGCGACATCATCGGGAACATGGCCTCGGCCATGCCCATGCCGAACAGCAGTGCCGCCAGCCAGAAGGCGAAGTCGAGCTGGCCGTGCGCGGTCCACCAGCCGCCCAGCCACAGCAGCACCGCCAGCGTCGGCAGCGGGCCGAGCAGCGCAATGGCGAAACGCGCGCTGAAGCTGGCGTCGCGGTACCAGTCGGTCAGCATGGCCAGGTAGCGTTCCAGGGCGCGGTGATAGCGGCCGAAGGTGGTCTGGCCGGTGTCGAAGGTGCGCACCACCGGCATCGCCTGCACGTATTCGATGACGGCGGCGTTGACCTGCTCGCGCGCCTGGTGATAGCGCCGCGTCATGACCTCGCGCCCGCGCATCGCCAGCGCCATCACCAGCGCGCCGAAGGCCAGTACGCCGACGCAGGCCAGCGCCAGGCGCCAGTCCAGCGCGAACAGCAGCGCGGCGCTGAACAGCGGCATGGCATAGGCGCGCGCATACAGCGGCGTGCTGTCGGCGACGAAGGCGTGCAGCGCCTGCACGTCGTTCTGCGCCACCTTGGCCAGGGCGCTGCCGCCCAGCGCCTGCAGATCGCCGAACGACAGCCGCGCCAGGTGCGCCACCAGGTCGCTGCGCAACGTCACTTCCAGGCGGAAGGCCGCATAGTGCGATTGGTTGAAGGCCTGCAGGCGCAGGAAGCAGGCCAGCAGCGTGCACGCCAGCGCGCCGGCGAACGCGGGCCAGGGATAGCGGCCGGGCGCGTGCAGCAGGCCGTCCAGCGCCAGCGCCAGGCAGGCCAGCGAAGCCAGGCTCGCCAGCACGCCGGCCACCGCCAGCGCCATCGCGAAGCGGATGCGGCCGCGCACCGGCCGCATGATCTGCCACGGGGTGTTCATGCGGCCTCCCGCGGCGTCCAGCGCACGGCGGCGACCAGCGCGAGGGCGGCCAGCGCCACGGAGGCGGCGATCACGCCGCCGTAGCCGATGCGGCCGGCCAGCATCGCGCCCACCGAAGACAGCCCCATCGAGAGGAAATGGCTCAGGCTGGCCTGCACCGTGTAGTCGGTGGCCGGACTCTCCGGCGAGGCATGATCCATCATCAAGGTGGCCAGCACGGTGGCGGCCGGGGTGTACAGCAGGAAGTACAGCACCACCAGCGCGCCGGCCGCGGCCGGCGGCCCCCAGCCCAGCGCCGGCCAGGCCAGGCCGGCGATGCCCAGCAGTTGCAGCACCGCCGCCACCCGCATCGCGCGCGGGCGCGCCATGCGCCGCAGCAGCCGGCCGTACGCCAGCGCGGTGGCCAGCCCGGCCACCGAACCCACCACGTTGACCACCAGGCCGATGCCGTCCAGCGTCCAGCCGCTGTCGATCAGCGCCGGCATGATGACGGCGTACGCCAGCGAGCTGGCGGCCGGGTATAGCACCAGCAACAGCAGCCAGCGCTTGCGCGCCGCGCCGCGCCAGAAAGTGAACAGCCGGCGGTGGCTGACCGGTCCGGCGGCGCGCGGCCAGTCGGGCTCGCGGTAGCCCAGCAGCTGCAGCCACGACACCGACGTGAGCGCCGCCAGCACTAGGCAGCAGCCCTGCCAGCCCAGCGTCGGGTACAGCATCAGCATCACGCCGCCGCCGACCAGGTTGCCGATCAGGCCCGCCGCGATCTGCAGGCCGTTGCCCAGGCCGCGCTCGGCGGCGCCGAGCAGGCGGCAGGCCAGGCCGTCGAGCGCGATGTCCTGGGTGCACGACAGCAGCGCCGTCGCCAGGCACAGCAGGTAGATCGCGGCGAAGTCCGCGCGCAGGTCCAGCATGCCGATGACCGCCAGGCACAGCACCATGCCGGCCTGGGTCAGCAGCAGCCAGCCGCGGTAGTGGCCGCGCAGCCCGGTGGCGTGGCGGTCGATCCACGGCGCCCACAGCGCCTTGAGCGGCCAGGTCATGCCCAGCAGGTAGATCAGGCCGATGGTGTCCAGGCTGGCGCCCGCCTCACGCAGGATGGCCACCATGGCGACGACGAAGAACATCAGCCCCAGGAACTGGGTGCTGTAGAGGCTGGCCAGCAGGGTCCAGGTACGGCGGGACTGCATCGGAGGGCTCCGGATCAATAGGTGTAGGAAACGCCGACCCCGAGCGTGCGGCCGCGGGCCGGCGCGCCGTAGGCCACCGACGGCGGCGCGAAGTAGCCGTACAGGTCGTACTGCCGGTTCAGCAGGTTGCTGCCCCACACGTAGTACTCGGCGCGGCCGTTGGCCACGCCCAGGCGCGCGTTCAGCAACTGGTAGCTGCCCAGGTCGAAGTGGTTCTGCGGATCGGCGGCGCGCTTGCCGACGTACTGGTAGTCGACGCGGGCGTTGAAGACCGGCGCCGACATCGCCAGCATTGCCGGCATGGCGTGGCGATAGGTCACGCCCAGCGTGCCGCCCCAGCGCGAGACGTCGGGCACGCGGTTGCCGGCCTTGACGTCGCCGTCGCCGATGCCGTTGACGGCGGTGGTGATCTTGGCGTCGATGTAGCTCAGGCCGGCGGTCAATCCCAGGCCGTTGTCCAGCTGCACCGTGCCTTGCAGTTCGGCGCCCTTGCTGCGGGTGTCGGCGTTGAGCGCGTTGACGGCGAAGGTGGCCGAGTCATACGACAGCAGGTGGTTGTTGCGCACCTGGTTCAGGTACACGGCGCCGTTCAGGCCATAGCGCCCGTCGGCGCTCAGGTACTTGAAGCCGATCTCGTAGGAGTTGGTCTTGGCGGCCTTGTACGGCTCGCTGTCCAGCGGCTGTGCGGCATAGTCGTTGAAGCCGCCGGGGTTGTAGCCGCGGCCATAGCTGCCGTACAGCGTGGTGGTGGGCGTCAGCGCATAGGCCAGCGCGATGCGGCCGGTGGTGAAGCTGTCGTCGAGCTCGCGGTGGTCGGTGGTGACCATGCCGCCGCCGTGGTACTTGCCGTCGTAGGTCTTGCGCACCCACGACTGGCGCAGGCCGGTGGTCAGCTTCCATTGGCTCGCCAGCGGCACGGTCATCTCGCCGTAGACGCCGTAGCGGTCGGTATCGAAGTCGCGGTACTTGGCGCTGGCGTCGCCGTAGGTGTTGCGCGGCGTGTCGTACGAGCGCTTGGCATGCGAGTACGACAGGCCCGTGACCCAGAACAGGTCGCTCTCCGCCAGCGAGGCCAGCCGCAGGTCCTGCGTGAACACGCGCTCGCGCGCTTCGTCGACGTTCCAGAACTCGCTGTTGCCGCGGCCCATGGCGTTCTGCAGCCGGCGGTCGTAGACCACCGGGCCGATGTTGTAGCTGTCGGTGTAGGCCGAGATGGCCGTGAGGCGGGCACGGTCGAAGCGGTGGTCCAGCTGCAGCGTGTAGCGCTCGACGGTCTTCTTGGCGTCGTCCAGCAGCGACGGATCCATGTCCACCGTGGGCGGCCGGCCGTAGGGCATCAACACCAGCTGTTCGCCCAGGTGGCGGATCTGGTGGCGTTCGGCCGACACCAGCGCGCTGGTGCGGGTGGTCAGGTCCCACAGCAGGCTGCCGCGGAACGCCAGATCGCGCGGCTTGGACAGCGGCTGGTCGGTGCGGGCATTCTCGATCCAGTGGTCCGAGCCGCCGGCGCGGATGGCGAAGCGGCCGGCCAGCTTGTCGGTGAGCGGGCCGCCGACCGCGGCCTCGGTCAGGAACTGGCGGTCCTGTCCGTATTCGGCGCGGGCATAGCCTTCCCATTCGCGGGTCGGGCGGCGCGTGGTCAGGTTCACCGCGCCGGCCTCGCCCATGCCGCCGAACAGCGTGCCCTGCGGGCCCTTGAGCACCTCGATCTGGTCGACGTCGAGCGTGCCGATGGAAATGTTGCGCGTCGACAGCGGGCTGCCGTCGACGTTCAGCGCCACCGAGCTGTCGTCCATGCTCATGGGATAGAGCGCGCCGACGCCGCGGATGTAGATGGTGGACACGTTGGCGCCGCCCGAGGAATTGACGTTGACGCCGGGCGTGGCGCGCAGCACCTGCTCCACGTTCAGCAGGCGGCGCTGTTCCAGCGTGATGCCGTCCATGACCTCGACTGTGTAGGGCAGGTCCTTGGCGTCTTCATCCGTGCCGCGCGCATGCACGGTGACGGCGGGCAGGGTGGCGGCATCCGCGGCGGATTGCGCCTGGGCGGGCAGGGCGATGGACATTGCCAGCGTGGACAGGGAAAGCGCTGGCAGGGAAGGGAGTCGCATGGGGGCCTTCTGGAAGTAGGGTGTTGGGGCAAGCGCGGTTGGCCGGACCGCGATTGCGGGCTTGATACGAATGGATGATAATGATTTACATTTGTATTGCTACCCGAATCCGATCATCCCCGCCCGAATCGGATCAACTCTGCCTGGTGCGTGTCCCATGAGTTCCAGCCTGATCCCGCTTTCCCGTGTCGTGATGGACACTTCGGTGCTGCGCCTGGGCCCGGGCAGCGTCTGCCGCATCACCCGCATGCCGCTGCAGGATGGCGCCGAGCTGGTCTACTGGCGCAGCGCCCTGCGCGAAGCCATCGACCTTCCCCTCCAGGACGACAGCGACTACGTTCATTTCAGCTTCAACAGCCGCATGGACGGGCGCGCCGCCTGCCATTTCGACGGCTGGGAAGGCGGCCGCGAATTCGCGGTGCGCGAGGGCACCGGCACCATCAGCTACGGCCCGGGCCGGCGCGGCCACTACTGCCAGGAAGGCTGCCTGGACAATGTCACCGTGATGGTCAGGCCCGACGTGCTCCAGCGCTGGAGCCACGACCTCGAAGGCGACCTGGCCAGCGGCCTGGCGTCGGCGGCCTGCTTCCTGCACGGCCATGGCGGCGCCGAGCTGCGCGGCACCGCGCATCAGCTGGCGCAGGGCCTGGCCGGCGAGGGCGCGGCCAGCCGCCATGGGTTGTGGCTGCAGGCCCAGTCGCTGTTGCTGGTGGGCCTGTTCCTGGAGTCCTGCGGCCGGCCCCTGGCCGGCCTGCCGGTGGCCATGCAACGCCGCATGGCGCGGGTGCACGAGCATCTGCTGGCCGACCTGAGCCGCGCGCCCAGCCTGGAGGCGCTGGCGCGCGAGGCGGGCGTCAGCGTGCCGACCCTGGCGCGCGCGTTCCGCCGCCACTATGGCCGCAGCATCTACGATTGCTTCCAGCACGAACGCATGCAGCAGGCGCGCGCCGAACTGCTGCGCGGGCGGCTGTCGGTGGCGCACGTGGCCGCCGACCTCGGCTACAGCAACCCCAGCCACTTCTCGGCGGCGTTCCGCAAGCAGTTCGGCGTCAACCCGTCGGCCCTGCGACGCGGGGCCTAGCCTTCGCATTTCCGGGACGGCGGCAGGGGAATGGGGCGGCGGGTGCTGAAGATATAATATAGTCCCCTACACTATATTTCCCGCGCACCGACCATGGCCCACACCATCCGCCAGAAGGAAAAACTCATCGCCCGCGTGCGCCGCATCCGTGGCCAGCTCGACGGCCTGGAGCGCGCGCTCGAAGCCGAATCGGCCTGCGGCGAAGTGTTGCGCCAGCTGGCCTCGGCCCGCGGCGCGCTCAACGGCCTGACGGCGGAAGTCATGCAGGGCCACCTGGACGAGCACGTCGTGCACGCGGCGTCCGAGGCCGAGCGGGTCGAGGCGGCGCGGGAAATGATGGACGTGATCCGGGCCTACATGAAATAGCGGCCCGCCGGCAGGGGGCCGCCGGTTCATGGCCCCGCGAGCAGGAGCAATCCCATGAATACCCCCTTGACCCATGACCACGTCTTCCTCGGCCAGGACCACCGGCGCAACGAGCGCCGGGTATGGTGGGTCATTGCCCTGACGGCGGGCATGATGGTCGTCGAGATCATCGCCGGCAATCTCTACGGGTCGATGGCCCTGGTGGCCGATGGCTGGCACATGTCGACCCATGCCGGCGCCATGCTGATCACCGCGCTGGCCTACGGCTACGCGCGCCGCCAGGCCCGCAATCCGCGCTTCACCTTCGGCACCGGCAAGCTGGGCGAACTGGCGGGGTTCGCCAGCGCCATCGTGCTGGCCCTGATCGCCCTGATCATCGGCTGGGACAGCCTGGCGCGGCTGGTCGATCCGGTGCCCATCCGCTTCGACGAGGCCATCGCCATCGCCGCGGCGGGGCTGGTGGTCAACCTGGTGTCGGCCTGGCTGCTGAAGGACGACCATGGCCACGCGCATGGGCATGGCGGCCATGGGCATGACCACGATCATGACCACGGCCGTGATCATGACCACAGCCATGATCACGGCCACGCGCATTCTCACGCCAGCCCGTCCCCCGCCCACGCGCCGGCCGCGGCTCACGCGCACCCGCAACGCAGCCACGACAACAACCTGCGCTCGGCCTACGTCCACGTGCTGGCCGATGCCCTGACCTCGGTGCTCGCCATCGCGGCCTTGCTGGCGGGCCGCAGCTACGGCTGGCTATGGGCGGATCCGGCGATGGGGGTGGTCGGCGCGCTGGTCATCGCGCGCTGGTCGTGGGGCCTGATCCGCGATTCCGGCACCGTGCTGCTCGACGCCGCGCCGCAGAGCGGAAAAATGCGGCGCGACATCGAACAGGCCCTGGATGCCGGCGACGGCGAGATCGCCGACCTGCATGTGTGGCAGGTCGGTCCGGGCCACTATGCCGCGATCGTGTCGCTGGTCACGCGCCATCCGCGCGACAGCGCGTTCTACAAGGCCAAGCTGGCGCATATCGCCGGTCTGTCGCACCTGACGGTCGAGACGCAGGCCAGTCCCTGAACGAGACGGCCCGCGCGCTCAGTCGCAGGCGCCGGCGTCGCGCCGGGCCGGATCGACGCAGCGGCCCCAGGCCTTGGCATCCAGCGCCGTGACGGGCAGGAAGCGGGTCATGTCGTGCACATACAGGAACACCCGCCCCGGCGTCTCGCGCAAGGCGCGGTGGAACGGCGCGATCTGCCGCGGGTCCAGCACGACCCGGCCCTGGGCATTGCTGAGCCCCTTGAGCAGCACGGTCTGCACCTTGGGATCCCACGACGGCAGGCCGTCGCCCTCGACCGTGTCGGCCGGCACGCGCACCACGCGCCAGGGCTCGTCGGGGATCTCGGTGATGACGATCGGCGACGCGCCGGGCGCCACCGGCAGAATCCGGTCCTGCGGGTTGGACGGCAGGGCATAGGCGATCATCGCGCCGTCCCTATCGGGATCGGGACGCGACCGGTAGACCACGCGCGTCGTGCCATCGGCATTCAGGCGATGCACCAGCGCGCCGAGCGGGCCGGCGCGCAGGTCGATGATGCGCAGCAGGGCGCCGGCATCATCGCGCACGTAGTACACCGGCCGCGACGGCGCGCCGCCGCAATCGTCCAGGAACACGGCCGTGACGCGGCCTTGGCCGTCACGGCTGACGCAAGCCTGCTGCAGCGCGCTCTTACTGCGCGCCGACGTGAATTCGGCGTAGGCCGCCAGCCGGCCCTGGGCATCGTAGGCGAGCCGGTAGCCGCCATCCTCGACCTGGCGTCCGCGCACCTGCCGGTAGCGATCGATGCGGCACAGCCGGCCGTCGGCATCCCGCTGCAACACGGTCGCGCCGGGCTCGCCGGCGCGGCTGGCGTAGACGCGCCAGTCCACCGCGTCGGTCCAGAGGCGCGGCGTGAGGTCGCCGTCCTCGGCCACGCTGATCAGCCGGGTGTCGGCCTGCACGCGTTCGCCATGCAGGCCCAGCAAGACGCGCGGACCGTCCAGCGCCAGCGCCAGCGGCTGGGGGCGCAACGCCACGGCCGCCGGCTCGGCGCCGAAAGGGGTGTCGATGGGGGCGCAGGCGGCCCAGCCCAGCGTGGGGGCCGCGGCCAGCAGCGCGGCGCCGAGACGGCGCGGCCAGCGGCGGGGCATCGTCGCGTCAGCCATGTTGCAGCCCATCCAGGAAGCGCACCACGTTCCAGTATTCCCGCGCCATGGCGCCCAGCCGCAGGCGCGGGCCATCGTCGAACACCAGGAAGGGGTAGGCGTCGCGCTCGAGCTTGCCGTCGGGCGGCAGGCGATAGGGCTTGTAGGCGTCGGGATCGTTGAAATGGCGCTCCAATTGGCCGCCGCCGTCGATATGCAGATACCAGGCGCGCAACTGCAGCGGCGCCTTGCCCGGCGGCGTGTCGGTGTAGGGGCCGCCATCGCCCGCCACCACCGATTGCCGCAACAGGCCGAGCAGCAGGCGCGCCCGGCCCTGGTAGGCAATCTCCCCCGACACCGTGCCGGCCGGCTGCGCGGCCAATTGGCGCACGAAGGCCACCGCGCGCGATGACGGCACCACGGTGTCGGCGAAGATGCGCTCGACGTCGGCGTCGGTGGGGTTGGGCACGGCGGCGAGCTGGCGCAGGTCGCGCTCGAAATCGGCCAGCCATTGCTGATAGCGCTGCGTCTGGGCCTGGCGGTCGAAGGCCTGGGCGGGGGCCGCGCAGGCCAGCCACAGCAGTGCCGCGGCGCAGCAAAGTGCGTAGCGCATGCGAAGGACGGCGAGACGCGTCGATGCCAGCGAGGGGGAAGACATGCCGGTGGACTCCTGGGGGAGGACGGGATGCCCGGGATTATGCGCAGAGCGGCGACGGTCTGTCACCCCGGGGGGGCGGATCGCCGCGGCTGGGCGCGGGGAGATTCGCCAACGCTTCGTAACGTCTGCGCGCCGGAGCCGGCGTTATGCTCGACCGGGCAGCATTCTTCAGTGCGCGGGGCGCGGACCTCGCGGGCGCGTGTCGGGTTCGCGCGTTGCGTGTTTCGTTTCGCGTTTCGCTTCTCATCGCAGGAGACCGATGATGATCAGCAAGAATACGATTTGCCTCTGGTACGACCGCGACGCGCTGGACGCGGCGCGGTTCTACGCGCAGACCTTTCCCGACAGCGCCGTGGGCCGCGTGATGCACGCGCCCGCCGACTATCCGTCGGGGCGCGAGGGCGATGTCCTGACCGTGGAGTTCACGGTGGCCGGCATTCCCTGTCTCGGCCTGAACGGCGGCCCCGGCATCCTGCACAACCAGGCCTTCTCGTTCCAGGTCGCCACCGACGACCAGGCGGAGACCGATCGCCTGTGGAACGCGATCGTCGGCAACGGCGGCCAGGAAAACGTGTGCGGCTGGTGCCAGGACCGCTGGGGCCTGTCCTGGCAGATCACGCCGAGGGTGCTGACCGAGGCGCTGGTGTTGCCGGACCGCGCCGCCGCCCGGCGCGCCTTCGAGGCCATGATGCAGATGGGCAAGATCGACGTCGCCGGCATCGAGGCGGCGGTGCGCGGCTGACAACGCGCATCCGCGCCCGGTGGCGCTCAATCCGCCGGCAGCCCGAACGCCTCGCGCAGCGCCGCGCCCGCCAGGTCGAACAGGCGGCGGGCATCGGGCGTGAGGCCCAGCATGTGGATGCACGCATGCACCATGCCCGGCAGCACCTCGTCGCGCGCCGCCACGCCCGCCTGCCGCAGCCGTTCGGCGTAGGCCAGCCCCTCGTCGCGCAGCGGATCGTATTCGCAGATCAGCAGCGTCGCTGGCGGCAGGCCGGCCAGCTCGGCGCGCAGCGGTGAGGCATACGGCGAGGCGCCATCGCGTTCATTGACCAGGTAAGTGAACCAGCAGTAGCGCATCACGGCTTCCGTCAGGAAGAAGTTCTGCCCATACGCCTGGTACGAGGCGGTGGAGAACGCGTGGTCCACCACCGGATAGCACAGCAGCTGGTGCGCGATCGGCGGACCGCCGCGGTCGCGCGCCATGATGGCCGCGGCCGCCGCCAGGTTGCCGCCGGCGCTGTCGCCGCCGATGGCGATGCGGGCGGGGTCGATCCCCAGCATCCCGGCATGGGCCGCGACCCAGGTCAGCGCCGCGTAGACATCCTCCAGCGGAATCGGAAACTTGCTCTCCGGCGCCAGGCGGTAGTCGACCGACAGCACCTTGCAGCCGGTGGCGTTGGCCAGCGCGCGGCAGGGGTTGTCATACAGTTCCAGCGAGCACTGGAACCAGCCGCCGCCATGCGCGTACACCAGCGCCGGCAACACCGCGCCGGGCGCGGCGCCGTGCGGCGTGTAGGCGCGCACCCGCAGCGGATGGCCGCCATGGCCGGGCACGGTGTGGGTCTCGATGGCGGCCACCGGTTCCAGCGGCCCCTGCAAGGCGCGCAGGCCAGCTTCGGTGGCGGCGCGCTGCGCCTGCAGGTCCAGCGGCGCGGCGGCCGATGACAGGCGCCGCAGATAGGCGTCGATGTGTGGATCCAGGGCCATGCCTCAGCCCTCCCGCGACAGGAACGGCAGCAGGTGCGCGAGGAACTCCTCGGGACACTCCTCCGTTACGAAATGGCCGCAGTCGGCAATGATGGCGCCGCGCACGTCGAGCGCGTTGCGCTGCATGGTGAGCAGCGGCGCGTCGCGGGTGGCGTGCTCGGCGCCGATGGCCAGCACCGGCATGGGCAACGGCGCGCGGGCGCGCTCGCCGTTCTGGCGCACGGTCTCGGGAATGGCGCGGTAGTAGGCGAAGCCGGCGCGCAATCCGCCCGGCGCGGCGTAGGCGTCGATGTAGGCCTGGGCGGCGACGCGGTCGCGGCGGTGCGACCACTTGTCGAACATGTACGTCAGGTAGGCCTGTTCACGGCCCGCGATCAGCGCCTCGGGCAGGTCGGGCAGACGGTTGAACATGAAATGCCACAGGAAGATGTTGTCCTCGGCCGGCGCGAAGAGGGTGGGCTCGGGCGCCAGGCCGGGGATCACCGCTTCGGTCAGCGCCAGGCGGGTGACCACGCCGGGGAAATCGCTGGCCAGCGCATAGGCGACCCACATGCCGATGTCATGGCCGACCACCTGGTAGCGGGCGTGGCCGAGCTGTGCCATCAGCTGATGCAGGGTGGCGGCGATCGCGCCGGTGTCGTAGCCGCCCAGCGGTCGATCCGAATCACCGGTGCCGGGCGGATCGACCGCGATGGCCTGATAGCCCTGGCTGGCGAGCGCGTGCATCACGTGGCGCCAGGTGAGCCAGGTCTGCGGCCAGCCGGGGATGAGCAGCACCGGCGTGCCCGTGCCGGCGATGGCGCAATGCAGGCGCGCGCCGTTCACCATCACATAGCGGTGCGAGAAATCCGCGCCGGGCGGCAGGTAGGCGTCGTGGGGATGTGTCATGGATTCAGGGTGTTTTGTCGGGTGAGTCGGGGGACGTGTGTGCGCGTTCAGGCGATGCCCAGCAGCGCGTTGATCTGGCGCTGGTCGATGGCGGCGCCGGCGAAGTCGTCGAAGATCTTGCCGGTCACGGGAATGATGTGCTGCTTGATGA